>Ga0209415_10017472_pt1 | contig 11410 bp, 9 predicted proteins | sample PeaSoiSIISIP2007_FD_187696 | JGI IMG/M metagenome (GOLD analysis project Ga0209415, IMG submission 187696) | Peat soil microbial communities from Weissenstadt, Germany - SII-SIP-2007 (SPAdes) (version 2) | ecosystem: Environmental > Terrestrial > Soil > Wetlands > Peat | place: Germany...
CTTTCCGTCCAACCGGCTTGAACCGGTCGTCCCGGACGTTATCCGGCACACTGCTCTGCGGAGTTCGGACTTTCCTCCCGCCTTACGACGAGCGACCGTCCGGTCCGGCTGCCAACCACTTCATTATAGTAGAGACGTTCCAGATGGTGTGGTGACGGGGCTCTGCCCCGTCCAAGCGGCAAAGCCTCGCCACCACACCCAATACCGCGCCGCGCCCGGATGGCTAGTTTGCGTACTCCTTGGGCGCGAGAAAGTACGCGTACAGCAGCAGGGCCAACCCCGTCAACAACGGAATCAGTCCGGCGAGATAAACCGGCTCTTCGTGCACCAGGCCATGCAGAAGCGCCATGACACCAACGCCGACGACGGCGGTGATCAAGCCGCCCAGCCTCATGCCTTCGAGGCGCCGTTTTGTAACGCTCTTATGCTGCTCCCGCAGCAGCTCGATCGCGGACTTGGCACCCTCGCCTGAACTCTCCGCGATTTTCTTCAGCGTTTCACTCTCGTAGTATGCTTCTCTCTCTTTGCGGCGTGCATCGGCCCATACGGCGACGGAGAGAAAAGAGAATAGCGCAATGCTTCCTATGACGGGGATCGCGACTGCCACGATCCCGACGGCGTTGGGATCCATTTCGAATGCCATGATCGGCTCCTTGAAGTTCTTGTGCTTTCGTCGGTTTGCTTTCGTACGGCTTGCTTTCGTCTGGCTTGCTTTCGTACGGTATGACCGGCCTTCTGGAGTTCCGGTTGCATTTTCTTCGTCCTGGATGCATTTTTGAAATAATGCAACCGTCCGCAAGTTCCTCGTGTCATACGGATGAGGAAAGTCCATAGTGAGCGCCAGCGACGATCAGGCCGATGTGGAAAGAGTCCTGGCGGGCGACATTTCCGCCTTTGAAGGGATCGTCCGCCGCTGGCAAGGGCCACTGATCAACTTGGCCTACCGTTTTTGCCGCGATCGTGGCCGCGCCGAAGATATGGCGCAAGAAGCCTTTCTGCGCGCTTACCGCGGACTCGTCCAATGGCGTAAGGACGCGGCCTTTTCCACCTGGCTCTTCGCGCTGGCGACCAACCTTTATCGGTCAGAACTGCGCCGCATCCCAGCGCGACTTAGGTCCGTGTCGCTCGACGACATTGCCGAACCCGCGGACGCGCGTGCTTTTCATGCCGGCCCCGAGGCCGACGACTATGACCGGGACCTGACGGTGCGGAGCGCGGTTTGGGCTCTGCCGGCGAAATATCGCGAGGCCTTGATTCTTTTTTACTTTCACGACATGGACGTGACCTCCGCGGCCCAAAGCCTCGGTCTGCCCGAGGGCACGGTCAAGGCGAGATTGTTTCGCGGACGCAAAATCTTGCGTAATAAACTTCCGCGACTGTTGGCTGTGCCGCGTTTGAAGGAGGCATAATGAGACGCTTGACTGAACACGACGAGGACGAAATGAATCGCATTCTTTCCCGTGAGGACGAAATCCTTCCATCGTCGGGCTTCGCCGTCTCGGTCATGGATGCGGTTCGGCGCGAGGCGGCTGCGCCGCCGCCAATCGCGTTTCCCTGGAAGAGCGTTCTGCCCGGCCTGGCACTTGGCGGCTTGGTGCTGGCCCTGGTTCTGAGAACTCTGGTGGTAGCTATTGCGCATGCGGGCAAGGTAGCCGCTCCATATTCCATCTCCTTGCCGTCCGCGATGCCGCTCTTGTTCCATGGGGGCGTCGAGTCTGCGGCCACTTGGGCGGTGTTGGCACTGCTGACGGCCCTTGTTTCCGTGAAACTCACGATGCGCCTTGGTTCCGGGAGAATATAAGGTCACTGCAGTCGATCCGAGTTTTTTTGCCGTGGAGCGCCGGGCATCCCGCCCGGCCCGAACATCGAGATGTCGGTTTCTGCGCCATTGCAGCACATAACACGCTTCCCCTGTGAATGCTTCAGGGCGGGTTCTCGGGCTACATGTCTTGGTCCACAGGAGTCCGCGGCTGGTAAACTGATACCCAAGTTCAGAGCCCGCGTCGAGACGCTGAGACCCGGGACTGACACCTTCGACCTGTCCTCATGCACATCACCGAGGCAATGAAGATCGCGTTCCTGTCCTTGTGGGCGAACAAACTCCGCTCCGCGCTCACCCTCCTCGGCGTGGTCATCGGAGTGGCCGCCGTGATTGCTGTCGTCACCTTCGTCAACGGCATCAATGGCTACGTCGCCGAGAAGATCCTCAACCTGGGCGCGGACGCGTTCATCATGTGCAAGGTTTCGCCGGCGACCACCAACATCGACCACTACATCGAAGCCATGAAGCGCAAAGACCTGACCATGGACGATTATCGCGCGGTGCGGGAGGCGTGCAAGCTTTGCTCGTACGTGGGAGCTTACGCCTTCAAACTCACTGGCCATGTGAAGTACGGCGAGCATTCGCTCAGCGACTCGATGGTGTGGGGGATGACCCCGGCGGTTGCAGTGACGCGGGACATCGATATCGATGCGGGGCGCATGTTCGGAGAATCGGATCTGGAACATGGCGCGCCCGTGGCCGTGGTCGGCACCGACATTGTGGACAACCTGATGCCGGGCGTCGATCCAATGGGAAAGGAAATACGGGTGGATGGATGGCTGTACCGCATCGTCGGGGTTGGGAAAAAGAAGGGCTCCACGCTAGGGCAAAGCCTGGACAACTATGTGTTCTTGCCCATGACCTCGTGGATGAAACAGTATGGCACTCGCGACATGAATATGCGAATCTCGGCGAAGACCGCGGGCGAGGGACCCGCGATGGACGCGACCATGGACGAGGCGCGGGTGATTCTGCGCGCGCGCCGGCACGATTCTCCGGGTAAAACTGACTCGTTTGACATGGAAAATAACAGCAACCTGATGAGCATCTTCGCCGGCCTGACGGGGACATTTTTTGCGGCCATGATCGGCATCGCCGCCATCTCGATGATCGTGGGCGGCATCGTCATCATGAACATCATGCTGGTCTCGGTCACCGAACGCACCCGCGAAGTGGGCATTCGCAAAGCCATGGGCGCGCGGCGCTCCGACGTGATGCTGCAATTTCTGATCGAAGCCGTGATCCTGTCGCTCGCGGGCGGATTGATTGGCGTGCTGCTCGGAATCGGAGTGGCCAAGGGCGTCACCTTCGCCGTCGGCATGCCCTCGGTCATCAAGCTCTGGGCAGTGTTTGCGGGACTATTCGTCGCCGCCAGCGTCGGCATTTTCTTCGGCGTCTATCCAGCGAGGCGCGCAGCGATGCTTGATCCGATTGCGGCATTGCGGTTTGAAACATAGAAAGGAAACAGATTTTTCTCCGCGAGCTCTGCGTACTCCGCGGTTGAATGGTTCTGACTAAATGATAGGCAGAAGCGAATTCGGTGAAATCATCGCCATGGCGTTGGCCACCATCCGCAGCAACAAGCTGCGCTCGGGCCTCACCGTTCTCGGCATCGTCATCGGGGTGGCTGTCGTCATCGGAATTTCGTCCGTCGTGCGCGGCCTCAATGACAACGTCAGCAACATGATCAGCAGCATGGGGTCGAACATCATTTTTGCCTTCCACATGCCGATCACCTTCGGACGCCCCACCGAAGAACTGCGCACCCGCAAAGAACTTACCTTTGAAGATGCGGAAGCCATGAAGGATCTACCCCACATCAAGGCCGTCTCAGCCGGGGTTCAATATGCGGAGCCGCAATTTGGCACGGGAACTTATGTGGTGAAGTATGGCAACCGCAAAGCCAAGCAGACCATTCTGGAAGGATGGACCGCCTCCTATAAAGATGTCTTCGACACCGTTCTTCACTCGGGTCGCTGGTTCAGCGAGATTGACGACCAGCAGCGGGCATCCGTCATCATTCTCGGGGCCGACACGGCTGAGGAGCTTTTTGGCAATTCCGACGCGCTCGGCAAGGAAATCAACATCGAAGGCCAGTTGTTCACTGTGATCGGCGTGGCCGAGAAAGTCAAAAGCGCGTTCGGCGGCGGCAAGAATCCCGACGACAACAAGGTTTATTTCCCGCTCGCCACGCTGCGCAAACTGCATCCCGAACTCAAGCAGCACTTCATCGGCGTCAAGGCAACCTCCCACGCGGACATGCCCAAGGCCCAGGACGAAATGCGCGAGCTGCTCCGCCGCCGCCGCCGCGTTCCACCCAACAAGCCGGATAACTTCTCGGTTTTTACCCAGGACTCGTTGTCGGACGTCTGGAACCAGATCACCGGCGCGGTCTTCATCTTCATGTTTGCCGTTTCCAGCGTGGCCTTGATCGTGGGCGGCGTGGGTGTGATGAACATCATGCTCGTGTCGGTCACCGAGCGCACCCGCGAGATCGGCGTCCGCAAGGCCATGGGCGCCCGCAAGGGAGACATTCTGCTGCAATTCACTCTCGAAGCGATCACGCTCACGGCCATCGGCGGGATCATAGGCATACTCGTCGGCGCCATCATCACCTATGCCATCCGCATGGTCTGGGACTCTCTGCCCGCCACCATGTCGGTGTTCTGGGCCAGCTTCGGCTTCTTTGCCGCCGCCGCCGAAGGCCTGGTCTTCGGCATCTATCCCGCATGGAAAGCGGCCAATCTCGACCCCATCGAATCGCTACGCTACGAGTAACATTCTGCTGATGGCGTCTCTGACACCAAGAGCAGTGCTCGAAGCCGTGGCCGCATTTGGCACCGTGGGCAGTCTGTTTTTCTATCTGCTGTCCGCGCTCGGGATGGCCAGCTTCATCACTGATCGGCGTAAGAAAGACAAGCTCAAGGAACTCAAGCAACCTCCGCTCAACCAACTCCCCCCGGTCACCATCCTCAAGCCCTTGAAAGGCGTCGATCCCGAAATCTGGGAGAGCTTCTGCAGTCACTGTGAACAAAACTATCCCGAATTTCAATTGATCTTCGGTGTCAGCGATTCCGCCGATCCCGCCATCGAGGTAGTGCGTAAGATACAGGCAAAATATCCCAGTCGTTCCATCGAGCTGATCCTGTGCGATCGCGTTCTGGGAGCAAACATAAAAGTCAGCAACCTGGCCCAGATGTTGCCCGCGGCGCGTCACGAAATCCTGCTGGTCAACGATAGCGACATCCGCGTCCCGCCGGATTATTTGCGCAGCGTGCTCACCCCGCTCGCCGACCCTTCTGTGGGACTGGTGACCTGCCTCTACCGCGGTCAAGCCGCCCCGACCCTCGGTTCACGGCTGGAAGCAGTGGGCATCGTCACTGACTTTGTCCCCGGCGTTCTGAGCGCAAGGTTTCTTGAGAAAGGATTGCACTTCGGATTAGGTTCAACGCTGGCGTTTCGGCGCGGTGACCTCGAGGCCATCGGCGGCTTCGAAACATTGCTAGATTACCTCGCCGACGACTATGAACTGGGCCGCCGCATCGCCGCCACGGGAAAGCGAGTCGATCTCAGCGCCGCAACTGTCACCACATGTCTCCCTGCCTACACATTGTGGGAGTTTTTCCGCCATCAACTGCGCTGGTCAAGAACGATTCGCGATGCCCGGCGCTGGGGATATGCCGGGCTGCTCTTCACCTTCGGCCTGCCCTGGGCCTTGGCGACGGTGTTAGCTGCTCACGGCGCTCTATGGGCGTGGCTGCTGCTCGCGCTGACGTCCGCCGTGCGATTGACCGTCGGGTTAGTCGCCGCGGTACTCGTGCTCCATGACGATCAGATTCTCAGCAATCTCTATTGGCTGCCCTTGCGAGACCTGATTGCGCCAATCGTTTGGGCGGCAGGTTTCCTGGGCAACCGCATCCACTGGCGAGGCGATTTGTTTGTTCTGAAGGATGGGAAGCTGATCCGCACGGACGCACGCGGTTGAAATCGGCGGGCCTGGACTCGCCCCAGCCATTACCGCGAGAGCAATTCGAATCGGCCGTCGGCGCGAAGAAGATATCTGCGGCCCCGCCAAACCACCGTGTTGCCAAAGAATCCAGCGATCCAGAAAATGAAGGCCAGCAAATCCTCTAAAGGCAGCAGCAGCCAATTGATGCTGGTCCGTAACACGCGCGCCGAGACAACGTATGCGGCGATCGCGCGTGCCACCACCGTTAGCAAAGAGGCCGGCCAAAGGCGCGGATGGATCGCGCAGGCCAGGAGTGCAAGAGCAAATGGCATGGTGAAGAGCTGTCCCACGTAGCCCGAGGGCCTGGATCGCCGCGTGCTGCGCGCCCAACGCAGCCGGTGCGCCATGTTCTCCGCCAAAGTTGAGTCCCCGATGTGGTGCTCGATCACATAAGAGGACAAGTTGACCCCGTGGCCGGCTTCCATGGCAAACTTGCCCAGCACAAAATCCTCGGCCAGATAGTCTTTCAGGCGCTCGAAGCCGCCGATCGATTGCAGCACCGAGCGCCGCGCCACGATAGTGGGCCCGACGGCAAACTTCATCCCTTCCAGCATCCGCACCACAAGAATCCCGGCTATGAAGTCCGTATTCATGCCGGTAGCCTCGAGGCGCGACCACGGACTTGGACCGGGTACGGCGCGATACGGGCACGTCGACACGCCCAGGTTCTTTTCCAGAAATTCTGCCGAGACGGTACGCAACAAAAGAGGAGTTACTCGCGTGTCGCTGTCGCTCATGACTACCAGATCGTTGGCCGCTGCCTTCAACATGCGATCCAGACTGAAGGCCTTGGCATTCGGATAGGGCGGTTCGCCGGTCACCAGCAGCTGTGTGGGGATGTGCGCATATTCGCGGCGCAACTTTTCCACCACCCCGGCGGCGGGGTCGTTGGCCTCGCGCACTGCAAACAACAATTCAAACGCAGGGTAATCCTGCTCGAAGAATGTTCGCAGATTCGATTCCAGACCGAGGTCGGCGCCGGCCAACGGCTTCAGAATGCTGATGGATTCGGAACTGGTGGCAGCCGGGCGTTGAACCCCGAGATACCGGTACGCCGCCACCACCGCGAGCAGAGAATAGACCACGGACCCCGCAAGCAGGGCCAGTAGAACGAAGGCGATCGCGTTAGTCACGAGGCGGCCGGCTGCTGTAGATGGATTTTCCCCCGCTGCGCGCCAATAAAAAAGATGTCAGTCCGCGCAGTTCTTTCGGATTGTCCTGGTCCGTCCACAGAAATACCTCTGCGGGCCCCTTCCACAACGCCGCCAGCGATTCTGGCGTCTCGAAGATATGCGGAGCATCTGGGAATTTCGCGCCGTACCAGAGGTTCCCACTCGGTTCGTGCAGAACGCGCACCTGGACCCCGGTGTAAAAGTTCAGAGTAGACGCCTGATGATACTGCCCGTCGATCACGATCACATCGCCGGGCCGAAACTGCTTTTGAATCGCCTCAGCGAGATTGTAAGAAGAAAGAACCGGTGAGAAAGTGCAAAACGAGTAGTGCACACAGGCAAGCAGCCCGACCATCATGACTGCAAGAGCAATGTTGCCTTCGAAAGGGCGGCCGCGCCGTCGCAGCATGAAGTTTAATCCGGTGCCCAGAAGTAATCCGAGGGATGCCCCCAGGAGCGGTCCGCGAAACGCGCCTAGCGCCCGCGGCGTCAGATCAAGAACGTGTCCCAGCGAGAAATCGTAATCCTGAGGATTCTTCTTGAGCAGGTCGGCCAGATCGGCTCCGGGAGCGGCCGTATGGGAAACGGACAAAAGGTAGATCCCCGCCGCGAACCCAAGTACACCGAAAATAAACAGGACAATCGAGGAAATTCTTCCTGCCCGTCGATCCGATTCGCTGGCTTCCGGTCCGGATTCACGCGCCAGCCAACCACCCACCAAGAGCGCCATTCCCGGCAGCCCGGAAATCGTGTAGTACTCCTGTCGCGTCGAGAAACTGAAGAATCCCACGATGACGAGCACCCAAAGCAGAAACAGCAAACTTGCCCGCTGCCGCCGGTCCAGCTTGCTCCGAAGTTCGCGCCAACGCACCGGAACATCGCGCAGCGCCTGCGGCAGGAACGCGCTCCAGGGCAGAAGCCACACCAGCAGCAGCCCCCAGAAGATCGCGAGCGGTACCGTGTCATACCCGGGAGGCACGCGCTTGTTCAGGAAGCGCATCACGTGTTCATTGATAAAGTAAAACCACAGAAACCCGCGCGCGCCTCCCTGCGCCGGATTCCGCAGCGCCGCCAGGACATGCCAGGGCGCGGCGATCGCGAAAAACACCAGCGTGCTCGAAACCAGCCGCAGCTTCAGCAAGTGGCGCAAATTCCCCGTGACCAGCAGATAGAGCCCAATCGCTCCCACCGGAAAAACCAGGCCGATCAGGCCCTTCGTGAGCACGTTCAAGGCGCACGTCGCGGCAAATCCCCAGCAGACCAGACGCGAGGGCCGTTCTTCTTCGAGCGACCGCAAGAAAAGGTAGTACCCAACCGTGAGCCACAGCCCAACCAGCACGTCCGGAATCAGAAAGCGCGTAAAGATATAAAGGCCAAGCGCCGTGGCCAGCACCACACCCGCATACAACCCGCCCGCTTCACCGAAGACATACCGGCCGGCCTGATAGGTCGCGAAAAACAGCCCGAGCACGCCCAGCGCTAAAGGCAAACGCGTGCTCCAATCGCTGACCCCGAAGATGCGGTAGCTGACCGCCAGGCTCCAATACGTCAGCGGCGCCTTTTCCAGATAGCGGATGCCGTCGGTGTACAAAGTCACCCAGTCGTTCCGCTGCAGCATTTCGCGCGCCGCCTCAGCATGAACTGTATCGACGTCGTCGAGCAAGGGCGGTCGCGAGAGTCCGGCCATGTAAATGACTGCCCACAGCGCAATCAACACCAGCACGGAAATCCGCCAGTCCGAAAGCAACCGCTGCGGACGCGTCGTTGTGGGACCTGTCATCGACGGCTGGATCATGCGTTTGATTGCCGGCGGTTCGTAATGGCGCGCAGCGCTGGGATTCATGGCGAAATTTTTCATTATACGAGAGTGCGGCGACGGGGCTCTGCCCCGTCCGAGGGGGGCGCCCCCGCCGTCCCACGCCCTCAGCCCGCGGCCGCCCTGCGGGAAACACATCCACCCGCTACCTCGCGGTAGATCTCCAGGATCCTCGATACGGAAACGGTCCAGGAAAATCGCTGCGCTTGTTCATAGCCGCGCTGCTTCATTTGCGCCCGCAGCGCCGGATCAAGCAACGCGCGCTGCAAGCCCCTCCGAATCTCAAACACATTTTCCGGATTTACCATCAGCGCCGCATTCCCCGTCACTTCCGGCAGACTCGAAGTGTTCGACGTGACCACCGGAGTGCCATGGGCCATGGCTTCGAGCGGAGGCAGTCCAAATCCCTCATACAGCGATGGAAAGACAAAAACCTTGGCGACGTCATAAAAAATGCGCAGCACCTCGATGGGAACGAATCCGAGGAACCGCACGTCGTTTTGCACTCCGCTGCGCACCACTGTACGCCGCAGCCGCGGATGGCTGGATAGGTCGTCCCCAATGATGATCAGCTTCAGGTCCGGGAATTGCTGCTCCTTTTGCAGTTCGCTCTTCAACGCCGAAAACGCCTCAATGATGCGCACTACATTCTTGTGCGGCCGGATCGCGCCCGCGTACAGAATGAACGGATAGTTCACCAGATACCGTTGCGCTATGAATTCACGGTCCGCGTCGGTGGCATGGCCGTGCAGAAAACGCTCGTCAATCGCGTTATACACAACTTCAATACGCGCATCCGGAATGGCCAGCAGCTTTTCGATTTCATTCTTGGTGAATTGCGACACCGCAATCACGCGCGCCGCCTTGCGCAACGCGCGCCGCGTCAAGTAAAAATGCAGGCTTCGCCGCACACTGGAAGCATTACGCGACCCATACATGTGCTCCAACAGGTCGTGCACAGTAAGGACATAAGGACAACCAAGGCCGCGCGGAATCCAGAACAGGTGCGGAACGTGGACCACGTCGCACCCCAGCCGCTGCACGATGGCTCGGAACGCCAGATTCCCTTTGAGCGTGTCATCGCGGCCGTCCAGCGTCACGGCGTGAAAGTTCGGCGGCAGCGTCCCGAAATCCGCCAACTTGGCCGGCGATCCGATCAGGAAATACTTGCTCTCGCGGTCCAGTTGCGCCAGCGTGCGGACCACATTCCGGATGTAGGTGCCCACCCCGAATTCCGTCATGCGACGGATGTCGATGGCTACTTTCACGAATGGAATTTAAACACAGAGGACGCAGGCGCACACAGGAAATTCGCCATGAATAAAATGTTACGCTCGCACTTCCGACTGGGCCCGCGCCCGCCGCTCCGCATACAGCGGAAACTCCTCGGCCATCCCCAGCACCTGCTTGCGGATTTTCGCGAGCACCGCCGCATCCCCCCGATGATCGAGCGCCTCGGCGATCCAGTGCGAAATCTGCCGCATCTCCGCTTCTTTCATGCCGCGCGTAGTCACCGCCGGACTGCCAATACGAATTCCGCTAGGCTTCATTGGAGGATTCGTATCGAAAGGAATCGCATTCTTGTTGACCGTAATACCAGCCTCGCCGAGGGCCTTTTCCGCCTCGCTGCCCAACATGCCCTTGGCGAACACATCAACCAGCATCAGGTGCGTGTCCGTTCCCCCGGAGACGATGCGATAGCCATCGGCCGCCAGCGTCTCGGCCATCACCTTAGCGTTAGCCACAACCTGCCGCGCGTAGTCGCGGAAACTCGGCTGCGACGCCTCCAGGAAGCACACCGCCTTGGCGGCCATAATGTGCACCAGCGGCCCGCCCTGCATTCCTGGAAAAACCACTTTATCGATTTCCTTCGCAAATTCCTGCTTGCTAAGAATCATCCCCGAGCGCGGCCCGCGCAGCGTCTTGTGCGTGGTCGAAGTCACAATCTGCGCGTGCGGCACGGGCGATGGATGCGCTCCTCCCGCCACCAGTCCCGCAAAGTGCGCCATATCGACCAGATAGAGCGCGCCCACTTTGTCCGCAATCTGCCTCATCCGCGCAAAATCAATGATCCGCGGATAAGCGCTGCCACCGCCAATAATCAGCTTCGGACGCTCCGCCGTGGCGATCTTTTCCAGATCGTCGTAATCGATCGTCTCCGTTTCCCGAGTCACGCCATACGGAACGATCTTGTAAGTCTTGCCCGAAAAATTCAGCGGATGTCCATGCGTGAGATGCCCGCCATGAGCCAGATTCAAACCAAGAATCGTGTCGCCGGGCGACAGCACCGCCGCGTAAGCGGCTTGATTGGCCTGCGATCCCGAGTGCGGCTGCACGTTGGCATGCTCCGCGCCAAAAAGTTTCTTGACCCGCTCGCGCGCCAGATTCTCCACCACGTCGGTAAACTCGCATCCCCCGTAATACCGCTTGCCGGGATACCCCTCCGCATACTTGTTGGTGAACACGGACCCGGCAGCTTCCAGCACCGCTTCGCTGACAAAGTTTTCCGAAGCGATCAGCTCCAGCCCTTCATGCTGGCGGCGAACTTCGTTGTCGATAGCGTTAGAAATCTGCGGATCAACTTCATAGAG
>Ga0209415_10017473_pt1 | contig 11410 bp, 8 predicted proteins | sample PeaSoiSIISIP2007_FD_187696 | JGI IMG/M metagenome (GOLD analysis project Ga0209415, IMG submission 187696) | Peat soil microbial communities from Weissenstadt, Germany - SII-SIP-2007 (SPAdes) (version 2) | ecosystem: Environmental > Terrestrial > Soil > Wetlands > Peat | place: Germany...
CCGCGTTCCCGACCCCCTCCCATAGGGAGGGGCCGAGCGCCGCGGGCGCGAGGGGGGAGGGGTTACGGCGATTCCGGCAAATCCTGGTCCTCGGCAACCCCTCATCGCCCCCACGCCGTCGGCGTGGGTCCCCCCCTTCTCCCTTTGGGAGAAGTTCGATTGGGGTTCGCCTCACAACTTGCCGCCCTGGGCGATAACGTAGGCGGCCAGGGCCGAGATGGCGGCCACCACGGGCAGGCGCCAGAGCGGCGCGCCCTTCATCGGCGTGGCCTCGCGGACCGCCGCCTTCGCGCCCGTCAGCATCGGCCCGACCAGGTTGTCCCGCCGCACCACGGCGTAGAAGAGGATCGCCGCCAGGTGCAGGACGATCAGCGCCAGCAGGGTGTTGAACACCCAGTGGTGAACGTGGGCGATCGCGCGGCCCTGGTCGAAGCTGACCAATCCCGCGAACGGCCCCGGTTGGTCGCCGTCGACGTCCACCGCGAAGAGGCCGAGTCCTAAGTCGAGCACAAGCAGGCCGAGCATGGCCGCCACGCTCCAGCCGCCCAGCGGGTTGTGCCCGATGATCGCGTGCTCGCTCCGCCCGCGCCTGAGCTCGCCGATGTAGGCCGCGACCCCGCGCGGGCCGCGCAGGAAGTCAGCGAACCGCGCGGTCGAGCTTCCGACCACGCCCCAGATCAGGCGGAAGATGACGAGCCCGACCAGCACCTCGCCCGCGGTCTCGTGCAGAGCCAACTGGTCATTTTGCGCGCTCCACCAGCAGAACGCGACCAACGCCACGACCAGCCAGTGGACCAGCCGGACAGGCCAGTCCCAGATCGCGACGCGCGTCTTCGCCGCCTCGGGCGCGGTCGAAATGGCGCTAGTCCTCCTTGGCGCGGTACTTACTGTGGCAGGCGAAGCAGGCCTTGCCGAGGTTGGTGTATTCGGCCCGGATGGCGTCGATGTTGCCGCCTTGTGCGACGTCGTCGAAATGGTGCGCTTCGGTCGCGAACGCGCTGGCCACGGCGCTGAACCCGGCCGCATCGGTCCAGATCTCGGGCTTGGCGGCGGTCTTCACGCCAGCCTCGGGCCCGCTGCCGGGGGGAAACCAGGAGGGGATCTGCGGTGCGAGCGTGTCGATCGTCTTGGCGAAGCCCTGGATGACGGCCGCACTGGGCGCCGGCTTGCCGAGCTCGTCGTGGATCCCCTTCGAGGCGGCGCCGATCTGCTTGTAGTGCGCCTGCCTGGCCTGGATCACGCTCGCCGCATTGTCGGCGACCGCGGCGCTCGCCGCCGCGAGGACCAGTCCAGCGACCAGCCAGTATGCGTTGAACTTCATGCGTCTCCTCGTCTCACGCTTTCCATTATCGAGGTTGCGATTATCACCAGGCGTCGATCCAACGAAGCTTCTTTTCGGTCCTCGGCGGGACGGGGGGCAGGCTGCGCAACGCGCCCATGATCCAGGCGCGCGTGTCGGCCGGATCGATCACGTCATCGATGCCGAATCCGGTGGCGCGGTTCAGCGCCTTGCCCGCCTCGTAGGCTCTGGCGACCATCTCGTCGAAGCGCGCGCGGCGCTCGGCGGGATCGGCGATGGCGGCGAGCTCGTTGCGGTAGCCCAGCTTGACCGAACCCTCGAGGCCCATGCCGCCGTACTCGCCGGTCGGCCATGAGACCGCGAACATCGAGGCCTGATAGCTGCCGCCGGTCATGGCGATGGCGCCGAGGCCATAGCTCTTGCGCAGGATGACGCTGAGCAGCGGCACGGAGAGGTTCGCGCCGATGATGAACAGCCGCGAGCAGTGGCGCACCAGCGCGGTCTTCTCGATCTCCGGCCCGACCATCATGCCCGGCGTGTCGGACAGGGACAGCACCGGCAGGTCGAACGCCTCGCAGAGCTGCAGGAAACGGGCGGCCTTGTCCGAGCCGTCGGAGTCGATCGCGCCGCCGAGGAAGCGCGGGTTGTTGGCGATGAGGCCGAGCGGGCGGCCCTCGATGCGGATCAAGGCCGCGACCATGGTCTGGCCGAACTTCGGCCGGATCTCCAAGACCGAGCCCTCGTCGGCCAGGATGTCGATCAGAGTGCGGACGTCATAGACGCGCAGACGGTTCTCCGGGATCACCGCGCGCAGCCGGCGCTGGTCCGGCGCGGTCCAGTCCTTCAGCGGTCCCTGGAAGTAGGACAGGTACTTTTTCGCCAGCGCGACCGCGTGCGCCTCGTCGTCGGCCAGAACGTCGATGACGCCGTTCGGCTCCTGCACGCTGACCGGGCCGATCTCCTCCGGCCGGAAGATGCCGAGGCCGCCGCCCTCGATCATCGCCGGCCCGCCCATCCCGATGCTCGAGTCCTTGGTCGCGATGATGACGTCGCAGCAGCCGAGCACCGAGGCGTTGCCGGCGAAGCAGCGGCCGGAGGTGATGCCGACCATCGGCGCCGTGCCCGACATGCGGCCCCAGAGCTCGAAGCCGCGGATGAAACCGCCGCCCTCGGTGTCGCCGGGTCGCCCGCCGCCGCCCTCGCAGAAGAACACCGTCGGCAGCCGCCAGCGCGTGGCGATCTCCATCAGCCGGTCCATCTTCTGGTGGTTGTGAGCGCCCTGGGTGCCGGCGAGCACCGTGTAGTCGTAGGCCATCACCGCAACGCGCGCCGCCTCGTCGGCGAAGTGCTGGCCGTTCACCCGCCCCAGGCCCATAACCATGCCATCGGCCGGCGTCTGGGCGATCAGCTCCTCCAGCGTGTTGCGGCGACGGCGGGCGGCGACGACCAGCGGTCCGTATTCAACGAACGAGCCGGGATCCAAGAGGTCGTCGACATTCTCCCGCGTGGTGCGCTGGCCGGTCTTGCGCCGCCGCTCGACGGCCGCTGGCCTGGCCTCGTCGAGGGCCAGGCGGTGGCGCTCGACCACGGCGGCCAGGTCCGGGCGGATGTGGTCGAGATCGACCGCCGTATGCTCCGCCGCCCCAGCTTCGCCGAGGTCGGCCTCTTCGAAGAAGATCAGGCCGTGGCCCTCGAACACCGTGTCGCCCACCGCGACGCCGATCTCGCGCACGTGGCCGGAGACAGGCGCCTCGATCACATGCTCCATCTTCATCGATTCCATGATCAGCGCCGACTCGCCGGCGCGAACGGCCTGCCCTGGTTCGACGGAGATCTGTACGATCGTGCCCTGCAGCGGAGCGCGCAGCGGCGTTGTGCCGGGCGGGCCTTCGAGTTCCGCCGGCGGCTCTGGCTCGGCCAGCGCCGCCGATGCCGCGTCGCCCGACTTGCCGTGCGCCAGCACCGCCAGGGGATCGAGTGCGTCGATCTTCGCCCCGGCAGTCTTGCGCGACGACGACTGGGGGCCCTCGGGTGCGGGCGCCTGCGCCGCTGCTTCGGCCAGCAGCGCTTCGATGTTGCGCTCCACATAGCCGGTGTCGACGGCGCCGGCGGCGAAGTCGGCCCGGGCGATCAGCGCCTGAAGGAAAGGGATATTGGTCGCGGGACCGGTGATGGCGAACTCGCCCAGGGCCCGCCCGAGCTTCCGCGCCGCGGCGTGCATGTCCGGCGCGTGCACGATGAGCTTGGCGAGCAGCGAGTCGTAGCGCAGGCTCGTGCGGTAGCCGGCATAGCCGAACCCATCGACCCGGACGCCCGGCCCCGACGGGGCTGAGTAGGCGCTCAAGGTCCCGCCCGTCGGTCGGGCCGCGCCGTCCTTGCCCATGGTCTCCAGGTTGACCCGGGCCTGGATCGCCACGCCGCGCGGCGCCGGGACCTGCGCCTGCTCGAGGCCGAGGTCGTGCAGCGTACGGCCGCCGGCGATCTCCAGCTGCAGCCGCACCAGATCAAGTCCGGTCACCTCCTCGGTCACCGTATGCTCGACCTGCAGCCTGGCGTTTGCCTCGATGAAGACGAACTCGGCGCCCTCGTGGCGTCGCGAGTCGACCAGGAACTCGATGGTGCCGAGACCGCGATACTTCGCCGCCTGCGCGAGACGGGTCGCCGCTTCGAGCAGCGCCTCGCGCACGTCCTCGGCGACGCTCAGCGCCGGCGCCGTCTCGACCAGCTTCTGCCGCTGGCGCTGCAGGCTGCACTCGCGGTCCCACAGATGGACTGCCTCGGCTCCGTCGCCGAGGATCTGCGCCTCCACGTGCCGCGCGCTCGGCATCAACCGCTCGACATAGACGTCGCCCGAGCCGAATGCCTTCAGCGCTTCGGAGCTCGAGCGGTCGAAAGCCGCTTCGAGGTCCTCGACCCGCGTCACCGCCCGCATGCCGCGGCCGCCGCCGCCGGCCACCGCCTTCAGCATGAGCGCGCCGCCGTCGCCCAGTTCGGCGAAGAACGCCTTCGCCTGCTCCTTCGTCACTGGCCCGTGCGAGCCGGCGAGGACGGGAATGCCGCAGCGGATGGCGAGCCGGCGCGCCGCGGTCTTGTCGCCGAACAGCTCCAGCGCTTCCGGCGCCGGCCCGATAAAGACCACGCCGGCTTCCGCGCACATGCGGGCGAACGCGGCGTTCTCGCTCAGGAATCCGTAGCCCGGATGGATCGCCTCGCAGGCGCACGCCTTGGCGGCCGCGAGGATCTGCGCGCCGTCGAGATAGGCCCCGGCGCCGGCGCCCTCGAGCGGCCATGCCTCGTCGGCGGCCTTCACGTGCAGCGACGGGGCGTCGTCGGCAGGGAAGACGGCGACGCTCGCCACCCCCATCTCGGCCGCCGTGCGCGCGATCCGGATCGCAATCTCGCCCCGATTGGCAACAAGGATCTTCTTGAACATCAAAGCCCGTCCACCCCCTGAAGTCTCTTCTGCGCGGTCATTTGCACTGCTGCAGGGTCCGTACTCAATAACCGCTCATCCCCGCGAAAGCGGGACCCAGACTTTTTCACCACCAAGCACACCAAGAGGCCATGGCTGGCCGCCGCGCTGGCGCCTTCTCAGAACCCTTGGTGTGCTTGGTGTGCTTTGTGGTCAAATCGAGCGGCTCAGGGTGTAGAGAGCTGCCAGCATACCCTTCAAGCGCAATTGAGTGCGGAGCTTAGACCAGGGCTGCAACTTCGCTCATCACGGGGCCGATTTCGGCGTGGAGGACGAGGTCGGCGATCGCGTCCTGTTCGGTAGGCTCGCGGTTGACGATGGCGAGCCTGGCGCCGGTCTGCTTGGCGAGCAGGGGAAAGCCCGCCGCGGGATAGACCACCAGGGACGAACCCAGCACCAGGAAGAGGTCGCAGGCCAGTGTCTCCTCCTCCGCCCGCGCCATTGGCCCCGGCGGCATCGGCTGGCCGAAGGATATGGTCGCGGTCTTCACGATGCCGGCGCAGGCGCGGCAGGCGGGGACTTCGCGGCGCTCCAGGAACGGGCCTTTCAGGTCGGCCAGCTCGTGCCTGAGCCCGCACTCGAGGCAGGATGCGTAGCTGGCGTTGCCGTGCAGCTCGATCACCTGCTCCTCCGGAACGCCGGAGTCCTGGTGCAGGTTGTCGACGTTCTGGGTGATCACCGCTGCGACCTTCCCTGACGCCACCAGCGCCGCCACCGCCGTGTGGCCGGCGTTCGGTTTCGCGCCCGTCCAGCGCGCGGTTCCGGAAAAGGTGCGGGTCCAGGCCTCGATACGCTTGGCCTCGTCGCCGACGAACTCCTGGAAATAGATCGGACTCATCCGGCTCCAGACGCCGCCGGGGCTGCGGAAGTCCGGGATGCCCGACTCGGTCGATATCCCGGCGCCAGTGAAGACCACGACGCGCTGGGCGCGTTCGACCAGGCTTGCGAGGTCGCTTACGCTGCTCATTGCGATGCGATCTTACGGTTCTATCGCCGGGGCTGAAGCCCAAATCCCGCTTGACTCCTCGATGGCCCGCTTGACCACTCAACGAGGCTCCCAGTTGGGAGGAGGAGGCAGCGTCTGGCCGGGGGTGACGATAGCGACTGGTGGAAGCGGGCGGTCTTCTATCAGATCTATCCGCGCAGCTTCTTCGACTCGAACGGCGACGGCGTCGGCGACCTGAAGGGCATCGAGGCCAAGCTCGACCATGTGGCGGGCCTCGGCGTCGACGCCATCTGGCTCTCGCCGGTCTTCACCTCGCCGATGAAGGACTTCGGCTACGACGTCTGCGACTATCGCGGCATCGATCCGATCTTCGGGACCATGGGCGACTTCGACGACCTGCTTGCCGCCATCCATGCCCGGGGACTGAAGCTGATCGTTGACCAGGTCTGGTCGCACACCTCAGACCAGCATCCCTGGTTCATCGAAAGCGCAGGCTCTCGCGATAATCCGAAGGCGGATTGGTACGTCTGGGCCGACGCCAAGCCGGACGGGACGGCGCCGAACAACTGGATGGCCGTTTTCGGCGGGCCATCCTGGCGCTGGAACCCCAGGCGGCGGCAGTACTATCTGCACAACTTCCTGATCGAGCAGCCCGACCTCAACTTCTGGACCCCGGCCGTGCAGGAAGCGATCCTGGACGTGGCCCGGTTCTGGCTCGATCGCGGCGTCGACGGCTTTCGTCTCGACGTCATCAACTTCCTCTTCCACGACCGAGCGCTGACCGATAACCCGCCTGCCGGCCTGACGCGCGCGCCTGTTCAGGCCACTGACTATCAACAGCACGTCCACGACCGCTCCCGGCCTGAGACGCTCGCCTTCATCGGCCGCGTGCGCGCGCTGCTCGACAGCTACGGCGAGCGCATGGCGCTGGGCGAGATCGGCGATGCCGCCTACCTCGAGCGGCAGCTCGAGTACACGGCGACGCCGGAGCGCCTCCACACGGCCTACAGCTTCTATCTTCTGAACGCGCGCGAGCCGACGCCCGAGCTCTTCGCCGGCGCCATGACCGCATGGGTCGGCGCGCCGGGCTGGCCGTCATGGTCGCTCAGCAACCACGACTTCGTCCGCTATCCGTCGCGGCTGGCCCATTCCGGCGATCCGGCGCAGGTGAAGGGCCTGCTCGCGCTCCTGCTCTGTCTGCGCGGCTCGCCCTTCCTCTACCAGGGCGACGAGCTCGGCCTGCCGCACGCCGAGGTGCCGTTCGAGCGGCTCAAGGACCCGTTCGCCATCGCGCTCTACACCGGCGAGTCCGGCCGCGATGGCGCGCGCACACCGATGCCGTGGACGGCCGGCGGACCGAACGGCGGCTTCTCCACCGCACCCGAGACCTGGCTGCCGGTCGACCCGCGCCACCTGCCCCTCGCCGTCGCCGCGCAGGAAGCCGAGGCGGAGTCGATGCTGCATTTCACGCGCCGCATGCTCGCCGCGCGCAAGCGCTCGCCGGCGCTGCAGAGCGGCGGCGTCCACATTCTCAAGTCGCCAGACGGCGTCCTGGCGTTCGAGCGCAGGACGGGCGACGAGTGCGTCCTTTGCGTCTTCGAACTCGTCGGCCGGTCTGCCCGCCTCGATGACGACGGGCTCGATGCGGCGAGCATGCTTGCCGGCGATGGCCGCGTCACGCTCGGCGGTCGGGCCGTGACCCTGGCGCCCTACGCCTTCGCCTGGATACGGCGGGCGTCGGCTGGACAACCGGGGCCTTCGGCCTAAGTCTGCCCGCCGGACCCTTGGGAAGGTGCACGTGGCGGGCGAACCGGAATCTCTCGACCAAAGCGAGCCCTTCAAGGCGCGCGACCAGCGGCACGCCTACGACCGCCTGATCATGCTCTCCGATGGGGTGTTCGCGATCGCCATCACCCTGCTTGCGCTCGATGTCCGCGCGCCGACGAAGTGGTCTGGCGGCCTTGCTGGGCTGCTCGCCGTGATGGCGCCCGTGCTCTCGGCCTTTGTGTTGAGCTTTCTCGTCATCAGCCTCTATTGGCTGCTGCACCGCCGCTACGTCGCCATGCTCATGCGCGTCGACTGGATCGCGATGGTGCTCAATCTCGCGTTCCTCGGCCTCATTGCGCTGCTGCCGGCCGCCACGCGGCTCGCGGAGTACACCAACGGCAGCATGTCGGCGCTCGGGCTATACTCCATGTTGGTGGTCGCGATCGGCGCGAGCCTCGCCGTGTTCTGGGGGTACGCAACCTTCGTCGGCCGGATGGTCTATCCGGAGATCGGCGGGCGCGCTCGCTGGGTATACTTCCTCGTCCCGCTCATTGCGCCGCCACTCACGCTGCTCGCGACCATCCCCACACGCATCCCGAACGGAATCGTGCCCATCGTGCTGTTGGCGATGTTCGTGGTCGGCGGCCTTCTCCTTCAGCGCCTTGTCCACACCGCCCGCGCCTCGTCCGAGGGCCCGTCGGACACCTGATGGGTTGATCTCGGTCGCGCCGGGCGCGAGGCTTGGCGCAACAACGAAAACCATACGGGTGGAGACGATGACCGTAGCGTTTGGTGATGTGTTCGACGCGACCGCGGCGGCCGCGAAAGCGGACGATGTGGCCGTCTACTGCGATGAAGAAGTGGTCACCTGGGGTCAGTTCGATGCGCGTTCCAACGCGCTCGCGCGCGCGCTCGCGTCGGCAGGGCTTAAGACCGGGGCCAAGGTCGCTCAGTACATGCGCAACAGTCCCGAGTACCTCGTCATCTTCGCCGCCGCCTTCAAGGCGAGGCTCGCGCCGGTCAACGTCAACTTCCGCTACGGGCCGGACGAGGTCGAGTACCTGATCGACAACTCCGACGCCGAGGCCGTCTTCTTCGACTCCGAGTTCGCCGACGTCGTCCGCGCCGTCCGCCACAAGCTGCCGAAGGTGAAGCTCTGGGTGGTCGTGGGCGGGGCGGTCGAGCGGTTCCAGCGCTACGCCGACCTGACCAACGGCGACGGCTCGCCGCTCGGGATCGTGCGGTCTGCTGACGACATGTTCCTCATGTACACCGGCGGCACGACTGGCCTGCCCAAGGGGGTGATGTGGCCGAGCGGGACCTGGTGGCCGGTGCTCGCCGGCTTTCGCTCCCCAGCGTTCGGCATGGAAGCGCCGTCGACGATAGAGGCGCTGCAGGCGCAGATTCGAGCGAACATCGGGCGCGAGCCGGTCTACGTCGCCGTGCCGCTGATGCACGGCACGGGCCTGTTCACCGCCGTCTCGGTGCTGTCCAAGGCCGCGCCCGTGGTCATCACCCGCAACCACTCGTTCGACCCGAAGGCGGCGCTGGATGTGGTCACGCGCCGCCGCTGCACCGGCTTCGTGATCGTGGGCGACGCCTTCGCCCGCCCGATGCTCGACGCGCTACGCGCCGAGCCCGACCGCTATGACGTGACCTGCCTTCGGGCCGTGGTCTCCAGCGGCATGATGTGGAGCCCGGAGGTTAAGAGCGGCCTGCTCGAATTCATGCCAGACGCGGTCCTGGTCGACAGCTTCGGCGCGTCCGAGGGCGCGGGCCTTGGCCTCTCGGTGACGACGCGCGACCTGCCGCCGACCGAAGCGCGCTTCGACGGGCCGGACACCATTGTCGTGCGCGCCGACGACTACACCCAGCGCGTTGTGCCAGGGTCCGGCGAGGTCGGGCTGGTGGCCAAGACCGGCGACCTGCCGCTGGGCTACTACAAGGACCCGGAGAAGACCGCCCGCACCTGGGTGACGATCGAGGGCAAGCGGCGGCTGATCAGCGGCGACCATGCGACGGTCGAAGCCGACGGAACCATCAAGCTGATGGGCCGCGGCAGCCACTGCATCAACTCGGGCGGCGAAAAGATCTATCCGGAGGAGGTCGAGGAGGCGCTGAAGACCCACCCCGCGGTGATCGACGCGCTCGTGTTCGGCATGCCAAACGAGCGGTTCGGTCAGGTGGTGAGCGCCGTCGTCGGGCTCGTCGACGGGCAGGCCGTTTCCGACGCCGAGCTCGTCGCCCACGTGCGGTCCAAGCTCGCGCCCTACAAGGCGCCGCGGAAGATCGCCTTCGTTCCGACGGCGCCCCGCGCGCCAAACGGCAAGGCCGATTACGCGACGGCCAGGCGACTGTTCGAAGCGGCGATGGCCTGAAGCCGCCATTCTGCTGACCGCGCCGAAGCCCCTTTTCAGGCCGGCGCGGCCGTGCGGGCGCCGGTGGTTGTCCGCAGCCGCCGCATCGGTCCCTGGACGGTCACCCGCTCGTAGCCGGCCTCGCCAGGTTGGTCGAAATGCAGGGTTATCTCCGGATCGTCGACGCATTGGAACTCGGTTTGAGCGAAGGGCTCATATCGGCTGTCCGGAGCTGGAAACGGGGCGATAAGCACTCCGTCAGCGGCCGCGATCGCGATCGGCCATGGATGTGCGTCCATGTCGTACAGTCCCGCGCAGCGCGCGAGGCCGTCCGCAGCGACGGAAACGCGCGGCCGGGCGAGGAGATCAGGCAGCTCGAGCGCCCGGCGCGCGAGGGCCAGATGGGCTCGCTCGACCGAGAAACTCTCCAGGTTGGAGAGGACGACGACGGTCAGGTCATCCTCCGGAAAATCGGTCAGCACCGTCGCGAAGCCATTGATGCCGCCAAAGTGGTTGATGGCGGTCCGGTCCCTGAATTTCAAAGCGCTGAGGCCGAAGCCGTATTCGCTCAACGAGCCGTCATTGAGGCGAGCCGGAGCTATCATCGCGGCGTAGGATTCGGTCGACACGGCCTGACCCCCCCGCAATGCACGAGTCCACGTCAGGAGATCGCCCACGGTTGAGCCTAGTGCGCCTGCCGCGTGGGGGAGCGTCATCGACATCGTGCGGGCGTTCTCGACGCCCTTGGCCCCCATGCGGTAGCCTCTGGCTCGCTTGGCGACGATCGGCTCGTCGTAGAGATAGCGGGTCTGCCGCATGCCGAGCGGCCGGAAGAACCGCTCGAGCAGGAACGTCCTGTACGCCATCCCGGACGCGGCCTCGATGACAGCGCCGAGGAGCACGTAGCCCGAGTTCGAGTAGAAGTAGCGCGCGCCTGGCTCGAAATCGGGCGGCAGGTCCTTGAAGAGCGCGACAACCTCGGCCAGCGTCAGGTCGGTCCGCTCCGGGAAGTCGGGCCGGCTGTTGAAGTTCGCGATCCCGGAGGTGTGGTTCAACAGATGCCGGATCGTGACGAGACGGCCCTGGGCGGGATAGTCCGTCAGCACCGATTGGACGTCGTCGTCGAGACCCAGCCTTCCGTCTTCCACGAGCAGCATGATCGCCGCCGCCGTGAACTGCTTGGTGATCGAGCCAAGCCGGAAGACGGCGTCTGCCGTCATCGAGAGCCCCCACTCCAGATCGGCAAGACCGAAGCCGGCGAGGTAGGGCGCTTGATCGCCGTGGCGCACGCCCACGGCGGCGCCGGGGCCTCCGCGCTCGACCAGGCCGTCCATCACCGCTTCGAACTTGCTGTTCACGAGCGTAGCTCCGCTTGACGGCGCAACCATAGGCAGCCCGAGCGGGCGGCGTGCCCCATCTCGATCCGCCCTCTCGCTTCCGCCTTAGCCCAGCACGAAGTCGTCCGGGTTGGGCTTCAGCGTCGCGGTCCAATAGTCGACCAGGGGGAAGGGCCAGTTCTGGCTGACGCGGCCCTTGGCGTTCTTGTACCAGCTGGTCACCTGCGGCGC
>Ga0209415_10017474_pt1 | contig 11410 bp, 9 predicted proteins | sample PeaSoiSIISIP2007_FD_187696 | JGI IMG/M metagenome (GOLD analysis project Ga0209415, IMG submission 187696) | Peat soil microbial communities from Weissenstadt, Germany - SII-SIP-2007 (SPAdes) (version 2) | ecosystem: Environmental > Terrestrial > Soil > Wetlands > Peat | place: Germany...
CTGATGTCCTTGAGCTCGAACTCGACCGTCTTGCCGTCGGGCGACATCTTGCCGGTCATGCGCGGCCGGTTCCCGGCGTCGCAATAATGGACCAGCGTGAGCTGGTCTCCGTCCACGTAAAGCATCGTGACCGGATGGTCATACTTGGTCGCATCCAACGGCGTTCCTGCTTCCTGGAACTCGTGCACGAGGGCGTTTCCCCGCGAGGTCACGCGCAGCGAGAGGTGCATCGGCTTGCCGCCTGACATCTCCGGCATCTCCGGGACGGTGACGGGGCCTTCCCACTCTCCCGCCAGGCTTTTCAGTTTGTCGAAGGATTGTTGCGCGTCAGACTGCGGCGCGGCAGCGTCTGCTGCGAAAGCGGTGGCTGCGATCAGAACCAACAAAAGAGAAAATGCGATTCGTGGTTTCATGTTCATTCTCCTTCTCAATTTCGTGCAACTGGGGAAACGCCTTCGGTGTAGCCGGTTTCTGCCTCTCTTGCCAAGGCGACATCGAAAGTGTTTCGCAGTGCCATAGTGTTATAGTTAACTATAACACTATATTTAATGCAAGAACTTTCTGCGAACTATATTTGCTTTGGGATCAGTAGGTTAGAGAACCAGCTTTATATGGGACGAGTTTTGAACAGGGTCGAGCCGCCAACCATGCCGAGGCAAACCAACCGGGGTACCCCAGGTCTCGCGCTTTTCGAGACCTGGGTTCCGACCATCAGCCGCAAGCAGCGACGCAAAACAGAGCAGCGCTGTTTGAGGAAGAAGTCGCTGCCTCCGGCTGGCAACAGTGAAAATGTTCGGGGATGACAACGACCCGATCGTCTGTTTGCTCCGTGCTGATCCGCGAAAATCCGTGGCCCGATTTGCCCCAGCGCCCAGAAAATTGCACGACCCCCAAACCGTCGCATAACATATATTTAATGTGAACACCTGGCCATACCGCGCGCAGGAGAACCTCAAGTGGCGTCGTTCGGTGCACAACTAAAACAGGAGCGGGAGCGCAAAGGCGTCACCCTCGAGGACATCTCCCTCACCACAAAAATCGGTACCCGCATGTTGCGCGCACTCGAAGAAGAACACTTCGACCAACTCCCCGGCGGCATTTTCAACAAGGGTTTCATCCGTGCCTATGCGCGCTGTCTGGGTATGGATGAAGAGCAAGCCATCGCCGATTACCTGATCGCGACCGGAGCCACCCCGTCGGCCAAGAAATCCGAGAACGAACAAGCCCCGATCCTCGAGCCCCCGTCGCGAGAAGAGAATCCCACTACCGCCGGCCTTCCCTGGGGCACATTCGCGGTCGTGCTCCTGATCGTCGCGCTGGGATTCGCTGCCTGGGGCTTCTACTCCCGCGAATCAGAAAAAGAAGCAAGCGATTCCGCCGCGCCTGTTAAGAACGCCACCGCAGCCAACCCTCCCAACACCTCACCGGTCACGGCTGCTGAACAATCTCAGCTAGAAAAAGAAAAGAAGCCCGCTGAATCTGTAGATTCCTCCGCCCCCACTTCGAAACCGATCGAACCGCCAGTTGCCACCGCCGTGGCAACCCAGCCGATTCCATCCCCGGCCGTCAGCCCAGCTCCGCCGACTTCGGCCAACAGCCAGCCGCAGCCGGCTGTCCCGTCCAACGCACCCTTACTGCTGGTAATCAAGGCGCGCGAGGATTCCTGGCTCTCCATCTCGGTCGACGGCGAAATAGTCACGCGCGCGCTCTTAACTGCGCCGGCGCAAAAGTCAGTTCGTGCGCAAAACGAAATCGTCATCAAGGCAGGAAACGTAGGCGCTCTGGATTTCGAATTTAACGGCAAAAAATTACCCACCCAAGGCGACTACGGCGAAGTAAAAACCCTGACATTCAGCGCCACCGGCCTGCAACCCCCACCTCCCAAACCAGCCCCCCCCGTTCAATCCCAGTGACTCGAGAAGCTATTCAAAAGTGTGGGCCCGCCTTCAGCCGTGTCGCTAAGTGCGGTCGCCCTTTAGCCGCGGAAGCGGCGTAAGAATGCAGCCCCGACGCAAGCCGTGGGGAAAAAGTGCCAGACGAAAGATTAGTTCCCACGAAACACTTCAGCGCATCGTTGCGACCACGAAATCACGGCTTTACACATTGCCGAAAAACTTTGCTCAGAAGCCATACTTTTAGAAGGCGGAGCCGGAGCCTAGCAGGCTGTAGAGTAGGACGATCAGGACGATGCCGGTGAAGATCATGTAGAGGCGATCGTGCTCTTCGGCGAATCCCCAGATGGAGAATGCTACTCGGGCTACCGGGGTGGCGATGAGCAGTAGCAGTCCTAGTTGGATGATGCCTCGGCCGCGCAATCGGAAGGCGTCGCGGACGATTCCGCTCAGACTTCTCAGATCGGAGGGTTCGCCATGGAAGACCCTGTAGTTCGCGGGTTCGCGGCCGTGCCGGGCCAGGTAAATCGCGGCGCCGATCGCCACTACGAAGGCCGAAAGAGAGACGCCGACACGGAGGAGAGTGCCGACGATTTCTTCGATGGTTTTATCCGTCCAATTGCGGGTGGACATTTAGATTCCTCCGGTTAGTCCCTTGTAAAGCATTTGCAACCCGAGCACGCCAATCACGATGCTGAAGACCAGCCGTAACGCCTTGGTTTCCGCTTTGACCAGAATGCGGGCGCCCAGCATAGAACCCGCAAGAACGCCGAGCATCACGGGCATGGCCAGACCGGGATCGACGTAGCCGCGGCTGAGATACACGCCCGCGCTGGCTGCGGCGGTGACACCAATCATAAAGTTGCTGGTGGTGGTGGAGACCTTGAAGGGGATTTTCATGGCCTGGTCCATGGCGAGAACTTTCACCGCTCCTGAGCCGATGCCGAGCAGTCCGGAAAGCGCGCCCGCACCGAACATCAGGCTGAAGCCCAAAGGAACGCGTTGCACATTGTAGTGGCGCATCCCTCCCTCTTCGGAGGGAAAGTCTCCATTCATTCGAAGGCGAGTTGCCAGGGGATCTGGCGGAAGATTGCGTTGTGCCCGGGGTCGTGGCTTCCTGGAAAGATACGCCGAATAAAGCAGCATTACACCAAAAATTGTGGCGAGAGCTTTGGTGGAAATGAAAGCTGCCAGAAATGCTCCCACTAAAGCGCCTACGGTGGTCGCGATCTCAAGGAACATTCCAATGCGGATATTGGAGAATCCTTCCCTCACATAGGCGGAGGCAGCGCCCGAGGAAGTCGCGATCACGGAAACGAGGGAGGCTCCGATGGCATAGCGGATGTCGACCTTAAAGAAAAGGGAGAGCAAGGGGACGAGGACCACTCCGCCGCCCAGTCCCGTGAGCGATCCCAGCAATCCGGCCAGAAACGATCCTGCTGCTACCAGGATCGTGAATTCGAGAATATTCATCGCACCCCCGAAGAAGAGTTTGCCACATTTCGATGAGTTAGAAGTGTAACGCGGAGGGTACGGTCGTGGACTCATTTTGAATGGGTTGCATGGGATTTGCCTGCTTCGTCCGACCAGGCCTGCCAGTCGAACCGCGGGGATTCCCGACGCTGAGCTTTAAGAAAGAGTAGGCCGGGCTTCGCCGTCCGGTCCCTGGACGGGGGCGTCCGGGGAATACCTGGCCATGGTGAGGTCCGTCTCATTTTGGGCCTTGGGCCGACCAATTCATTCAGGATTTACCAGATATTCATCAATTTTTAATAAAGGCCAGTTAGCATCAACGGTCCCAGAAACCCTGCACAACAGCACAAAAGAAGTCGCACCAATATTTTTTGTCGGCTGTCCATCTTTGAACGATTCGGGAGGAGAAATGAAGCACGTAATAGCTTTGGCGTTGGCGTTTGCTTTGGTAGTTGGCGCACTCGCGGCGCCGGCACCGCAAGGTACGACCGCAGGCAGCAGCACGGCCACCAAGAAAAAGGCGGCTGCCAAGACGTCTGCGCCCAGTGTTTCGAGCCAGCTCAGTGAAATGAAGCAGGCGATCGATGCACAACAACGGCAGATTCAACAACTCACGCAACAAGTACAGAGCCGCGATGCGGCCATCCAGCAGTTGCAGCAACAGGTGGGTCAAGCACAGAGTGCGGCGGGACAGGCGGCGCAGAAGGCCGATACCGCTGCTTCGGAGGCGGCTCAGCAGCAACAGGACGTTGCTGCAGTCAAAACCGACGTGACTGACCTGAAGCAGAACGCAACCAACGCTGCGCTCTCGTTGCAGGAGACACAAAAGAACATCAAAGACCAACTGGAGAGCCCCCTCGCCATTCATTACAAGGGTGTCACGATAACTCCAGGCGGCTTCCTGGCGGCAGAAACCGTGTGGCGTCAACACGGATTGGGTGCCGATATCAACACGCCGTTCAACTCGATTACATTCGATGGCGCGGCCCAGAGTCACATGGCGGAATTCTTCGGGTCGGGCCGTCAGTCGCGTCTTTCCACGCTGATTGAGGGCAAACTGAACACTGCCAAGCTGACTGGCTACTATGAGTCGGACTTCCTGTCGGCTGCAGTGACTTCGAACAACAACCAGAGCAACAGTTATTCGCTCCGCGTAAGACAGGCGTGGGCGCAGGCTGCGTTAAATAGCGGCTGGAGTTTCACTGGCGGTCAAATGTGGAGCCTGGTCACGGAAACCAAAAAAGGCGTCGACAACCGCAGCGAAGCGTTGCCGATGACCATCGACCCGCAATATACGGTTGGCTTTAGCTGGGCGCGGCAGTACGGTTTCCGGATCTCCAAGAATATCGGGAACAAGGCTTGGATGGCGTTCTCGGTAGAGGATGCACAGGAAACCATCGGCGGCCACGGCAGTACTACGAACTTCCTTGTGGGCCAGCAAGGCGCGAGCGGCGGTCTTTACAACCCGACCGCAAACTATTCTTACAATCCTTCGCCTGATTTCGTCGGCAAACTTGCCTTCGAGCCAGGTTGGGGACACTTTGAAGTCTTCGGGATTTTCACCGATTTCCGCGACCGCGTCTACCCGCTGGGTGCAGCAAGCAAGCCTTCGGCTGCGGGTGCTTTTAACAACTCGTCTCCGGATGGTGGGATCGGCGCCAACATGCGCGGGACCATCGCCAAGCATTTCGATGTTGGACTGCATTTCCTGGGCGGCAATGGCATCGGACGCTACGGCAGTGCTGGGCTTTCGGATGCGATCGTCCGTCCCGACGGCGTACTGGTTCCGGTGAGGAATTATCAAACGCTGGGTACTCTGGAATGGCACGGTCCACGGTTGGACGTCTATGCCAACGCTGGCGGCGAATATGAAAGCCGGACTGCGTTCCTCAGTTCTTCCGGAAAGGGAGTGGGCTACGGATCGCCGCTGTTCAATAATTCAGGATGCGGCCTTGAGACGCCTCCAGCCGCCACCACTGTCACTGTTGCCACACCTATCACTTCCACCAATCCCACGGGCGGCACCGCCAGCATTCCAGTTCCGGGAGCTGTGGGTACGCCTCTGACCAACGGGTTCAACCCCGGAGGGTTGTCTAACTGCAACGGGGACACGCGGAACATCATTGAAGGCACGATCGGGTTCTGGTATCGCTTCTACAACGGCCCGAAGGGTAGAGTGCAATGGGGACCACAGTACTCCTACATCGTTCGCAATACATGGAGTGGCGTAGGCGGTAACCCAGCGGCGACGGAAAATATGTTCTTCACGTCCTTCCGTTACTATTTGCCGTAAGCCATAACCCCTCGCCCTCGCAAGGTCAGTGCCTTGCGGGGGTGAGAGTTCTTCTGTGCCGATGGCTAGGCAACGGGCAGAGTGAAATAGAACACCGATCCAGCGCCTCGCTGGCTGGTAAGGCCAATCTTGCCGCCGTGGGCTTCGACGATTGCTTTAGCAATGGCCAAGCCCATGCCGGTACCTTGAACTTGCAGGCGCTGATCTCGACCGCGGTAGAACTTTTCGAATATCAAGGACTGTTCGAAATCGTCAATGCCGGGCCCGCGGTCGGATACGCTGGTCATCACCATCCGGTTCCCGACTTCTGCGGTGACTTGAATCGGCGACTCGGGGGAAGAATACTTGGCTGCGTTTTCAAGCAACTGGGTTATGACTTCAGTGATGCGCTCTTCGTCCATCCGGACCAGAGGCAGGTTGTTGGGCAGCCGGACATCGACAGGATGCTGTCCCAGGGCTGGCTTCGCCTTTTCCAGTGCGGCCGCGACGGCTTCCTGGATCGGGCGCGCCTCCAAGTGAAGCTCGAACTGGTTGGCATCCAGTTGCGCCATCTCGGCGGCTTCGCCCACGAGGCGATTCAAGCGGTCACTTTCCTCGTTGATGACGGTGAGAAGTTCCAGACGTTGAGCTTCGTCCAGCCCAGGACTGGATAGCAGCGAAGTGGCGGATGCCTTGATGGCGGTCAGCGGTGTGCGAAATTCGTGGGTGACTGAATCGAGCAAGATGGAGCGCAGTTGTTCACTTTCGCGGGCGGCCTCGGCGCGGCCGAGTTTTTCGATGGCTCCGGCCCGCTCAATCGCGATCGCAATCAGGCTGCTCATCGCGTCCAGGGTTTCGCGGGAAAGCAGCCCGCCGGAAACGCCCATGCTGCCCACGACACGGACACCCATCCGGAGGGGCATGAACACTGCATGCTTCTCCGGAACAGTCATAGGTTCGCCGCGCATGCAGACGAGCTGGAGATCATGGATTTCCAAGTCATGGGTAGCGGAACTCGACCGGTAGACGTCCGGCCGGTTGGGCAAGGCGACAGCTGCTGCTTTGACGCCGAAACTTTCCACGATGTAACGCGGGATTGCATTCAAGAGTTCGACCACGTTATCGCTGGAAAGAAGTTGCTGGCTGAATTTATAAAGACGCTCGGCTTCGCCGCGGCGCTCGTTGGCGCTTTGTGCCTCCCGGCGCGCCCGCTCTGCCAGTTGGCTGGCGATGATGGCTGTGACCAGGAAAGCAAACAAGGCGACCCAATTCTGAGGATCGGCAATGGTCAAGGTGCCGACGGGGGGAAGAAAGTAGTAATTGAAAGCCAGCGTCGCGACTAAGGCCATGAAAACTGCGGGCTGAAGGCCCCAGTTCGCGGAGACGATCAATACGCCGACTAGAAAAGTGAGCGCCACAGTGGTGGGGTTCACCCTGATTACAACGTGGTAAATGAAAACGACGAATACCACAGCGGCTGCCGTCGCAGCATAGCGCAGGGTCGATTTGAATGCTGGTTGTTTCACGCCGCCGATTGTAGCTGATCTTGTTGTTGAGGATCAGCGATGGGGATCAGAGTACAGAGCATTATCGACAATTTCGATCCGCTCGACGACAATAGCCGCGATGCCGAAAACTCCGGAGCAATGGTTGGCGGAGGCTGATCCCACCAAAAAGGGCGGCGTGTTCAAGCTTTTCCTGGGCTACGCTCCGGGGGTTGGAAAGACTTTCAGCATGCTGAGTGAGGCCATCCGCCGCCATAGTCGGGGCGAGGACGTGGTGATTGGAGTGATTGAAACTCACGGGCGCAAGGCGACCGCCGAACTGGCAGCGCAGCTGGAAGCCGTTCCGCGAAAGAAGTTGGAGTACAAGGGAACGGTGTTCGAGGAAATGGACGTTGATGCCATTCGGACGCGAAAGCCCGTTGTCGCGCTGGTTGACGAGTTGGCGCATACCAATGTGGAGGGAAGCAAACACGCAAAGCGATACCAGGATGTGATCGAGTTATTGGATGCCGGCATCGATGTGCTCTCGACCATGAACATTCAGCATCTGGAGAGCGTGACGCCGACAGTGCAGAGCTTGACCGGAATCACCGTTCGCGAGACGGTGCCGGACTGGGTGCTCAAGCGCGTGGATGAAGTGGTCATGTCGGACCTGACGCCTGAGGCATTGCAGAGCCGGATGCGGCGTGGCGACATTTATCCGCTGGACCGGGTCGGTCGCGCCCTGGGTAATTTCTTTCGTCCGGGAAATCTAATTGCCCTGAGAGAACTAGCGCTGCGCCAGGTTGCGCAGGCTGTGGATCAGAGTCTGGAGTCGTATCGCGAGAAGGACGAAGCCAGCGGAACGGTCGCCGTACGAGAGCGAATCGCGGTTTGCATCAGCTCCAATCCAGCAGCGCAGTACTTGATCGCACGCGGCGCTCGCATGGCCCAGGCGATGGGCGGCGAGCTGCATGTTGTCTATGTGGATCTAGGTCAGGATGACAACGAGGCCAATCAGAAGACGCTGGCGGCGAACCTCCAGTTTGCCGAAAATGTTGGCGCGCAGACCACCAAGCTGAAGGGCGGCAGCGTCGCTGAAGTTGTGGCTGACTTCGTTCGCGAGAAACATGTCACGCAAGTTGTGTTTGGGCGTTCAGCTACCGGTGGATGGAGAAAGTACTTGTATCTCACCGCCATCAACAAGTTCCTTCGCGATGCGCCCCCGGTGGACGTACACATCGTTACCCAGGAGCCCTCTTAATTCTTCATGAATGAACATCGCCGCATTCTCGTGGTGGACGATGAAACCCAGATCACGCGCGTGCTGCGGACCAGTCTTTCCAGTCAGGGTTACGACATTCGCGTGGCCAATGACGGCGAGACCGCGCTCGAGATCATGAAAGACTGGACGCCCGATCTGGTGATCACCGACCTTTCCATGCCGAATATGGATGGCTTGGAGCTGTGCCGCAATTTGCGGCTCTCAACCAAGATTCCCATCATCGTGCTCTCGGTTAAGGGTGAGGAGAGGACTAAAGTTCAGGCCCTGGATGCGGGCGCCGACGACTACGTCACCAAGCCATTCGGGATCGAGGAACTGCTAGCGCGCGTGCGTGCGAGTTTACGTCGTGTCCCGGCGGGCGAGAAGGAACAGGCGTCGCTGATTGAGATCGGTGATTTCCGTATCGACCTCGCAGCCCACAAGGTGGCGGTCCATCGGCGGGAGGTGCATCTCACGCCCAAAGAATTTGATCTGCTTGTGTATCTGGCGCGCCATCCTGGCAAAGTCGTGACCCATCGGACGTTGCTGAGCGCAATCTGGGGTGGGCAGAGTACAGAACAAATTGAATACCTTCGTGTTTTCGTCGGCCAGTTGCGCAAGAAGCTGGAATCGGAAGCCTCGTCACCACGCTACATCGTCACCGAACCATGGGTCGGGTACCGCTTCGAGCCCGGCGTATAATTCCTCTCTTTTCAATCTGATCGGCCTTAACGAACATTCTATGAAGTCTTTATTCAATCTTTACGACTTTCATTATCCAATCAGTTGAGTTGAGAGAACAGAAAATAGATGGTTGTGCCCGCAATCGTAAACATGCTGCTTTTGCTGAGCGGATTTCTGACTGGTCTGCGTTGGAAAACCCGATTCGGCAGCAAGGCATGCACGCATCGTAACTCACTGAAGTTGTACAGAAAGGCTAGGACTCCATGTCATCGATTCACAACGTATGCGCGGAAGATTTGGCAAAACTCTTTCATCACTACCACGAGGCTCTCGCCCATGACTTCCACGGTCATGCCAGTCGGCAAGCAGATGTTTCCTGGGAGCAGGCTCCCCAAAACGAGCGCAAGCTGATGATCGCGGCTGCCCGCCTCACACTGCTGGAACTGGCGGCGACGTCGGAGGGAGAGCAATCCAATCGGCAGTATTTTGCCAAGCCTGGTGAGGCGGATTGGGGCTGCTAGTCTTTCTGCCCGGTACCAACTTGGTCTTCTTTACGAAGTCTTTAGGAAACCTTTAGCCCATTTTTATGTCAGCAGTTGTCGAATGACCCTCGCGGCGTCCTCCTGACAATTGTGCTCGGACGGTCAGAATGAAACTGGTCTTCACATTATTGTGTGCAGGCGCGGTGGTCTTCATGCTGCGCTTTCTTGCCGCCCTCCTACGAGAAGGGAAAAATTTGTCGCCGCGACCGATAAGGATTTACTTCGCGAAGTTCAATCCAGTTAAGCGACGTGGAGAACTGATAATCATGAATTCCAGAAACGATGTGCATAAGTCTGCAGCAGAAATGACGAAGCGGGCGGCTTTCGTCGTGGTGGCGGCGGCGTTGCTGACCGTCCCGATGCATGGCCAACATACACCCAATGATGCACCCGCGGTTACCGTAGTGCCCCCGAACCAACAGACGAGCGCAGCGACTCCGCAAACCGAGCAGGAGATCGTGCAAGAGCTTGCCGCTATGAAGAAACGCATCGAACAGCTTGAACTCGCGCTGAAGCAACATGAGTCGGCAGAGCAGCCGACGACGGTCGTCCATTCCGCGAAAGCGAGTGCACCCGTGGGGATTTCTCCGAGTGCCGCAATTACGACCACCGTTCCGCCCGAAGCCGAGGCTGCGCTGCCCCAGACTACTCCGCCTGCCAAACCGGCCAAGGCGGAACCGTTTGCCTTCGCCGACTGGACCTGGCTCAACGGCAACAGTCGTGTGAAGGAACCTCCCTTTGATACGAAATTCTTTACGCCGGAAGTACAAGCCGACGTGGACTACATTATCGATCTCAACCATCCCAAAGACGACACCATCGGTGGATCGAGCGAGGTGTTTCGGGCGTACGAAGTCCAGCTGACCCAGCTCGGCGTCGGGGGCGATTTCCACTTTGACAACGTGCGTGGCAGGTTAATGACGCAGTTTGGCATGTATTCGACGACAACACCGCGCAACGATGCCAGCCCAGCCCGTGGACAATGGCAGCTTGCGGACGCTTACCGCTACATTTCAGAAGCGTACGGCGGATATCACTTTAACGCGTTGCACGGGATCAATGTCGATGCCGGGATCTTCATGTCGTACATCGGCCTGTTCAGCTACTACAACGCCGATAACTGGGCATATCAACCCTCGTATGTATCTTCCAACACGCCATGGTTTTTCAATGGTGTGCGAGTGCAGATATTCCCGAGTGAGCATTTGAAGATTGAGCCCTGGTTTATTAACGGATGGCAGTCTTACGGACGGTTCAACAACCGGCCGGGCATTGGAGCTCAGATCCTGTGGCGGCCGAATGGCAAGTTCGAGATCTTGGGCAACCAGTACATGCTGGGTGAGGATACTCTGGGCGTTCCGGGGCGCGTCCGCTATCACACTGACGACAGCATGGAATACAAATACTACGACCACCCTGAAAATAATTTCTTGAGCAAAGCCGCCTTCTCGCTGACCGGCGATATGGGATGCGAACATGGCGGCGGTGTGAGCTGCGCAGGCGATTCCGCAAAAGGGCCCAAGCAGGACTTCCTGGGCTTCATGCTCTACAACCGCCTGTGGTTCCACAGGAACCTTTACGGCTTCACGCTAGGCGGCGGCAAGATTAACAATCCGGGACGCTATCTAGTCTTGTTGCCACCCATCAATGGCGCAACCGCTGCTTCGGGTACGCCCTACTTTACCCAGAATCCGGGTGATCCATACAAGGCTTGGGATGCATCCGCGACTTTCGATTACATGCCCAGCCAGTACATTACGTTCCGCTGGGAGTTCGATCACCGCGCGGCGAACGTACCA
>Ga0209415_10017475_pt1 | contig 11409 bp, 11 predicted proteins | sample PeaSoiSIISIP2007_FD_187696 | JGI IMG/M metagenome (GOLD analysis project Ga0209415, IMG submission 187696) | Peat soil microbial communities from Weissenstadt, Germany - SII-SIP-2007 (SPAdes) (version 2) | ecosystem: Environmental > Terrestrial > Soil > Wetlands > Peat | place: Germany...
GCGAACAATGTGGTGAATTTGATGATCGGGTTCAAAGCGACTGAGGAAGTGTCTTTGAACGGATCGCCCACCGTGTCGCCCACCACTGTCGCGTCATGCAGCGGAGTCCCTTTGGCTTTCAACTCCACTTCCACCACTTTCTTCGCGTTGTCCCACGCTCCGCCGGCGTTGGCCATGAAGATCGCCTGGTACAACCCGAAAAGTGCGATCGAGATCAGGTAGCCGATGAAATAGAACGGCTCGAAGAACGCGAACGCCAGGGTCGCGAAAAACACGGTCAGGAAGATGTTGAACATGCCTTTCTGCGCGTACTGCGTGCAGATCTCCACCACCTTCTTCGAATCCGTAACGGACGCTTTGGTCGCGCCTTCCAGCTTGATATTGGCCTTGATGAACTGTACAGCCCGATACGCTCCGGTGGTGACGGCCTGCGTCGACGCGCCGGTAAACCAGTAAATGATCGCGCCTCCGGTGATCAGGCCGAGCAGGAACGGCGGATGCAGAATCGACAGGTTGCGCATCTCGCTGTCCTGAAGCCCGTGCGTCAGCAGCGAGATGATGGAGAAGATCATAGTGGTAGCGCCCACCACCGCAGTTCCGATCAGCACCGGCTTGGCGGTCGCTTTGAACGTATTGCCCGCCCCGTCGTTCTCTTCCAGATGATGCTTGGCTTTGTCGAAGTTCAGGTCGAATCCGAACTTGCTCTTGATCTCGTTCTGGATGCCGGGAATCGTCTCGATCACGCTCAGCTCGTATACCGATTGCGCGTTGTCGGTCACCGGGCCGTAGGAATCGACGGCAATCGTCACCGGTCCCATGCCCAGGAATCCGAACGCGACCAACCCGAAGGCGAAGACCGCGGGCGCTTTCGGAATCATCCCGTCCATGCCCTGCATGCTCACGCCATACGCGATCGCCATTAGCGCCATCATCGTCAGCCCCAGCCAAAATGCGCTGAAATTGCCGGCCACGAATCCCGACAGAATGTTCAGGGAAGCACCGCCTTCCCGCGACGACGTCACTACTTCGCGCACATGCCCCGATTCCATGGATGTGAATACCTTCACCAACTCCGGGATGATTGCGCCCGCCAGCGTCCCGCACGTGATGATCGAGGACAGCTTCCACCACATGGTCGGGTCGTTGCCGATATCCGGAATCATCAGGTAGGAAACCACATAAGTCAGCCCGATCGAGACCAGCGACGTCAGCCACACCAACGTAGTGAGCGGCGTCTCGTAGTTCATTTTGTCGACGTTCTGAAACCGCGCCTTGGCCACGGCATCGTTGATGAAGTAGCTCAGGCCGCTGGCGATGATCATCATCACGCGCATAACGAAAATCCACACCAGCAGCTCCACTTTCACGATTTCGTTGGGAACCGCGAGCAAAATAAACGTGATCAGCGCCACGCCAGTGACGCCGTAAGTTTCAAAACCGTCCGCCGAAGGCCCGACCGAATCGCCCGCGTTGTCGCCCGTGCAATCGGCGATCACGCCCGGGTTGCGCGCGTCGTCCTCTTTAATTTTGAAGACAATCTTCATCAGATCGGCGCCGATATCGGCGATTTTCGTGAAAATTCCGCCCGCCACGCGCAGCACCGCCGCGCCCAAGGATTCTCCGATCGCGAATCCGATGAAACACTGGCCGGCATAATCGCCGGGGATAAACAGCAGAATGCACAGCATCAGGAACAATTCCACGCTGATCAGTAGCATGCCGATGCTCATGCCCGCTTTGAGCGGGATCTGATAGCACGGGAAAGGTTTCCCGCGCAGGCTGGCAAACGCGGTGCGCGAATTCGCGAATGTGTTGACGCGAATCCCGAACCACGCCACGCCGTAGCTTCCGCAGATTCCGAGGACGCTGAACAACAAAATAATCACGACGCGCATCGACTCGAGCCCGCTCAAGACGCCGAAATACAAGATGATGACCGCGCCGATGAACAGCTCCAGAATCATCAGGAATTTTCCCTGCGTGATCAGGTACGTCTTGCAGGTTTCGTAGATCAACTCGGAGATTTCGAGCATCGACTGATGCACCGGCAGGTTGCGCACGTTGGTGTACATCACCAACGCGAACACAAACCCGAGCGCACTGACGGCAAGTCCGATCTTCAACAAGGCAGGACCGGAGATGCTCCCGTTCAGGAAAACGGCTCCGTTCAAATCCGGGAGCTTCAACTCGGCTTCTCCACCGTGTTGCGCAAACAGGGGAGTCGAACTGGCGACGGCCAGAAAGACCAGCAACAAAACAGGAAGCGCGCGCCGGCAAGCGGCAGACACGGCAGCAAACGGCATCTCGGAAAACCCTCCAGTTGACTCGTTTAGAAGAGAGAAGCCCGTCCGGGGTCGGACAGCCTTTTAGTTACGATACCGCAGCAAGGCGGTATTCGCAACTTTTGAGACCTCGAATAAGTACCGATCTGTTTGAATCGGTTCGAGATAGTAATGTTACCGGAGGGTAGGTCGGATCTAGTTCTATGGTTTTGCCGCAAGCAATGCCATGGACGCAAATCCGGTGGCGGCGTCGTTCATGAACTGCACTTGCATTGAGCCTGGCGGGTAATGCTTGTTCATGGAATCGGCGGACCAGGCGCCCGATTCAGGATCCTGATGCGACCGCAACCAGCTAAGCGCGCGCGCCATGCGCGGGTCGGAGGCGGGGACTCCGGCTTTCAAAAGAACCCATGTCACGAAGGCGGTCGCGTAGCTATTGGTGCCGATCGAGTGCGGAGCTTTCGGATGCGGGCTCCAGGCGCCCAGGGAGTCGACGGTCCAGCCGCCGCCGGGTTGCTGTTTGCTGAAAGCCTCGTTGATCAAGGGCCGGCGAGCCGGTTCCGGCAACGCGGCCGGCAGCTTCGTCGATGCCCAAAGCACCATCAGGCGATTGTGAAGGGGTTGCGATTCATAATGGGACTTCAGGTAATCAACCAGCGCGGCAACATTATCTCCGCTGCGCGATTCGGGCGGCGCAGATCCGACGGCCAGCGCGGCGAGTGAAGCTCCATAAAAGGGCGAATCGGCGGTTTCCCAGGGATCGAGATCGAGTTCGAACCAAGCCCATGCCCCTTTGGCTTTCCCGTCCTTGATTTGTAGCGACCACAGACGTTTGAAGGCTTCGTCTGAGGAGAGAAACAGCGCCGCGAAGATCGACTCAACGCCGATTGACTCAGAAGCCAGCGGCTCTTTCGCAAAACGGGGGAAGATTTCTTTCGCGTCGCTGCTCGCCACTCGCGTGCGAAGTCCGCTCCGAAGCGCTTCTTCGTTGGCGGTCGGCTGCGTTTCGCCAAGAGCGCGGCGAAGGAGGGGACGGGCGAGTAGATAGGTCATCTGCGTGTGGCAGGAGAAGCACGTGCCTCCGGTCGCAGCGGCGGTCGGCCATTCAGCCCAAGCCTTTTGTCGCGCATCCAGATAAGTCGCCGCGAGGCGAGGATTCCAGTCCGCGCACAGGGACGGCAAGGCGGCGAGCAAAAAGACGAGCGAGATTCGCATGGATCCAGTATCGGACTAGTGGCGCGGCGAATCGCTCAAAATCGGGATGGGCGGAGCAGATTTGGCTGATTTGAGTATGGTTTGGATGATTTGAGTAAGGCTCCGGGAGACACGCCGAGAACGCGGCGCATGTGATAGGCGAGATGACTTTGATGCGCGAATCCGGTTTCGAGAGCGATCTGGCTGATGGACTGCCCGCCTTGACGTAGCAGCTCGCGGGCGCGTTCCACGCGGCGTTGGATCACGTAGCGATGAACCGGTTGACCCACCGATTCGCGAAATGTCGATTTGCAGTGCGAGATGCTCAATCCGGCTATGCTCGCGATTTCGGGCAGGGTAAGATTCCGATCGAGATTATCTTCAATATAGGAGAGAACCTGCTTTAGGCGTCGGCCAGAGAGGCCTCCGGTGATGTGTTCGCGCGGCGGCGATGCGGAAGAATGGCGATTCAACAAGTGAATCGCGAGGGCCGCGGCCAGGCTGTCTGTATATAGAGGTCCATTGGGATAGCCGGCCTCCATTTCAGCCTTGAGGGCCCATCCGATATGCTCGATGCGCGGATCGCGCATTTGGAAGCGGTTGACGATTTCAATGCGCGCCGGATCGAGTCCGGCTTGCTCTGCCACGGATCGCAAAAGCGAAGTGGGCACCGCAACCAGCAGCGCAGTGTCCTGCTCCTTGAGCTCCCAGCGGCTGGGCACGCCGGCGGGAACAATATCGACATCACCGTGGACCGTGACGCCTCGATGACGGCGTCCGCCGCGATCGCAAGCGATATGAACGGACTTGCCCACGTGAATCACGATCCCGGGATTCGGGCGGCCGGGAGCGTTGACCACGCCGGGAGGGTCGGTTTGAAGGCGGACGGCAAGCTGACCGCTCATATATGACATTATGAGCCTCGCGTACCGCTAGTGTGGCCCGAGTAAGATTGGCGCGATGGTATCAGCCACGAAGCGTGATCCAGGCACCGAAAGGTGAAAAAGATCCCACTGCGTCACGTCATCGTGCGATTCGTCGTAGGGCACTCGAACAATGCAGCCCTCCGCGTCGCAAAGAATATCGATGATCGAGATGTATTCCACTTTGTGATCCGCGGCAAATTTTGAAAACGAGATGTCGCGATCGGGCAGCCGGTCGTTCATTTCCAACTTCACTCTCCTGGGGATATCGATATCGTCGGTTCCCATGAGCAGGCGGCTGATGTAAGCGGGAGCGGTGACCGCAAGGGTGAAGACGACAGTTTGTCGTCGGTATGGACATTGCGACGTGATTCGCATAAGGGTCGTGCCGCCTTCTCAGGTTCTTATGCGGTGGTTCGGTAATTGCTTTACGACGATCCGTGCCAACCCACTTCATAAACAATCGTCGGAAATTCAAGGTCGGCGCAGCGATCGGGCTGCTCTTATTGAGTACAGTTTCGGCCTTGGCGGACAACTCCAAGATCTCCCCGGACCTGCTGTCTGTCATCACAGCGAATCCGTCGGCTAGCGTAAACGTGATTGTGCAATACAACACGCAGCCACAGTCCAGCAGCGGCGGGCTGCTCGGGGGATTGCTGGGAGGAGTTCTGAATCTCCTGGGTGGCTTGCTTAAAGGGGTTTTCTCATTGATCTGGGCAGTTTCCGCGACCCTTACCGGAAACCAGGTGACAGCCGTCTCGAACCAGTCGAACGTGACCTATGTCTCGCTCGACCGGCCGCTGGCCGCGATGCTCGACTACACGGCCGAGACGGTAAACGCGCCGTACGCATGGAACTCCGGCTTGGATGGAACAGGCGTGGGTATCGCGATCATCGACAGCGGAATATACTCGCATTCGGATCTTGCCGGTCGCGTAGTTTACCGCCAGGCGTTCATCGGAGGAGTCAAGAACTACGACGACTACGGCCACGGAACGCACGTGGCGGGAATCGTCGGAGGTGATGGCAAGGAATCGTCGCAAAATGGGTCGTTCTATACCGTCAAGGGGATCGCTCCAAACGCCAATCTTATCGACCTTCGCGTGCTCGACGCCAACGGCATGAGCAGCGACAGCGTCGTGATCGCGGCCCTCCAGCAAGCCGTTCAATTGAAACAAAAGTACAACATCCGGGTGATCAATCTGTCGCTCGGCCGGCCGATCTATGAAAGCTGCAATCGGGATCCGCTGTGCCAGGCAGTAGAAGCGGCATGGAGAAACGGCATCGTGGTTGTAACTGCGGCGGCAACCTGGGCCGGAATGGCTATGCGACCGTTCTCTCACCGGGAAACAGCCCGCACGCGATCACCGTGGGCGCGATGAAGTCGGAAGGCACGCCCACGCGCACTGACGACTTGATCGCCAGCTATAGCTCGCGAGGCCCGACTTACATAGATCTGACCGTAAAGCCGGACCTGGTGGCACCCGGGAACCTGGTGACCTCGCTTCTCGCGCCTGGATCCACGTTGGTTTCCGAATATCCCGGCAACGTAGTCCCGCCATCGGAATACACATCCTCGACGTCCGCGGCGGCGAATCAGTACTTTACTTTGAGCGGCACGAGCATGGCAACCCCGGTGGTTTCCGGAGCTGCGGCCCTGATGCTACAGAGAGATCCGACGCTGACTCCCGACACCATCAAGGCGCGGCTAATGAAGACCGCATCAAAAACATTTCCTTTGACGAGCACGGCTACGGACCCGACCACCGGCCAAAACTATACCGACACCTATGACATCTTCACCGTGGGCGCAGGTTACGTGGATGTTTTCGCTGCACTGAACAGTACGGACAAGGCTTCGTACCCCGCCACCTCGCCTGCGGTTTATTACAACCCGGCATTGAAGACGGCGATATTGATGGATCCGAGTGGTTCGGTCTGGAACAACACTACTTGGAGTCTGGCGAACGTCTGGGGCTCCCAGGTGGTGCAGCCTCTGAGCGGGTCTTTCGCCGCGTGGGGCACGTCGGCTGCCTGGGGCAGTTCAGCCGCGTGGGGCGACTCAGGCCAATGGGGAACTTCGGCGGCGTGGGGCGACTCCGGTTCGTTCGGAACGTCGGCCGCTTGGGGCGATAGCATCAACGGGAAAGGCGAAAAGTGAGGCGGCCCGAATCGGGACGCACTCCATGGCTTATCTCGGGCTTCGAATCGTAAACACGATTCGAATCCAGCCGCCAAGCCACTTGTTCTAGTCTCGGAAGTGGGCGCCCTGACAACGCGCATTGTCGGAAACTTCTCTCTGGTCAACCCTGAGATAATCTCAGAATGCTCCGGAATTCCTTTCCCGCTGACGTCGTGAACGCCATGCGGGAGGACTGGAACAGGCGCGCGAAAGAAGACGCATACTACTATGTTGCTTTCGCGCAGCGTAACCAAGAGGATGCTGCCGGCCGCGGAGCCGGTATCCAACGACTCCGCTACCGATACCAGTGCGACACCCTTCCTCTCGAAGCGCTCCAGCAGTTCGCACAGGTCCTTGACACTGCGAGTGAGCCGGTCGAGCTTCGCAATGATGACGGCTTTCACTTTTCCGGCGTCCACCAGCGCGGGCAGCCTGGTCATGCCGGGCCGGTTCAGGCTCTTGGCGGACTCGCCGCCCTCGACGACGATCTCACTCAGTTCCACGCCTTGCACCAGCGCCATCGCCCGGATCTTCTCTGCCTGCGCGCTTCGAGGGAAATTCCTCGTTCAGCCTGCTGGTCTGTGGAAACACGAACGTAGCCAAGGGTTATCATGCTGTTGGCATGTTACCGTCGGCGTGGCAGGACATCAACGAGAATCCCACCGCCCGGCCGTTTCTGAAGCCAACGTAAGAGCCTAGTGGCTCCAATGTGGACCCACCCGTCGTCTTTCGAGACCGCAGTTCGGCTTATCTGGAGTGGCTGGGAGAGTCGTCGGGCGGAACCGCAGACCCGTAGTGCGCCTCAGGTTTCTCTTCTGGCGCTCGCGCGCCCAGATTCAGCCGCCAGTAATCCAGCGAGAACGGCGGATCATCAGCCGCGGACTGAGCGGTCAACTTCCTCATGAACTCGGCCCGCAGATGTTCAGTAGGAAGATTCTCCAGGTGACACCGCAAAATAATGGAGCGGACAAATTCACTATATTGCTCTGCGCTGTCGAGAATTGTTGGCGCGGATTCCACCGAGGTTTCGACCTCGACAAAACCGGCGAACCGCAACGTGTTCGCGGCCTCGGCAGCATCCTGAAACAGCCAGGGCTCGTGGAAGCCGTCAAAAAAATGCCGGAAACACTCAGTGTTGGCCAGGGCGTCTACCCTTCCTCGCAATCCAGCCAGATTCGGACCGCCTCCACACTGCGCCTCCAACCAACCTCCGGGAACAAGCGCGCGGCGCAAGTTCAAGAACAGCCGATCGTGATCGAGCACCCAATGAAACGCCGCCGTGCTCACGATTCCGTCGAACACACCCTCAAAAGGCAGATGCAGCAAATCGCACGCGACCAGGCCAACGCGCTCTCCAAACTGCGCCAGATGCTCACGCGCAGAACGCAGCATGTTCTGGGAGAGATCCACCCCAACGACTCGCCCGCGCGGCAGGGCTTCGACAAGCTGCGCGGTCAAACGGCCAGTCCCGCAACCGCCATCGAGCACCACTTCATCGCCGCGCAGTCGCAAGCGCGTCAGAACTTTCTTCCCCCAGCTAACCTGCGGTTCTGACAAGCGGTGATAGACGCTAGAGTTCCACTCCCGCGAAGATTGTCGCTCGTTCGTCACAACGGTGGTTGAACGTGAAGATGTAAAGTTCTATCGTGCGATTCCATTATGGCGCTCGATTGACTGTTGAAAATGATTCGGGCTCTGGTACAACGCTTGCGACTCGTTCCATGCCGATTCATTTCAGTGGACATCGAACCGCCCAGGTGTATAAATCCGTACTTTGCTACGAGCCTCAGGAGCGCTTCCCGAAAAGGGAGCAACTCAAGGTACGCCGATTTTAGCCGCAGGAGTTACGGATTGTCTCCGGGATCGAACTTAGTGTTCTCGGGCGCATGGAAGATTGACATCCAGGGTTCGATCGATTCTCGATCACACAGCTTCGCCGCCTCCGGCGTCAGAGCCTTCAATATTCGGAGGGGCTTGCGGAAAAGCTCGTTCATTATCGGACTTCGGGTCGCAAGTGCATCGAGGAAACGCCTGCGCGCTTCTGCAACGGCAGGTTGTGCGGATCGCCTGGTCGGAATGCGGATGGTCTCTGGGAAGAACCCGTCAATTTACGAGATTATCGAATACTCCTGGGCAGCAGGTGCTGGTGCATCGATGGGTCCGGGAACCTTGGCCCGTCCAACGATTCCTGGAGATTCTTCAAGGATCCTGCGTACATAGTAAGCAGACATTGTAAGCAGACATTTTCGCCAGACAGCGCGCGACCGCTAAGCGGACCTCGTTGTGGGTGTCGAAAAGGACATGACCATGCGAGAGAATTTGCCGGAGCCGTCAGAGCGGACTGCAGCGAGAGTGCTTATCGTTCCGTCCCCGCGCTAGCCGCCGATCTCGGACTCTTTTGCCAGCCCGGTGGTCAATACTATTCGCCGGACCGCCTCGGCGCACGGGTCGCCGAGTTGATGAGAAACGTCGGCCTGCAGGGCGTCAGCCTCTATTCGCTGCGGCATTCACACGCGAGCATTCTACTCAGCAAGGGCGTTCCAGTCTCCGTAGTTTCAGAGCGCCTCGGGCATGCGGATCAGAATATTACGCTCTTGATCTACAGTCACGCGCTGCCGGCGGACTCGCTGACAGCAGCAAAGATTTGGAATGACTCGATGGCGGAGGTCATTGGGAGTGCGCCGGCAAGTCACCAGACTCCTGCCAAGCCTCCCAGCATGTTTGCCCATGTTGGCCCGAGGGCCTCGCAAAAGACGCAACTTCTAGAAAACAAAAGGAAGAAAGTGGCGGGGACGACGGGGCTCGAACCTGAACGGCGTACCGGCACGTAGAGGCAACGAGCGGTAAGTGTTTGAGTCTACGTACGCGCGATTTGGCGATCTGGCAACCAGAGGCAACTAGTTTTCCCGACATGTTTGCGCCATGTTAGCGCGGCGGTCGGATTACGCTACTCGGGGCGTCAATCACGAGCAACCGGCGCGGCGGATCGGCGTGGACCCGAGTACGCTGGCGCGGTGGAAACGCGGCGAGCGCGAGCCCGCGGGCGCGCTCGCGAAACGAGCGGAACGATTCCTGGATTCCCCGGAGGGGGTATCCGCCCTTGGCGTCAGGCCGTGTGGTCCGGTCATTGGAGGATGGAACCACCGAAGGCATACCTCTGGCATGTAAGGTTGCGCTGTTTCGCACCATCATCTCTGTGCCAAGGTGGGTTACTGCGCACATGCAAGCGCGACATTCGTTGGATTCCGTTGACTCTAATACAAAAGCAGTGGAACGCCACGTGTCTAACATTCTGCAGGTGCTACAGATCAAGCGTATTCTGTTTCCGATCGATTTCTCCGAGCAAACCTACGCAACCGCTCCGCTCGTCCGTGCCATGGCCAGTCGATTTAAAGCACAGGTAGTCCTTTTGACCGTTGTCCCTGGCGACTCCGCTCTGATTGATGCTGCGCAGATGATGGAAGACTTGGAGCCCCGCATGGACTGCGTCTTTCGGAGAGAGTTTGCCGACCTGCCCGTCAAGCGAGTAGTCGAGTTGGGTGAACCAGCCGAGGTGATCGCACGGTTTGCCGATACGCAGGGCGTGGACCTCATTATGATGCCGACCCACGGCTGCGGACCACTTCGTCGTCTGTTGCTCGGCTCGGTAGCCGCTAAGGTGGTCCATGACGCCCAGTGCCCGGTATGGACAAATGTCAATGACGATCCGCCTGAGCTGGCCGAGGAGCCGATCCTGCAAACAGTGGTTTGCGGCTTGGAACGGACTCCCGATAGCTCGCCCGTGATAGAGTGGGCGGGGCAGTTTGCCGAACAGGTCGGAGCGAGCCTGCGATTCGTTCATGTCATAGCCGCGCCGGACGAATTAGCAGTGCGCCTCACCAAGTTGAAGCGGGATCGGATGCAACGCGAGGCGCTGGGAAGTGTGGAGGACCTTCAGAGAAGAACCGGCGTGAAAGGACCGACCTCCGTTGTGATCGGCAAAATCGGGAGTCGATTTTGTGAGGAAGCACAGCAGCACCACGCGGACCTAGTCGTGATTGGTCGAGGCAAGGTTGACGATTTTGGCCGGTTGGGCAAGAACGCGTATGACATCATCCGTCGTGCACCGTGCCCAGTGATCAATGTATAGGGAAGACACTGGCGCAGCCCAATAAGTCAGGCAGAAATGTCGGCGTGGGCTATAATCATCGACACGATGTACAAAGTAACGATCCAGTCCACCCCGGTCCAGCAGGACAACTGGCGGGTTGTGGCGAGCGGTAGGTGGACGCCCGGCCAACCGCCCCAACTGGATCACGTCCTTCCGGCAGGGGTGGTCGAATCGCTGTTCAACATCATCCCATCGGCGACAGACGAATCGGGCCGGAACCAGATGCAGGACGGGGACACCTCCTACGCGGTGGTTTTCAGAAGGCTCTCAAACTGGCACACTATCGGCTGACAGCCGCCACGGCAATCAAAGTGTCGAACCGCCTTGCTGCACGTGTGCCGCGTTGTCCCGCTTCTCCTGGTCCTCCTGGCTCTATGTCGCCCACGGAACTGCTTCCAGGCGTCGCCCGGTTCCGCAGGCGGTGCGTTTGCCATTATTGACGAGATCTCCCACCCTACCGCGAAGGAGGAATTAGGAGATTATGCCGCGGGAGGGAGGATGTTTCGTGAAGGCCAGCCGATGGGTGACCGGGTGCTCCGAAGCGTGCTAGAACCCAGGAATAAAATGGCGCGCCGACCGTGCTGTACCCCGATCCTGAACCGCCTCGCAGCCTAGTTACAGCAGCGGACAAAGCTACTTTATCGCTCCAAGCATACTTGGCTCGAAAACTGCTCCGTG
>Ga0209415_10017476_pt1 | contig 11408 bp, 11 predicted proteins | sample PeaSoiSIISIP2007_FD_187696 | JGI IMG/M metagenome (GOLD analysis project Ga0209415, IMG submission 187696) | Peat soil microbial communities from Weissenstadt, Germany - SII-SIP-2007 (SPAdes) (version 2) | ecosystem: Environmental > Terrestrial > Soil > Wetlands > Peat | place: Germany...
CTTCACGTGCGTTTAATTCTAATAAGCACTCGTTCACAAATGCTACGTGCGTTCTCCCAAATTAGATCATCTTTCTCGATGTATTTCAACACACGCTGCAATCGCCGTGCTTTGGGTAGGGGCACTTTCGAAACCTCCTTGCTCCTACGCTGGCGGGAAACTCGCCGGCGCTGCACCAGGGATGTAGAGGCGGGCAGTGCGCTAGATCTTCGTTCACGTAACCACCAGCGCCAAGGCTGCCGCGCTCATTACCAGCGCGCAGGTCCATCCCAATGCCTTCGCCACAGGGCCATTCGTCCGCCCCAGCATTACCTTCTTGTTGCTCGTAAGCAGCACCACCAAAATTACCAGTGGGGGCGCGAGCATACCATTGACCACGGCCGACCAAAACAGCATCTTCACCGCGTTCAGCCCGGCAAAATCCAGGGCGAGTCCCACCACCATGGCTGCCGCGATGACGAGATAAAATCGCTGCGCCTGGTCTGGCCTATTGCTCAGCGATGCCGACTTCCAAGACGATGCTTCCGCAATAGCATAGGCACAAGATCCCGCCAGGACTGGGACGCCCAACATGCCTGTACCAATCAATCCGAGCGTGAATAGCCAATACGCGCCCTGGCCCGCCAACGGCCGCAGTGCTTCAGAAGCTTGTTTCGCCGTTTCGATATTTTTCAGGCCATGGGCGTGCAACGTGGCCGCCGTCGTGAGAATGATAAAAAACATCACCAGATTTGAGAAGAACATTCCCGTGAACACGTCGTCCTTCGCCCCGCTCAATTCCTGATTCGTCGAACCACGCCGCTGCGCCAGAGTCGCCTTCCCGCCCTTGCGATCTTCCTCCACTTCCTGCGCCGCCTGCCAGAAAAACAGGTAGGGAGAAATAGTGGTGCCCAAAATTCCCACCAGCACCGCCATGTACGATCGCGTCCATTCCACATGTGGCACAAAAGTTCCGTGAAAGACGGTGGCCCAATCTGGACGCGCCAGGAAGGCTGTAATGACGTATGCGAACAACACGAGCGTCAGCCATTTGAAGACGCGCGCAATTAGATTGTAAGAGGTCCAGACGAGCAGGCCGGCGATTAGCAATGCAAAGAAGGGCGTCCAGATGTACGATCGGATTCCCGTTACCATCTGCATCGCATCGGCCATGCCACCCAAATCCGCGCCAATATTGAACACGTTCGCGACCACCAGCAGCACGCAAGCCGACCACAACACCCACGGTGGATAGCGCAATCGGATCGCACCTCCCAGTCCGCGACCCGTTACCATTCCCAGCCGGGCACACATCAGTTGCACGGCGGCCATCAGGGGGAGAGAAACGAGTGCCGTCCAGAGGAACGAGTACCCGAAGGCCGCGCCCGCCACCGAGTAAGTCGAGATCCCGGAAGGATCGTCGTCAGCCGCGCCCGTGATCAGGCCCGGCCCTAGATTAGCGAAGAACCGTCGCACACCTCCGAGCTGTTTTGGCTGATCTTTCGTGGGCGCAGACAACTGCGGCATATCCTTTCCTCTACCCCATACCGAGGCTCTACCCAATACCGAGGCTCTACCCAATACCGAGGCTCTACCCAATACCGAGACGACGGAACACGGGGGCTTTTGCAAAATCCAACATCAATGCGAAGACCACGGCTACCACGAGAATTTCGCCAACAGCCAATATGGGGAGAGCAGTCATGGCGATTCCAAAAATAGCGAGCGTTGAGGCGATCGCCAAATCGACTACCGACGACCCGATGAGCCAAAGACTCGGACGACAGGACCCCAAGCGCTGCCGTTCACGATTCGTATAGGTGGTCGCTTGATTGCCAAACACGATGACCAAGAAGGCCACCGTTTGCAGCGTTTCGATCCCAAGACCCAGGCGAAACTTGGCGATGGCCAGCACGGCGGTGCAAAAGACCAATTCGGAGATTCCCATGAAAACACCTGCGATCGTCAACGGGCCGATTCTCCAGACATTGGGAGTTGGAGAAGGACGCACATTGTCCGTCGTCAAGGCCATGCCGAGCAGATCGCCGGTGAGCATGATAATGACCATCAACATTGGAGTCAGGATCGCGTGCCCGGTCATGACCAGACCCACCGCCAGGACGAGCACCTGCACAACTTTCTTGGTGATCGAGTTCAAGGTATAAGTCAGGATGCGCTGGAAGGTCACGCGGCCTTCTTTTATCGAAGCGACAATGCCGCCGAGCCCCGGCTTGGTCAGCACGATGCCGGCGGCTGACTTGGCAACATCGGTCGCGGTTGAAACAGCGATCCCCATCTGAGCCTGGCGTAAGGCCGGGGCATCGTTGGCTCCATCGCCACACATACCAACCGTGTGGCCGCTCTTCTGGAACGCCTTAACGAGGTTGTACTTTCCCTCGGGAAGAATGCCGGCGAAGACGGCAAAATCCTCGGAGCGGACATTGGCGGGGATGGGTCCTGGTGGGCAGACTTTTCCATCCATGCCGACAGCGTGAGCCACGATAGCCGCCGTCGCGGGGGCATCGCCAGTCACCATCACCGCGCGCACTCCGAGCGTGCGCAGCTCCGCAATCAACGCAGCGGAATCCGGCCGGGGCGGATCGCTGAGAGCAATAATTCCGGCAAGTTTCAGCGCCGCAGGTGGACCAATGGCGACGGCCAGAACGCGAAAGCCTTTGGCCTCGAGTTCGTGGGCCGTTTTGGCCGCTTCAGGATCCGAGTGCGTGAGCGGAGCAACTGCCGCGAAGGCTCCCTTGACCGCGCGCACGATCGCGCCCCCCGCATCGGTCGCAGTTGCCTCCGACATTTTCGTTGCAGGATCGAACGGAACGAACTTCGTCAGCTTCGGCAGGTCGGTGGCCGCTTTTTTCGCTGCGGCTGCCCGTATCGCCGCATCTACCGGATCTTGCCCGCCGTCTGAACTCGCCAGCGCCGCCACTCCCAAGACGTGCGATTCGTCGAAACCCGGCATGGCATGCACAACGGTCACCGTTAGTGCGTTTTGCGTCAGCGTGCCGGTTTTGTCCGCGCACAGTACGTCGATGCTGGCGGCTTCGTCTACCGCTGAGAGCCTGGTTGGAAGCACGTCCAGCTTTCCAAGAGCTCGCGCGCCAATCGCCGCCGCAAGCGTGAAGGTAGCCGGCAGCGCCACTGGAATCGACGCCAGAATCCCCGTGAGCAACAGGGGAACGATCTCGCTCCCGGGCATCTTGAGAACATAGCCATACGCCACCAGCATTACGATGATCACGCCATTGACCATGGCGAGATTGCGCACCACGCGCAGAACGGCCTTCTGCTGCGAACTTGCGACATGCGCGGTGCGAACCAGTTCCGCGGTGCGTCCAAACTTTGTTCGCGCCCCGGTCGCCGTGACCTCCGCGACGGCCTCGCCGCGACGCACCAGCGCTCCCGCATAAGTTTCAAATCCTGCGCCGGCTTCGATCGGAACAGATTCGCCAGTGAGCATGGACTGGTCGAGCAGCACCGAGCCTTCGGTCAGGCGCACGTCGGCGGCAACCACGGCGCCGAGCGACAGCTTCACAATGTCACCAGGCACCAGTTCGGCGGCGGGTACGATCGTCCAAACATCATCGCGACGGACCGGCGCATTCAACGCGAGCCGGGATTTCAACGCGGCCAGAGTCGCTTGAGCACGGCCTTCCTGCAGAAATCCGAGAGCAGCGTTGAAGACCAGGAGAAGCATGATGATCGCACCCTCGGCGTATTTGCCGAGCGTAACCTCGAGCACGATCGCGGCCTCCAGCATCCATGGAACCGGCGCCCAAAACTTGGCCAGCGCCCTGAGTATCGGACGGTGAGCCGTGTCGGGCACTGCGTTGGGGCCGAACTTTGCCAACCGGTTCCGGGCTTCAGCGCTGGTTAGTCCAGCGGGGAGCGGGACATTTTTGACCGCAGAGGAGACCATAGTTCAACGGTTACTTCGTGAGCTGCTTGCGGATCGATTTCAACTCGCGCCGGCGTTGCGGGGTAGTTTTCGGATACGCCATCTTAAGGCCCTTGAGCGCATCCAGGACAATTTGGGAAACAATCAACCGGGCATTCTCCTTGTCGTCGGCGGGAACGATGTACCAGGGCGTGTGATGCGTGCTGGTCGCCTTCAGGCAAGCCTCATAAGCCTGCATGTAATCCTTCCAGTATTTTCTCTCATGAATGTCGGCGAGACTGAATTTCCAGTTTTTGTCCGGCTCGTCGATACGCTGGAGGAACCGCTTGCGTTGTTCGTCCTTCGACATATGGAGGAAGAATTTGAGGATCCGCGTGTCGTTTCGGTATAGGTGGTTTTCCAGATCCACGATAGAGCGATACCGTTCCTCCCAGAAGCTTTTCTCGTCGGGCGACTGCTGGGAAAGTCCCTGGCCGTGGAGAATCCGCGGATGCACCCGAACGACCACCACTTCTTCGTAATAGGAGCGATTGAAGATGCCGATCCGCCCGCGTTCCGGCAGACAGCGCGTGGTCCGCCACAGAAAATCATGCTCCAACTCGTCGACGCTGGGCTGTTTGAAACTGAAAACCTGGCAGCCTTGTGGATTGACCCCCGACATAACGTGCTTGATTGCGCCGTCCTTGCCGGCAGCGTCCATCCCCTGAAAAATCAGCAGCAGCGCATGCTTGTTGGACGCATAGTGAAGTTGTTGCAGCCAGCTCAACTCCGCGACGTGCTCTCCCAGGAGTTCTTGATACTGCTTCTTCGATTCACAAAAGGGCGACACCATCGTCGGCCATTCTCTGAGTTGGACCTTTTCTCCGGGCCGCACCCGGAAACGCTTTGAGTTGATTTTCATCGTCAATCTGATCCGTAAAACGCTGGGCGCGCTCACCGCGGTAAGCGGAATCAGGCGTGAGGCAGGAACGCCAGGTTCTCGCTCAGCACATAGATCGTTATCGCCGTAAGCATAAGAATGAGGGCGACCCAGAACCACCAGTCATGATGCATGCGTCTCCAGTAAGGAGGAGCAAGCCCTTGCTGGGCAGCTTGTTCATCGGCCTGCAGCGCATTCTGAGGAACGATGTGGCGTTCCTTGCCGTGCTCCGGCCCTTCGTTCCCGTGTTGACCGTAGTTGCTCTCGCTCATGAGTTCAATGCCTCCCTTTCTAAACGCCGCTCAGGGAAAAAGAAGACGCGTGTTCGGCCTCGTGCAGCCAATATGCCGGCCGGCCGTAGTAAGAGTGAAGCTGCTTTTCATACCCTCGATTGATCATCGTGGATTCGACGTACTCTGGGGCGTCCTTGATCACTTCCCGGGTCAGGCCGACGTAGACTTTGGAATCCTCCCAGCTCACCCGTTCGGCCCAGGCGGGTGAAACCAGTACCTTCTTGCCCGGCCACCAATTCCGCGTTGCGACCTCGATGTAACGGATCGCCCAGGCTTCATCGTCGATGATAAACCCGTCCACACTGCCGATGTCACCGTCCATGGCCTCCAGGTTATAATTCTTGACTTCATCGGCGCTGCGAAGGTGCGAATCCGTCGACTCTTTCGCCATGCTGTCGGCCATCGCTTCCGTGGAAGCAGGTATCGGAATAGCCAAACCCGCCGGATTGGGCGCGGCGCCCCACAGATCAGATCCACCCCAGTAAAAGGGGTACCCATAATACCCAAAATATGCGATCTCATGCTGCCGCGAGACGGGCTGATGCGTGTTGATGTCGGGACTGTTCTCCACCTGTTTTTTCGTCAGCGCGACATCCAATCGCTTGGCTTGCCAGTCGGGCACGCCAAGAACAGAAATTGGCGAGATGAGCACTTGCCGGCCGCCCAGCCAGCCGCCTGTGTCTACCGTGAGATAGCGGATGGCCCAAGTCTCGTCTTCGAAATAGAACTGATCTACCGTCCCAATCTCGCCGTCCGTGGCTCGGATCGTTAAACCATGCAGCTCTTTCGCATTTCTTAACATAAATTCGATTGAGCATGCCTAAGCCCACACCGCTTTCAGCAGACTGGGGCCTCCACGCGGCTCATGCCTGACCATGGATGGTCACACGACGTGGGATGGTCAATTTCAAAGACCTGAACCGGTCGCCAAGAATCAATCTGGTCTTTCGTCAACCATATGGCCGCCTAAGCATCCTCATCCTCCGCAATGGCGCTGGGACTATGGACCATCTCGTGCAATGGCCGGTGTTCGGTCCAATACGGCCGATAAGGGTGGTCATGAAGATAGCGAATAGCCAGAAAAGCAAGTTCCAAGACGTCCTGGAACAAAAAGAAGGCGAACTGATGCAACTACTGCGAAAGCGGGATGGCATCGTAATCGAGAAGAGCGCGGACCAAATGGACGAGATTCAGTTCGCGACGGAACGAGATCTGGCGATTCGAAACGTGGACCGCGAGTCCGGTTTGCTGCGTGACGTGAAAGACGCATTGCGCCGGATTCACGACGGCAGCTTTGGAGTGTGCATGGAGTGCGAATCGGCGATCAGCCCGAAACGCCTGGCGGCGGTGCCATGGGCCGCACGCTGTATCCAGTGCCAGGACGCTGCCGATCGTGACCGGCGGGAGGGAACAGAAACTCTCAGCGCGAATCTCCTCCATGCGGCCTGACGAGCCGCCGTTATCGCGGCGTCAACGAGCGGAAAAGGGGGCAGTTGTGAAATCAGAGTCGAGCATTCGGACCATCGCGTTTCTCGGAAACTACCTGCCGCGCAAATGCGGTATTGCGACGTTTACTTCCGATCTGCTTCAGTCTGTGGCAGCACGGCATCCTCGCAGCCGGTGCTTCGCGATGGCGGTCAATGACAGCGATCGGTCCTATCAATATCCGGATGCCGTTCGTTTCGAAATTGAGGAGCAGAATCTTGAGTCTTACCGGCACGCGGCTGACTTCCTCAACTCCAGCAACGTGGATGTTGTCTCAATCCAGCACGAATTCGGAATCTTCGGCGGGCCAGCCGGCAGCCACTTACTTGCTCTGCTGCGCGAATTGAAAATGCCAGCCGTCACCACTCTTCACACCGTTTTGTCCAAGCCGAACGCCGACCAGCATCGCGTGATGCGGGAATTAATCGCACAATCAGCCCGGCTGGTGGTGATGACCGAGCGCGGCCAGACCATCTTGCAGGATATCTACCACGCGCCTCCAGCCAAGATCGATCTCATCCCGCATGGCATTCCCGACGTGGCATTTGTCGGCCCGGATTATTACAAGCACCAGTTTGGCGTGGCCGGAAAGAAGGTGTTGCTCACGTTCGGACTGCTGTCGCCAAACAAGGGGATTGAACATGTGCTCAATGCCCTGCCGGACCTCGTGGCGGAATTTCCCGATGTGGTCTACCTCGTGTTGGGCGCAACGCACCCCCACGAGTTGCGCACGCGCGGCGAAACCTACCGCCTCGGCCTCCAGGCTCTCGCCCGGGAAAACAAACTGGAGAAGCACGTCATCTTCCACAACCGCTTCGTCGAACTCAAGGAATTGACTGAGTTCATTGGCGCGGCGGATGTTTACATCACGCCTTATCTGGACGAAGCCCAGAGCACGTCGGGGACGTTAGCCTATGCGTTTGGCGCGGGCAAAGCGGTGATCTCCACGCCATATCGGCATGCCGTCGAGCTGTTGAGGGACCAGCGCGGCATACTCGTGCCATTCGCGGACCCGCGAGCGATAGCGCTTGAGCTGAGTGGATTATTGCGCGACGAAACGCGCCGCAACGCCATGAGCGATAACGCCTACCGCTTGGGCCGCACCATGGTGTGGAGCAATACGGCGGGATTCTACATGGGCTCCTTCGAAGCGGCGGCTCAGCCTGGAATAGCCGCGCCTCACGAGTTGGGCGCCGCACGCGAGTCGAGGCATCGGCAGCTTGAAACGCCGGAGGAACTGCGATCTCGCGCCCAGGCTAGTTGATCGCGGTGCTCAACTCGCTGATTTCGGTCCCATCGCCGGCGCGACACCACCGGCGCGATACCAGCGATGTAGAATGATAAGCCGGAATGGCATTCAATCGACGAGTTGCGGTTGCGGTGATGGGCGTCGGGTTCGGACTCTCGCTCGCCGCGCAGAGTAGCGAAACTTTCAAGGCACGGCTCTCAGCAATGCCGGCCGACGCCAGGACGCGCGCCGATCTTGCGGGTTCAGGCTCTGCTTCAGCGGTACTCACCGGCACAAAACTCGCGATCACTGGTTCCTTCGATGGACTGCGCTCAGCGGCGACCACCGCCAGCCTCCACACTTCGGTTGTCCCCGGCATAAAAGGCCCGGTCATTGGCGACCTCACGATTTCCAAGGCCACCAGCGGAAGCATCACCGGATCAATCGAGCTGACTCCCCAGCAGTTGACCAGCCTGCGCAAGGGCGGGCTGTATGTTCAGATTCACAGCGAGAAGGCCCCCGACGGCGTTCTGTGGGGCTGGCTTTCGAAATAGGAGTGCGAGAAGAAATGTTGAGAATACCGAGCAAGATCGTTTGTGCCTGTTCGATAACTCTGGTTTGTTACGCGCAGCCATACACGGCGGCTCAGGCCACGGCCGGACGCGCGATTTACCAGGCCAATTGTGCCAGTTGTCACGCTGCCGATCTCACCGGTCTCAACAGCGCCTCGGCGCTAGCAGGCGGACTCTTCATGAGCAGTTGGGGCGATCGCACTCCCAAAGATTTGATTGCGTTTCTCGAGGGCGCAATGCCTCCCGGGAATCCCGGCGCACTGGGCGAGCAGGCGTACATCAACGTCACCGCATTCATTCTCGACTTCAACGGCGCGCGCCCCGGCGCCCAACCGTTGACGGCAGCCAGCACAGTCGCCATCCGTTCAGTCGCCACGGGACAAGTGAGAGCGCGGCCTGCGGCGGGCGAACCCCTCGGTGGCCGTGCGGAAGCGCCGGTTCCGCCAACACCCCGAGGTCTGGTAGTCGCAGGCGAGGTGAAGAACTACACGCCGGTGTCGGACGCCATGCTGCGCAATCCCGATCCCAGCGATTGGCTCATGATCCGCCACGATTATCACGCCAATAATTACAGCGCGCTGAATCAGATCACCACTCAGAACGTCAAGGATCTCCAACTGCAGTGGGTGTGGGCCATGAATGAAGGCACCAATCAACCGGCGCCCGTGGTGCACAACGGCATCATGTTCATCAACAATCCCGGCAACATCGTGCAGGCGCTGGATGCGCGCAAGGGCGATCTCATCTGGGAAAACCGCATCGGCGCCACGCCCACCGGCAACTCGCAGCGCGGCCTCGCAATCTATAACGACAAGGTCTATGTCACCACCAGCGACGCGCACATCTATGCGCTCGACGCGCGCACCGGCAAGAATGTCTGGGACACCGTGATCGGCGATCGCAAGCAGAGTAATTACTCGACCAGCAGCGGCCCCATCATCATCAAGGGCATGGTGGTGCAGGGCCTGGGGGGATGCGCGAAGTATCAGGAAGAAAAGTGTTTCATCAGCGCCTACGATGCCGAAACCGGCAAAGAGGTCTGGAGGTTTTACACCATCGCGAAGGAAGGCGAACTCGGCGGCGACACCTGGGGCAAGCTTCCGAATCTGTTCCGCGCGGGCGGCGAAACCTGGATCACCGGTAGCTACGATCCCGATCTCAACTTGACCTACTGGGGCGTCGCTCAGTCCAAGCCCTGGATGCGGGCCAGCCGCCAGTCGGGCAACGGTGCGACGCTGTTTGCCAACTCCACCGTGGCGCTCAACGCCGATAGCGGCAAACTTGCCTGGTATTTTTCTCACGCTCCCGGCGAATCGCTGGATCTCGACGAGGTATTCGAGCGGGTTTTAGTCGACGATGGCGGTCAGAAGCTGGTGTTCAGCGCCGGCAAGGCGGGCATCTTGTGGAAGAACGATCGCAAGACCGGCAAGTATCTCGGCCACAAAGAGACTGTCTTCCAGAACATCTACGATTCGTTCGATCCCACCACTGGCGAGCCGCACTACCGCAACGACATCGTGGAGAATCAGCTCGGCACGTGGGTCCAGAGCTGCCCGACGTCGGAAGGCGGCCACAACTGGCATGCCATGAGCTATCACCCCGGAACCAATCAGCTCATCATTCCGCTGGCGCAGAGCTGCCAGGAAATGCTCGCGCAAAAGATCGAGCTGGTGGCGGGCGGAGGCAGCGCGGGCGGCGCCAACCGGCGGTTTTTCGAGTCGCCGGGATCCAACGGCAACGTCGGCAAGCTGGCGGCCTACGACGTCAAGACGCTAAAAGAAACGTGGAAGATCGAGCAGCGCAGTCCCTTCATGACGGCGGTATTGTCGACGGCCGGCGGAATCGCATTTGTCGGCGACATGGACCGTGCCTTCCGCGCCATCGACGTAAAAACCGGCAAGGTCCTTTGGGAGACGCGCCTCGGGACCTCGGTGCAAGGTTTTCCGCTGACGTTCAGTATCGCGGGGAGGCAATACATCGCGGTCTCTAGTGGATTGGGCGGCGGCAGCCCCCGCATGGTCCCAACCGTACTCGCTCCCGAGGTGCACTACCCGTCATACGGAAATGCGTTGTACGTGTTCGCGCTGCCTGAGAAGAAATAGCGAGTGCGCCTTGGATCCCAGATCAAGCGGATACTTGCTCGGGCTTCTTCAGCTTGGGAAGCGCCTTTATCAACTTGCCGGCTTTCCTTTGCGCGATACGCAGTTCGTAACGGCTCTGCAGGTTGAGCCAGAACTCGGGGCTTGTTCCGAAGTAATGTCCCAGGCGCAGTGCGGTATCACCCGTGATGGCGCGCTGTCCGTTCAAAATGCCCGTGATGCGATTCGTCGGCACGTCCAGTTTGCGCGCCAGTTCGGCTGCGCTGATCCCGAGCTCTCTTAGTTCTTCAGCTAAATGTTCGCCCGGATGTATTGCGGTTAACGCCATATCGAGCTCCTAGTGATAATCCACGATCTCAACGTTCGACGGCCCCGGCGCGCCGTCAGCCCATTCAAAACAGATCCGCCATCGATCGTTGACGCGGATGCTGTACTGTCCTTTGCGATCGCCCGCCAGCGCCTCGAACCGATTGCCGGGCAGGGCCCCAAGATCCTTTAGCACCGTAGCAGCCTCGAGCCGGTCGAGTTTTAGACGCCCCGCTCGCTCGATTCCCGAGAAAGCTTTCACCCGTTTCCCGGCTGCGAAATCCCTGGTGCGCTTGTCTCGATAGTCGACAATCATTCACGAGGTTACCGCAGAATTATTCGTTACGTCAAGCGTAAATGTCAGCGCAGCGCGAACGTGAACAGCGCATTCCCGGCGCACACCGCCACGTATTGCTTACCGTTCACCGAGTACGACATCGGACCGCTGTTCACCTGCCCGCCCAGCGCCGCTTTCCACAGCAGCTCGCCGCTGCGGGCATTCAGCGCAAAGAAGTATCCCTCGCGACCGCCGCTGAACAGCAGATCCGATGCCGTGGTCAGCACACCGGCCCAGGTGATGTCGTTCATCTTGAACTGCCACTTGCGCTCGCCGGTCTTGG
>Ga0209415_10017478_pt1 | contig 11407 bp, 9 predicted proteins | sample PeaSoiSIISIP2007_FD_187696 | JGI IMG/M metagenome (GOLD analysis project Ga0209415, IMG submission 187696) | Peat soil microbial communities from Weissenstadt, Germany - SII-SIP-2007 (SPAdes) (version 2) | ecosystem: Environmental > Terrestrial > Soil > Wetlands > Peat | place: Germany...
GGCATGATCCACCAGCACTTCATGTTGGTCCCGACCCTTACCGTGGCCGAGAACGTATCGCTCGGGCTCAAGTCAAAAAGGGGACCGCTCAAAGACATGCGCCGCGTCTCGGCTCGCATCGAAGAGCTGTCGTCGCTCTACGGCCTGGAGGTGAAACCGTCCGCGCTCGTGTGGCAGCTATCTGTGGGCGAGCGCCAGCGGGTCGAGATCATCAAAGCGCTGTACCGCGAGTCGCGGCTCCTCGTGCTGGACGAACCCACCGCCGTACTCACACCGCGAGAGGTGGACGACCTTTTCCGGGTGCTGAAGAAGATGGCTGCCGGGGGTTGCGGCTTGATTTTCATCTCGCACAAGATCCGCGAGGTGCTGGCGCTCTCCGACCGCATCACTGTCCTGCGGGCGGGGAAAAAGATCGCTACCGTGCAGGCCTCCGAGGTAACCGGGGAGCAGCTGGCAGAGATGATGGTCGGCCGCCGGATCGGTGCCGAGGGCGAGTCCTCGGGGGCCACCTCGGGCGAGGTGCGGCTCAAGGTCCGCGATCTCGTCGTACGGGGAGACCGTGGCACCGAGGCGGTACGCGGGGTATCGCTCGAGGTCCGCGCCGGAGAGATCGTCGGCATCGCCGGCGTATCGGGTAATGGCCAGCGCGAGCTCGGGGAGGCGATTTCCGGCTTGCGTGCCCCGCAACGCGGGTCCGTCCAGGTCGACGGCGTCGAGCTTGCCGGGAAGAACGCGTCTGTGGCCCGTGGCGCCGGCCTCGGCTACGTACCTGAGGAGAGGATGCGCGACGGCGTCATCGGCGACTTCAGCGTGGCGGAGAACCTCATGCTGGTCGACTCCGACAAACAGGCGTGCGTGCGTTTCGGGTTCCTACGCCGCGGAGCGGTGCGCGCCCGGGCCAAGCAGCTCGTAGAGACCTTCGACGTGCGCACCCCTGGCATCGACACACCCACCCGCAACCTCTCAGGAGGCAATATCCAAAAGCTCATCCTAGCTCGCGAGCTTTCGGGCGAGCCCAAGGTCCTTCTGATCGCCCAGCCCACCAGGGGCATCGATATCGCTGCAGCCCGCTACATCCACGACCGGGTCCGCGAAGAGGCGCGCAAGGGCATCGCCGTCGTGATCGTCTCCGAGGACCTGGACGAAGTCATGTCGATATCCCATCGCACGCTGGTCATGTACGAGGGCGCCCTGATCGGCGAAGTCGACCCTCGCACCACGACGCGCGAAGCGATCGGGCTCATGATGGCGGGGGTCTCTCCGAGCGGTGGCCACGCTTCTGGGCCCTCAGCAGGCCCGCCTGCGCCGGCCACGGAGCACGAACCGAGCGCAGTACCTATGGCCAGCGGGGTTTCGTGAGCTTTATCCAGCCCAATAACTGGCTGGACGCGCTCGAGGCACGGGTTGCGCACCCCGAGGCCGTAGCCGTGGCGGGCGGCACCGATGTCCTCGTCGAGTTGAACTTCGGCCGTCTTCACCCAAGCGCTCTGTTGGACCTGAGCCGGGTTGGCGAGCTGCGCACCTGGGGTCGCGAGAACGGCCAGGTCCGAGTCGGCTCCGGCGTCACCTACCGGGAGATGATCGCCGACCTTTCCGGCGACCTTCCTGGGTTGACGATGGCGGCGCGCACCGTCGGGTCACCACCGATCCGCAACCGCGGTACCGTCGGGGGCAACCTCGGCTCAGCCTCACCCGCCGGGGACTGTCACCCGCCCCTCATGGCCGCGGGAGCCGAGGTCGAGGTCGCATCGGTGCACAGGAGCCGGACCATACCGATCAGCGAGTTCTTCGTCGGGCCAAAGCGCAGCGTGCTCGGCGAAGACGAGCTCATTGCCGCCGTATGGGTGCCAGTCGCCACCGGCCCGCAGGTGTTCACGAAGGTGGGGACGCGAAACGCGATGGTCATCGCCGTTTGCTCGTTCGCGCTCGCGCTCCGACGCCCCGAGCGGCGCGTCGGGACCGGCATCGGTTCGGCCGGCCCGGTCCCGTTACAAGCGCACGCCGCCGAGCGTTTCCTGGAGGGCCACCTGGAAGAGACCGGCGCGTGGGACTCGAGGGCACCCCTCGCCGAGAGCGTCCTGGCCCGGTTCGGCCAGCTGGTGGCTGAGGCCGCCCGTCCGATCGACGACGTGCGGGCCACCGCGGCTTACCGGCGGCGGGCACTCGAGGTCCTGGGCCGGCGGGCGCTGTCGTGGTGCTGGGAGGAGTACATGGGGGGACGGACGTGAGAGTATCGTGCACCGTGAACGGCGAGCGCCGCGTGGCAGAAGGCGTCGACCTTTCTGAGAGCTTGCTCCACCTGCTCCGGGAGCACCTGGGGCTCACGGGGACGAAGAACGCATGTGAGCAGGGGGAGTGCGGCTCGTGCGCGGTCTACCTCGACGGGGCCCTCGTGTGCTCGTGCTTGGTGCTGGCCGGCCAGGCCGAGGGCGCTGAAATAACCACCGTGGAAGGTTTGGCCGGCGTCGGCGAGCTCACCCCCGTGCAGCAGGCCTTCGTCGACGCGGGCGCGGTCCAGTGCGGGTTCTGCACTCCTGGGCTTATCATGGCCGCGCACGACTTGCTCCGGCACGTCGCAAACCCTGATGACGACGAGATCCGCGAGGCGCTGGCCGGCAATCTCTGCCGCTGCACCGGCTACCAGAAGATCATCGACGCGGTACACCTGGCGGCGCGCCGCTGACGGTCCCTCACGACAGCGTGAAGCGCGTCCCCGTCTCCCCGGCCAGCGCCCGCTCGACGTTGTTGGGATTGGTGATGAGAGCCTCGTGGCCACCGCCTTGGAGGTACTCGACGACGGCCTCGATCTTCGGCGCCATGCTGCCTTTCGCGAAGTGCGTCCCCTCTGCCAGGTAGCCCTTGGCCTCGGCGAGGCTGAGGTGGTCAAGCTGGCGCTCCTCGGGCGTACCGAAGCGAAGGGCCACCTTCTCTACGGCGGTGGTGATCAGGAACAGGTCGGCCTTGACCTCGCGGGCGAGGAGGGAGCAGCCCAGGTCCTTGTCGATGACTGCCTCGACCCCGTGGAGGTCGCGCGCGGCGTCGCGGACGACGGGGACCCCCCCTCCACCGACTGCGACCACAATCACGCCGGCCTCGATCAAGCTCTTGATCGGGCCTATCTCAACGATCCGAAGCGGGCGCGGTGACGCGACGACTCGGCGCCAACCGCGGTTGGCGTCCTCTACGACGTCCCAGCCGTCTTCGTCCTTCCGGCGCACGGCGTCGGGCTCGTCCATGAAGGATCCGATCGGCTTGGAGGGGTGGGCGAAAGCGGGGTCGTCGACGGCCACTTCGGTCTGGGTCACCACCGCCGCTACCGGCCGGTCGATGCCGCGCCGGCGAAGCTCGTTGTACAGGTTCTGGACCAGCGCGTAGCCGATGGCCCCTTGAGTGTCTGCGCCACAAACATCGAGAGGTACCTCGTGGAGCTCGTGGGCAGCCAGCTCCGAGCGACGCAGTATGAACCCGACCTGGGGCCCGTTGCCGTGGCCGACGACCACGTTCCAGCCTTGCTCGATCATTGCGGCTATGTGCGAGCAGGTTTCCTTAGCGGCAAGGTACTGCTCGCGCACGTCCTGGTGGTCACGGTCCCTGATCAACGAATTGCCGCCGATGGCGACCACAGCAAGCTTCGAGTTCATAGCTCCATTTCAGTTCATTGTGAGCGCCATCGCGGCCTTCTGGCCGTGAAGGCGGTTCTCGGCTTGGTCGTACACGGCCGACTGCGGGCCGTCGATCACGTCGTCGGTCACCTCGACCCCGCGGTCGGCGGGCAGCGGGTGCATGAAGATGGCGTCGTCGTTGGCCATGGCCATACGCCGTGAGTCTGTTACCCAGGAACTGTACTTGCTGATCGCTTTGGCTCCCTCGGCCTCGTCCGAGGTTGTGAGGAGCGCTCCCCAGCTCTTGGCGTAGACGACGTCGGTGCCCGAAATACCCTTCTCGAAGTCGTCCATGACCTCGAAGGAGGCGCCCGTCCTGCGGGCGTTTTCGCGCGCCTGGTCGACGATGTCGTCCATAAGGGCGAACTCGGGAGGGTGGACCAGGCGGACGTTCATGCCGAAGCGGGGCAGCAACAACGCAAGGCTCTGTGGGACGCTGATCGGCTTTTGGTAGCTGGCCGCGCACGCCCAGCTCACCGTCGCCGTTTTGCCTCTCGGGTTGCCAAAGCGCTCGATGATCGTCATCAGGTCCGCTAGCGCTTGATGGGGGTGGTAGATGTCACACTGCATATTGAACACTGGGACACGGCTCGCCTTGGCGACGTCACGGATGTAAGAGTTGCCGATCCCCCAGTCGACGTTGCGGATAGCGATCCCGTCGTTGTAACGACCGAGGATTTCCCCGATCTCTTTGGCCGTGTCGCCGTGGGCAATCTGGGTAGTCCGGCTCTCGATGAACTGGGCGTGGCCCCCGAGCTGGGCCATGCCGGCTTCGAAAGAGGCCCGCGTCCTGGTGCTGGAAAAAAAGAACAGCATCGCGAGCACCTTGTCACGCAGGTAGGGATGAGGTTGACCCAGCGCGCGGTCCCTCTTCAGTTGAAAAGCGACGTCCAGCAAAGTGTCGAGCTCGTCCTTGGTCCACTCTTGAAGGTCGATGACGTCCCTGCCACGCAGGTTGGTCTGCATGGGGCCCTCCTACTCGACCGCGCCGAGCACGAGCGACAGGAGCGCCATGCGCATGACAACGCCGTTGAAGGCCTCGAACCAATAGCGGGCGTGGCGGGTGCTGTCGACATCCGCGGGCAGCTCGTCCATCCTCGGCAGCGAGTGCAAGATGATCGAGTTGCTTTTCGCCTTGTCCCGCATCAGCTGGCGGGTGACCTTGTAGGCAGCCGGGGTCAGGCCCTTGTCGTCGTGCGACTCCTCGCGGGACTTGGTGTAGTCCGCCTGCACCACGGGCTCCATATAGATGACGTCCGCCTCGGCGATGCACTTCTCCACGCTTTCGACCTCGCGGTAAACCACGTTGCGCTCTTCTATTTCGGCCTTGAACTCCGGTAGCAGCGACATCTCCGGCGGGGACACCACTAGGGCTTCCATGTCGAACTGGGACATGGCGTAGAGGATCGAGTGCATGGTGCGCATGCGCATATCGCCAACGCAGAGAACCCTCAAGCCGTCGAGCGTGCCGAAGTGCTTCCACACCGTGTAGAGATCCGTGAGCACCTGAGTGGGGTGTTCTCCCCAGCCGTCACCACAGTTGATGACGGGTACCGACGACCACTTGGCCGCCTCGTGGGGAGCGCCCTGCTGGAAGTGCCGCATCGCGATGACATCGCCGTAGTACTCGAGCATATGGACGGTGTCCTTGATGCTCTCCTGGTAAAAGTCGCCGGCGCGCGTCATCTTGGCGTCGGAGAACCCGAGCACGTGCCCACCGAGGCGGTGCATGGCCGCTTCGGTAGCCAGCCTGGTACGGGTGCTCGGCTGATAGAACGCGGTGAGCAGGGTCTTAGAGGCGAGCAGGTCCCCGTTCTTGCGTTTCTCGGCGTAAGGCCGGAGCTCGTCGGCCACAGCGAACACCTGCAAGAACTCATCGCGTTCAAACTCCTTCAGGGACAGGATGTCCCTGCCCAAGAAACTTCTCATATCGTGGTCACCTTTCTTTTCTCACCGCTGCCGGTCTCATGGCACTGCGAAGGTATCGATCATCAGCCGGACGTCGTCGCCCAGCGGGTACAGGATGGGGCAGGTCGCACCCGCCGCGATGTACTCGTCCACTTTCGCGCGGCACTCGCTCGGCGTACCTGACGCTGAGATCATCTGTACTGCGTCGTCGGGGACGAGGTGCATCGCTTTTCGGATCTCCTCGGGGCCGGCGGGCCAGGTCAGGACCTTGCCGATGGCTTCGATCAACGCCGGGTCGACGCCACTGGCCTTCATGATGTGGGGCTGCTGGCCCAGGTACTGGGTGAGCAGCTCACGCGACCGGTCCAGTGCCAGCTCCCGGTCCTCGTCGAGCGAGCACACCACAAGCTGTGGCCTGTCGATCTCGTCAACTTTGCGCCCCGAGCGGGCAGCCCCAGTGGCGATCGCCTCCAGGGCTCGCCTGGTGTAGTCGGGCGCCACCATGTAATTGAGCACGACGCCGTCGCTTATCTCGCCGGCAAGCTCCATCATCTGCATGCCCGTCGCACCGATGTAGATGGGGACTTGCTTAGGGGAACGGTCACCGTGCACGATGTCGATCTCGCAGTCGTCCAGGTGCACGAACTCACCGTGGTAGCTGACCCGCTCCATCGCCAGCAGGCGACGGACCGACTCGACCACCTCGCGCATGGCGCGCAACGGCTTGCGCCTGTCGACACCAACCTTGGACGCCAAGGGCTCCCACCAGGCCCCCAGGCCCATGATGGTGCGGCCCGGCGCCAGATCGTCCAGCGTGGCAAACGTTGCCGCCAGGAGCCCGACGTTGCGGGTCCAGATCGGGATGACCCCCGAGGCGACCTTGATGCGGCTGGTGACTGCTGCGTAGGCGGCCATCGGCACCGTTGCCTCGCGCACGAGCCGGCTCTCGGCCTGCCACACCGCTTCGAAGCCGCGTTCTTCCGCGTAGCGCGCGTACTCCATGCCCTGGCGGACCGGGTGCATGTCCTGCAAGTACAATGCCGCCCTCATCTGGGCTGCCATCATCGGTGCTCTCCCCCCATCGGCTCGAAATCGTGAGCAGGTACCTTCTCCAAGCGCTGCCAGAGCTCCCCGGCGACCTGGGCGCCGTCGGCGGCCACCTTGGCCTGGTCGACGCGAGTCGAGCGGCGGTCGGCGACGACCAGCTCGCCGGCGACGTAGACGTCGCGAACCTGCCCGGGCGACAAGCCGAAGACCCAATGGCCCGAGAGGTTGCCGGCGTCGAGGGGCGCCGGGGAGCCGTAATCGTACACGGTTAGGTCCGCGGGCGCGCCCGGGTGAAGCGTACCGAGAAGCGGTTCACCGTAGACGCCGCCAACGAAGCGTGCCCCCCGGGCGAGACGGGCAAGGGGCCATGAAGGGGAGGTCGACAACTCTGCCTCCTTGGCCCTGAAGAAGCCGACCTGCGACTCGGTGACCATGTCCCCGCCGATGCCGTCCGTCCCGAGAGCCACCTTGGCACCGGGACCGTCGCCAGCGCGAAGGTTGAACGGCGAGTGGCCCACGGCGTTGTTCATGTTGCTGCGAGGGTTGCAGACGACGGTCGCCCCTGTCGAAGACAGGACCTGGACCTCGTTGGCGTCCACGTGGACGCAGTGGGCGAGGAGCGCCTGATCGGTCACGATCCCAGCGTTGTGGAGGCGCTCCACCACGCGCCGGCCACCACGGCGCGCGCAGTCGCGCTGGTCGGCGGCGTCCTCTGCCACGTGGATGTGCACGCCGGTCCCTGCCGCCCGGGCCGTCTCGGCGCATGCGGCGAGGGTCTCGTCCGACAACGTGAACGACGCATGCGCCCCCATCATCCCCCGGGCCAGGCGCCGTTGGTGAGCGAGGAACCGCCGGTTCTCAGCGACGCCGGACAATGCCCGCTCGGGGCCGTCGCGATCGCTTACCTCGTAGCACAGCACCGAGCGGATCCCGAGCTCGGTGAGGGCGTCGGCGATCACCTCGAGCGAGCCGTCGATGAAGTTGGGCGACGCATGGTGGTCAACGACCGTGGTGGTGCCGGCCAGTAGCGCGTCGAGCCCGCCGCGAAGAGCCGAAGCCCGGACCGAGGTTTCGTCGAGAGCCCGGTCGAGCCGCCACCACACCCTCTGAAGGATCTCGGTGAAGTTGCGGGGTGGGGCCAGCCGGTAGGGCATGCCCCGGGCCAGGGAGGAGTACAAGTGGTGGTGGGCGCACACGTTGCCGGGCACGACGAGCGCACCGGTGCAGTCGCGGCGCGCCAACCCGCCGGGCGCTCTACCTAGCGCAGCGACGCGATCGCCGGCGAGGACCACGTCGCACATCACTACTTGGGGCGGGTCGAGAGCGACTACGACCGTCCCACCGCACAGTGCCACCGTCGGGGCGGCCTGGCTGCCCGAGGTCTCGGTCACTGCTCGGTCTCGGTCACTGGCCGGTCTCGGTCACTGCTCGGTCTCGGTCATTCGCGCTCGGTGCCGGTGAACAGCACAGCGACCCGCTCGTCCGGCCGCACCACTCCCTCGGCCCGCAAGTCGAGCAGCCCGGCCAGCCCGGAGCTGCCGGTCGCATCGGCACGGAACCCCGCCTCCTTTCCGAGCCGGTGGGCCTCGGCGAGGCGGTCCTCGGAGACGACAACTGGCTGTCCTCCGCTCCTGAGCATGCCCCCGACGACGGCCAGCCAGTCGTAGGTCTCATCGTCGAGGATCCCGGTGGCGATGCTCTTCGGCTCGCTTTCCCACGGCCACATGTAGGCGGACCGGTGGGAAGCGGCGACGCCGAGGGCCCGTTCGAGGTCAACCGGGCTGGTCGCGCCAGAGAGCAATTGCGCTACGCGCCGGTGGGCGCGCTGGAGCGGGTAGGCGCCGAGGGTCTGGACGGTGTGGGCACGTGGGCCGCGGGCAAGGGCCCCGAGCTCAACCGCCTCGGCGAAGGCCTGCATGCAACTGCTCGCCAGGGCGCCGCCCCCCACCTGGACCACGACGTGGTCGAGGTGGAGCCCGCTGTCGACCATGTCGGACACCATCTCGTAGCCGATCGTCTCACCGCCCTCGATGGCGAGGCCGTTCTCGTTGCCCTGACAGGTGAAAGGCAGCGCGCCTGCGCCGATCTCCTGGCGCAGCCGAACGTATGTCGGGTCACCGGCCACGCCCGGACGGCGAGGGCACACGACCACATCGGCTCCGAGGTCGACGAGGCGCTCGATGATCCCGGGGTCGGCGTCGACCGGGACGAACACTCGCAGGCGCCGTTTCCCGGCTGCAGCCACCACGGCCGCGGCCAGAGCAGCGTTGCCACAACTGGCTATCGCCAGGTCGCGCCGGTGCTGGCGGCTAGCCAGCCCAAGCAGTTCTGCCACCTCGAGGTGGAGGAGCACGCCCATCAGGTGCCGCCCTTTATGGGAGCCGGCGACATTGCCCGTCTCGTCTTTGACCCACACCCCGCCGCTGCCCTTGAAGCCCAAGGCCTTGGAGAGGTGCTCGCTCCGCTCGAAAGGCGTGTTGGCGAAACCATGGCCGTCCACGGCGGCGACCGCCGCGTCGAGGCGCTCCACAAGGCCGACGAAATCTTCATCTGTTGTCCCGCCAGACACGGCGCGGTGATAGCTGTGCAGGAGGCTCCTGTACCTCGCGAAGGGCTCGGTTTCCCCGTCCTCCGAGGGGAACTTCACCCGAGCGCTGTCCAGGGCCTTTACAAGAACGTGGTCGACGTCCCCCTCGTCAACGTGCGGGCAGCGGAAGGGGTAGGGGTCATCGAGATTTGGCGAGCTACCGCAACCGGCGCAGACGAGGCGGCTGGCGGGCTGCGTCACGGCAAGGCAACGCCGCTGCGAGAGTTGAACTCTTTGATCATCTCGTCCCAGGCCAGGAGCTTTTCACGCAGCCCCGACCAGAACGTCGGCTCCCGCCTGGCTACGAAGTCTTCAATAGCGACACCTTGCTGCTCGACCCAGGTGAAGTAGCCGAGGTTAAATATCCGGTCCCGGTCCTGCTTAGTGGTCTCGACAAGGTGGTCGGTGCCTGCTGCGAGCATCCAGCGCCCGAAGGCCTCACCCGCTGCGACCTCATCGAAGCCACGGGGGAAGTCCCGTGCCTCGATCTTGGCTCGCTCGCTCCCGTACATCACCGCGCCGTCGGTCGCAACGGTGGCCACCACGTCGCCAGGCCCGAGGTCGAGGTACTTGGCGGTCTTCACGGCGGCGACGATGTTGCAGATGCTCGACAAGCCGAACGAGCTCAGCGCTCCCAGGACCTCCTGGGGGACATGGCGGCGCCCGGACAGGTAGGCGAGGCCTGCCGGAGATGAGAAGAGCACCGAGAGATGGTCGGTGGCCTGGTCGCTCACGGCAGTCACGATGTCGGTGTTGCAGACGTTATGGATGAACGGTATGTGCTTGTCGCCGATGCCCTGAATGTTGTGCTCACCGAAGCCGTTGTAGAGCATCGTCGGGCACTCCAGGGCCTCGACCGCCACGATGCGGGCGCCGTAATCGTCCTTCAAGCGGTCGCCGGTGCCCAAAGTGCCGGCCGAGCCCGAGGCCGAGACAAAGGCGCGCAGGCGAAGCCCCGGCTCGTTTGCCCGGAGGTGGTCGAACACATCGCCAAGCGCCGCCCCTGTGCACTGGTAGTGCACGAGGTAGTTACCGAACTCGGAGAACTGGTTGAAGATCACGTTGGCGGGATCCGCTGAGAGCTCAGCGCATTTGTCGTAGATCTCCTTTACGTTGCTCTCCGAGCCCGGGGTGGCGATCACGTCAGCGGGGTCGGTGACCCAGTCCTCGAGCCAGGCGAAACGCTCACGGCTCATTCCCTCGGGCAGGACCGCGACGCCCCTCACACCCATGAGCCGTGAGATGGCTACCCCGCCCCGGCAGTAGTTCCCCGTAGAGGGCCACACCGCCCGGTTCGATGTGGGGTCGAACTGACCGGTGATCACCCGGGGCGCCAGGCAGCCGTAAGCGGCGAGCACCTTGTGGGCACGGATCAGCGGGAAACGGTCGCCCAGAGCGACGACAATTTTGGCCTCGACGCCGGTTAGCTCCTTGCCGAGCACCACATGACCAGGGACGGCACCGGTCGCGCTCCGATCGGCGCCGTTGTACCAGTGCACCCGGAACAGGTTGAGCGGGTGCGCCTCGTCGGGCTTCACGGGCACAAGAGCGCGACGGATGGCGTCAGGGACCGTTTTCGGGTCAGCGAGCTCGGCGAAGGTCGGCAATAAAACCCCTGTTTCGCCGAAATGCCGCGCGGTGCGGTCGTACACGCCGCGGTCAACGATGTGGTCCTCCAGTCCCAGGGTGGGCATGGTGCTCGCGCTCCTAAGGTTGTTGTACCGTCCTTGCTGACCGCGCGCTGCGGCGGCCACTGCGCGACGGTGACTTCGTGACGGTGACTATATGACGTCTTCGTCCAGCATGGCATTGGCGACTCTGAGGAACCCTGCGATGTTGGCACCGAGCACGTAGTTCCCGGGCTGGCCGTACTCGGCGGCCACGGTGCTCAGCTTGGTGTGTATCGCGGTCATTATCGAGCGCAGCTGGTCGTCGACCTGCTCGCGGTTCCACTGAAGGTGCTCGGAGTCCTGGGCCATCTCCAAGCACGAGACGGCGACCCCTCCGGCGTTGGCGGCCTTGCCGGGACCGTAGAGCAGACCGGAGGTAATGAACAGCGCGGCACCGTCGTTGGTGGTCGGCATGTTCGCCCCTTCGACGACCGCGATGACCCCCGACGAGATCAGATTGGCCGCGTCCTTGCCGTTGACCTCATTTTGCGTGGCGCACGGGAAGGCGAGGTCGGCCGGGATGCTCCAAAGAG
>Ga0209415_10017479_pt1 | contig 11407 bp, 10 predicted proteins | sample PeaSoiSIISIP2007_FD_187696 | JGI IMG/M metagenome (GOLD analysis project Ga0209415, IMG submission 187696) | Peat soil microbial communities from Weissenstadt, Germany - SII-SIP-2007 (SPAdes) (version 2) | ecosystem: Environmental > Terrestrial > Soil > Wetlands > Peat | place: Germany...
GAGCCGCTGCTCGCGCTCGGCCAGCAGGCGCTCGAGCACCGCCTCGTAGAGGGCCTGCTTGCCGCCGAAGAAGTAGGCCGGAAGCGCCGTTGAGACGCCGGCCCGCCGACCGATCTGAGCGAGGCTCGCGCGGTCGTAGCCGCGCAGCGCGAACAGCTCCTCGGCCGCGTCCAGGATCGCTCGTCGCGAGGCGACGGCGTCGCGGCGGCGCACGGCGGTCCGCGTGGAAGGGGCGGTGGCGGGCACGGCAGGAAGGGTATCGGCTCGCCTTGACAACTAACTGTGTGAACAGTAAGTTCGCCCGATGAAGGGCCATTCGATCGCCTGGGTCGACGGCGTGTGGCACGACGACGCCGCCGCCGCGAGCGTCTCGGTGCTCGATCACGGCCTGCTCTACGGGGACGGCGTGTTCGAGGGGATTCGCTTCTACGCCGACACGCCGTTCCTGCTCGAGGCGCATCTGCGTCGGCTGCGCGCCTCCGCGCGCTGCCTGATGATCGACGTTCCACACACCGATGAGGCGTTCGCGAAGCTGTGTGCCGAGGCGATCGTCCGCTTCGGCGAGCCGAACGGCTATCTGCGGCTGATCTTGACGCGCGGCCGCGGGCTCCTGGGTGTCTCGGCGCACACCTGCGGGAGCCCGACGACGATCCTGATCGCCGCCGCGCTTGAGCTCTACCCGCCCGAGCTCTACGAGCGTGGCGTCGAGGTGATCACCTCGAGCCTGCGCCGCTCCGCCCCCGACAGCGTGCCGCCACAGATCAAGTCGTTGAACTACCTCACCTCGGTGCTGGCGGCCGCCGAGGCCCGGGCGCGCGGCGCGCACGAGGCGCTGCTCCTCAACGCCGCCGGCGAGATCTCCGAGTGCACGGCCGACAACTTCTTCCTCGTCCGCGGCGGCGTCGTCAGCACGCCGCCCGTGTCGGCGGGCGGCCTGGAGGGGATCACGCGCAGCCACGTCATCGGGCTGCTGCGCGCCGACGGAATCGCGGTGACCGAGCGCCGGCTCGTCTGCGCCGACGCCTGGACGGCAGATGAGGCCTTCCTCACCGGCACCGGCGCCGAGATCGCGCCGATCGCCGGCGTCGACGGCCGCCGCCTGGCGGCACCGGGCCCTCTGACCCGGCGCGCACGGGCGCTCTTCGACGCCTCGCTGCCCCGCGCGCCGGCGCTCGCTGCGGCCCGCGCCTGAGCCCTCGGCGATCGTCCATCCCGCGGGCCGTCCGCTGTCCGACGGCGAGCGCGCAGCGGTAACGTGCCGGCGGTGTTGCTCGCCGTCGACGGGGGCGGAACGTTCACCGGCGCGATCCTCGCCTCGCCGGCCGGCGAGCTGCACACCGCCGTGGCTGCGCCCCACAGCGCGACGCCCGGCGGCGCGAGGTGAGCAGCGCCACGATCATCGGCGTGCTCGGGCACGGTCTGTCGAACGCCTTCCTCATGGCGTGGCAGGTGTGGTGGGCTCTGGTACTGGGGTTCGCGATCTCGGCGATCGTCCAGGCCTGGGTGGGACGCGAGCGGATCCAGGCCGCGCTGGGAGGCTCAGGCCCGCGTTCGCTGGCGCTCGCGACGGCGCTCGGCGCGGCGTCGTCGTCGTGCAGTTATGCGGCGGTGGCGATCGCCAAGTCGCTCTTCCAGAAGGGCGCCTCGGCCGCCAGCGCACTCGCCTTCCAGTTCGCCTCCACCAACCTCGTCGCGGAGTTGGGGGTGGTGATCTGGGTTCTGATCGGCTGGCAGTTCACGCTGGCCGAGTTTCTCGGCGGCGCCGTGCTGATCATCGCGATGACACTGATGCTGCCGCTGTTCGTCTCGCCGGACGCCGAGGCCAGCGCACGGCGGCACGCCCAGCAATCCGAGACCGGCCACCAGCACCACAGCGCCGGCGGCGAGATCGGCGTCCGCGCCCGCGTCAGCTCGCTCGACTCGTGGTCGGACGTGGCGCACAACTTCCGCAACGATTGGGCGATGCTCTGGAAGGAGATAACGCTCGGCTTCGTGCTCGCCGGCTTCATCGGACTGCTCGGCAACGGCTTCTTCAACGGCCTCTTCGTGCGCCACGCCCCCGGCGGCGTGCGGCTGATCGAGAACGTGCTCGTGGGGCCGGTGATCGCCATGCTGAGCTTCGTCTGCTCGGTCGGAAACGCTCCGGTTGCCGCGGTGTTGTGGTCCGGCGGTATCGGCTTCGGCGGCGTGATCGCGTTCATCTTCGCTGACCTGATCGTCCTGCCGATCGTCCAGATCTACCGCAAGTACTACGGCGGCGCCTTTGCCGCGCGGATCACGGCGCTGATGTTCGTGACGATCGTGATCGCCGCGCTGATCGTCGACGGGCTGTTCAGCGGCGCCGGTCTCGTGCCGCACGCGCGCCCGACCCGCGGCGACATCTTCGCCTCCGTGCGCCTCGACTACAGGCTCTTCACGAATGCGCTGGGGCTCGCGGTCTTTGCGGCCCTGTTCGCGCTGACCCGCCGACGGGGCGCGAGCGATCCGATCTGCGGCATGAGGGTGGATCGCGCGAAGGCGGTCAAGCTTCGGGTCGGGTCGCGCATCGTCCACTTCTGCAGCGAGCATTGCCGGGAGCGCTTCGAAGCGCAGGTCGCCGCCGGCGAGCGACCGGGTTCTCCCGGGCCCGCAGAGCGGTGAGCGTCGGCGGGCGTGGCGTGCGCCGCTCGGTCAGCCGGCGGCGTTCAGAGCGTGGCGGGCGTCGCCGCCGGCCGCTCCAGGCGCCGCATCGCCGCCGGTGGCGTCCGGCTCGATCCACCGCCGCACAACCTCGACGAGGATCCGTGGGCGCACCGGCTTTGTGACGTAGTCGTCCATCCCCGCCTCCAGGCAGTGCTCGCGGTCGCCAGCCATGGCGTGTGCGGTCATCGCGATCACCGGGGTGTGCGACGGTCCGCCACGCTCGCGGCGACGCAGCTCGCGGGTTGCCTCGTAGCCGTCCATGCCGGGCATCTGGCAATCCATCAGCACGGCGGCGAAGCGCTGCGCGTCGAGCGCCTCGAGTGCGGCGGACGCGTCCTCGACGAGCTGGACGCGGAAGCCCGCGCGCTGGAGCACCCGGCACGCCACGATGCGATTGACCGGGCTGTCCTCGACGATCAGCACGAGCGCGCCCAGGCGCTCAGGGCGAGCCGCGCCATCGTCGGCGCCGCCCGTCGTGTTCGGCGTCGGCTCGATGCGCGTGATCGTGGGGCCGGCGACGTCCTCCTCGGCCACGGCCCCGAGGGTCCCGCTCGCCGGCGCAAGGGCGAGCTCGATCCAGAAGCGGCTTCCGACGCCGGGTTCGCTGTGTGCACCAATCGAGCCGCCCATCAACTCGACGAGTTCCTTGGAGATGGCCAGTCCCAGTCCGTTGCCCCCGTACACGCGCGTGGTTGAGACGTCGGCCTGGGTGAACGGCTCGAACATCCGGTCGAGCACCTGCGGGTCGACGCCGATGCCCGTGTCGGCGACCTCGAAACGCAGCGTGTCGCCGTCGCCGGTTGGGCGCAGGCGGACCGAGACCGAGCCGACGGAGGTGAACTTGACGGCGTTGGAGACGACGTTCATCAGCGCCTGGCGCAGGCGCGAGGGGTCGCCGCGGACCCGTTCGGGCAGCCGCGCGGCGATCTCGACGCTGAACGGGACGTCCTTCGCCCGCGCCTCGAGCAGAGCCGGCGCGCACGCCTGTTCGATCACCTCGCGGAGATCGAACTCCACGACGTCGAGCTCGAGGTGCCCGGTCTCGATGGTCGAGATGTCGAGGATGTCGTTGATGATCGCGAGCATGTGCTCGCTCGAGCGGCTGACCTGCGCTGCATAGGCGCGCTGCTCGTCGTCCAGCGGCGTCTCGAGTAGCAGCTCGTTCATCCCGACGACGCCGTTCATCGGCGTCCTGATCTCGTGGCTGACGTTGGCGAGGAACGCCGACTTCATCTTCGAGGACTCGATCGCCTCGTCGCGCGCGATCCGGTAGGCGTCGTTGACCTCGAGCAGGCTCTCGAGACGCTCGCGGCGCTCACGCGCAAACATCGCGACGAGTCCGAGCAGCGGCAGCAGCGCCAGCGGAGCGAGCGGCGATCGATGCAGGTCATAGGCCACGAGCAGGCCGATGGCGGACAGCCCCGCGTCGACCACGTAGACCCAGCTGTGGCCGAGCTGGGCCGCGATCGAGGCGCCGCGGCCGAGCGCGCAGCGCACTGCGGAGATGGCGAAGTCGACGACGAACTGGGCCGCGAGGGCTGCCAGCAGCAGCGCCGGCGAGGCGCGCGCGGGAGAGACCTGGGCGGCGGCGAACACCGCCACCGGTCCGATCGTGAACCATGCGTTGCCCACCGACTGGCCGAGGCGACTGACGCGTGCGCGGCCCCGCAGGATCTCGGGCACGCCGGCAAGTACCGATGCGACCACCACGGCTACCGGCACGAGCGCCAGCGGCACCGCGAACAGCAGCGGCACGAAGGCCAGCTGGCTCGGCACGGTGAAGCCGAACGGCGTGTCGACGCGGACGGTCAGTGCGGCGACGAGCACGACGAAGCAGGCGGCTGCGGCGGTGATGCCGAACGCGTGCGGCGGCGTTGCGAGCCACAGGCCGACCAGGGCGGCGACGAAGCCGCTGCCGACAATTGCCTCGACGAGCCGTTCGCGGCCCGTCATTCGAGCACCGGGCTGCTGCAGGGTGTCCGCGGTGACAGCTTGGAGCTCGAGGCTCAGCGGGCCCAGCATGTCGTTTGGTATCGACTGTTCCGAAGGTGATCTTTATGGCCGTGGTGGCCGTGAACACGCCGGGCCCACGGCTCCTGCCGCACCCTCCTGCGAGCGATCGCCGCTCGCGGGACCTCGTCGTGCGAAGCACCTTGCGCTTCGCCGCCGGGTACGCGCTGGGAGCTCGCTCAGAGCGTCCGCAGAGCCCTGCCGCGGCGCGGGGCGTCCTCGTCGGTGCCCATCCACAGGTACAGCTGGATGAACACGAAGAGCGTCATCGACAGCGATCCCGGCACCAGCATCACCCCGCCCGCGAGCTGCTGGTCGGTCAGCTCCGAGATCCCGCCGGGGCGGTGGCCGAGGTGCGCATATGCCGGGTACAGCGGCGAGGAGGCGAAGATCAGCACGAGCGCGACGAGCCAGCTGACGATCGCCGACGCGACGATGTAGTAGACGCGGTGGATCGCGCTCAGCCGTGTACGAAGGGGTGGCGACTCCAGCACCTGCGCCCACAGCATCACGCCGAACAGCAGGAACGTGACGTGCTCGAGGTCGTGGATCGCCCGGTTGGCGACGGCGAGATCGTATGCCGCCGGCACGTGCCAGACGACGAGGTTGACGTTGAACGCGATCCAAGCCGGGAGCGGTCGCGCCAGCAGCCGCCCGAGCACTCGCAGCGGCGCCCACCAGGGCGACCGGCTGACCGCCTTGGCGACCGTGCGGCGCAGGCCGAGTGGTAGCGGACGCCAGATCGAGCTCCACGGGGCTCCGAGCACGATCAGCGGGGCGGCGATCGTGAGCAGCATCACGTGCTGGGTCATGTGCACCCAGAAGAGCTTCTCGGCGAGGGTGTCGATCGGCGTGGCGAGCGCGCCGAGGATCACCACCAGGCCGGCGTAGAACGAAGCGGCGCGCCAGCGCTCGCGCCGGCTTCGCGGGCGCCCGAGCAGCCGAACGGCGCGGTGCTCGCCGAGCACGTGCAGGCAGGCGAGGAGCGACAGAACGGCGAGCGGGAGGTCTACCGCTGCCGGCATCTCGGCGAGCCAAGCGCCCGCGGGCCCGGACTCACGGCCCGTGGAGCGCGGGCGGCTCCTCGCTGCTCGCCGTGGCGGCGGCGCTCGTCCCGTCGCCACCGGCGCGGCGTCCGCGGCGCAGCGCGAACCACCACACGCTAAGCACGACGATCACCAGGCCGATCGGCACGACAAGCGTGAGCAAGCCCGCACCCGTCGTGGTGCCGGCGGCCGCGAGCGTGTGGGCCAACGCGATCACTTGACGAGGTAGAGCAGGACGAAGGCAAACAGTTCGACCAGGACCATCACATAGAGGTAGACGGCGCAGGCGTCGGCGCTGGGCCGAAGCGTCCGGGGTGGCGCGGCCACCTGCGACGACGTGCTCGCCAGCGCTCGCAGTGACTGCGCCCAGAGCGTCTCCATCCAGTAGACGGCGCCGAGCCAGAAGACACCGAACACCGCGGTGAAGCCAAGGAAGACGCTTGCCAGGCCGCCGTCGCTCGCGCCGAAGTGCAGGCTGTAGTACTCGATCACCTGCACGACCACGGCGGCGAGGCCGAGCACGAACGCCACCAGTCCGCCGAGGCGCCACGCGCTCGAGCGCCCGTCGCGCAGGCTCCGGCGAGCCAGCTCGAAGGCGAGCGTCGAGCCGAGCACGCAGGCCAGGATCGCCACGCCGAATCCGGACGGCGGGTTGGTGTGGGCGGGATGGAAGTCGTGGTTCGTGTTGAGCGCCCGCAGGTAGAAGAAGGCGAATACGAACGCCATGAAGAGGAAGACGACCGCGCTTGCGAGCAGGCGTGCGCCGACCGCGAGGTTCGCCCCCAGGACGGCGGGATCCTCCGCGTCCGCGACGAGGCTCTCGTGCGAGCTCATGCGAGACCGCCTTCGCCGGCGATCACGCGCGGACCGAAATCGGCGACCGCCGGTGCCTCTGGCGAACCGTAGCCGTAGGGATGCGAGGTGATCGTCGGGATCCGCTCGAAGTTGTAGACGGGGACCGGCGAGGGCAGCTGCCACTCGAGCGATTTCGACCCCCACGGGTTCGATTCGGCCCGTTCGCGACGCAGGGCGATCGACCACACCAGGTTGCCGAGGAAGATCAGCATCGAAAGGCCGAGGCAGAAGGCCGAGATCGAGACGAACACGTTCAGCGTGTGCAGGTCCGCGTTGTAGCTCGAGACGCGCCGCGGCATCCCGAGCATGCCGGCGGCGAACAGCGGGAAGAAGGTCAGGTTGAAGAAGATGAACATCGCCCAGAAGTGAATCTTCCCCAGCTTCTCGTTGAGCTTGAAGCCGGTGATCTTCGGCAGCCAGAAGTAGATGCCGCCCATCAGCGCGAAGACCAGGCCGCCCATGATCGTGTAGTGGAAGTGCGCCATCACGAAGTAGCTGCCGTGGGTCACGACATCGCTGGTGACGTCCGAGAGGAAGACCCCGGAGAGCCCTCCGATCAGGAAGTTGAAGAAGAAGGCGAGCGCGAACAGCATCGGCACCGTGAAGCGGATCCGCGCCTTCCACAGCGTGCCCATCCCGTTGAGGAAGATGATCCCGGTGGGGATCGAGATCAGCTCCGTCGTGAACATGTAGAACGGGCGCAGGTCCGAGTTGATGCCGCTCATGAACAGGTGGTGCTGCCAGACCATGAAGCTCATCAGCGCCACGCCGAACATCCCGGCGACGGCCAGGCGGTAGCCCCAGAGCGGCTTGCGCGCGAAGACGGGCAGGATCTCGAGCACGATGCCGAAGCCGGGCAGGGCGAGGATGTAGACCTCGGGGTGACCGAAGAACCAGAACAGCTCGTCCCACAGGAACGGGCTGCCGCCGGCACTCGAGATGAAGAACGACGTCTCCACGGTGCGGTCGAAGACGACCATGATCAGCGCCGCGAGCAGGACCGGCGCCGCGAGCACCGCGAGGATCGAGGTCGTGACCATTCCCCAGACGAAGATCGGCAGGCGGTTCCAGTGCATGCCGGGAGCGCGTAGCGTCATCACCGTCGCGATCATGTTGAGACCGACCAGCGCGAGCGAGATGCCGATCAGCGCGAACGACACGATGTAGGCGTCGATCCCGGCCCGCGCCTGGTCGGCGAGCGGGGCGTAGCCCGTCCACCCGGTCGGGAAGCCGCCGAGCAGGATCGCCGAAAGCAGGACGAAGCCGGCCAGCACGGTGAGCCACATCGTCAGCGACTCGATCCGCGGGAACGCCATCCGACGCGAGCCGATCATCAGCGGCACGAGGTAGTTCCCGAGCGGCCCGAGCACTCCGGCCGACATCATCATCAGCATCATCGTGCCGTGCAGGCCGACGAGCGTCAGGTAGTTCCCGGCGGGGATCAGCGTCGCGTTCGAACTGGTCAGCTCGGTGCGGATGAACATCGCGTTGAGTCCGGCGACGAAGAAGAAGAAGAGCACCGCGACGAGGTACTGGACGGCGACGACCTTGTGGTCGGTGCAGAGGCGGAGGTACCGCCAGGCCCCGTGCTCCTCGCGTTCGTGCAGCGTCGCCGGGCGCCCGGCGATCCGCGACAGCGGGTAGTTGAAGAACCCGAGCCCGATCAGCCAGCCGAGCGTGGCGAAGGCGAGGCCCATCAGGATCGCGACGTCATCGGTGTCGGTCTCCGTTTGCGAGCGCGAGTTGATGCCGATGCGCGATCCCAGCCAATGGCCGAGCGCGTAACCGCCGATGCCCAGCGCGACCGCCCAGATCACGTTGAAGCCGAGCAGCTGGCTGCGAGTGGAGGGTGTGCTGACGCGAGTCTGGCTCACAGAGATACCGGCTGATTCCATGTCAGGACGCATTCCGTGTCGGGGTTGGGAAGTAGACGCGGGCGTAGGGCGGCAGCGTCTTGGTCACAGCCGCGTTCGCAGTCTCCTGCTGCGCGATCCAGGTTGTGAAGCCGCTCGTGCTCATCACCTGCCCGGTGGTGTTCATGTGTCCGTGCCAGAGCCCGCACAGCTCGTCGCATCGCACCTGGAAGGAGCCGGTGCGCAGCGGCTTGTCGAACGCGATGTTGTCGGCGCCGAGGACCGCGTCTGCCTTCACGCCCAGCTCGATCGCCCAGAAGCTGTGGACGACGTCGAGCGAGGTGACGTGGAACTCGATCTCGCGGTTGACGGGCAGTGCGAGGGTCGTGGTCTCGACGCCGCCGTAGCTCGGGTAGCGGAAGGTCCAAAGCCACTGCTGGCCGATCACCTGCACCTGCAGGGCGCCGCGCCAGTCAGCCGGCTTGGCCACCGGGTTGGGACCCTCGCCGCCGCCCGCGCCCCCCGTGGTCAGCAGGTCCGCGGTGCCGAACACCGCGAGACCGAGCACCAGCGCGCTGGTCGCGATCAGCCACGTGGCCTCGATGCGCCGGTGCCCGGTGATCGGTGGACCGTCCACAATCGCCGAGCCGGACTGGCGGAACACGGTGACGGCGTAGGCGAAGTAGACCCAGATCAGCAGGACGATCGGCGTGGCCAGCGCGGTCAGCGCGACGTCGACGGTGTGCTGGTCGCCCGTCTGCTGGCTCATCGTCCCCGGCGGGATGTGCGGTCCGACGACCCAGATCACCAGTGGCAGCACGATCACCGTGGCGATCGCCCAGATGACCGCGATGCGCACGCCGTGGCGTGGCTCGCCGCCGCGGGTGCCGACGACGGTCGCCTCGCTCACGAAACCTCGATCAGGCCGCTCATGTAGCCGATCGTCTGCATCGGCCCGCCGTTGCCGAACAGCGAGCCGGCGCCGCACGGCACGAAGCACTGCCAGCGGTAGGTTCCCGGCCCGGGTGCGCGGAAGCTGAAGGTGATCGTGTTGTGCGCCTGATCGACGGTGCACGGCGTGACGCTGCACGTGTTCTTGGCGTTGGGGCTGATCCCGGGGAGCGGAACGTTCACGTCGAGGTCGGGGATCGTGAAGGTGTGCGCCGCGTTGTCGGGATTGATCCCGTGCTGTGCAGTTCCGTTGATCACCTCCACGTCGCCGGTCGTGCCGCTGACCGCCGAGAGGAAGTTGTTGCGCAGGCCGCTCGCACCGTCGTACTGGTAGATCGTGACGTCGACCATCGCGTGCGCCGGGACCTTGAAGATCGTCGTGTGCTGCCAGCGGCCGCTGGCGTCCTTGGCGAGGTAGCTGACCCAGTCCGGAAACGGGTGGTGGCCGTAGGTGGGCACCGTCTGGAGCGTCAGGCGCGCCGTACCGTCGCTGACCACGGCGGCGATCGCGGGCGGTCCCGACTCGAGGAAGAAGATGAAATAGACGACGACGAGGGCGATCAGCACGCTGAGCGTCGCTGCCACCGCTAGGGCCCTCACCCTCACCATGCGCGTTCTACCGCGCGGGCCGGCCCAATGCAAGGTCAGCCGCGCAGTTCGTGTCTCGTTCTGCCCGCTTCAAGCGTGCAAACCAGTTGCGAACCGCGCCGCCGGGCGCCCATCGCGGGCTTCTGGCGCCGCCAGCTAAACTCGCTTCGCTTGCCGATGGCCACCGACTCAGAGCCGATTGGCGCCGCGAGCGCCGCCGGGCCGCGCGGCCCGGCGTTCCGGCGGCGCGACCTGCTGCTGCTCCTCGTCTTCCTCGCCGCGGCCGGGGCGCTCGCCGCCGTGTTGATTCACGGGCCCGCGTCGACGAAGGTGCTCGGCGCGCGCTCGGTCAGGAGCAGCGCGTATGCCGGACTGGTGCTCGACCCCTCCAAGCCGGCGCCGCCGCTGGCCCTGGAGAACTACCTCGGCAAGCGGGTGAACATCGCCGACTACCGAGGCCGGGCGGTGCTCGTCACCTTCCTCTACACCCACTGCCCCGACATCTGCCCGCTGATCGCCTCGATGCTGCACACCGCCCTCACCGAGATGCCGGCAGGCGAGCGGCATGAGGTCCAGATCATCGCCGTGTCCGTCGACCCGCGCGGTGACACGCGGGCGGCGGTCACGCAGTTCCTCGCGGCCCACGAGATGACCGGCGAGATGCAGTACCTGGTGGGCAGCGCCAACGCCCTGACCGCCGTGTGGGCGCGGTGGGGGGTCGGGTCGCAGCGCGACTCGGGCAACCCGCAGTTGGTGGCCCACACTGCGCTGATCTACGGGATCACCGCCCACGGCCGGATCGCGACGATCTACCCCTCGAACTTTGCTCCATCGGAGCTCGTGCACGACGTGCGGCGCCTTGCGGCGGCCTGAGGCTAGCCCGCGGCCCCAGCGCTGTGCAACCTGCGGCGCCTTGCGGCGGCCTGAGGTGGGCCCGCGGCCTCAGCGGCGGGCGGGGCGGGGCGGCCGCGAAGGTTAGAATCGAGCTGTGCGTCTGGTTGCCCGCTGCGCCGGGCTCACATCGTCAGCGAGTCGCGGGCAACGTCGCGCTCCCGCGCTGCCTCGAGCGGCTCGGATGAGCGGACGCTGCGCGACCCGATGAACATGGGTCGGTTCGACGGCCGGTGTGACGGAGAACGCGCCGCCGCCGCGCTCGCGAGCCGTCTGCCAGAGTCGCTCGGCGGACTTGCGCGCCTCGCGTTCAACTACCGCTGGTCCTGGGAGGAGCATGGGGCGGAGCTGTTCCGCGGCGTCGATCAGGCGCGCTGGGCCGCCGTCGCCGGAAACCCCGTCCGCCTGCTCCAGGAGGCCTCCGCCGACGCGCTTGCGCGGGCGGCCGCCGACCGCGACCTGCTCGAGCGCATCGCGCAGGCCGAGGCGGCGCTCGCTGCCGATCTGGCGCGACCGGCCGGTGCCCTCCCG
>Ga0209415_10017480_pt1 | contig 11407 bp, 9 predicted proteins | sample PeaSoiSIISIP2007_FD_187696 | JGI IMG/M metagenome (GOLD analysis project Ga0209415, IMG submission 187696) | Peat soil microbial communities from Weissenstadt, Germany - SII-SIP-2007 (SPAdes) (version 2) | ecosystem: Environmental > Terrestrial > Soil > Wetlands > Peat | place: Germany...
GACTATTGGCAGGCGTCGCTGCGTCTGCGCGGCGCCGAGCCGGACGAGACGCTGGTGCGGCCGTTCCTCACACGCTATGCGGGCACGGTCCTGGCCGACCGCCTGCGTGCCGACTGGCTGGTGGCGCTGGGCGGCAAGGCCGATTGGGCCGGCTTCGATGCCGAGCGCCGCCGCCTGGTGCTGGGCGGGGACGATCCGCAGCTGAGCTGCTACACGCTGCTGGCGCGCTACGTTCTGGATGACGGCCACCGGCGCGAGCAGATCGCGCACGAGGCACGCCGCAATCTGGCCAATACGGTCGACCCCGGGGGGGGCGGCTGCACGGCGCTGGCCGATCGCCTGCTCGATGACGAGGTACTGACGATCTGGCCGCGCCTGCAGGCGCTGGTCGAGCGCAATCAGATTTCGGCTGCCGAGCAGACCGCCGCGCGCCTGCCCTCTGCCGACGCCAGCGCCGTCAAGCGTTTGCTCGAACAGCCCGGGGCCTGGCTCTCGGGGGTGGAGGCGCACCTGGATCGCATGCCCCGTCCCTTTGCCGTGCTGGCGATTGTCGCGCTGGCGCGCGACGGTCCCGAACAGGCGGCGCACTTTGCCGAGCGCCTGGAGCCCGTCCTCACGGCGCCGGAGCGCGCGGTCGTCTGGGGCCGCATCGGACGCGCGGCCCAGCTCGCCTTGTTGCCGCAGGCGCACGAGTGGTTCGAGCGAGGGGGCGCTCTGGTGGGCGAGGGCGTTGACTACGTGCGCGCCGCCGACGTGCTCGAGGCGCGGGCACGCGCCGCCTTGCGCCGAGGCGCTGGCGTCGCGCTCGACGCCCCCGCGCAGGCCGCCGAGCGGGGGGCGGCCGCGGCGCCCAAGGTGGGCCCGGACTGGAGCGCCCTGCGCCGGGTGATCGCGCGCATGGCGCCGGAGCAGCAGGTCGAGTCGACCTGGATCTACTGGAACGCCGAAGCTCTGCAGTCGCAGGGGCGGCTCGAGGAGGCGCGCGCGGCTTGGCGCTCGATCGCCGACCGGTTCAGCTTCTACGGCCGCCTGGCAGCCGAGCGCCTCGGTATGCCGCTGGTGCTGGCGCCACGGCCGCAGGAGCCCGACGCGGCACTGGTGGAGGAGCTGGCACAGCGGCCCGGCTTTGTGCGGGCGCGCAAGCTCTACGAGCTGGGAATGCGCGACGAGGCCAACCGGGAGTGGAGCTGGGAGTTGCGCGGCATGGACGATGCGAGCTTGCACGCCACGGCCGAAGTGGCGCGACGCTTCGGGGTGCTCGACCGCATGATCGCCTCCTCGGAGCGCACCCACACCCTGATCGACCTGGGGCAGCGCTACCCCACGCCGTATCGCGAGCTGCTGACGGCGACGAGCGCTCCGCTGGCTGTCGACCCGGCGTGGATCTACGGCCTCATCCGCCAGGAATCGCGTTTCATCGAGGACGTGCGCTCCAACGTCGGCGCCGTCGGACTGATGCAGCTGATGCCCTCGACGGCGCGCTTCGTCGCGCGGCGCATCGGTTTCGAGAATTATCGCGCCGACTACATCGCCGACGTGAAGATCAATCTGCGGCTGGGCACCGAGTATCTGAAACTCGTCTTCGATGACCAGGACGGTCAACCGCTGCTGGCTTCGGCGGCCTACAACGCCGGCCCGCGCCGGGTGCGCAAGTGGCGGGCTGCGCTGGCGCGGCCCCTGGACGGTGCGCTGTTCGTCGAAACCATACCGGTGGGGGAGACCCGCGACTACGTCAAGCGCGTGCTGTTCAACACCGTCGTCTACAGCGCCTTGCTCGATCATCCGGCCGTCTCGCTGCGATCCTTGCTGGGAACGGTGACGCCCAAGAACATTCCCACGGACGATCTTCCCTGAACGCTGGCGCGCGGGGCGGCTAGAATGCGCTGCGCTGCGCTGGGCGCTCCTTCTTCGACGTTCGAATGCGATGACATACCAAAACATCCTGGTTCTCGGCGGAACGGGCTTCGTCGGCCAGTGCCTTGTCGAGCTGCTGACCGCACGGGGATGCCGGGTCTGCGTGCCCACGCGCCGGCGCCGGCGCGGCCGCGAACTGCTGGTGTTGCCGTCGGTCGAGGTGATCGAGGCCGACATCGGCGACCCGGCCACGCTGCGGAGCTTGCTGGCGGGGCGCGACGCGGTGATCAACCTCGTGGGCGTACTCCACGATACGGGCGCCGCTGCCCGCCCCGGCACGTCCACCGGCGCAACGCCCACGCCGCGCTATGGCCCCGGATTTGCGGCCGCGCACGTGGAGCTGCCGCGCCGCTTGGTCGCGGCCTGCCGCGAGCAGGGCGTGCCGCGGCTGCTGCACGTGAGCGCGCTGGGCGCGAGCGCCGACGGCCCGTCGGCATACCTGCGCAGCAAGGCCGACGGCGAGCGCATCGTGCGCGAAGCCCCGGCGCTCACCGCCACGGTGTTCCGCCCATCGGTGGTCTTCGGGTCCGGCGATCATTTCTTGAACCTGTTCGCCACCCTGGCGGCTTGGCTGCCCATCTTGCTGATCGGTCGCCCGCAGGCGCGGCTGCAGCCGGTCTGGGTGCGCGATCTCGCGGCGGCGATGTGCACGGCGCTGGATGCGCGCGCGGCCTTCGGCCAGACCTATGAGATCTGCGGGCCGACGATCTACTCGCTGCGGGAGCTGGTGCACTTCGCCGCGCGCGCCGCGGGCCACCCGCGCCCGGTGGTCGGCCTGCCCGATTCCCTCGCCTACCTCATGGCCGCCGGCTTCGAGCTGCTGCCCGGTCCGACGCTGCTCTCGCGCGATAACCTGCGCTCGCTGACGATCGACAATGTCGCCAGCGTGCAGCCGTACGCGCCCGCGCCGGAACTCGCCATGCTCCCGACCCCGCTCGAGCCCGAGGCGTCCTTGTTTCTCGCCGGCCTGCATCCGCGCACCCGTTATGCCGGTTTCCGCGCCCGGGCGCGGCGCTGAGCTGGCCCCGGCCCGCTTGCGCGATCGCCCTGTGCCCGGGCCCGACCTCGCCCCGCCATGAAGACCTACGTCGTCGGCGGCTGGGTGCGCGATCGGCTGCTGGCGCAATCCGGCCGCCCGGTCTCGCACACGGCGGACCGGGACTGGGTGGTGGTTGGCTCCCGTCCCGAGGAAATGCTGGCGCAGGGCTTTACCGCGGTCGGGCGTGACTTCCCGGTATTTCTGCACCCGCAGACCGGCGAGGAATACGCGCTCGCCCGCACGGAGCGCAAGACCGCGCCGGGCTATCGCGGCTTCGTCGTGCATGCCGATCCCGACGTCAGCCTCGAACAGGACCTGCAGCGGCGCGACCTGACGATCAACGCCATGGCGATGGACGAGCGCGAGCAACTCATCGACCCCCATGGGGGCCAGGCGGACCTGCAGCGGCGCGTGCTGCGCCACGTCGGCCCGGCGTTCGTCGAGGATCCGGTGCGCATCCTGCGCCTGGCGCGCTTTGCCGCCCGTTTGCCGGAGTTTTCGATCGCTCCGCAGACTATGGATCTCGCCCGCGCCATGGTCGCCGCCGGCGAGGCCGACGCACTGGTGCCCGAGCGCGTCTGGCAGGAGATCGCGCGGGGCCTGATGGAGGAGCAGCCCGCGCGCATGGTCGAAGTGCTCGCCGGCACCGGCCTGCTGGGCCGGCTCGCCCCGGAGCTGACGGTGCCGGCGCCGCTGCGCGCGGCGCTGGACCGGGTCGCGCGCCAGGGCGCTCCGCTGGCCGTGCGTTTCGCGCTGCTTGCCTCCGGCGCCGTCTCGGCGGCCGGATTGCGCGCGCTGCTCGAGCGCTTGCGTGCCGACAACGATTGCGCGCAGCTTGCGCGTGCACTGTTCGACCTGCGCTCTGGCCTGCGCGAGGCCACGACGCCGGCCGAGCGGGCGTCGGTGCTCGAGCGCGCCGACGCGCTGCGCCGCCCCGCGCGCTTTGCGCAGCTGCTGCACGCGTTCGAGGCCCTCGAGGGGATCGGCACCGACGATTGGCGCGCGGCCGCGGTCGCGGCCGGCGCGGTCGATGCGGGGGCGATCGCCGCCCGGGTCGGGCCGGATCCGGTGGCCATTGCGCAGGCGGTTGCGGCCGCCCGGCGCGAGGCGATCGCGGCCGCTACAGGCGGTGGCGGCGATCGCCGCGCGTAAAGCCCAGCGGCTGCGCCGACAGTCCGCGGCCGAGCGCCAGCACCTTCACCAGCTCGCCCATCTCCGCCTCGGAGAGCAGTCGCTGCGCCGCGCCCACTTGGGCCGGTTCCAGGCGGCTTGCGAGCCGCTCGAGGATCCCGCAGTTCATCAGGAAGTGCGCCTGGGACGTGTAGCCCAGCACGTCGAGGCCGGCAGCGCCGGCGGCCTGGGCGCAGGCGGAGAAGTCGACGTGCGCGGTGATGTCGTTGAGCCCCGGCAGCCACAGCGGGTCGGCGTGCGACCGCTGCCGGTAGTGGCACATCAGCGTGCCCATGGCGCGCTGCGGGTGGTAGTACTCGCGCCGCGGAAATCCGTAGTCAAACAGCAGCACGAGTCCCCGCTGCAGCGATGCGGCCAGGGCTGCGATCCACGCCGGCGCCAGCGCACACAGCTCCGAACCGTAGCCTTCGGGCAGGGCTCCGACCAGCGCCTCGATGGCGGTAACCTGCTGCGCCAAACCGGCGTCTGCCGCCCGCGCCTCCAGGCCCAGACGCTCGCCCTCGCAGCGCACGCCGCGCTCGTACACCCCGTCGCGGCCGCGCACGAACAGGCGCACCGGAAGCACGTCGAGGACTTCGTTGGCGATGACCACCCCCTCGAAGGCCTGCGGCAGGCGCTCGAGCCAGGTCACCGGCAGCCCGGCAAGGCGCTGCTGCTGGCGCGCGCGCAGGTCGGCCGATACCTCGAGGATGAAGTAGTGCCGCGGCGCGCAGCCGCGGCGCCCCAAATCGGCGATCAGCTCCTGGGCCAGCGCGCCCGTGCCGGCGCCGAACTCGAGCACCTGCGCCGGCACTTGGCCGAAAGCCTGCGCAAGCGGTTCGGCAATGGCCTGGGCGAAGAGCGGCGAGATCTCGGGCGCAGTGACGAAGTCGCCCTGCGGCCCGAACTTGCTGCCGCCGGCGTCGTAGTAGCCCAGCCCCGGCTCGTAGAGCGCCATCTGCATGTAGTCGGCAAAAGCCATCCAGCCGCCGGCCTGCGCGATGCGCTGGCAGATGCGCTGCTGCAGCAGCCGGCTGCGCGAACGGTCCGCCGCATCGGGTTCGGGCAAGGCGCCGGCGACGGCAGGGGATGCGGGTAGGGACACGGTGCCCCGATGGTACCCGGCCGAACCGATACACTGCCGCCAGGAGATCTGCCTGGACGATGCCCGTGCCCACGGTGCCCACTCGAAACGCGCTTGTCACCGGCGCCGCGCAGCGCATTGGCCGCGCGATCGCCCTCGCCCTGGCGCAGGACGGCTGGGACGTGGCGGTCCACTACCGCGGTTCCCAGGACCCGGCGCTGGCCACCGTGGCCGAAGTCCGCGCCCTGGGCCGGCGCGCGCATGCCGTCGCGTGCGACCTGGCCGCGCCGAGTGAAAGCGAGCACCTGCTCGAGGCCTGCGAGCAGCTGCTCGGACCCGTGCAGTGCGTCGTCAACAATGCCTCGATGTTCGAAGCCGACGGCATGGCCGATTTTTCGCTGGCCCGCTTCGAGGCGCACATGCGCGTCAACGTGGCCGCGCCGCTGCAGCTGGCGCGCGCGCTGCATGCGCGCCTGCCGGTGGGCGCAAGCGGCGTGGTCGTGAACTTGCTCGATCAAAAGCTGTGGAACCCCAATCCCGACTTCCTCTCCTACACGCTTTCCAAGGCGGCGCTCGAGACCGCCACGGGACTGCTGGCCCGCAGCCTGGCGCCCAAGCTGCGGGTCGTCGGCGTGGCACCGGGCATCAGCCTGCCGGCGCACGGCCAGTCGCAGGCCGCGTTCGAGGCCGCGTATCGGGCCACCCCCCTGGGCCGGGCGAGTACCCCCGAGGATATTGCGCACGCGGTCGTCTTCCTGGTCAACGCGCCGGCCATTACCGGCACGACCCTGCTGGTCGACGGCGGACAGCACCTGGTGCCCACCCTGCGCGACATCATGTTCCTCAAGTCCTGAGCCCCCTCCCCGCATCCGCAACCATGGCCACGCTGCTAAGCGATCCGCGCCTGCACCATTGCCGGCGCATCTTCCTGCGCGACTGGACGCTCGACGCCAATATTGGCGTGTACTCGGCCGAGCGCCACGGCACCCAGCGGCTGGTGCTCAATCTGGACGTGTACATCGCCCTGAGCGCCTCGACCCCGCGGCGCGACGACGTGCGCGAAATCGTCGACTACGACTTCGTCCGCGGGGTGGTGGAGCGGCGGCTCGCCCGCGGCCACATCAACCTGCAGGAGACGCTCGTCGACGACATCGCGGCCGAGCTGCTGCGCCATCCCGGCGTCGAGGCCGTTCGCGTCTCGAGCGAGAAGACCGAGATCTATGCCGGTCTCGCCGGCATCGGCGTCGAGGTGCTGCGCTTCCGGGAGGGGCGATGATTCCGCCCTCGGCGAGCCCGTGCGCGGCGCCGACGGCGGGGGAGGAACGGCACCGCGAGCAGCGCTCGGCCCTCGAGGCCCGCAAGCTGGAGAAGCGTCTGGTGCGCCTCACGGGCCAAGCCGTCAGCGACTACGGCATGATCGGCCCCGGCGACCGCGTCATGGTGTGCCTGTCAGGCGGCAAGGACAGCTACGCGCTGCTCGACGTGCTGCGGACCCTGCGCGCCCGGGCGCCGCTTTCCTTCGAACTGGTCGCCGTCAACCTGGATCAGAAGCAGCCGGGCTTTCCGGCCGAGGTGCTGCCCAACTACCTGCGCGAGCAGGCAGTGCCTTTCCACATCGAGACCCAGGACACCCATTCCATCGTCCGGCGGCTGATCCCCGAGGGCAAGACGACCTGCTCGCTTTGCTCGCGCCTGCGCCGCGGCGTGCTCTACCGCGTGGCGAGCGAGCTCGGCGCCACCAAGATCGCGCTGGGCCATCATCGCGACGACATCCTGGGCACGTTTTTCCTGAACCTGTTCTACGGCGGGCGCATCAAGGCGATGGCCCCGAAGCTCGTCTCCGACGATGGCCGTCACGTCGTGATTCGCCCCCTTGCCTACATCCCCGAGGCGGACCTGGAGCGCTATGCGCAGGTCAGGCGCTTTCCGATCATCCCCTGCAATCTGTGCGGATCGCAGCAAAATCTCCAGCGCGAACAAGTCAAGCAGATGCTGGCCGAGTGGCAGCGGCGCTTCCCGGGGCGCGTGCAGAACGCCTTCAACGCGCTGGCGCGCGTAACGCCCTCGCACCTGCTCGATCGCTCGCTGTTCGATTTCCCGGGTCTGCGCCCGACCGGCGTTCCCGACCCCGGGGGCGATACCGCGTTTGACGAGGCGCCGTCTATCGCCGAGCCGGTGCGAGCTGATCCATCGACCGCAGAACCTCCGCGCGCAGCGCCGCCGTGGGCTCGCATCCGATCGCCAGCCGAATGAAGCCCGGGGCGACCGCATCGCCCCAGCGCGCCCGGCGCTCGGCCGAGGAGTGCAGGCCACCGAAACTGGTCGTCGGCCGCAGGTAGCGGCAGCCCTGGATGAATCGCTCGGCGGTATCCGCATCGGCCAGCGTCAGGCCGATCAGCGACCCGAAACCATTCATCTGCGCGCGGGCCAGCGCGTGCGCCGGGTGCGAGGGCAGCCCGGGGTAGCAGACCTGAACCGCCGCGCGGTGCTCGGACAGGGCCAGGGCCAGGTCCAGGGCGTTGGCGTGCATGCGCGCGAGGCGCAACTCGAGCGTTTCCAGCCCACGCTGCAGCTGCCAGGCTTCGAACGGACCCGGGATGGCGCCGCAGACCCGTCGCCAGTCGACAACCCCTGCCAGCAGCTGCGGCTCGCGCGAGGCGACGTGGCCGAAGACCAGATCGGAATGACCGTTGAGCACTTTGGTGTCGGAGTAGACCGCGGCGTCGGCGCCCAGGTCCAGGGGACATTGTCCGAGCGGCGTCATCAGCGTGTTGTCGATCACCAGCGCGGCACCGGCCGCGTGCGCCCGCCGCGCGCTGTCGCGGATATCGACCAGGTCCAAGCCCGGATTGGACGGCGTCTCGAGCAAGATGAGCCGGTAGCCGTCGAACGGGTGCGCGGCGATCTGCGCGGTTGGGCAGGTTTGCACCACGACGCCGCTGCGGGCGAAGTACGTCTGCGCCGCCGTGCGCGTTCCCATGTAACCGTCGGACTGCAAGAGCAGGCGCTCGCCCGGCCGCAGGGCGCTGGCAAGCAGGGAGGCCACCGCGGCCGCGCCCGAGGGAAAGATCACCGCGCCGGCCTGCTCGAGCGCGCCCAGCGCCTCCTCCAGAGCGGTCCAGCCGGGGTTGGACCAGCGCGCGTACTGGTACTCCCCCGATGGCTCGCTGGCCAGGGAGTAGATCGACGTGGGAACGATCGCCGGGGCAAACGCCGCCCCCGGCGCCAGGCGCTTGGACTCGCGGTGCAGATACTCGGTGAAGCGTCCGTCGGCATCGGCCGGCGCCGCTGCCTCGCCGGGGCGTGCCGGGCCGGCTTGATCCTTGTTCGCGTCCTCGCTCATCTTTAGCCTCGCATCCGTTGGCAGGGGGCGTCGGTCGCCCGTGGCGGGCTCCCGGCAACCACGAAAGGTTACCGTGCCCACGGCCTGCTGCTACCCTTGGTTCCGGCAAATTCGGCCGAACGGCCGGCGAACGCGAAGCCCGAGGACCTGCCCCGTGGATGCCCATCTGCACCGTGAAAGCCATTTCCAGGCCAGCGACCTGGTCCGCGACATCGTCATCGGCATGGCCGACGGCCTCACGGTGCCGTTTGCGCTGGCCGCCGGCATTAGCGGTGCGGCGGTCTCGGTCGGCACCGTGATCACGGCCGGCGTGGCCGAGATCGCCGCCGGCGCGATCGCCATGGGTTTGGGCGGCTACCTGGCCGCGCGCGGCGAGGCGGAGCACTATGCCGCCGAACTGGCGCGGGAGGAGATCGAGATCGTCGAGAAGCCGGAGGCCGAAGAGGAAGAGGTTGCCGAGATCTTCGAGCACTACGGGCTGACCCGTGAGCACTACGGCCGGCTCATCGAAGGCCTGCGCGAGCGGCCGATCGCCTGGCGCGATTTCATGATGCGCTTCGAGCTCGGCCTCGAGCGCCCCGAGGCGGCGCGCGCGCAGCGGTCGGCGCTGACGATCGGCGCCAGCTATGTGGTCGGCGGCGCCATTCCCCTGGCACCCTACGTCCTGCTGCACTCAGTCGATCAGGCCCTGCCCTGGTCGGCGGCGGTGACCCTCGCGGCGCTGGCGGTGTTCGGGTACGTGAAGGCGCGCTACACCGGCGCCGCGCCGCTGCGCTCGGCCGTGCAGACCCTGGCCATCGGCGGCATGGCCGCGAGCGTGGCCTTCGCGCTGGCGCGCGCCATCAGCTGAGCGCGCGTCCTCGCGCTAGCCCAGGAACAGCCGGTAGGCGCTGCTCTCGGTCTCGTCCTGGTACTGGTATCCCAGGTCGGCAAGAAAGCGCCGGAGCGCGCCCCGGTCGCGCTTGGGCGCCTGCAGCCCGACCAGGATGCGGCCGTAGTCGGACCCCTGGTTGCGGTAGTGGAACAGCGAGATGTTCCAGTTGGGCGACATCGAGGTCAGAAAGCGCATCAGCGCGCCCGGGCGCTCGGGAAACTCGAAGCGAAAGATGCGCTCGTCGACGGCCAGCGGGGAGTGACCCCCGACCAGGTGTCGCAGGTGCAGCTTGGCCAGCTCGTCGTCCGTCAGGTCCAGCGTGGCAAATCCGGCGCGCACGAAGCCGCGCGCAAGGGTGCGGGCGTCGTCGCGCCCGGCTGTCTGGATGCCGACGAAGATGTGCGCCGTCGCGCTGTCGGAGATGCGGTAGTTGAATTCGGTCACGTTGCGCGTGCCGACCAGCGAACAAAAGCGCTTGAACGAGCCGCGCGTCTCGGGCAGCGTGACCGCGAACAGCGCCTCGCGACGCTCGCCGACCTCGGCGCGCTCGGCGACAAAGCGCAGGCGGTCGAAATTCATGTTGGCGCCACTGGCGACCGCCACCAGGGTGCGCTTGCGCAGGCGCTCGCGCTCCACGTACTGCTTGCACCCGGCAATGGACAGCGCGCCGGCCGGCTCGAGGATCGCCCGCGTGTCCTGGAACACGTCCTTGATGGCGGCGCACAGCGCGTCGGTATCGACCGTGACGATCTCGTCGACGTAGCGTCGGCACAGGTCGAAGGTGTGGCGTCCCACCATGCGCACGGCGGTGCCGTCGGAGAACAGGCCGACCTCGGCGAGGCGCACCCGGCGCCCGGCGGCGATCGAGCGCGCCATGGCGTCGGATTCCTGCGCCTGCACGCCGATCACCTTGATCTGCGGCTGCACCGCCTTGATGTAGGTCGCGATGCCGGCGATCAGGCCGCCGCCGCCGATAGGCACGAAGATGGCATCGATCGGTCCGCCTTGCTGGGCGTGGTGCTGGCGCAGGATCTCCATGCCGATCGTGCCCTGGCCGGCGATCACGTCGGGATCATCGAACGGGTGGACGAAGGTCAGCCGGCGCTTGGCCTGCAGCTTGAGGGCATGGGCGTAGGCGTCGGAGTAGGAGTCGCCCACCAGGACGAGCTCGGCGCCGCGCGCGCGCACCGCATCGATCTTTACCTGCGGCGTGGTCACCGGCATGACGATGACCGCCCGGCCGCCCAGCTGCTGGGCCGCCAGCGCCACGCCCTGCGCGTGGTTGCCGGCCGAGGCAGCGATCACGCCGCGCGAGCGCTCGGCCGGCGCCAGGCCGACCATCTTGTTGTAGGCGCCGCGCAGCTTGAAGCTAAAGACCGGCTGCAAATCCTCGCGCTTGAGCAATACCCGGTTTCCCAGGCGCGCCGAGAGGCAGGCAGCGGGTTCGAGGGCAGTCTCGGTGGCGACGTCGTAGACGCGCGCATTGAGAATGCGGCGCAGATATTCGTTGGCCGGCATAGCTAATAGGACAAGTGTAACGGTCCGTATCGATGATCGCCGAGTGTAGCCGGACTACTTGCGCGACCGTGACCGCTTTGGGACCTCTTGCCGACTTGGCTCTGGACCGTAGGATTTGGCTCCTCCCGGCGTGCTATCGACCCATTTCTGCCAGTGACGAGCGACCGCTTTGGGGCGAGGTCGGGCCAGCGGTCTACTTCGGCTCTTCGATGACGGCTTTGACTTTTCCGCTTCTGATCGCGCGCGTGAGGGCCGCGTAGTCCTTGTCATTCTGGTCGGCGTAGGCGAATGAGAAAGTCGCTAGCGCCTTATCGAAAACGTCGCTCTTGCCCAGGTAGCCGCTGATCAGGGCCGGATCGCCGGAACGAGCGTGCGAGAGCGCCAGTGTGTGGCCACAAAACTTGGCGTCCAGGACCATCTCGGTTTTGCCGAACGTCTCAACGGCCAACTTGATTTTGATGTCTC
>Ga0209415_10017485_pt1 | contig 11404 bp, 15 predicted proteins | sample PeaSoiSIISIP2007_FD_187696 | JGI IMG/M metagenome (GOLD analysis project Ga0209415, IMG submission 187696) | Peat soil microbial communities from Weissenstadt, Germany - SII-SIP-2007 (SPAdes) (version 2) | ecosystem: Environmental > Terrestrial > Soil > Wetlands > Peat | place: Germany...
GAGAACATCCAGATCCACGGCGGCATCGGCTTCACCTGGGAGCACGACGCCCACCTCTACTTCAAGCGGGCCAAGTCCTCCGAGCTCATGCTGGGGGACCCCAGCTACCACCGCGAGCTCCTCGCCCAGCGGATCGGCATCTGACTCCCCGGGGCGTCGCGCCGCGGCGCGCCGCCCCCGGCCCGGAGCCCGTGCGGTGTCCTGTGGCTGCGAGATACTGACGTCGTGCAGGACAGGCCGGACACGGGACCCGACGCCCCATCCCCCGAGCCGACGGCCGACGTCGGAGCCGGCACCGAGGCTCCCACCCCGGGTGGGCCGCGAGCCTCCGACGCCGATCGCGACCGGTTTGCCGCCATGCTCGAGCGTCACTACGTGGAAGGGCGCCTGAGCGAGGACGAGCTCTCCGAGCGCATGGACCGGGTCCTGCGGGCCCGCACTTTGGTGGAGCTGTACGCCCTGAGCTCGGACCTCCCCGATCCTCCCGCCGTCGACGTCCCGCGCCCCGCGCCGGGCCAGAAGCGCCGCGCCTGGCGTTTCTGGCAGCCCTGAGATCGCGCCGTCGGGCCCGGTCGGGGAGTTGGGGAGACGGTGCCGGCGACGTGGAAGGAGATGAACGGGCCGTCAGGGGTCCTGGCGCTGCACGTCGCCCCCGGGGTGTCCACCCGAGGTGACCAGGCCAACGTGCTCGTGGTGTGTCACGGCTTCCCGGTCGAGCGTGACTCGGCGCCGCGCCTGGCCGACACCCTTCCCATGTTGGCGGACCGCATCGCCACCGACACCGGGTGGCCGGTGGTGGTGGGATGTCTGCGCGGCGTGGGCGGGTCGGCCGGTGACTTCTCGCTCGCCGGGTGGTACGAGGACCTCCAAGCCGTCGTGGACCACGCCGCCGGCATCGGGCACGGGGGCGGGGTATGGGTCGTCGGGTTCGGGACGGGGGGCGCCCTCGGTCTGTGCGTGGCGGCCGACGACTCGCGCGTGCGGGGGGTGGCGTGCTTCGGGTCGCCGGCCACGTTCGCCGACTGGGAGAACGACGGCGCCGGGATGATCGAGTACGCGCGGCGCGTCGGTGCCATCCGCACGGCGGGCTTCCCGTCGGACCGGCGGGCGTGGGGCGAAGCGTTCTCCGCGCTGCGGCCCGATGACGCGGCGCGCAAGATGCCTCCCCGGCCGCTGCTGGTCGTCCACGGCGCCGACGACGAGGAGGTGCCCATCGCCGACGGCCGCCGTCTGGCCGAGTTCGCCGGCCCTGGCGCCGAGCTGCGGATCCTGCCCGGAGCGGGCCACCGACTGCGGGCCGACCCGCGCGCCATGGCCCTGCTGGCGGGGTGGCTCGAGCGTCAGGGGCCGTGACGCCGGGGGGAGACCGGGCTCACGAGGCGTGGGCGGCCGGGAGGTGCTGCTCGATCGAGGCTCGGAGCGCGGTGGCAGCGTGGCCGGGGTCATCGCAGTCGGTCAGGTAGCGGACGACGACGAAGTGACGCGCCCCCAGCGCGACGAGGGCGGGGACCGTCTCGGGAGTGACACCCCCGGTCACGAAGACCGGTCGGGGCGAGCGGGACACGGCGAAGGCGATGTACCCGGGGCCCGTCCCCGGCCTTCCGGGTTTCGTCGGGGTAGGCGTCACCGGTCCGGCGGAGACGTAGTCGACGGGTTCGTGGCGAGAGGACTCGAGCTCGTCGACCTCGTGGGTGGACAGCCCGATGATGGCGCCGGGGCCGAGGATGCGGCGCGCCAGGGTGGGGGAGGCGTCGTGCTGGCCGACGTGGACCCCGTCGGCTTCGATCTCGAGGGCGAGGTCGGGCCGGTCGTTGAGGATGAACGGAACGCCGTGATGGGCGCACACCCGGGCGGCCAGCCTGCCCCGTTCCACGAGGTGGCGCGCCTCGAGGTGCTTGTCGCGCAGCTGCACGACGTCCACCCCGCCGGTGATGCACGCGTCCAGGAACGTTTCGAGGTCCGGGCGATCGGCGGTGCAGAGATAGAGGTGTCGCCGCGCCAGGCGGCCCGACTCGTCGGCCGTCAACGCTTGCGCGCCGGGGCGGACGCCCGGCGACGGGTGGGCTCGTTCTTGGTGGCCTTGTTGGCTGCCTTGAGGGCTTGTTTGAAGGCCCGCACCTTGTCGAGGGTGTCGGCACCGGTGATGTCGGCCACCGAACGGAAGCTCCCGGCCTCGCCGTAGGGTGCGCTCACGGTGTCCCAGCCGTCGGGCCGGACGCCGAGTTGCTTTCCCAGCAGGGCGACGAAGATCTTGGCCTTCTGCTCGCCGAAACCGGGGAGCTCCTTGACGCGCTGGAGCAGTTCGGCACCGGTGGTGGTGTCGGCCCAGATCCGGTCGGCCCGGCCCTGGTAGCGGTCGACAACGAGCTTGGCCAGCTCCTGGACGCGGGCGGCCATGGAGCCCGGATAGCGGTGCAGCGCCGGCTTGGCCGAGAAGGCGCCGGCCAACGCGTCGGGGTTCATGGCGGCGATGCGCCGGGCGTCGAGGGGTTGGTTCAACCGTCGCTGGAGCTCGAGCGGACTGGCGAACGCCCATTCCAAGGGAACCTGTTGATCGAGGACCATTCCCACGAGGAGGGCGAAGGGGCTCTTCGACAGCAGGCCGTCCGCCTCGGCGTTCTGGCTGAGATGCAGGTCCACGAGGCCGATGGTAGCTGCCGACGGGCCGGTGGCATCGAGGCAACGCGACGCCGCGACGCCGGTGGTTCGATCGGGACCCTGGGGGCCCGGCACCGTGTCTCGTCACCGAAATGGGACGTGGGCGCGCACGTGACCGATCAATTCCGAGGCGCAGCTGAACCGGCGGCGGCGGCCGAGGACGTCGAGCTCGAGCGGGATGAGGAAGTCGGCCTGGAGCTGTCTGAGCCCTTCGGGTGATCGACAGTGCCGCGCCAGGTCACCGGCGAGTTGTGCCATGTCGGCCCCCCACGCCCGGCGGACGGAACCCCTCCGGTGGTAACGACCCAAGTTGACCAGCCGGGTGAGCTCGCCATGGGCAAGGACCCCGAGTTGCACCGTGAGAGGAACTCGCCGACCCATGGCCGCCATGACCAGATCGGACTCTCCTCGCAACAGCGCCGTCGCCTCATCGGCGACGAGGTTGTCCCCGTCCTGCTGTCCTCGCCTGCTCTTCTTGGAGGCCTCGAGTTCGAGCCGGCGCGCCGGTGTCTTCATTGCTCAGCGCCCAGGCGGCAGGAGTCGATCGGGTTCTGTTGGCCGGCGATGCCGAGGCGATCGGCGTGGTCCGCGTCGGCCGCCCGCGGGGACAGGATTCGGGCCCGTACGCCCGCAATCCAGGCAAGGGCGTGTCCCACCACGTGGCGCGGGGGCCGGGGGCGGGCGCTCTGGCGCCGCCGCGACGCCAGGCGGTCGGCGGCCAGCAAGCGCATCAGTTCGGGGTTCATGGGGCGCTCCTGGTCGGTGCGTGCCCACGGGGGAAGGCGAGTGTCATCTCTCCATGGTGCGCCTTGCCGGACTCGCCGAGAAGTGGCAGGATTGCCCTTGTGCGCGAAAAGACTGCCAAGGCCGGGAGCGGTCGGAAGTCGACGACGGTGGCGGTGGCCCTCGCCCACGGCTTCTCCCCGTTCGAGTTCGCGGTGGCGTGCGAGGTGTTCGGCGTCGACCGGTCCGATCTCGGCGTGCCTTGGTACCGGTTCAAGGTGTGTGCCGTGGAACCGACACCGATCAAGGCCGCCACGGGGTTCACGGTGGAGACGCCTTGGGGACTCGAGGCGCTGGGACGGGCCGACACCATCATCGTCCCTCCCCCGGGTCGGATCATCGAGCCCCGACCCGAGCTGCTGGAGGTGCTGCGGCGAGCGCATCGGCGCGGGGCGCGCATCGTGTCCATGTGCACCGGCGCGTTCACGCTGGCCGCCACGGGCCTGCTCGACGGACGTCGCGCCACCACGCACTGGATGCATACCGAGGAGTTGTCGAGCCGCTATCCCGACGTACAGCTCGACCCCAACGTCCTCTACGTCGATGACGGCGACATCCTGACCTCGGCGGGATCAGCCGCCGGGATCGACCTGTGTCTGCACATCGTGCGCCTCGACTTCGGGGCGGAGATCGCCTCGCAGGTGGCACGGCAAATGGTGGTCCCGCCGCATCGCGACGGTGGCCAGGCACAGTTCATCGAGCTGCCGGTGCGCGACGCGGTGGGTGACGGAGACCCGTTCACCGAGGTGCTGGAGTGGGCCCAGGCGCACCTGGACCGGTCGCTCACCGTGGAAGACCTGGCGCGTCGCTCGGCGATGAGCCCGCGCACGTTCGCCCGGCATTTCGTGACCCGCACCGGCACCACCCCTCGTCAGTGGCTCCTGCGCCAGCGGGTGTTGTTGTCGCAGCAACTGCTCGAGACCACGGACCTGTCGGTGGACGTCGTGGCGCTGCGCTGTGGCCTGGGAAGCGCGGCCAACCTGCGCTCGTGTTTCCAACGACTGGTGCGCACATCGCCGTCTTCGTACCGCCGAGCGTTTCGCCAGGCCGAGGCGGGCTAGAGACGCTCCCCGGGGGATCGGCTCAGTCGGTGCTCGAGCCCGGCGAGCGTCCCGACTGGCCCATGAGCACCTTGAACGAAGCGATGGCGAACTTGCCCTCGCCGACTTCGGCGATCCGGGCCCCCTCCTCGAGGGCCTGGCACCCCTCGTAGAACCAGTACGTCCGGCGTTGGCTGATCGAGGAGTTCACTTTTCCCGGGGGGTCGGGCAGCTTGGCGACGGTGGGGGCGTCATGTTCGAGCCAGGCCCGGAGAATGGCGTCGAGCGAGAACGGGCCCGAGACCCCCGAGGCGTTCGCCTCCTTCACGATCGAGGCCAGGATCCCGTTCGCGACGAGGGTCACCCATTCGTCGGACTCGGTTCGCATGCTTCGAGGCTAACCGCCGCCAACGGCGACCCCGCGTATTTCCGCCCCGGGACCTGGGCCCAGGCACGGTCGGAGGGCAACCGCTGAACGTGGTCGACCCTTCTCGGGTGCCCAGCTGTCCCCACGTAGGGTGGCCGACCGGTCGTGCCTGCTAAAGACGCCGAGCGGGACTGCCGAAAGCCTGGACATGACCAGCCTCGCCATGTCCGCGGAGTCCGGCTGTGAGTCCAAGGACGAAGCCGCCGACGTCTCGTCGGTGGTCGTGCAGCTGCTGCGGCGTCCGAGGTGGCAGACGCTCGGTGCGTGTGTGGGCGAGCGCGTCGAGATGTTCATCCCCGACCGCGGCGGCCCGACGGCTCGTGCCAAGCAGCTGTGCGCGCGCTGCACGGTGCGCACGGAGTGTCTGAGGTACGCGCTGGCCGTCCCCGATCTGGTGGGGTACTGGGCGGGAACCAACGAGCGCGAGCGCCGTCGCCTGCGGGCGCTGAGTCGCCGCCAGAAGGCGAGCGCCTGACTCTGCTCTGACGCTTCGGACGTCCGGTCGGCACCGACCGGTCACGACCGGGCCGGTCCCCGTCACGTGTTGGTGACGCGATGGGTACTGTCACTGCTCATGTCCGTCGAACGGCGCGTGGCGCTCGTGACCGGGGCCAGCCGCGGCATCGGCCGGGCGGCGGCCATCGCCCTGGCGCAGCGCGGTCTGGACGTCGCCATCACGGCTCGGACGGTGCGGGAAGGCGACGGCGTCGACGAGTCGGTTTCGGGGGACGGCGCCCGCATCACCGGGAGTCTCGAGACCACGGCCCGCGAGATCGAGTCCGCCGGCGGTCGCGCCCTTCTCATTCGCGCCGACCTCCTGGAACGAGCCTCGCTCCTGGGAGCGGTGGAGCGCGTCCTGGATGAGTGGGGGCAGGTGAACGTGCTGGTGAACAACGCCGTGCACACCGGCCCAGGGAGCATGGAGCGCTTTCTCGACCTCGACATCGCCATGGTCGAGGCCAAGCTCGAGGCCAACGTCGTGGCCCAGCTGGTGATGATCAAGGCGGTGCTCCCGGGCATGCTCGAGCGGGGCGAGGGCACCATCATCGACATCACCTCGGCGGTGGCCACCAGTGATCCCCCGGCGCCGACCGGCGAAGGGGGGTGGGGCCTCGGGTATGCGGTGACCAAGGGGGCCTTTCACCGGGTGGCGGGAATCCTGGCCGTCGAGCTCGGACCCCGGGGGATCTTCGTCGTCAACGTCGAGCCCGGGTACGTGCTGACCGAGCGGATGGTGTCGGCGCAACAGCGGTTGGGACTGGCCGGCCACTACCCCGGGGCGCCCCCGTCGGTCCCCGGAGCCGTCGTGGCGTGGTTGGCCGGGGGCCCCGGGGCCATCACGGCAGACGAGCGCACGGTGTTCAACGGCACCACCGTCTCGGCGCAACGGTTCGCCCGGGAGCGAGGCCTGCATCCCGACTGGCGGACAGCGCGCTGACCGATCCGATCCCGCGTCGACGAGTGGTCACGCCCCGGCGTCGGCGCTGAAGTCCTCGATGGTGGAGCCCATCTGCTTCTCGATCTCCTTGAGGTCGAAGTAGTCGCGCCAGCGGGTGACGAGGCCGTCGGCATCGAGCTCGACCATGGTGCACCCGTGCATCTCGATGCGCATGCCACCCCCGAGGGTGCCACTGCCGATCCACTCGAAGGCCCCACCGGTGCGATCCCCGTGTGACGCCGTGACCTCCTGGCGCCAGTCGGGGAACGATGCGTCGGTGATGTCCTCGACCGAGGCGATGTCGGTGGTCTGGGCGGTGACGGGATCGCTGAACACGCCGCCGGATGCGAACAACTCGCGCAGCCGCACCGTCGCATCGGCTCCCAGGGCCAGCTTCAACCTCTTGGTCCAGTCTTCCCAGTCCACCACGACCCTCGCTTCCCACCCGCACCGCGGCGGGTCTTGGAGCAGGCCCGCAGCATGGCAGCCGCTGCGCATCGGCTCAAGCGCTCGCGAGGCGTGCTCACGGTGAATAGCGTTCGTCCGATGCGCATCGGAGTCCTACTTCTGCCGGAATCTCGCTGGCCCACCGCCCGGGAGTTGTGGCGTCGGGTGGAGGAGCTCGGTTTCGACCACGCCTGGACCTATGACCACCTCGCCTGGCGCTCGCTGCGCGACGGCCCGTGGTTCGGTGCCGTCCCGTTCCTGGCGGCGGCGGCGGTGGTGACCCGACGTATCCGGCTGGGCACGCTGGTGGCCTCACCCAACTTCCGCCATCCCGTTCCCTTCGCCCGCGAGCTGGTGACGCTTGACGACCTCTCGGGTGGCCGATTCACCCTGGGCATCGGCGCCGGTGCCCAGGGGTGGGACGCCGTGATGCTCGGGCAGGACCCGTGGACGGCGGCGGAACGGGCCGAGCGCTTCGCCGAGTTCCTGGACCTGCTCGACCAACTCCTGAGCAGTCCCGAGACGTCGTACGAGGGCCGCTACTACCGCGCTGTGGGGGCCCGGACCTACCCGGGGTGCGTGCAACAGCCCCGCATCCCCTTCGCGGTGGCCGCCACCGGCCGTCGGGGCATGCAGCTCGCCGCCACCTACGGCGAGACCTGGGTCACCACCGGCGACCTCGTCGAGGACGGGCGACGGCGGGCGGCCGTCGAAGGGGCGCGCGTCGTGGGCGACCAGGTGTTGCTCCTGGAAGAGGCGTGCGCCGCGGTGGGCCGCGACCCGTCGTCGCTGGCCCGGTTGGTGTTGAGCGGTCCCCGTCTCGATGACGGGTTGTCGTCGCTCGACGCCTTCGACGACACCATCGGGCGCTACGCCGCAGTCGGCGTCACCGACTTCGTGGTCCACTGGCCGCGCCCGGAGGAGCCTTACCGGGGCGACCGGCGCGTGTTCGAGAGCGTCGTGTCCGAGGTCCTGTCCCGGCGCTGACGGCCGGGACGCCCGCCGCGAGGGTTGGCCGGGGGTAGCTTTCGCCTGTGTGTCGAGCGCGCCGGTGGCGCCGATGGGTCCGGGTCGTCGGCGCCGTGTCGGTCGTGGCCGTGGTCCCGGCGTGCGGAGGCGCCGCGGCGCGCCCCACCGCCACCCACGCCGTGCGCATCCACTCCGTCGACTGGGGCGATGTGGCGGTTCCCGGTTCGGTGTGCGACGGCTCGGAGCCGATCCAGCTCCGCGCCGGTCGGGCGACCGTCGACGCCCCGCCGGCGCTTCACGCCGGCACGCCTCGGGTGACGGTGTCGGCGTCGCACCCGGTCTACGGCAACCTCACCGGCGCCGGTCAGGACGAGGCCGCCGTGAACGTGTGGTGTGACGACACCACCGGCACCGCCGACGGGCAGTTGGCGGACTCGTGGGTCATCTACAACGCCGACTCGGGATCGCTGCGGGTCCTCGGGACGTTGACGCCGGCGCCGGCCGCCGCGGCCGGTGTGCACGTGTCGTACTTCGACACCGGCCCCGGCGGCATCACGATGGCGCCCGGGAAGATCACCGCCACCGAGCTGTCGTACGGGCCCGAGGACGCCACCTGCTGTCCCTCGGTCCGAACGACGGGCGTGTGGATCTACGCCGACGGGGTCCTGCGCGCCACCGCGCCGTCCCGGAGCAACCCCCGAGGGTAGGAACCGGCGCCCACCGGTAGGGTGGCGAGGTGCTCCCGCACACCGTCCGCCACGCGCACATGGCCGACGTCGGCGCCCTGGCCATCACCTTGAGCCGTGCCTTCGACGACGACCCGCTCACGACGTGGCTGTTTCCCCGTGCCGATGCTCGACGCCGCAAGCTCCCCACCTTCTTCCGCTCGTTGCTCGGGGCGTCACTTCCCTTAGGTGAGGTGTACACGACCGACGACTCCCGGTGCACGGCGATCTGGAACCCGCCGGGGACCTTCCCCATGGGCTGGTACACCGACACCCGGCTCGGGCTCACGACGACGCGACTGGTCGGGGTGCGCATCACGCTGTGCGCCCGGGGCCTCTTGTACTTCGCCAGCCATCACCCCAAAGAGCGCCACTGGTATCTCCAGATGCTCGGGACCGAGCCGCAGTCCCAGAGCCGCGGCCTGGGTTCGGCCGTCCTGGCCCCGATCCTCGAGCGCTGTGACCGTGAGGCAGAGCGGGTCTACCTGGAGTCCTCGAAGGAGCGCAACATCCCCTTCTACGAGCGCCACGGTTTCAAGGTCACCCAGGAGATCCAGGTGCCGCGCGGGCCGGTGGTGTGGGCCATGTGGCGCGAGCCGGGCTGACGCCCCGGGTCAGGCGTAGGTGCGCACGAGGGCGAGGACGGCGTCGCCGTCGGGCCCTACGGCGCGCAGGGTCGTGGCCGACGCCTCGAGGCGCCGGGCAGCCACCGCGCACAGCTCGGCCGCCGGTCCGCTGATGATCGTGGTGGGCGGCTCGTCGGGCACGAAGTTCCACGCCTCGCCGCCCGGCGACACCAGTCGGAACGCAACCGGCCCCGTCAGGGTGCGCTGCGCCGAGGAGAAGGCATAGGGCAGGGTCCGCCACGCCAGGCGGGCGATCAGACGGAGACGGTCGGTGGGCGCCAGGTCCACCCCGAGGGCCCCGGCCACGTCGCCGGTGTGGATCCAGGTCTCGGCCAGCCGGGTGGTCGTCAAGGTGCGGGCCGAGAGCTCCCCGGCCACCCACGTGACCCGGGTGGAGAGGTCCATGGCGTCGAGCACCTCCACCAGGGCGGCGGCGTTCGACGACCAGCGTGCCCGCAGCTCCGCCGGCGCCAGGCCCCGTTGGCGTTGCACCATGAGCGCCGCCCCGGCGTCGACCGAGCCCACCGGGGCCAGGCCCGCCGTCAGTGCCGCCGCCGCCTCGGCGAAGCGACCCGTGGCGCTGGCGATCGCCAACTCGTCGGTCTGGGCCAGGTGCAGCACGACGTCGGCGACGTCCCAGCCCTCGCACCCGGTGGGCGCCCGCCATCCGGCGTCTCCCAGGCCCTCCAGCACGCCGGCGAGCTCGGACTGCTGGGCGGCCAGCACCTCGACGACCTCGTCCACGGCTCGCCAGCGTAAGGGCGGGGTCAGTCGGACCAGGGGTCGGCGGAGTCCGGGTCGATCCCGTATCGGGCGATGGCGTCGGCCACCTCGTCGCTCTTGGCGTCACCGGTCTCCGCCAGGGCGCCGAGCACGGCCACCACGACGTGGGCGGCGTCGACCTCGAAGAACCGGCGCAAGGCGGCCCGGGTGTCGGACCGGCCGAACCCGTCGGTCCCGAGCGACACGAAGCGCCGGGGCACCCAGCGCGCCACCTGGTCCGGGACGGCGCGCAGGTAGTCGGTCACCGCCACCACCGGCCCCGCCCCGGCGTCGTCGAGGGCTTCGGTGACGTAGGGGACCGCCCGCCCGCCGTGGGGGTGCAGGCGGTTGGCCCGCTCGACGGACAGGGCGTCGTTGCGCAGCTCGGAGTAGGAGGTCACCGACCAGGCGTCGGCCGACACCCCCCAGTCCGCGGCCAGCAGCTCGCGGGCCTCCACGGCCGCCTGCCACATCGGGCCCGAGAACAACACGGTGGCCCGTCGGGCCGACCCATTTCCTTTCGCCGCCGGCTCGGCGGGCTCGGCGAAGCGGTACATGCCCCGCAGGGCCCCGGCCCGAACGGTGTCGCCGGCGGCGCCGGTGGGAAGCGGGGGCATGGGGTAGTTCTCGTTGTAGAGGGTGAGGTACCAGAAGCGGTCCTCGGGCTCGGGCCCCATGATCTTGGTGATGGCGTCCTGCATGATGATGCCGATCTCGTAGGCGAAGGCGGGGTCGTAGATGTGCGCCGCCGGGTTCACCGAGGCGAGCAAGGGGGAGTGGCCGTCGTCGTGCTGAAGGCCCTCGCCCTGCAAGGTGGTGCGTCCCGCCGTGCACCCGGCGAGGATGCCGCGGCCCCGGATGTCGCCCAGCAGCCAGGCCAGGTCGCCGACGCGCTGGAACCCGAACATGGAATAGAAGAGGTAGATCGGCAACAGGGGCCGGCCCCAGGTGGCGTAGGCGGTGGCCAGGGCGATGAACGACGCCATGGCGCCGGCCTCGGTGATGCCCTCCTGCAGGACCTGGCCCTTGCGGTCCTCGGCATAGCGCAGGATGAGGTCGGCGTCGACGGGGGTGTAGCGCTGACCCTCGGGCGCGTAGATCTTGGTCTCGGCGATGAGAGGCTCCAGCCCGAAGGTCCGGGCCTCGTCGGGGACGATGGGGGCCACGTACCGCCCCAGGCTGGGGTCGCGCACCAGGTTGCGCAGGAGCCGGGCGAAGGCCATGGTCGTGGAGGCCGACTGGGTTCCCGAGCCGGCGAACATGTCGGCGAAGGCCTTGGGGTCGGGCACGCCGTACGGCGTGACGGGCCGCACCACACGCGTCGGCAGGGGGCCCGCCAGGACCTTGCGACGTCCCGTGAGGTACTCGTGCGCGGGGGAGCCCTCGGGCGGGCGGTAGTAGGGCGGCTGTTCGGCGTCGAGGGCCTCGTCGGGGATCTCCTCCTGGAGATACAGACGGTCGCGCAGCGCCAGGAGCTGAGCCTTGGACATCTTCTTGATCTGGTGGGTGGCGTTGCGCGCCTCGATCTC
>Ga0209415_10017486_pt1 | contig 11404 bp, 16 predicted proteins | sample PeaSoiSIISIP2007_FD_187696 | JGI IMG/M metagenome (GOLD analysis project Ga0209415, IMG submission 187696) | Peat soil microbial communities from Weissenstadt, Germany - SII-SIP-2007 (SPAdes) (version 2) | ecosystem: Environmental > Terrestrial > Soil > Wetlands > Peat | place: Germany...
GGGCCCCCGCCGCACCGGCATAGTTCCGCAGGATGTAGTTTCCCGTCACGGAGCCGATCAGGAGCGGACTCCCGGCCGTGTAGCCCATTAGCCACTCAGCGGTGGCCACCCCCGTGTTCTCGGTCGTCCGCCCACAGGCGAAGACGTTGTACTGGTCGCCTGCCAGGTAGCTGTAGAAATCGCCGAACGCGGCGGTATAGTACTGCGAAGCGGTGTCGCCCGTCAGCACGAACAAGTAGAGCGTCCGGCCGTCGGCGGCCAGCACCCACGGCCGCGCCGTGCCGTCGAGCGTCGCCGACTTGCGGACGAAGAAGCCGTTGGCGAGCTGCGCGGCGGTCGGGATCAGGTTCGTCCCGGTCGCGAACGCGGTCATGGCCTCGAAGCCGACCATGCGGGCTTCCTGGTACGTCCCGGCCCCGGGGCCGTTGTCGTTGACCTGGAGGTAGTACTGCGCGAACCCCGCCTTTGGGGCCTGCTGGTAGTCCCACTCGGAGGCGCCGCTGTTGAACGCCTGCAGCCACCCGAGGTACGTCGCGTTCTGGACGAGCGGGGCGGTGGTGAAGGCACCGGAGACAAGCCGTACGCGGACGAAGTAGCCCGTCACGCTGTTGACGGTCGTCGTCACCCAGTCCGACGGCGGCGTCCAGCTCACGGTCCCGGAGGCCGTGAGCCCGGTCGTGCCGTCCGTGACGGTGAGCGCCACCCACGCGCCGTTCCAGTACTCCCACGCCAGCACCTCGGTATTGGCGACGCCGTTCGTCCCGAGGTTCACGATCAGCTGCGAGAACACGATCTGCATCCGGAACGCCGTGTAGTCGCCGCCCTGCGGGTGCGGGAACAGCTTGTAGGCCGATCCGCCGCTCCGGAGGCGCGACTGCGCGCTGTTGTCCGTGAAAGTGACGGCGTTCGAATCGTAGGACTCGACCGACCCGATGCACAGGCATTGATTCAGGAGCGTGGTCAGCGTCCCGACTTGTCCCGTCAGGAGCGGCGCGCCCGAATCGGTCGAGTGGAAGATCGTCCAGCGGGTCGCCATCGGTCAGTCGTAGCGGGCGGTGCGGAAGGTGTGGACCGTCCCGCACTTCGGGCACGCCTCCTGGTGCACCTTGCCGTCCGGCGGGTGGCGGAGGAGCAGGTCGTTCACGTCGTACCCGCAGCCACGCCCCTGGTCGGCGGCGTGCGCGCCGGCGAGCAGCATCCACGCCTCGAAGATCCCGGTCGACCCGCTGAGGGCTGGCATCGGAATGTGGAGCAGGGTCACAAGATCGCGGCAGCGCCGCTCGGCGAAGTCGCGGTCGCCCCGGCTCTGGGCGTCATTGATCAGCGCCCACTCGTTCCGCTCGTCGTCGGGCGCGAGCAGCGGCCGCCCGCGGCACACGCGCTTGATCGACCGGACGAGGACCTCGTGCTCGACGGCGGTCGGCTGCGGGTGGAGGGTGCCGACGTCTGCGGCCGTCAGCTCGACGTGTTCGCGGTCCATGCGATCCACCTCCTAGTGGGCGGGGCCCCGGTGGGGCGTCAGCTCGCGGACGAGCGTCTGCTCGAGGATCCCGAGGAGCACGACCGGGTCGGCGGCCGCACGCTCGAACGCCCGCCGGCGGAGCACGACCCGCACGACCTGCTCGGCCGTGCCCGGCCGCTCGACGAGGGCCGACGCCGCGATCGGGTCCTGGTCGGGATCCGCATCGTTGTCGATCTCGAGCGCGACCACCCCGCACGCCGCGTAGGCCCCGGTCGCCAGCAAGCGCCGCAGCACCGCGTCGGCCGCGGCGGCGAGCCCGCGGGACGACAGCACCATGTGGCCACCATCGTCGTCCCGGGCGAGCGGGAGGTGGCCGTCGCTCACGTCGTGTTGCCCCCAAGTTGACTTGTGTACGTCGATCTCAACGCCGCGTTGTTGGCGAGGAGGGCCTGCTCGATCCACATCCCGATTCCGGCGCCGGCCGCGAGGTTGCCGCCGCCCGGCACCGACTGCGCGGTCGAGACGCCGACGAACGACACGCCCGCCGGGGCCGTGAGCCGGTTCGCCGCCGTGCCGCTGTCGTTCACCGCAGTGGCGAGCCCCATCATCGTCACACTCGAGGGGTCGGCCGTGAGCGTGACCGCCGCGCTCGTCAAGGTCAGCGACCCGTCGGTGTTGGCCCAGAAGAACTTCTCCCACCGCGTCTCGGGCGAGGTGGTCGAGAACGCATTGATAAACGCCGCGTACAGGATCAGCCCGCCGGGCGGGAGCGTCCCGATCGGTGTGCCGGTGCCCGTGCTCTGGTAGAACGTGAGCGTGCCGGCGCAGGTGGCGGACACCGTGATCTTGAGGATCCGCTCGAACAGCTGGACCGTCGACTCCTCGGTCACGCCGTTCACCGTGACGGTCGTATCCGTCACGTAGGCGCCGGTCGCGTCCCGGCCCTCGACCGTGAGGGTCTGGGTCGTGTCGCCGGCGTTGGAGCTCTTGACCGACAGCACATACGGGTTCCCGCCGCCGGTGGTGAACTGCGTGAAAGTCGGGTAGGAGGTCGTGTCGATCGCGCCGCCCACGGTCGAAACGTCGTCCTCGACCTTGTCGGCCGCGCCGTAGAGGATCAGTTCGGCGGACGTGATGCTCATAGTGGTCCCCCTATTCTGCGCCGGCCGGGCCGGCCCCTTGGCTTAGGGCGGTGTCCCGCCCTCCGAACGCACGTAGGCGGTCGTCAGCGGGACCGCCGCCACGCCGGCCAACCACGTCCGTTTGGCCCACAGACCGAAGTAGCCGGTCGCCGCGATGTCGCCGTGCTGGAGGGCGATCAGCGAGGATGTCAGGTCCGAGCGCCACAACCAGCAGGTGATCCGGTTCGGCGGAATGGTCCCGCGGGCCGGCGGAATCGACCCCTCGCCCACCGTCACGGTCCGGGAGGCGTCGGTTGAGGCGAGCTGCATGGCGTACAGGCGGTTCCACTGCGTGAGCGACAGCACGGGCGTCGCCCCGGTCAGGGTCACGACCTCGACCGTGTAGGAGCCGGTCGCGTTCTCGCCGAGCAGCGTGGCGTTCCGGGTGTCGGCACCGTCGGAGACGAGGGCCGCATAGGTGGCGGTCAGGAACGGGGTCATGTTCCCCTGGGCGGGGTCCTGGTCATCCGTGCTCGATATCCCGATCCCGAGCGCGAGCGTGGCCCCGGCCGGTTGCGCGCGGATCCAGGTCCGGACGCCAACCCACGTCAGGAGCGCGTCGGTGTTCTTCCGGAAGGTCTTGGCGTAGTCGACTCCGCCGGCCGCCACCTGGGAGGGCGAGAGGTCGGGGAACACGTTCCCGTCGACGCCCTGGGTGACGGGGAGCGAGAGGTCGATTTGCCCGGCATTCGCCAGGTACTCGATCAGTTCGGCCGGCAGGATCGGCATCAGGGGGCCTCCGTGGGCGAAGTCGGGGCGGCAGGGGTGTTCCCCGCCCCCCCGCCGTGGAATGCAGCCACGGGCAAACAACCGGGCAATCCGGGGCCTGTGGAGGCGGTCCTGGGCGACGTCATAGCGGCTGCATCACGACGTGGGCGACATAGTAGATCGCGCCGGCGAGGGCCTTGCCCTGGACGGTCTGGACCACCACCTTGATCGGGTCTACCATCTGGTCGTTCCACCAGGAGACCGGCAGGCCGTAGGTCCCGTCCCGCATGCCGCGGAGCGTCTGGAGGTCGGCGAACCCGACGACCGGCACCGTGAGCGTGATCGTGCGGTCGCCGGCCACCTGGAGCGGCGGGATGGTCCGGTACTCGACTTGGTTCGTGTCGAGCGTCTTGTGGGTCACCATCCGGATCGGCGCGTCCCGGTCGCCCGATTCCTGGCCGATCGGGAGGTTGCCCATCAGCTCAAGGATCACGGTCGTGAGGTCCGCGAGCCGCCACTGCTGGACCGCAAGGCCGAGCGTCATGCCGACAGGCTCCGGCGCTGGACCGAGGCCGTGCGGTCCAGCACGACGTTCCAGGTGTAGCGCTCAAAGTCTTCGCGCGTCCGCACCCACTCCGGGAGCTGGCCGATCGACAGGCTACCGACCGTCATGGAGTTCGACCCCGCCGCCGCCGCCCCGATCGCCTCCCCCGGGGTCGCGGCGCCGGCGAGCATCTGCGAGGAGGCCGATGCCACGATCCGGCCCGCATCGCGAAGGCCCTGCTGCAGCAGGTCGATCATGGACGGCGAGTGCTGAGCGTGCGGGTCGAGGCTTGACCGCAGGGTCGCGCCGGTCTTGGTCGCGGCCGTCGAGATCCGGCCGAAGGCGTTCTCGGCGCCCGTGGCCATCGCGTCGAGGTTCGCCTCCACGGCCTTCTGCGCGGACGCCCACGCGGCCTCGATCTGGACCGTGGCCTGGGGGCCGAGGTACTGGGCCATCTGGGCCGCGGTCGCCGAGGCGAACCCGGCCACGTCCCCGAATGCGGACGTGATCCGGGCCTTGAGGTCCGCGAGGTCGGTCGTCATCTTGGCCTTCGCGGCCGCCTGGTCATCGGCCGTTTTCTGGTCGAGCGCGAGCTGCTGGATGTGGAGGGCCGCTTCTTCGGCGTAGGCCTGCCGCTGCAGGGCCGTCAACGTGGCGGTCGACGTCCCCTCCTTCTCGGCGAGCGCGATCCGCTCGTTCGTCAGCTGGACGACCTGCTCGGCCGCCTTGAGCTGAACGTCGGCGGAGTTCCGCGTATCGGCCGCCTCGCGCTGGGCCACGAGCTGTTGGGCCGCGAGGATCTGGTCGCGCGAGAGGCCGCGGGCCTCGGCCTGCTCGCCCGCGATCTGCTCCTCGAGGTCCGCCATCTGACCGAGCGTCTGGTCGTGCGCGGCCTGGAGGGACTTGAGGGCCGTCGTCATCTGGTCGACGGCGTTCCGGTAGGCGGTGACGCGCGCGAGGTTGTACTGCTGTTCCAGCGCCGTGTCCTCGGCCATCGCGGTCCGGAGGTTGTCCGGGTTCTGGGGGCCGGCCAGGTAGGCGGCCAGCACCTCGGCGACGGCGTTGTGGTACGTGACCTGCGCGCGCATCAGCTGGGCGTCAAGCGTGTCGCCCGCGGCGGTGAAACTCTGTTCCGTGATCTTGGCCTGCAGCTGTGCGGACTTTTCGAGTTCGTCGCGCATGGCCTGCTGCTGGTCGGCGAGGAGCACCTGCTGGGCGAGGTCGGCGTTCTTGGTCGCCTCCAGCACTTTTTGATAGTGCTCCTGGGCGGCCATCAGGCGTTCCTTGTAGGTCTCGCCCTCGGCCGACAGGATCTCGTGTTGGGCCTGGAGGGTGGCGTCCGCAATCCGCTTCTGGTCCGCCACCGCCTTGTCGGCCGCTTCCTTGGCCTTCCGGTCCTGCTCGGCCTGGAGGGCATCGGCCTGCTTGATCAGGTTCGCGTTCTCGATGTACTCCTGGTCGGTCGTCGCCTTGTGGGTGGCGGCGATCTCCCGCAGGCCCGCGATCTCCTGGGCGACCGTGATCTGGTTCGTGTCGGCCAGGGCCTTGAGCCCCTGCGCCGACCCCATCAGGTCCTCGCGGATCTTGTCCGCCGACTCCGCCGCCGCGGCCGGGAGTTTGCCGCCGAGATCGGTGCTGATGTTCTCGATCTGGTCGCGGACCTTCTGCCCTGCGGCCAGCACGTCGCCGAACCCCTTGGTCGTCGGGTCCAGGATCGCCCGGACCATCGCGAGCCCCTCGGCCCACCCGATGACCGCCTCCCGGATCGCCTCAGCCGCGAGTTTGATCACGCCCATCGGCAGCCCGCCAAGGTCGGTGTTCACGTCGACCAGCAATTGCTTGACCACCCCGAGGGCGCCGGTAACCACGAACCAGTCGGTCCGGATCATCTGGACGACCGCTGCGGCCGCCTGGGTGAGACCCTTCTGGTCGAGCAGCAGGCTGTTGATCCCCGCAAGGCCGCCCGTGATCCCGGCCACCGCCGGCTGGAACGCCTCCTGGAGGATCCGGGTCACGATGAACGAGAACGTGTCTTTTTGCGAGGAGAGGAGGGCCTGCTGGGCGGCGAGCGAATCCTTCATGCCGGGCAGCATGTCGGCGATGTGCTGGACGAGCGTCCCCTCCTGCATCCACAGCTGGACGTCCTGCTGGAGCGAGGAATCCATCGCCTTGAGCTGCGAGGCCAGCGGGGTGAAGGCCCCGGCGACGCCGCCCGTGCGCTGGCCCGAGATGATGGCCCCGAGTTCGCGGATCGCCGAACTGGTGAGATCCGCTTCCCCGTGCGTGACCTTGAGGGCCTGGGTGAAGGTCTCGAACGCCTCGCGCCCCTGCGTGGTCGTGAGGTCGACGGCGACGTGGTACTGCTGGAATGCCCGGGTCAGCTGTTCGACTTCGCTCCCCTGCACGCCGATCTGTGCGCCGATCTGCTGAGCCGCCAGGAGATAGCCGCGCGCGTTCGCGGTCGCTGCGGCCCATAGCGTGCCGGGCTGGAGGTTCTGGGTATTGGCCGCGATGCGGATGATTTCCTGGTCGAGCTGGTCGACGGCATCGATCCCGCCCTTGATCGCGTTGACGAGTGCCACCACAGCGCGTTCCGCGATCTGGAGGGCGAGCTGCGCGGCGATGAACGCCGCCGCCATCGTAAAACCCTCTTCGCCCCACTGGCGCATGAAGTTCGAGACCTGCATGCCCTGGGACTGGTAGAGGCGGAGCTGCTCGGCCCCGCGGACCAACTGCTGGCTGAAGCCCTCGTGCGCTTTCGCGGCTTCGCTTGCGGCGAGGCCTGCGTCCTTGGTCGCACCGGCCATGCCGCCGAGGGCGGTCTGGGCGTTGCCGGCCGTGGTGGGGAGTTGCTGGATGAACTGTTCCGCGTTCTGGGCCCCGCGGTCGAAATCGGACGTGTCGAGTTTGAGGGAGGCGGTGATCGCCCCGACGTCATAGGCCACGGGTCACCGCTTCTTCGGCGCCGCGCGGATCGACCGGCGGACGGCCTCGACGTTGGCGAACTGGCGGCGCCGCACCTCGAGCGCGTGCTCGGAGGGCCGGGTCGCGCGGGCGTGCAGGTCGTCGACCAGCTGCTCGGCCAGTGTGCGGTCCTGCTGCCACGGCAGGTGCTCGAGCGTCACCTGCCATAGGCGTTCACGCGCTTCGCTCCTCGCGGCGAAACTCAGGAGGTAGAGGAACTCGGGGGCCGGGAGGCGGAGGACCTCTCCGGGGAGGCGTCCATAGACCCGGCAGACCGTACCGATGGCGTCCGCCCAGTCAGGTACGCGAGTTCGACGGCCGCCGGGTTCCGGAGGATCGCCCGGAACGCCGGCACCGTCCGCGCGATAAAAAAACGGTCGACCAGCAGCATGCAGGCGTGTTGCGCCTGCCGGACGTCGACGCCCCACCCGGCCGGCGGGTCGGCCGTCAGCTCCGCGACCGGGACGCCCAGCACGGCGGCGAGGAGTTCCCAGTCCTCGAGGCGCCCCTTGGCCTGCATCCGGACATAGACCTCGACCGGCAGGCGCGAGATCCGGACCTCGCGCGGGTGCGCGACCGTGCCGAGCGTCAGCACGAGCGCGTCCTGGTCGAGCATGGCCACAAGGTCGGCCCGGGTCTCGCCCGCGGCCTGCTCCTCGAGGCGGCGGAGTTCGGTCTCGCGCCCCCGCTCGGCGTCCGTCATGCCGGCGTGGCGGTCGGGTCGCCGAGGATCTTGAACGCCGCGTCGGCGCGCCGGAAGTCGGGATAGGCGTGGAAGGTCAGCGCGTAGGCGCGCTGCGTCTCGGCGTTCCACTGCATGTCGAGGTTCACGCGCGGCGCCGCCGCGGGGAAGTGGAGCGTTTCCTCCGGGTCGTCGGACGGCACGCCATCGATGATGAACGTCAGGATGAGTTCGCCCAGGATCTCGCTGTCGAGCTGGCCGGTCCGGTAGTGGGACTCGAGGTACGCCTTGTCGGGGTCGCTCATGTCGACCACGAGCGTGGTCGCGGGGTCGATCTGGACGATCAGGTCGGCGTCGGCCTTCGCGATCGGGCACACAATGTCCGCCATGTGGCCCTGCGACATCCGGTCGGCCGGCACGGTCCCGGTCTGGTCGTACTTGATATCCGCCTTCTCCTCGGTCTCGCTGTACTTCACCCCGCCGAAGGTGAAGGGGATCGTCACCGTGTTGCCCGCGTAGGGTCCGGAGCGGGGCAGCCACGTCAGCTGCGCGGGCCCCATGTCGCGATATACCGGGTCGCCGGCCATTCGATTTGTCCCCCCTCGGCTCCGCGCGCGCCCGGCAACGAAAACGCGCCCGTCCCGCGCGAGGCGGAACGGGCGCCCGGTCGGACGCCGTGGTGTACGTGGGGCGGTCCTTCTACGGGGCGGTCCGGGGTTCCTGCACGGCCGGTTCGTCGGCGAGGGCCTGCAGAGCGGCCACGTAGGCCAGCGTCGCGGACCACCGCTCGTCCTCGGGAAAGTGGAGCTGTAGGCCGTTTCGGAGCGTGACCTCGAGCGCGAGGCGCGGCCGGTCCTGGTCCGTGCGCGGGGCCGGCCCCTCCAGACGGGGGCCCGGGAGGCGCGGCGACGGCTGCTGCTCGGCTGGCAGGGTCACGATCCGGACGGCCACCACGTCAGCCGCCCGCACCCAGGCGTTCGGCGCGATCTTGATCCCGCCGCCCCAGTTCGCCGTCCCCATCGGCGCGCCTCCCCTCCCCTCAGCACCAGGTGACATTACCGATCGCGGCGTTGAACCGCCACTCGTTGTAGTGTACTCCGCAGAGATACACGAGCCGCCCCTCGCCGCGGTCGCTCTCCAGTGACCAGGTGGCGTCGGCATAGCAGTTCTCGTCGCTGCAAAAGACGCCGAAGTCGTCGTGTGCCACGGTCCAATCCCGGTAAAAGGCCTTCGCGGCCTGGACGTCGCGGCGCCACTGGTCGGCGCGCTCGCGCCGGGCGGTCATAGCATGGTGTCGCAGACAATGGCGTAGTTCGCCGACCACTCGTACCGCTGCCGGAGGTCCTTGCCGATGTAGCCGCTCGAGTGCTCGGTGATCGACTGCACGAACTGGCTCGGCAGCTGGAACTGCCACCGGCCCTTGATCACGGCCCGGACCTGCAGCAGGAGCGCGATGGGGTCGTCCTCGGTCGCGCCGCGGAACACCACCTGCAGGAGCGGGTGCGCGTAGCGGTCCGGCGCCTCGGCCGGGCCGGCAGGCCGCAGGAAGAACGCAGCCGCGTTGTCGGGCGCGGAGTCCGGGAACGAGCCCCGGAAGGCGTTCACGTTCTGGACCAGCAGCGCCGGCAGGGCGGGCGCATTCTCGCACACGTAGTCGAAAATTTCCTTATCCAACGTCGCCATCGGTCAGCTCTTGAGTGCCTCCGCGAGCCGTTTGGCGATTTGGCCGACGTATTCATCGGCATGGGCCGCGAGTTTAGCTTCGACCCACTTGCCCCCGGTTCCCGGCTCAGTAAAGTGATAATCGGGGTGCTCATGCAGGCGGGCGGCGTATGGCGTGTTGTACCCCCACTGGATCGCCAGGCCGAGCGACCATGGGAAATCACTGTCCGGGCTGTCGGCCGGCGTCCCGAGCGACGCGCTCCCGTGGCCGAGCCCGGCGCTCGTGATGGGCGGCGGTGCCTCGACCGCGGTGCCACCGATGAACGCCGTGCCGCTCCCCTGTAGGCGACCGGTTTTGTGCGGTACGCCCGGCGGCTCGAGCAGGAAGTCGTTCAACGCCTGCAGGGCCACGTCGTGGGCGCCGTTCGTGAGCCCCTGCCGGTACGCGGCCCGCATCCGGGCCATGCCCTCGAGCGTCGCCCGGACGTTGACCGAGAACTCCCACCCGGCCATCAGTCCGGCCGCTCCAGCAGGGCGGCGAACGTCACCGCGAAGCCGAGCACGTCGTCGGCGTAGGGATCGAACACGCCGGCCTTGAGCTGGTTGATCGTCCCGGTCTCGCCGGCGTTGTAGGACTGCGCCGCGACCCACTGCGTGTACCAGGCCTCGCCGTGGTCGGGCCGATCGACCTCGAGGCGCGACAGGTAGGCCGCCACCACGGGCGCGGCCCACACGAGGCGGTCGAGCAGGGCGGTCGCCAGCGTGGGGATCGCCCACTCGGGATCCTGCGAGCGCGCGATCATCGCGGGCTGCGTGAGCCCGGCCATGCCGGTGTAGCTCGGCAGGTAGAGACCGTCGATCTGGACCAGGCCCCAGTCGGTCGTCGCGAAGGCCGGCGTCGGGTGCTGGGGCGAGAGGTTCTGGTCGATCGCCGTCGGGTCGAACCGGCTTTCCTGGCACATCGTGCCCATCACGAGGGCGAGGCTCAGCAGGCCGGACGTCGAGCTCTGGGGCCGGAGCGCCTGCGCGGCGAACCAGCTGGCTAGGACGCCGGCTTCGAGGCCGGCGGTCGCGGCGTTGATCCGGTGGACCGCCATCCCGCGGGGGACGTCCGACCAGTCGACCGTTTCCCGGAGCATGATCTCCGCCGGCGTCATCGGCTCAGCCCCACGAGCAGCATGCGATACGGGATCGGTCCGGTCTCGCGTCCACCGCAATGCGGGCAGCGCGTGAGCGGGAGCGGCATGCCAGCCAGGAACCGAACCGCCAGCACGGCAAACGCGCCGAACCGGCTGCGGCAGGTCCGGCAACCGTGCGGGGCGAGCGCCATGCCAGGCGCGAGGTACTGGGCGGCCGGGGCCCCCGCTTCCAGTCGCCCGACCGCGGCCGCGGGGAGCACGGGGGGTTGTCGGATGGCCCCGAACGCCTCAGAGGACGGAAATTTCGACATGGGACTCCTGGTGGTCGAGGAACTGCAGGCGCCGGATGGTGATCACCTTCCACGTCCGGCCGTCGAACGTCCAAGTGTCGGTCGACAGCGCGGGCGTGCCGGCCGCGAGGAAGATCAGGCCCTCGGCGATGATGTCCGTCATGTCGGCCCGCACGATCCGGTGGCGCTTGTAGTCGAACCGGCCGCGCAGCGTGATCGACGTCGCGGGCCCGAGCGGCTGCTGGTACTGATCGGTTGGTGCCGCCACGTTCCGGACGATGGTCTGGCGCAGGTACTTGTTGATCCCGCGGGCGCGGCGGAAGGCCGTCGCGTTCAGCATGCCGGGAGGTTCTCGGTACAGGCGAGGGTTCCCTGCGCGTGGTGGCGACGGCGGGAATCGAACCCGCGTTTCGGGTGTGAAAGACCCGTGTCCTGGCCGTTAGACGACGCCGCCCCTTGGAGCCGGCGGAACCCCAGGAGCGGAAAAACGCTCGGGGAACGGGCCTCGGCCCCGCCAGCGTCGCCATGATAGCAGAAATCGGCCGTGAGCCGAATCGCCGCAAACCCGAATTGTAATGGTGTCGTGTACATATTGACAAAGCCGTTGACAATGCTTGAGCGGTCAGTCATGGAGCGGGAAGACTGGCGCGCCATGCCTGCGTCACCGCAGGCACCCGGTCGGCTCCGAGGTGAGTCGGTGCCGATCGGTTCTAAGCACGCCGTTCCATGCGCCCGGTTCCCCCTGGGTGGAGCGACCTCGGGGAGAAGAATG
>Ga0209415_10017487_pt1 | contig 11404 bp, 11 predicted proteins | sample PeaSoiSIISIP2007_FD_187696 | JGI IMG/M metagenome (GOLD analysis project Ga0209415, IMG submission 187696) | Peat soil microbial communities from Weissenstadt, Germany - SII-SIP-2007 (SPAdes) (version 2) | ecosystem: Environmental > Terrestrial > Soil > Wetlands > Peat | place: Germany...
AAGGGCTTGGTCACCACGCCGACGGTGAGGATGTTGTGCTCGCGGGCGGCCCGGGCGATCACCGGTGCGGCGCCCGTCCCGGTACCGCCGCCCATGCCGGCGGTGATGAACACCATGTTGGAGCCTTCGAGATAGCCCAGCACCTCCTCCATCGCCTCCTCGGCGGCGGCGCGGCCGACATCGGGACGGGAGCCGGCGCCCAGGCCCCTCGTGATGTTGAGCCCGAGCTGGATCCGCCGCTCCGCCGACGAGCCGGTCAATGCCTGCGCGTCGGTGTTGCAGACCAGGAACTCGACGCCCTCAAGGTTGGCGCGGATCATGTTGTTGACGGCGTTGCCGCCCGCCCCGCCGACACCGATGACGGTGATGCGCGGGTGCAAGGACGGTTCATTCTCGGGTACGCGGATGTTGATCATTGAAAGTGCCTCCTGTTCATCGAATGGCGGTTGGAATCGAGGGAGAGAGCGGGTCTGAAACCCGCTGACGCGTTGGAGTTGACGGAAAGGCGGTGGTGCGAATGGGCATGGCCGACGGGGTCATAGGTTTTCCCTCAGCCAGGTGCCGAAGCGGCCGAATAAACCGGGCGCGGCCTGCGGGCCGGATGTGAGGCCCGAAAGATCCTCGACCGGGTGCTGGGCGAAGGCGAGAAGCCCGACGGCGGTGGCGAAGGCGGGTCCGGAGATCGCCTCCGGCTGACCCATGAGCCGCCGCGGCTTGCCGATGCGGACTTGCTTGTCGAGCACGAGCTGCGCGAGATCACGCACGCCCGAGAGCTGGCTGGCGCCGCCGGTCAAGACGACCCTGCGGCCCGCGGCCTGATAGAATCCCGAAGCCTCCAGCCGGGCGCGGACCAGCTCGAAGGTCTCCTCGATCCGGGGCTGGATGATGCCGACGAGGTAGGAGCGCGGCAGGTGGTTGGCCTGGACCGGCTCATCGTCGCCATACTCGCCGACTTGCGGCACGTCGATCAGCTCGCGATCGTCGGTGGAGGATGCGACGCAGCTCCCGTAGAGCGTCTTGATCCGCTCGGCATGGGCCAAGGGCGTGGTGAGCCCGCGCGCCACGTCGCTGGTGACGTGGCCGCCGCCGACCGCGACACAATCGGCATGGACCAGCACGCCGTCGAGGAAGACCGCGATCTCGGTCGTCCCGCCACCCATGTCGATGATCGTGGCGCCGAGCTCCTTTTCGTCGTCGACCAGGACCGACAGACCCGACGCGTAAGGCGAGACGCAGCAGGCCTCGACGCCGAGATGAGTGTCGGCGATGCAGGTGGTGAGATTCTTGACCGCGCCGACGCTGGCCGTCACCGCGTGGAGCTGGACGCCCAGGGCCTGGCCGAACATGCCCCGCGGATCCTCGATGCCGCGGTTGCCGTCGATTGCGTAGCCGGTCGGGATGGCGTGGAGAAGCTCGGTCTCGCCGGCCCGCTCCACGCCTCTTGCATGGGCGAGCGCGCGCCGGAGATCGAGATCGCCCACCTGGTGGCCGGCGATGGTGACCTCGATGGTGACGCCGTGGGATTCGATGTGGCCGGCCGAGAGGTTGACCAGAACCTCGCGGATGGTCTCGCCGCACATCTGTTCGGCCGCGTTGACGGCGTTGCCGATCGCGGTAGTCGCTCCGGCCATGTCGACGATGGTGCCGGCCTTCAGCCCCAGCGAGCTCTGATGGCCGATACCGATGATGCGTAGCTCGTCGCCCTCCTCCACGCGCGCGATGAAGCAAACGACCTTGGTCGAGCCGACATCGATCACGGCAACGATGCTGCCGCGCGGCCGGTGACGGAGTCGTTTGGTTACCATCGTGCTCATGCTGCTCAAATTCCTTGCTGCGGCTTGGTCTTCGCCTTCGGATCGGCGGCCGGCTCGTGGGCGAGGCGGACGACCATCTTGCCCGGCAGGCGAAGGTCGATCTGGGCGACGTCGCGCTCGAACAGCTTGCTCGCTGCCTCGGCGTCGACGAGCTGTCGCAGCGCATCGGCAACGCCGTTCTCGGGCAACCTCACCTCGACGCCGTTGTCGAGCTTCAGATCCCAGCGCCGGCTGCCGATCCAGCTCGACGCCTGGACCCGCTTCGCGAGATCGGGATATTGGCCCAAGAGATGCAGCAGCTCGGCCGCATGGGCCGGTGCGTCGCCGCCGACGACGAGCGGCAGGCCGGGCGCGCGGTCGAGCGCGACGGGTCCCAGATTGGCGCCTTCGGAATCGATCAGCGACAGGCGCTCATTGTGCTGCCAGAGCGCGATCGGCCGGCGCTCGACGATGACGATCCGCACGGTGTCGGGGAAGAAGCGCTGGACGGCGGCGCTCGCGACCCAAGGCAGGCCCTCGACCCGCTCGCGCGCGCCCTCGGGATCGAAGGCGAGCAGGGGATCGCCCCGCTTCAGCCCGACCGCGGAGAGAAGCGCATTGGGATCGGTCTCGACCCGGCCGGCGACTTCGACGTCCTCGATCCGGAACCCGGCGGCGGCCGTCGCGGCAACCGTGTGCGTTTCGGCCCAATCGAGCGCGGTTTCGAGGCGGCCTGATCTCCAGGCGAGGAAGGTTGCGGCAGCGACACCGGCGAGCAAGGCCAGCTTGGCGCCGGCCCAGAGCCAGCGCCCGAAGCCGCGCTTCGGCTGGCGCCGCGGGGCACGCTGGGCGGCGGCGCTCATTGCCGGCATGACCCCGCCTCCACGATCCATTCGACCAGGTCGCCATAGGACATGCCGACCAGCCGCGCCTGCTCCGGCACCAGCGAGATCGGCGTCATTCCCGGCTGCGTATTGATCTCGAGGAAGAACAGCCCCTCGGTGCCGGGCCGGCTGTCGTCCCAGCGGAAGTCGCTGCGGGTCACGCCCTCGCAGCCGATCGTGCCGTGGGCGAGCTCGGCGTAGCGCATCGCAGCGGCGTAGACCGGTGGCGGGATCTCGGCCGGCAGCGTGTGGGTCGCGTGCCCTTCCGAATATTTGGCCGTGTAGTCGAACATCTCGGCCGAATAGGAGATCTCGGTTACGCCCAGCGCCCGCGGCGCCTCGCCCAGCCGGCTCATCACGCCGACCGTGAGCTCGCGGCCGCGGATATAGGGCTCGACCAGCACGGCCTCGTCGAGTGCCGCCGCATGTTCGGGAAGGTTCGAGCCGGGGCGCACGATATGCACCCCGACGCTCGACCCTTCCGCGATCGGCTTGACGACGTAAGGCGGTGGGATGGGATGGCCTTCCTCCAGCCGCCGCCGCGTGACGACGACTCCTTCCGGACTCGGCACGCCGGCGGTTCCCGCGACTCGCTTGGCGAGCGGCTTGTTCATCGCGACCGCGGAAGCGAGCATGCCGGAATGGGTGTAGGGCAGGCCCAACAGATCGAGGATCGCCTGGATCGTCCCGTCCTCGCCGCCGGTGCCGTGGAGCGCGTTGAAGATGACGCCCGATGAGGGCTTGAGCGCGGCCGCAATGGCGGCGAGGTCGCGCGGCGGATCGAAGGCCGTCACGTCCCAGCCGCGATCGGCGAGCGCGGAAGCGACTCCGCTGCCGCTGACCAGCGACACGTCGCGCTCGGCCGACCAACCGCCCAAGAGCACGGTCACGCGCTTGGTCGGGCTCATTTCGGCACCCCGATCCGCTTGATCTCCCATTGGAGATCGATGCCGGAGGAGGCGCGCACGCGCCGGCGTACCTCCTCGCCCAGCGCTTCCAGATCGGCGGCCGTGGCCGCGCCGGTGTTGATCAGGAAATTGCAATGCTGCTCGGACACCTCGGCGCCGCCGATCGCGAGCCCGCGGCAGCCCGCCCGGTCGATCAGCTCCCAGGCTTTGACGCCCGGGGGATTGGCGCCGGGGGGATTGGCGAAGGTCGAGCCACCCGTCCGGGCCCGCACCGGCTGGCTCTCCGCCCGCCTTTCGCCGATCTCCTCCATCCGCAGGGCGATCTCGGAAGGATCGTCCGGCGTCGCGCGGAGCGTCGCTTCGACGACGATCGCGCCCTCCGGCAGGGCGCTGCCGCGATAGGTGAGGCCGAGCGCGTCCCGCCCAAGCGTCAGGATCCGGCCTTCGCGGGTCGCGACCGTCGCAGAGTCGATCACGTCGACGATCTCGCGACCGTAGGCGCCGGCATTCATCTTGACCGCGCCGCCGATCGTGCCGGGAATGCCGGAGAGGAACTCCAGCCCGCCGAGGCCGGCGGCGAGCGCCTCCTCGGCGACTGTCAGGTCGAGCGCGCCGGCGCCCGCGATCACCCGCTCGCCCTCGATGCGTGTGCGCGCGAATTCACCGCCGAGGCGAACGACCACGCCCGGAATGCCGCCATCGCGGATCAGCAGATTCGACGCGACGCCCAGCACGGTGACCGGGATATCGGCCGGGCAGCCGCTCAGGAATTCGGCCAAATCGCCCCGGTCGGCCGGTCGGAACAGGATTTCGGCGGGCCCGCCCACGCGGAACCAGGCGAAGGGCGCCAGGTCGACATGAGCCCGCAGCCGGCCGCGCACGCGCGGCAAGCGGTCGATGAGATCGGGAGGGACGCGTTCCGCCGCCATCATCATCCTGCCTCCGCCCGTTTCGGCTGGAGGGCTTCGAGCTCGCTCGGCAGGGCGGCGGCCCAGTTGGTGATGCTGCCGGCGCCGAGACAGACGACGAAATCGCCGGACGTGGCGACGCCCGACACGATGCCGGCGAGAGCGGCCGGGTCGGGGAGGGAGATGACGCTGCGATGCCCGTGCGACTGCAGACCGGCCGCCAGCGCGTCGCGGTCGATGCCCGGTATCGGGGCCTCGCCGGCCGCGTAGACATCGGCGACGATCACCGAATCGGCATCGTTGAAGCAGGTGCAGAAATCCTCGAACAGGCTGGCGAGCCGGGTGTAGCGATGGGGCTGGACGACGGCGATCACCTTGGCACCGGGCCGGCCTGATATGGCGAGCCGGGCCGCGCGCAGCACGGCTGCGATCTCGACCGGGTGGTGGCCGTAATCGTCGATCACGGTGACGCCGCCGGCGATGCCGGTCTTGGTGAAGCGGCGTTTCACCCCAGCGAAGCGCGCGAGCGCACCCCGGATCGCGTCGTCCTCGATCCGCATCTCGTTGGCGACGGCGATCGCGGCGCAGGCGTTCTGCACGTTGTGGCGGCCGAGCATCGATAGGCGGATGCGCCTGATGGTGCGAGCCTCGCCGATGCGGCCCGAGACCTCGACGTCGAAGGTCGAGCCATCCGGCCCGGTATCGACCTCGACCGCGCGGATGTCCGCCTGGGGCGAGAAGCCGTAGGTCACGATCCGCCGGTCCGACACGCGCGGGATCATCGCCTGCACCTCGGGATGATCGATGCAGAGCGCGGCGAAGCCGTAGAAGGGGATATTCTGGACGAAGCCGTCGAACGCCGCCTTCACGCCTTCGAAGGTGCCGAAATGATCGAGATGCTCAGGATCGATGTTGGTCACGATCGCGATCGTCGCCGGGAGCTTGACGAAGGTGCCGTCGCTCTCGTCGGCCTCGACCACCATCCAGTCTCCGGCGCCCAGCCGCGTGTTGGTGCCGTAAGCGTTGATGATGCCGCCGTTGATGACCGTCGGGTCGTAGCCAGCGCCCTCGAGCACGGCCGCCACCAGCGAGGTCGTCGTCGTCTTGCCGTGGGTGCCGGCGACCGCGATCGACCAGCGAAGCCGCATCAGCTCGCCCAGCATCTCGGCCCGGCGCACGACCGGCAGCAGCGCGGCGCGCGCCGCCGCCAGCTCGGGATTGTCGGCCTTGATCGCGGAGGAGACGACCACCACCGCGGCCTCGCCCAGATTCTGGGCCACGTGGCCGATCGCGACGGGCACGCCGAGGCCGCGCAGGCGGCGCACATTGGGATTGTCGGCGATGTCGGAGCCCTGGACCGAATAGCCCAGATTGTGCAGCACCTCGGCGATGCCGCTCATGCCGATGCCGCCGATGCCGACGAAATGGATCGTGCCTATGGTCAGCGGAAGCGCTCTCATTCGGCGGCCTCCATGAAGCCCCGGGGCGACGGGTCAAAAGGGCCCATGCTGGCCCCCGAAGCCCTGATTTGAGCGACGACGAGGTCGGCCAGGCGCCCGGCCGCGTCGGGCAGGCCGGCGGCGCGCGCGGCGGCCGCGGCACGGGCAAGCGTGTCGGGGAGCGCCATCAGCGTCTCGATCCGCTGGGCCAGAGTCTCCGGCTTGAAGGCACGCTGGCCGATCACCCAGGCGCCGCCGCTCTCCGCGAACGCCTCGGCATTGGCCGCCTGGTGGTCGTCGGTCGCGAAGGGGTAGGGAACGAGGATCGCCGGGCGGCCGGCGACGCCGAGCTCGGCCACGGTCGAGGCGCCGGCGCGCGCGATCACCAGATGGCAGGCGGCGAGCCGCTCGGGAACGTCGGTGAAGAAGCTCGACAGCTCGGCCTCGACCCCCGACCGGGCGAACTCGGCCCGTGCCAATTCCAGATCTTCGGGCCGGCATTGCTGAACCACCCGTATCCGGGGCTTGAGCGGATCGGGCAGCAGTGCCATCGCCGCCGGGATCACTTCGGCAAAGACATGCGCGCCCTGGCTGCCGCCCATGACGAAGATCGAGAATTGCCCGCCAGCCTCGGGCTTCGTGTAGGGCCGGTCACGGACGGAGATGATGCCCGGCCGGACCGGGTTCCCGGTCGGGACGGCGCTCACGCCCTCGGGCAGCCGCGCCACCCGCACGAATGAGGTCGCGATCGCCCGCGCCCTGGACGCCAGCCTGCGGTTGGCGCGCCCGAGAAGCGCGTTCTGCTCGTGAAGGACGACTGGGATCTTGCGCATCGCGGCGGCGATCACGGTCGGGATCGACGGATAGCCGCCGAAGCCGACGACCGCGGCCGGCTGGAGCTTGACGAGCAAGCTTCTGGCCTCGACCCAGCCGAGGCCCATATCGAGCAACGCCCGTACCCGCACCATGAGGTCGCGCCCGAGGCGGCCGGCATGGATGCGATGGACATCGACCTCCGGCAAAGCGTCGCCGAAGGCCTGGCCCCGCGTGTCGGTCACCAGCGCGACCCGGACTCCGCGCTCCTGCAGCGTCCGCGCCAGCGCCTCGGCGGGGAACATGTGGCCGCCGGTGCCGCCGGCGGCCAGCACGACCAGGGGCGGGGCCGCTTTGCGCGCGTGCTTCATCTGGATTCGCTCCCGGGCAGGCGGGTTCGGGTGAGCGCCAGCGCCATGCCGGTCCCGAGGCCCAGCGCCAACAGGGAGGAGCCGCCATAGCTGATGAAAGGAAGGGTCATCCCCTTGGCGGGGAGCAGATGGAGCGACGAGCCCATATGGATCAGCGCTTGGAGCCCGAACTGGGTGAAGAGCCCGCCCACGGCCAAGACGACGAACAGGTCCAGATCCCTGAGTGCGCGGGCGAAGCCGCGGAGCACGACGAAGCCGAACAAGACCACGATGGCGAGCGTCGCGGCGAGGCCCAGCTCCTCGCCGGCGACCGCGAAGATGAAGTCCGCATGCGCGTCGGGAAGCGACAGCTTGACCGTCCCCTGCCCGGGCCCGGTCCCGGTCAGCCCGCCATGGACGAAGGCCTCGAGCGAGCGGTCGACCTGGTAGGTGTCGCCGGACGCGGGATCGAGAAAGCGGTCGATGCGGCTGGCGATGTGCGGGAACACGAAATAGGCGCCGACCAGCCCACCGATCGCCAGTACCGCCAGCGCCAGCACGAAGAGGATCGGCAGGCCGGCCAGGAAGAACTCGGCAAACCAGATGGCGGTGCAGACGAAGGTCATGCCGAAATCCGGCTGTAGCATCAGCACGCCCACGACCGACAGATAGAGCAGGACCGCCAGCGGATAGCCCGGGAAGAACCCGCCGACCGCCCGCGCCGCGTGCTGGCGCGCGAACAGCCAGGCGCTGACGACCGCGAAGGCGGGCTTCAGGAACTCCGAGGGCTGGAGCGAGAGCGGCCCGAGCGAAACCCAGCGCGTCGCGCCTTTGATCTCGACGCCGGCGACCAAAGTCAGCGCGGTCAGTGCATAGAAGGGCACGAACACCGCGAGCGCCAGGCGACGGACGCCGCGCGGGCCCAAGAGCGAGACCGCGATCATCACCGCCAGCGTCGGCACCAGCATCACCGCCTGGTGCTCGACGAAATAGAAGGTCGGCAGATGGATCCGCTCGGCGACGGGCGGGCTCGCCGCCGTGACCAGGAGCGCGCCGAAGCCGATGAGGATGGCGAGCGCGACCAGCGTCCAGCGATCCACCGTCCACCACCAGCGTCCGATCACGGATTGGTCGGTGCGGGCGAAGACCGTGCTCATGGCCGGCCCTCCCGGGCGTGCGAGCCGAGCTTGCCGACCAGATCGGAGAAGTGGCGGCCGCGTTCCTCGAAATTCGGATACTGGTCGAAGGACGCGCAGGCGGGCGACAGCAGGACGACCCCGCCCTTCGGATCGGCCTGCGCCGCATCGTGCGCAGCCGCAACCGCGCGCTCCATGGTGCCGACGATCGTTGCCGGCGCCTTGCCCTTCAGCCAGCGTTCGAGCGCGGGCGCCGCCTCGCCGATCAGGAACGCCTGGGCCACACGCGGCATGAAGGGGGTGAGATCGTCGAAGCCACCTTCCTTGGCGCGCCCGCCGGCGATCCAGTAGATGCGATCGTAACAGCCGAGCGCCTTGGTCGCGGCATCGACGTTGGTCGCCTTGCTGTCGTTGACGTAGCGGACCTTGGCCCGCGTCCCCAGAAGCTGCTGGCGATGGGCGAGGCCGAGAAAGCTCGCGATCGCCTTCGCGATCTTGGCCGGCGGAAGACCCAGCATCCGGGCGGCCGCGTAGGCCGCCAGCACGTTCTGCCAATTATGCGCGCCGGGCAGCCGCGTGAGAGCGTTGAGGTCGAGCTCGGCCTTCGCCGCACGGTCGAGATCGTCGACCAGCTTGCCGTCCCGGACATAGACCCCGCCCGGCGCCTGGTGGTCGACCGAGATCGGCACGAGCCGGCCGCCGCCGGTCTTCTGCATCAGCCTCTGGGCGATACCGCGGCAAGCCGAGCCGTCGATGCAGATGACCGCGGCCTGCTTCGGCGTCTGACGCGCGAAGATTCGCTCCTTGGCGGCGACGTACCCGTCCATCCCGCCGTGGCGGTCGAGATGGTCGGGCGTGATGTTGAGGAGGATCGCGACGTCGAAGGCGAGCCTGTCGATCAGCTCGAGCTGGTAGCTCGACATCTCCAGCACGTAGACGCCCTCGGGGCCGAGCGGCGGAAATGTCAGCGCCGGCGTGCCGAGATTGCCGCCGACCGCGATCTTCAAGCCTGCTTCGCTCAGCACATGGCCGATGAGCGCGGTCGTCGTCGACTTGCCGTTGGTACCGGTGATCCCGACATAGCGGGCCTTGGGCTGGGCGCGGTGAAGAAGCTCGATATCGCCGATGATCGGGCGCTTCGCCGCCTTGGCCCGGGCGGCGACCGGATGGGGCTGGGGGAAGCTGTGCGGAATGCCGGGCGAGAGGACCAGCATCTGCATGCTCGCCAGGTTGGACGAACCCAGATCGGCCAGCGGAACATGCTCCGCCTCCGCGGCGCGGCGCGAGGCCGGCGAATCGTCCCAGGCCCGGACCGCGACGCCGCTCGCCATGAGCGCGCGCGCCGTCGCGAGCCCCGACTTGCCGAGGCCGAGCACGGCGACCGGCGCGCCGCGCAGGAAGGAGAAATCGAGCCCCGCGCTCATCTCAGCTTCAACGTCGATAGGCCGACCAGGGCCAGGATGGCGGCGATGATCCAGAAGCGGATGACGACCGTGGGCTCCGACCATCCCATCTTCTCGAAATGATGGTGCAGCGGCGCCATGCGGAAGACGCGGCGGCCGGTGGTCTTGAAGGAGGCAACCTGGACGATCACCGACACGGTCTCGAGCACGAACAGGCCGCCGATGATGGCGAGCACGATCTCATGCTTGGTCACCACGGCGACGGCCCCCAAGGCAGCGCCGGTCGAGATCGGAGAAGACGCTCGGAAGATTCGGACGAATCCGCTTCTTCACGAGATCTACCTGGACATGTACCGCCGCATCCTCGACGAGGTGCCGCCGACCTCGTACCCGCGACTCTTGGAAATCGGATCCGGCGGCGGGTTCTTTCGGGAGATGGCCACGCACGCGACGACGAGCGACTGCGTGGCGGGACCGGGGATCGAGCGACTGGTGGATGCTTGTAAGCTCGAGGAGAGCTGCAAAGAGTCTTCGCTGGACGCGATCGCCGCGTTCAACGTCTTCCACCACTTGCCAGATCCGGCCGGCTTCCTGCGGGGCGCGTCGCACACATTGCGCCCGGGCGGGCGCGCGGTGCTCATCGAGCCCTGGTTCACGCCGTTCGGACAGTGGTTCTATCGAGTCCTGCATCACGAGCCGACCGTGCAGGATCCTTCGTTTTGGGGCGTCGTCGGCACGGGCCGGTTGGCCGGGGCCAATTCGCGTTTGCCGACGAGCGTCTTTCGCGACAGTGACCCACGCTTCGAGGTGGAGTTCCCTGCCCTCCGGATCGCGAAGCGTGAGCCATTCCACAAGTGGCTCTACTTGCTGAGTGGCGGATTGAGGCTCAACACGCATGTCCCGCGCGGACTCGCGCGGCGGCTCGTGCGAACGGACCGCCTCGTTCGGATCGGCGACCGCACGGCGGGCATCTTCGCCGTGGTCGTGCTCGAGCGGCGCTGAAGTCAGACGAATTTCAGCTTCCGTGCGGCGAACAGGCTCATCTTCGCGAGGATGAGCCCGTGCCGGAAGCGCGATATGTTCGTCTCCCCGTACGCACGACTGCGGTAGCGAATGGGGATCTCGAGTAGCTTGAGACTCAGCTTGCTCGCACCGAAAATGAGATCGAAGTCGCCGAACGGGTCGAAATCACCGAAGTAGTCGCGGTTCTCGAGGAGGCGCTTGTAGTCATCCCGCCACATGACCTTGGTGCCGCAGAGCGTGTCCTTGATCGGCTGCTCGAGCAGGAACGTGAAGACGCGCGCGAAGGCCGCATTGCCGAGCTTGTTCAGGAAACGCATCGCGGCGTCTTCCATTGGATAGACCATGCGATTTCCCTGCACGTAGTCCGCGCGTCCGCCCACCATCGCGTCATGGAACTTGGGCAACTCCTCCGGCGGCACGGTGAGGTCCGCGTCGAGAATCATCAAGAGGTCGCCCTTGGCCCGCTGGAAGCCTTCCCGCACCGCGTCTGCCTTCCCCTTGCCTCGCTGGCGGCAGTACGAGAGCTCGAGCGGTCCCCTGTACGTGCGGACGACCTCTTCGATGGATTGCTCTTCGATCACGATGTCCAAAACCTCCACCGCGGTCACCACCTCGCGGATGATCTCGGCGGAAGAGTGCTCGGCGTGTCAGCGCGAGCGCCGGAGTTGCAGACTGCGGTCGCACGGGCATACGAGGCTTGCGAGAAGATTCGGTTTGACGGGGCGCACTATCGGAAGGATATTGCAG
>Ga0209415_10017488_pt1 | contig 11403 bp, 6 predicted proteins | sample PeaSoiSIISIP2007_FD_187696 | JGI IMG/M metagenome (GOLD analysis project Ga0209415, IMG submission 187696) | Peat soil microbial communities from Weissenstadt, Germany - SII-SIP-2007 (SPAdes) (version 2) | ecosystem: Environmental > Terrestrial > Soil > Wetlands > Peat | place: Germany...
CAGCCCGGATCGCTACAACCGGAGACGTCTGCGACCAGAGGGTGGCCGTGGTCCCTAAAATTGCCATCCAGATTGCCAGCATCTTCCATTTCATAAAATCGGTCCTCCGTTAGAGTTTCGAGATCGGGTTTGCTGGTAGTAATCGCGGGCAGGATCTAGTTTGCCTTCCAACTCGAGTTGCGCCTGCGCCCCATCCGACAAGTCGGGCCTCGCGCTCGCGACATTGCTTGAACACAAAGCATAGCAATCTATTCCTCCGTGACTGAAGAGTCTGCGCCCAGCAAATGGACGGTGCGCTATTCCTGTTCCGCCGTGTAGCGATGAGAGGAATTACCATATCACCTTCAACGCAAACTGAATTTCCCTCGCATCCAGCGAGGTGGCACCGATAAGCCCCGCGCCACCAACGGGATTTCCTGACGGGTCGAAGAGGATGGTGTTGTCAATCGGCGACGCAAAACCGCGTGATTCAGAAGGACTGACCCATGACCTAGCCTTCATTCCGCTCACCACGATTCCGCCAACAGCGACAACTGCCAGCGCCCTCGCGAACGGAGGCCTATTGTGCAAAGCACGACTTAATCAGTCAAATCTATCTTCCCTATCAACTTGATTTGATTTCTTTATCAACTGCTGCTATAAGCTTGATTTCCAATACGCGATAGCTCCTGGAGATTCCGATGGAAGTCGATCAATTGGAAACTTTTCTGGCAGTACTGACATACGGCGGTTTTCACCGTGCCGCTGGGGCCCTGAATGTAAGCCAACCCGCTGTCAGCGGACGCATTCGCGCGCTCGAAGACTCGCTCGGCGCGAAACTATTCGCCCGGGATGGCGTGAGCCTCTCACTTTCGCCAGCTGGCAAGGCCCTGCGGCCCCACGCCGAACAGGTCCTCCGAACAGTCGCTCTGGCCCGACAGGCCGTCTACGAAGAAATCCGGCCGTCGGCGGGCGGTGTTCTCCGAGTTGCGGCGACACTGGCAATGTGCACCTACTTTATACCAAGTGCCGTAGTGGATTTCCATGCGGAGTTTCCCAAGGTTCTCCTCTCCGTGCGAAGGGGCAGTTCTGCTGAGGTTCTGAAGTTGGTGTTGGGCGGAGAGGCGGACCTCGGCCTCGCCTGCTCGCTAAAGCATCCGGAGGTTGAAACTTTGACGCTGAGGAATTATCCGCTGGTTCTGGTGGGCCATCCGGCACAAAGGCAGACTCGCCAGCGAAACGTACGCTTAGAGGACGTCGAGTCATGGCCGCTGATCCTTTACGATCGTGGATCTAATGACTGGACACTTACTCAAGGCCTGTTCCACCGATCAGGTCTGTTGCCAAACGTCGCACTCGAAGTCGAAAGCATTCAAGCGGCGAAGGGAATGGTCCAGCGCAAGTTGGGGTTAAGTTTCCTTCCGATGATTGCTATCTCCGAAGACCTTCGGAAAGGCAAACTCGTCGCCATCGACATCGTCAATTCGCAAAGGTTGCGCCGCACGCTTGACGTCATTTATCCCAGGCATCGGCCATTGACGCTAGACGCACAGGCTTTTCTTCAATTGGTGAAAACCGCAGCCGCAAAAACCGGACCTGAATGATCTGTTCTTCAAGCTTCAGAGTTCGTTGACCTTCCCGGCCGAGCAAAGGTCCAGACTCGCCACACCACCACTCTCAGCCTTCATGAGGAGTTTCCTCATTTCTTGATGATCCCGCCTGCTACTTCCGCCCGAGCAAGTAGCGGCCTAACCACCACCCAATCCTGCTGCGCCGTTGCCCGCGGCGGGAGCGGTTAGCGACTGGCGTAGCGCAGTCGCCGAGATTTTCCTGAAGTACACAGAGAGTGGTTACCAATGTCGCTGCTTTACTTGGGAGGCAGGCGAGGCATCTTCCGACGGGCAAGCTCGTGCTCGCGAGTTGCGTTTGGCACTGGTCAAACTCGAAACGAAACTGCCAACCCTTTACGAGCGCGTCAGTGGACTGTCTTTGAATGGGGCAAAGAGCATTGATCTTGACAAATGAAAGGGTGAGGGGTGATGGAACAGGTATGCGCCTCGGCGACTGTAGACCGAAAGGTACGGCTTCGACGCGGCCCCAGCACCGTTTACCGGCCTTAACACTTCAAGCTGCCCCTGAAGACGCTGCCTTAGCGGAGATGCTGAATAGTTCCAATCGATTGATATTCCTTCACCCGATAAGAAAGTCATATCGATCTGATAATGAGAATCCTTTTGACTATATGGTTGGCCCTTTCGCATACTCCCGCCCGTCGATGCGCCTCACAGTGTGCTTTCCGTCGGATTGGACAAAGTTCACTTTGCGGTTTGGGTTCTGCACGCGTCGGATTTGGGTCTTCGAAACGCAAGTGCAGGAAGAGAGAGAGTCACCATGATTCGTCCGAGGAACAGGAACACCGATTTAGCTGTGTTCGCGACTTTGGCGCTTTGTTTTCTGATCCCCCTTGCGGCATACGCGCAGAGCGTGGGGGCAACGCTCCAAGGAACGGTTACGGACGCATCCGGCGCATCAGTTCCCAATGCCCAAATTACCATCACACATGCGGCGACGGGAATAACTAGGGGCGCCACAACGGATTCTGCCGGCTTCTACAACGCACCGAACTTGCCGGCAGGGAACTATAACGTAACCGCGTCGGCTCCGGGGTTTTCTACACAGGCGCAAACCCGCGTCTCCCTGACCGTCGGGGCTCAGCAGATCCTGAATTTCTCCCTTCAAGTGGGCCAGGTGACTCAACAAGTTAAAGTGACAGCCGAGGCCCCGACTGTACAACTTGCCACATCCTCGATCAGCTCCGAGGTTAATTCCACCACGGTCCTCGAGTTGCCATTGAATGGCCGGAGCTGGACTGATCTTGCGAACCTCCAGCCTGGTGTCAGCGCTATCACTGAGGTGTTGCCCTTCACGGCCGGGGCGGGGCGCGGAGTCCGGGGCTTCGGCGCCCAGGTAGCAATCTCAGGGACTAGGCCCCAGCAAAACAACTATCGGCTCGATGGTGTCAGCATCGGCGATTTCAGCAACGGAGGCCCTGGCAGTGTGCTGGGCGGCAATCTGGGTGTGGATGCCGTTCAGGAGTTTTCGGTTCTGACTACCAACTATTCGGCGGAGTACGGGAGAACGTCGGGTGGAGTTGTGAATGCCATCACACGCTCGGGATCTAATCAGCTGCACGGAGACGCATACGAGTTCCTGCGCAACAGCGCGCTGGATGCACGGAACTTCTTCGCCGTCGGCGGCGTGCCGCCGTTCAGGCGAAATCAATTTGGTGCTTCGGCTGGCGCGCCAATTCGCAAGGACCGGACTTTCATATTTGCGGACTACGAGGGGATTCGGCAGTCGAAGGGCGTTACTGTAGACTCGGTTGTGCCGTCACAGGCGGCGCGGGCCGGGAACCTCTGCTCGGTACCGGGCACTCCACCGATTTGCACTCCGACCACAGTAACGGTGGACCCTTCCGCAGCGAAGTTTTTTATCTTCTTCCCTCCGCCCAACGCAGGCCTGTTGCCCTCGGGCGATACAGGGCTCTTTTCCTTCACGGAAGGGCAAGTGGTGACGGAGAACTTTCTAACGGTTAAAGTGGATCACAAGATCTCAGAGAGGGACAGCATCTTTGGGACCTACCTATATGACAATAATCCCTTTCAGCAGCCCGATACTCTCGACAATTTGGATATTCTTAATCAAACGAGGCGTCAGATCGTTGTCCTGGAAGAGAATCACATCTTTAGCCCTACCCTGTATAACACTTTCCGATTCGGCTTCAGCAGAGTGAGAGAGGATGCCAACAAAGGGGTCCAGGCTATTAACCCGGCAGCAGCCGACCCTTCCCTGGCCGCTACCCCAGGGCAACACGCTCCCCTAGTATTTATCACTGGTCTCGCAAGGTTCAACGGTGGTTTGGGTTCCTACGCGTATTGGGCCCACGGATGGAATTCGTTTCAAGGCTACGATGATGCGTCCTTGACTCGCGGAACCCACTCCTTGAAATTTGGTTTTGCCGTGGAGAGGATGCAACACAATTTTTTGTCATGCCAGCAGTGCGGCGGGCAATTTAACTTTGCATCCCTGAGCGATTTTCTGACGAACCATCCGCTCTCTTTCAACTCGGCCCTTCCAGGCGGAATTTCTCCGCGAAACGTCCGAGAGACTCTCTTCGGTGCGTATCTCCAGGACGATTGGCGTTGGCGTCGCAACGTAACACTAAACCTGGGGCTCCGCTACGAGATGGCAACTGTCCCGACTGAGGTTCATGGCAAGCTGACCTCGCTCCTCAACATTACCGACCAGCAGCCACATTTGGGGTCTCCTTTCTTCTCCAATCCTACGCTTCGGAATTTCGAGCCGCGGGTGGGATTTGCCTGGGATCCCTTCGGTGATGGCAAAACGGCTGTGCGCGCTGGCTTTGGGTTGTTTGACGTACTGCCACTTCCCTTTGAATTTTTTCTCACGCAGGTTGGGGCGGCCCCGTTCATTCAGTTAGGCACTATAAATAATGCGACGACGCCGCTTGCCGGAACGTTTTATACGGGAGCTTTTCCGCTGCTGGGTCCAACATCGCTAGGCGCCACGTACATTCAACAGAAGCCTCCTCGAAATTATGTGATGCAGTGGAATCTCAACGTGCAGCGCGAAATCAGCCCGAACCTTACAGTTATGGCGGGGTATGTGGGGAACCGCGGCGTCCACATGCTGTTCAGGGACGATGACGCCAACATGGTCATTCCCACGCTGACTCCTCAAGGCTACGCTTGGCCTACGCCGATCGGTAGCGGGACGGTGGTTAACCCGCATTTTGGGGACATCCGGAATGTGGTTTGGTCAGCTGATTCCTTCTACGATGGTCTCGTTGCCTCAGTGTTGAAGAAGATGAGCCACGGTGTACAGATTCAAGGCTCTTTCACCTGGAGCAAGGCCGTTGATGACTCGTCGTCGACCGTCGCGCCAGATGCGTTTTTGAATTCCATCTCAAGCTGGTACTGGTTCAATCCGAAATTGACTCGTGCTGTGTCTGATTTTAATATTGGCAGAACCCTGGTGATCAACGGAATCTGGCAAGTTCCCACGCCGCACTCGCTCTCCGGACCTGGAGCGTGGTTGCTGGGTGGGTGGGAGATCGGGGGCATACTCAAGGCAAATGATGGGACTCCCTTTACTCCAGTGTTATCGGGGGACGTGTTGGGTCAAAATAGCGGTGACCCTTGGGATCTCCCGAATCGCGTTAAATCTCCGGGATGCCAGTCGCTTATAAACCCTGGGAACATCCATAATTACCTCAAACTCCAATGCTTTGCATTTCCTAACCCAGCGAATGTACTGGGCAATGATGGCCGCAATCCTGTGAACGGGCCCGGATTCGTGAACTTAGATTTTTCGATGTTCAAGAATAACTACGTCAGGAGAATCTCGGAGAGCTTCAACGTGCAGTTTCGGGCCGAGTTCTTCAACGTCTTGAACCACGCGAATTTCGCGCCACCCATTGATAACAGTACGATCTTTAACCCATCGGGAAACCTGGTCGGCAGCGCGGGCGTGATTGACGCAACGCAGGGGGATTCAAGGGAGATTCAGTTTGCGTTGAAACTGATTTGGTAATCGAGTTTGACGTGCCTGGGGATTTTGGGAGCCACGTCAACGCTTTTCACGCAGTCTCCTAAAATGACAGCGGTGCGCGCAGGCCGACTGTCTGATGGCAAGTGGGGCCAGATGTGACAAACTAGACGATCGGCATCGCCGGCGACCGAGTCACCGATATTCACACCGCACGGCAGGAACCGTTCAAGTTTCAGCCGACGCACTAGTTGTTGATCTCCGTCAAGCGACATTGCTACCGGGCTTGGTCGACGGGCATAGGCACATTCCTAACGATCCCCATGATGACGTTCTCAATCTGGTGCGTCCGGAACCTGGCTGCTACTGCGTAAGTCGTTGCGGCGGGCCAGGAAACTCGCCTCAAAACCGCTGTGGGGCCCAGCAATTCTCCCGAGCGGAGAAAAAAAGAAGAAGAACCGCACCCTACTTAGCCAAAAGACAAGAGCTAAGTCACGCGGAGCTTTTTTCGGCAGGCTGCTAGAGAGACGCACGCAAGTACGGAGGATTCCATCATGCGTTGGAAAGCCGCGTTCGGAATATGCGTAGGGGTTCTGGGGGCGACGGGCCTTCTGTGGTCGCAAACTCCCCAGGTGGTGGCCGTCCGTGCGGGCCGCATGTTTGATGGCAAGTCGGCGGAGTTGCTGACGAACCAAGTAGTGCTGATCCAGGGCGAGCGAATTAGGGACGTCGGTCCTGCGGACCGCATCTCGATTCCTGCTGGAGCCCAAATCATTGACCTCGGCCAGGCAACGGTCCTGCCCGGGATGATTGACGGTCATACTCACATCTTCGACGCCGGGCACGGGGATGTGAAACCTGAGCCTCCGCCCGACGTGAATCTGATTGACGATACGCGAGAATACCGTACGTTGGTGGCACTTGTGGGCGCCCAGAAGGACCTCAAGGCTGGCTTCACGACGTTGCGCGACTTGATGAATCACGGTAATGGTTACGCCGACGTAGACGTCCGGAACGCCATCAACAGGGGCCTTGTCATGGGGCCACGTATGCAAGTGGCAACGATGGGCCTTGTGGCCACAAACGGAGGGATTACCGGTTCTTGGGAATTGGGCGTCCCGACATGGGGACAGGTAGTCGATTCTCCGTGGGCGGCTCGCCAAGCTGTCCGCGACCAAATCCATTTCGGCGCCGACTGGATCAAATTGATTGCCACAGGTGGCTACCACTTTGAGCCGGACGGCCATCTGGTGAACGATCCGACGTTCACGTTTGAGCAAGTCCAGGCAATCGTCGATGAGGCGCACCGCCAGGGCAAAAAGGTGTCTTGTCACGCGATAGCGGGCGAGGGTGTGAAGAACTGCGTCAAAGCTGGAGTCGATACACTTGAACACGGCGTTGATCTCGACGAGCCCACGCTTGACATGATTCTGCAGAAAGGCATCTATGTCGTACTCACAGCCTATGAATATACGGCCCTTAATCTCGAAAAGGACCTCAAGGATACAGGCGGGAAGTACAGCCTTGCAGCCCTGCGCGAGAAGAGTGCCAGGATGCTCATCTCCCACGGGGCGAAAATCGCTTTCGGGAGCGGAGTCGGACCGTTTCCCCACGGGTCCCAGGCCGTGGAGTTTGGATACATGGTCAGGTACGGCATGACGCCTGCGCAGGCCATTCAGTCGGCAACTGTAGTCGCCGCGGAGATGATGGGTTGGCAGGATCGCATCGGCTCGATCGAGAGAGGCAAATATGCCGATATCATAGCAGTCGCTGGAGATCCGTTGAAGGACATCACCGAGCTCGATCGAGTTAAGTTTGTCATGAAGGGTGGAGAAGTGGTGCGAGACGACATGAAATGACAGCGGGCCGACGTGCGCAAAAACTTGGCCTCGGGGCCTGACCTGACTCTGAAGCATCTCCTTTTCTCTCCAACCATGGCGGGCGGCTTTCTTGTTATAGAGGACAACGATCCAGTTCGGCATTGAGTTGCCGTTCTAAATCGTGCATTAGATTGCATCGGCGGTGCCGCATCCTGTCGCGATGAGCAGTGCCTACCTTCACCGACATTTGGATATGAAAGGATAAATCGTCATGAAACCTAAGAAGGATACCCTTGATGCATGTGAGACAGCTGGTGCGCAGAACGTAAGCGGCGGGCCCGGCGAGAATTCTCGGCGCGGTTTCCTGAAAGGGAGCATTGGGCTAGTAGCGGGGGCTGCAGCGGCCCAATTGGTACCCAGCCAAGTCGCGGCCCAGCAAAGGTTTTCAGACGCCGCGCTTCCTGATCGACTCACCAAAGCTAGCGCTAGCGGGCGTCCAATCTTATTGAAGGACGGCATCATTTTAAGCATGGATCGGCAAGTCGGAGATTTTGAGAAAGGCGACGTGCTGATCCAAGGCAAGAAGATCGCCTCGGTGGGACCGAACGTAGAAGCGCCGAAGTCTGCCGTGGTGGTGAACGCGGCAGGCATGATCCTGATGCCGGGCCTGATTGATTCTCACCACCACCAATATGAGACAGTTCTGCGGAGCATCCTCGCCGATGGCGTAATTCTGGTCGGCGGCCTTCACGGACCGAAGAATAACTACAATTCGGTTATTCAATCGATTTTCACTCCTGTGTATACACCAGAGGACGCCTATACAGCCGAGTTGCTGGCGTCCCTGAGCCAGATCAATGATGGCGTCACTACGACAGTGGATACCTCGCAGGTTCAGCTCACGCCTGAGCACACAGACGCCTGCATTGCGGGTCTTAAGAAGTCGGGGCGCCGAGCCGTCTTTGCTTATCGCGCTGAGGGTGAAGATGCCGAGACCAGGTTTCCTGTTGAACTAACCCGTCTGCGGAAGCAGCACTTCTCGTCTGACGAGCAGTTGCTGACATTAGGTTCCTGGGGCAGAAGCCAGGATATGTGGAGGTTTGCACGTTCGCTGAACGTTCCGATCATCACCCATGTAGTCGGCACGACAATGGGCAATTTGGACTCGTTCGCCCAGGCGGGGCTGATGGGGCCGGACTGCGAATATATCCATTGCACGCGACTGACTGAGGCCATGTGGAAGAAGATCGCCGACACCGGCGGAAAAGTGTCAATCGCCGCGGCGATTGAGATGCAAATGCAGCACGGTTATCCGCCGTTGCAGCAGGCGCTTGACCACGGCATCCGCCCAAGCCTCAGTGTCGACGTCGAGTGCAACATGACGGCCGACCTGTTCACTGTTATGCGTACCGCTTTCACTATGCAGCGTGCGCTGGCTAACGAGCGAATCATCAATCGTGAGGACAAGGCGCCTAACCTCATCACGTGCCGCGACGTCATTGAGTTTGCGACGCTCGACGGTGCGAAAGTCGCTCACCTCGATAGCAAGATCGGTTCGCTGACGCCGGGCAAAGAGGCGGACATCGTCTTGCTCGCAACGGATCGGATTAACACTTTCCCATTGAACAACGTGCCTGGCACTATTGTAACGCTCATGGACACTAGCAATGTGGAGAGCGTCTTCGTCGCCGGAAGGTTGATGAAGTGGCAGGGTGAGATTGTGGGCTTCGATATGAACTGGCTCCGCGCGCAAGCGGAAAAGTCTCGCGATGGATTGATTGAGAGGTCGAGGTACCCGCGTGACTTGTTCGGGTCTTGTTGTATTACGACCTAGACCTCAATTGGGCTAGCCTCCGGCCGGATTCAAGCCTCAAACTACTCCCGACACTCCGCTGACCCGCCCTGCTCTACCAGTTGAAAGTAGAGATTTCGGTTTGCTTATCGGATCGGCTTTCTTGTGCCAATTCTAGGGCGAGTTTTCGGCTGTTTGTAACCTAATAAGTCGCGACTAACCGCGATCTCATTGGCGAATTCACCCGGTGTCCGCTCCCCGAGAGACGCTGGGGGACCGCTCTCATTATCACCGTCGTCAGCTCATCGTCAGATCGTACTGACACTTCTTGGGGAAACGTTATCCCCAAAGCCGAGACGACGCAATTTCTGCGCCCTTGCGAAGCGCATTGAGTTTTAGCCAAACGACAGGCTCGATGACCCATTCGCGTCCCGTAAAGGTTCCAAAGCCGCAGTCCGGCGCAGGGATGACGCGCTCGCGATCGCCCACAGCCGAGACTGCGTTCTCAATCCTTCGCGCTATAACTTCCGGATGCTCCACGATATTCGTGGTGGTGTCGATGACTCCGGGAATCAGTAACATGTCGGAAGGCAATGGATTGCGGCGCAGTGCTTCGAGTTCGTGCTGGTGTCTCGGATTGGCTAACTCAATACTCAGCGCTCCGACGTTCGCCTGATAAAGAACTGGCAAAATTATGTCTAGCGCAACGTCGTGGATGTGCGGGCCATCCCAATTACCCCAGCAACAATGCAGGCGTACCCGATCCCTTGGGATACCTTCGATGGCCTTGTTGAGTGCACTTACATGGATCTCGATAGCTGCCACGAACTCCGCGTCGGATAAATCGCGATAAAACATCGCGCGGTCCATGGCGAGATCGGGGGAGTCAATTTGCAGAACGAGGCCGGCACGGTAAATTGCGAGATATTCGTTCCGCATCTCTCTCGCGATCGCCATCAAGTAGGCCTCCTGCGAAGGGTAATATGCGTTCAACATTGTGGTCGAAATAATGCCCGGCGACGGAGCGGTCATGAAAGCCTCAACAAACGCCCCCGCTGCTTTCACACTTCGCTGCAAGCGGTCAATTTCGCGAGTGATAGCGGAAAAATCGAGGTAGCGGAGATCGTGTTGCGCTTCCGGAGCATTCTGCATACGGCTGCGTTTCGGGAAGCGACGGTTTAGTAGATCGATGAGCTCGGGGAATTCCTCATAGTCGCGGCCACGGCGACGTTTTGATTCGCCTCCAAAGCCCGACATTCGCTGTGCGACAAAGGTTTGAAACGCGACCCGTTGCTGCTCCCCGTCATTACCAACGTCGATGCCAGCCTTGGCCTGTTTTTCGACGATCTGTTGAACGGCGGCGTCCATCTCATTCGCCAGTTTATTTTCATCAATGGGCCCTCCTTCTTCGCGGCTAACCAGGAGCTCGGAAAGAACCTCGTTGCGCGGGAGGCTACCGACATGGGTTGTGAGGATGCGATCGCGACCGGTAATCATATATACAGCCCCCTTAGTCTTTTCTGGTTCCCAACTCTGTAAGTTAACCCAGTGGAACTCCAAGCGCTGTGGTCAGGGACGGACCGCAAAGCAAAGCAGCCCTCCAATAATGGCAACATTCTTTAGGAAATGTACTAGCTGGGTTTGCTGTTCTGTGCCCTTAAACGTCCAGAAATGGTGCGCCACTAGAGTCGCAAGAATCATGAAGGCAACGAGCCCCCGGGCTCCCCAACGACTCGCGAATCCAGTCAGCAATAGAACAGCTCCTGAGAATTGGACTACGCGCCCACACCAAATCAGAATCACCGCAAGACCTGGCGAAACGCCAAACGTCTTCAGTTCCTGAATAGGTCTGGTCTGATCCAGGATTCCCAGCGCGCTCATGAGAAAGATCAGCGCCAGGAGGAACCGCGGTAGTATCAGCTGATACGAAAATAAGTTGGAACCCATGTGCCTCCGTGTGCAGTCGCTCAGGTGGACTTAGAATTGTAAGCGGCGCAGAACGCATCACCCTCAACAACATTTGGAGTAGAGTTGAGTAGAGCTATTGTAGTCTGGCCTAGTCGTGACATCTTGGTGACCCGCCACTGGGAAATCACCCCTCTCATCTAATAAATGGGGCGCGAGCCGATTCACACTTGGTAGATAACAAGCTCCGCTTTTGGGTTCGTCATTTCAGCTCGTCTTTCGCAACTACGCCGCCTTTCATGACGAACTTCACTCGCTCGAGTTCGGTAATGTCTTTCG
>Ga0209415_10017489_pt1 | contig 11403 bp, 13 predicted proteins | sample PeaSoiSIISIP2007_FD_187696 | JGI IMG/M metagenome (GOLD analysis project Ga0209415, IMG submission 187696) | Peat soil microbial communities from Weissenstadt, Germany - SII-SIP-2007 (SPAdes) (version 2) | ecosystem: Environmental > Terrestrial > Soil > Wetlands > Peat | place: Germany...
AAACTCGTGAATAGGCGTCACGGTGCTCTTTCCCGTCCCGACGTCTCCGATGATGACGAAGTGGTCGGAGAAATCTATCGTGCCGAGAATCGAGAAGATAGGAAGCCGCGGCCTTGCCCCCTTGCTAGTCGCTTCTGCTTCCATATGTCTCAGCCGACGGAGCTGCATCGTCATAGGTTAAAGTATGCGCACCCGAGGCCGTGGTAGGGAAGCAAGGGGTTGGCTCGAAGCAAGCTCGCAAGATGGAAGAATGCAGCGAAGAAACCACAGCTTCTGAAGTGGGCGGAGGTCAAGGAGGAGAAGCTCAACGACAAGATTACTAGGAAGCTCGCCGTCGGCCAGAACGAGATGATCGGCCGCCTCAGGCTCGCCAAGGGCGCGGTCGTCCCTCCCCACAAGCACTTGAGCGAGCAGATCACAATGGTCATGACCGGCGCCATCAAGTTCAGCATGGGCGGCAAGGACATCACCGTCCGGGCGGGAGAGGTGCTCGTCATCCCCCCAAACGTCGTCCATTCGGCCATCGCTCTCGAGGACACCGACGACATCGACAGCTTCAGCCCGCTCCGCGAGGACTGGCTCACGGGGGACGACGCCTACTTGAAGACGGGCGAGTCGACCCTAAGGAAGTAGCTCGCCCGTCGGGCCGAGTCATTACCCTGCGTGGAGCTTTCCCGTGGCCGCACCGGCGAGCTCGTCCGGCGAGCGCGGTCTCGTTCGCGAATAATTCTTATAAGATTCAAGAGAACTTCTGCTGACAGGCAGGGATGAGTCTACAATGCTTGACGCGCCGCTCTCAGAACTGTTCCCGAGCCTGTTCAGCACGTCCAGGCCAATAACCACCCCTGACACCCCGGTCATGGTCGCGGCCTCAATACTAGCAACCTACGAATTTCCGATCCTGCCTGTTGCGAAGTTCGGTGACCCTCCAGACGTCGAGAAGAAGGGGGTCAAACTCTTCAAGGCGATAGGAGGCCAGCAAATCATACGCCTTCTGACTTTGACCAAGCCGAGCGACTACCACAAGGTCCTGTGGAAGCCTTGCACCACGACAAGCATGTGGTTAGGCGCTCTAGAATATCACGACAGTCTTGAGAAGCTGCTCAGGATCTTCGAGGTTACAGGCTTCGGGGATGCAAGGGTGAACGCCCCTGCTCCCCCCCACGCGCTGATTACCCTGGACGAGGTCGTCTCCCTCTACCGAGAACAGAAGCTGAAATGCAAGCTCGAAGTTAAGGAGGTGGCGTCTCGCGCCATCTTCGTGGACCCGGACACCATGCTGATGGAGGCGATGAGAACCATGTGCGAGAAGAGAATCCGCAGGCTTTTCCTGCACGGAAAAGAAGGCGTGTTCGTCTCCGACAGGAACATCCTGGCATTTCTCTTCTCCCCCAAAGCCTTGGCGGTCGCGAACGACGCGCCGGACTCGTGGACTGACGTGAAGATTTCATCGATTCCATCCATGAAGGCGAGCTTCGTCTCGCCTCAAGCCAGAGTCGAAGAAGTTGGGAGCTTGCCTGAAGCGCGTCATGACGTCTTCGTGCTCTCGGACGGGCTCTCTCTCGTCTCCAGGTGGGACTTGGTGATGAAACCTTGGAAGTTGGGGCAACTCAAACTATCGCCTCCCACGAGGTCGAAGTCCCATGAAGCCTAGAGATTCGAGGCAATCCACAGCCACGAGTAGCGGAGCCGCTCTCATTCATGAGAAACGCGTGTCAAAGTTTTAAGGGGCACGGCTCTCGGCTGGAAGCATGCGCCGCCGTTGCCTTCTAACGGAGGGCGTTTTCCCGATTTCACGCGGCACCTTCGCCAGGTCGGAGTCTCAGCGCGTGGCGACCATGCCGAAGCGTCCTGAGCGAGCATCCCAAAAGGGTTGGTAGCAAGCGTGTCGAAACAAGAGCTCTCAGAGATCGCGGTCGGAGAAGCAAGGGACGAGATGACCGACTACACCACCTACAAGCGGCTGGCGAGCTCAGAGAAGACCCCGGCCAACAGGGAAATGTTCGAGAAGCTGAGCGGTATGGAACACAATCACTACACGCTCTGGATGAAGTACTCACCGCGCGGCACCAAGGAGGTCGGCCCGAAGAGGGGCACGGTCTACTTAGTTCTCTGCCTCCGACTCATCTTCGGCGCTTCCTTCGCAATCAAGTTCTTGGAGCGCCGCGAGAAATCTACCGTTGGGAAATACGAGGCGCTCAAGAGCTCCGTCCCCGCCGAGGACCAGGCCGCGTTCCAGTCGATGATTGACGACGAGAAGGAGCATGAGACCGCCTTCGCAGACGTCGTCGCCGGCAGCTACGTGAAGTACATCTCCTTCATCGTGCTCGGCCTAGCAGACGCGCTCGTCGAGATAGCTGGGATTCACGCGGGCTCTCTCGGGATATACAAGTCCACCGAGCTGACGGGCCTCGCGGGGATTGTCGCGGGAGCCGCCGCCTCGGTCGCAATGGCCTCGGCAGCCTTCGCTCAGGCCAAGCAGGGATTCGATGGGTCGCCCGGGCTGGCCGCTGGCTACACAGGCGGCTCTTACTTCGTGGCCGCGGTCGCACTAGCCCTCCCCTACTTCCTGACCCACACTATGCTAGTGGCAATCACGTCCTCCGTTGTCGTCGGTCTGGCCATCATCGCGTTCGTGACCTGGTATAACTCGATCATCGTGGGCAGCAGATTTGTCAGGGAGTTCTCCGAGCTTGCCGGAGTGATGCTAGGCGCAACGTTCGCGCTATACGTATTCGGCAGCGTCATCCGCGTCGTGTTCGGGATATCAATCTAGCGAGAAAGAGGAACCTGCCGTCCTAGAACACGCCGCTGACGACGCCGTCGTCGCTGAGTGATATCCTCTCGGCCGCCGGGGACGAAGGAAGCCCTGGCATCCTCGATATCTCTCCCATCTCGATTATCACGTATCCGGCCCCCGCCGCTAGCTCGGCGTCGTGCACTTTAGCCGTGAACCCACGCGGCCTCCCCGCGAGCTTCGAGTCGTCTGAGAGAGATGTCGCCGTCTTGGCCAAGCAGACCGGGAAGTCCCCATAGCCGAGCCGCGTTATCTTCTCCAGCTCCGCGGTCGCCACCTCGGTGTAGGAGACGCCCGCCCCCCCATACATCAGGTCCACAATCTTTCCGACCTTGTCGCGGATCGAGTCGTCAAGCTCGTAGACCGGCCTGTACTTGCTTCCCTTGCCGGCCGCTTCCACCACCAGCTGAGCAAGGCGGCGCGACCCCTCTCCTCCATCCGCGAACGCGGAAGTCGTCGAGAAGGGGACGCCCTCCCCCGCGCAAAAGTCGGAGACGGCGAGCACCTCCTCGTCCCCGTCTCCCTCGAACAGGTTCAGCGCGACCACCGGCCGAAGCCCCAGGGTGCGCACGTTCTCGATGTGCTTCGCGAGGTTGGCCAGCCCGCTTCTCACCGCCTCCGGGTCGGGGGCGTCAGGGATCGGGATCGCCCCGCCGTCCGTGCCCCTGCCGTGGTGCCTGAGCGCCCTCAGGGTCGCAACTATGACCGCGGCATCGACCCCGACTCCGGCCACGCGCGTGACGATGTCGATGAACTTCTCTGCCCCGAGGTCGCTCCCGAACCCAGCCTCGACCACGGCGTAGTCTGCCGACTGCAATGCGAGGGCTATCGAGATTATGCTGCAGGTCCCGTGCGCGATGTTCCCGAACGGCCCGCCGTGCACGAGTGCCGGCGTGCCTTCGCTCGTCTGGACCAAGTTGGGTTGGAGGGCGTCCTTCAGCAACGCGCCCAGCGCGCCCACGATCCTCAGGTCAGCCGCCGTGACCGGCCGCCCCTCCTTGGTATACGCCACCATCATCCTTCCCAGCCGAGCCTTGAGGTCGGAGTAGCCCTTGCTCAGGCAGAGGATCGCCATGACCTCGGAGGCGGCCGTGATGATGAACCTCCCCTCGTGCGGGGTTCCGTTCTTCTCCCCCATCGCCACCCTCACTTCTCGGAGCGCCCTATCTTCAACGTCCAGAGCCCTCGGCCAGAGGATGGCTTCCGGGTCGATACCCAGGGCATTGCCGTGGAAGACGTGGTTGTCTATCGCCGCTGCGAGGAGGTTGTGGGCCGACGTTATCGCCTCCATGTCGCCCGTGAGCCGCATGTTCACTTCCTGCATCGGCTCCAGCGTCGACCTCCCGCCCCCCGCCCCTCCTCCCTTGATCCCGAAGACCGGCCCGAGGGACGGCTGCCTGATGCATGCGACCGAGAGCTTCCCAAGCTTCCTTAGGCCCATCGCGAGCCCGATCGAGACGACGGTCTTGCCTTCGCCGTGCGATGTCGGGGTCATCCCAGTCACGAGTACCAGCTTGCCCCTCGAGGGACGGCCGTCAAGTGCGGAGAGCGAGATCTTGGCCTTGTACTTGCCGTAATGCGTCGCGAGGCCGTCGTCGAGCCCCAATTCCGAGACGATTTCCTCGATTGGTCGCATGCCCGAGCCAGCGGTCCCCAGGGGCTCCTTATTGTTGGTTCGCAGGGGCTCGTTATCCGAACTGGGAATCGGCACGCCTGCTTAAATAAACCGCGCCTCTACGCAGCAACTATGACCGAGATCATGGTGGCCGTAGACGGCTGCGAGCACTCCGACAGAATCGTGGATACGGCAATCGGGCTGGCAAAGATGATGTCCGCGAAAATCGTCCTCACCTACGTCTCGCCAAAGATTGCGATCCCCGAACAATACGTCGATGCCATCAAGGCGGATGAGCCGGACATCGAGGCATACTACCAGGAGTTTTCTGAGAGGATGCTCGGAGGGCTCGACCAGAGGGTGAGGAAGCAGAATGTCTCCGTCGAGGAGATCTTCGGCACCGGAAACCCGGCTGAGTTCATCTTATCGAAAGCTAAGGAAAGGAAGGACAGCATGATTGTCATAGGGGTCCACGGGCTCCACAACATCGGCAGGCTTCGGGCCCTCGGCAGCACCTCGAGGCGCGTGATTGAGAACTCGCCGATACCTGTAGTCGCGGTCCCCTAGGCCGAGATCGAAGAATCTCTGTCAGCACTACTCTGCTTGTCTCACGGCGGGCGGAGCGGCGGCCGGGGCTAGTCCCAGCGCGGCCTCCCCGGGGTCGATTCCTGCGCTGAAGAGCGACTCCATGATGGCGTGCACCAGCTCCATCGCTGATGCGGGGCTCAGCTCCACGGCGACCCTCGCGCCCGGCCCCTCCTTCTCGTTGAAGAAGTCTATGTTGACGCCCTGCGGCATCGAGGTGTGGTAGGTGCAGTCGTACATGACGCATACCTCGTCGAGCTTGAACCAGCCGTCTGCGGACTTCCCAGCCCCTGAGACCTTCGCCTTCTGGACAAGACCTGTGCACATGCCAATGACCTCCTAGGATCTCCCCGGCGCCGAGAGGTTCTTCTCAAGGAAGGCGAAGATCTTCTTCCAGCCTTCGACGGCCTGCTCCTGCCTATACATCGGCTTGTCGTAGTAGAAGAAGCCGTGCCCTGCTTTGGGAAACATGTGGAACTCGTAGTTCTTCCCTAACCTCTTGAGCAGCTCCTCGTGCTGAGCGACCTGCTGAGGCGTGGGGAACTGGTCCTCCTCCCCGAAGATGCCCAGCATCGGACACGACAGGTCCTTGGTGTAATCGATAGGCGCGACGGGGGTCTTTGGGCCCAGCTCAGATGGGGCCATCACAACCCGCCCTCCCCAGCAGTCCACAACCGCGCTGAAGCCCTTGCTCCTGCAAGCGGAGAGGAAGGCGTGGCGCCCTCCGGAGCATGTGCCGAAGACGCCGACCTTGCCGCTGGACGTCGGGAGCGAGCCAATGTAGTCTCTCGCTCCCGCGGCATCGCCGACCACCTGGTCGTCCGCCGCCCCTCCAGCGGCGCGAGCCTTGGCCGCGACGTCCTCGGGCGACCCGTGGCCGAAGCGATAGAAGATGTTGGGGCTGATCGCCATGTAGCCGTGGTGCGCGAACCTGCGCGTGGCCTCGCGATACCACTCGTCCCAACCGGGCATGTGGTTGATCAAGACCATCCCGGGGAAAGGCCCCGCACCGAGTGGGCGGGCAAAGTAGGCGTTGATGACGCCGCCGTTGTACCCAGTCACCGTCACCGTCTCTGCGATCATCCCTTCATACATGTCGGTCCTATATGGTTGGTGCGACAAGACAACCAAGGTTTCTGACCTCTGCGCTTAAAGGATTACGAGGCCTGCCAGGCTACACCTCTTTCCATCTGGCGTTCCGGGAGACGACGACGAGGAGGACGGCGGCGAGCCCACTGATGATCGCCCAGTCGGTTATCAGGACGTTCCCGCTGAGCTGGAGGTATCCTGCCGCGTTCTGCATTATCTCCGCGACGTAGGTGGTCGGCGAGAGGTAGGCCAGGTACCTGAACGGGTACGGGATGTAGGTAATCGGGTAGTAGACCGGCGTTATGGCGGTGAAGACCGTGGTGAGGAGCCTCGACCAAGCGAAGCTCTGGACGATGTCGCTCGAGAGGGTCGCGAACATGAAACCGATGGTGATTGAGGTGAGGAACATGAGGAGCAGGGCGGCCGTCAGCTCAAGGGCCTGGAACGCGCCGGGGTGGATGTAGATCGCTCCCAGAACTATCAGGATGGCCAGCGCTGGCAAGTTGTAGATTATTTCAGAGGCCGCCATGCCGACGACGTATGCCGCGGGCGAGGCGGGCGAGCTCACCAGCATGTCCTGAAGCTTGAAGTCGTTCTTCAGGTGGGAGATGTCCCCCTGGAGCGACATCCCGCTCTGGAACATGCTCATGATGAGCCCTCCCTCGATGGCCTGGCCGATGAGCGCCCCCCGGCTGACGAAGTCGATCACGACCAGGAACGAGAGGGGCGAGAGCACTGTGTTGACGAGGTTGATGGGGTAGTTCTTCATCTCGTAGACCGCGTTGACAAGAATCGCCGCCACGAGCTGGCTTGAGCGGCTCCTCCTCACCCGGAGCCGCCTCCTTCGTTGCCCAGCGTCGCAGCCTCTTGCTCCGCGTGGGTCGACTCTCCCACCAGCTGGAAGAAGATGTCGTCGAGCGAGACCGGGCCGATTGAGAACCTCGCCCCCGCGACAGAGAGCCTCTTCGATATCGAGAAGGCCTCGTCCTCGTTGGTCAGTATCTGGACCTCGCCGTTCCTCCCCGTAGTGACCTCGCCCTGTGAGATCCCGGGGACCGGAGAGTTGGCCGGCAGCTTGACGCTGTATTGGTACCTGATCCTCCCTCGGATGGATGGGACCGTCCCGACCGCCACGAGGCGCCCCTCGCCGAGTATGCCCAGCGTGTCCGCGAGCTGCTCGGCCTCCTCCAGGTAGTGCGTCGTGAGAAAGATGAAGCGGTCCTTGGCGAGCTCGCGCAGTATCACCCAAAAGTCTTTCCTGGAGATGGGGTCGAGGCCGGTCGTCGGCTCGTCGAGGAATATGATGTCGGCCTCCGAGGCGAGCACCATCGCCGCCAGGGCCTTCCTCTTGGTTCCCCCTGAGAGCAATCGGTTGAGCGTGTCCGCGTACTTGTCCAGCTTCAGCCTGGCGAGCGACTCCTCAGCCCTCTTCTTAGCTTCCGAGTATTCGAACCCCCTCCACATGAGATACGTGAGAGTGGACTGCTTCGGGGTCATCCAGGAGATCGTCCTGGCCTCCTGGGGGACTATCGCTATCCTCTCCCTGAGCTTCTTGTCCTCCTTCACTACGTCGATTCCGTTTATCGAGGCGCTTCCGGACGTGGGAGCCAGCTCCGTCGCGAGGATCCTGACTAGGGTCGTCTTACCAGCCCCGTTCCTCCCTATGAGCGCAAAGATTCCGGACGAGGGAGCTGAGAAGGTGACGTCCTGAAGGGCGTCGGTCTTCTGCCCATACCGTTTGGACAGGCCGTTCGTTATGAGCTGGTCCATTCTTGTCCTCGATCGCCTTGTCTTCAGTTCGCTCGCCCCGGTGGCTCTATTTAATGGAATCACGAATGACAGCCCGAAATCGAGGTTACAGGGATACGTTGTCGGGAGCGCACTTTAGTATTGAAGCGGCCTCATGGCTGAGAGGCGCCGAGAACACTGGATGGGATAAGAGCTGGCAAGTACCTCTTCCGCGCGGCTTACCTCATCGTCTGGCTGTTCATCCTGCTCGTCGTCGCCGCCCCGATCTTGGGCGCCATAACCCCGCAGGTCTCTCCCCAAAGCGAGCTCGGTCTCGGGGTGAACCTCCAGACGGTCCAGCCTCAATTGCAACACTTCTTTGACGGAGGGATGAACTGCTCGGCCGAGTTTGGCGGCCCCCCAAGCGTCAACCCGTGTGCCCTGACCGTCACGGTTCCTGCCTTCAACAACTGGTTCCTCTCGGGCAGTGTCGCCCTCTCTCTCAGCTTCGCGGTGAACGGCACGACAGTCTACCAGACACCGAAAGCAAGTCTTACTCTGGCGCCGTTCCAATCCGGAGAGGTCGACGTCATGATGAATATACCCATCGAGGTCGCCGCGCAGATGCAGGGTCAACAGATCACCGGCGGCGGCCAGATGACCCTCCAGGAGGGAGGGTTGTGGTCGATTACGGTGAACCTCGGGCAGGGATGACTTGATTTGGTGAGAGTCGCCAGAGGTATCTCGTCCGCCGCGATCAATTTCGTGGTGTTGGGCATCGTCCTGCCGTTCGCCCTGAATTATTTCTCCTCGCAGATCTCGAGCTACATCGCGCTCCCTCCTCCCTCCGAGATATGGGCCGTCTTCCTCCTCTTCGGGGCGGTCTTCGCGGTGACGGGCTTCCTGCAGAACGGTTACTCGAAGGGGGACTTCGCCTGGCTATTCGGGAAGGTAGGAGGAGGCCTGGCAGGCATCGCCCTCTTCTACTACCTTTTCCTCCTGCTCCCAAGCTCGGTCGGGTCAGCGGGTGTCGAAGGCTCAGGGCTACTCCTTCTCGTAGGTCTCGCAATCGCGCTGTCCTATGGATACGTAGTCTTCGACTTCATGGACGCGAGGCGAAAGAACAACGCGAAGAAAGCCGCGACGGGTGGCATGGGGGTCGCGACCGCATCGGCATCGAGCGGCAGCTAGAGGATCCTACTTCTTCGAGAGCCCGTCGAGAATTTCCTTCGCCCTGTCCATCCTAATCTTCTTCTCCGCGACGAGCTGGTCAGCTATCTGGTCGACCATCTTCCCGGTGGCCCCCACGGAAGCAGCGATGTTCCGCGCGTGCAGCTTCATGTGCCCTCTCTGGATCCCCTCCGAGGCCAGGGCACGCAGAGCCGCGAAGTTCTGCGCCAACCCCACTGCCCCCATAACCTCGGCGAGCTCGATCGCCGTCTTCAGCCCGAGTATCTTCACGTTGGCCTTCGCGGTGGGGTGCACCTTCGCCGCGCCCCCCACAAGACCGACCGCCATCGGCATCTCCAGCGTCCCGACCAGGTCTCCGTCCTTGTTCACCTTCCAAGTCGTGAGCGGCTTGTACGCGCCCGAACGGGAGGCGTAGCTGTGCGCGCCCGCTTCCAACGCCCTTGTGTCCTGTCCGCACGCGAGCGCGACGGCGACGACCCCGTTCATGATCCCCTTGTTGTGAGTCGCGCAGCGGTAGGGGTCGGCGTCGGCGAAGGCGTATGCGTAGAGTATCCCCTCGACGACCTCTTCGCCGCCCAGCGCCTCCTTGTCGAAGACGGCCGTCGCTTTCACCAGCCTCCTGTCGGCAAGGTTCGAGATTATCCTAAGGTACACCCTTCCCCCACTAATCGCCTCCACCAATGGGGCCACGGCCTCGGCCATGGTGTTCACCGCGTTCGCTCCCATCGCATCGCCGCAGTTGACGAACAGCTCGACTATCACCATCGGCCCCTTGAGCGACTCGATGATCTTCACGTTGAGGTCCTTCGCCCCTCCGCCCAGGGAAACGAGCATCGGGTCCTGCTCGTTGGCCTTCGCGAGAAGCACTTTCTTCCTGGCCGCCAGCTTCTTCGCCGCCATGCGGGGGTCGCGGACTCCCACCGTCTGGATCTGCCCAATCATGACGGGGCCCGTGTTGGTGACCTTGAACCCGCCCTTGACTCTCGCTATCTTTGCGGCATTGCTCGCCGCCGCCACAACGGACGGCTCCTCGATGGCCATCGGAACGACGTAGTCCTTTCCGTTGACCAGGAAGTTCGTTGCTATCCCGAGGGGCAGGGTCATACCGCCGACGACGTTCTCGATCATCCTGTTCGCGATGTCGCTTGGGAGCCCTCCGGTGTTGCCGAGGACCTTGACCTCCTCCTCGGTCAATCCAGCCAGTTTCTGCAGGAGCTTGAGTCTCTCCTCCGTGCTCAGCTTGTAGAACCCCGGAAGCTCCGAACCTCCCTGCATCTGGTCTCTAGGGCCGCTTCCCGGCCGGCCATGTATTAAGTCTGAGAATCCGAGCCTTCGACAGGTAAGGACGCTCGCGCATCCGCCTCTTGCTGCGGAGAGCCCGGCTTGGCGATTATCCCACGCGAGGCCAGTTCCCGCAGTATTGCCTTCAGGTCTTGCCCCCTCCCTACAGCGCTCCTCATCATCGACACCGCCTTCTTGGTCTCGCCCTGACGCATCATCCCGAGGGCGAACCAGAGCTTCAGCTCCGAGCTCTCCGGAGCGAGGGACATCGCCTTCGAGAACTCCCTCCCTCCCCGCTCGAGGTCGCCCTTCGCGAGCAGCTCCTCGCCCGTCGCAGCATGGCTGTAGGCCTCCTGGACCTTCAGCATCCCCCTGAGCTCCTTCAGCGGCGCGTCGCCGTCCTCCACGCGGAGGTCGAGCAGCCTCCCCTCCCAAGGCGTGCTGGTAGGCAGCGCGGCGACGACCATCACGGCAGCAGACCTCGCCCCTCCCCCCCTCCTCGCCCCCCTCGAAGCCTGCTCCCCTGCCTCGAGCGCCGAGACGAGCCTCTCGGCCAACGTCCCCTTCCCGCCGCGGAAGGCGGCCGACATCGACCTCCAGACCCTCTTCGCGCTGACGAAGCTAGCCTGGACGCAGAACCCTCTTCCTGCCAGGTATCCTGACTCCGGCAGGCAGCCCTTGCCGGTGTGGGCGGCGGCGCGGCCCCTCCAGTCGATCACCATGACCTGCCTCACGCCCGGACGGGGGTCGGTCGCGAGGAGGGACTTTAGCGCCTGCGGCGGGGTCTTCCCGCCCTTCAGGAGGGCCAGCCCGAGCGGCCCATAGGTGGGCTCCACCGTCCCCTGGGCGACCACGACCCCGACTCCGGGCTCGGTCCATGTGGTCTTGGAGCCGACCGAGAACGACTGGGAAAGTACAGCCGCGCCCATCTCGCCCGACCTCTTGTCCACCGCGACGATCGATAGGGTTCCGCCCAGGGGCATTGGGACCATCGATAAGTCGGCTCGAACACCGAATAAAAGCACTCGCCCCGGACTTGAGTAAGGATAAAAACTGCAGTTTGCCGGCTGCCAATTTGGCGGGCCGGTCGTCTAGTCTGGTCAGGACGCCGCTCTGA
>Ga0209415_10017491_pt1 | contig 11402 bp, 7 predicted proteins | sample PeaSoiSIISIP2007_FD_187696 | JGI IMG/M metagenome (GOLD analysis project Ga0209415, IMG submission 187696) | Peat soil microbial communities from Weissenstadt, Germany - SII-SIP-2007 (SPAdes) (version 2) | ecosystem: Environmental > Terrestrial > Soil > Wetlands > Peat | place: Germany...
CTACATCATATTTAAGCAAGCGCCCCTGATGGCCGCGGAGAACTTCCAGTTGGGTGTACATCGGCGCCAAACCGCAGATGCGGCGGCGGTCCTTGTCGCTGTCGATCGCGCGGAAGAAGCCCTCGGGATCACCGCGCACAATATTTTCGATCAGCGCGCGATCCTCCTGTTCGACCCATTTGACGAACTTCTCGTCGGCCGGCTGCTGGTCGCCGAACTTCCGTCCGACATGAGCAAAATCAACTCCGGCGATGATGCATACCGAGCGTGACTCCGCCGCCAGTTCGGCGCGCAGGGCCTCGATGAACGACCCGACCCGCGGATCTTCGCTGGGCATGCGCCCAGCCGCCACCATTTCGTGAAAGGAGCTGACCAGGATCGGGACGACCTTATAGCCGCGCGTGCCCAGCGCCCAGGCCAGAAACAAGGCCTGGAATTCGATCGAATGCTCATTGCGATGGAGCAGCTCGTCGGCAAACAGATCGCCGCCGGAATAGCGCGCCGCCAGCCGCCGGACCAGATCGCGATCGGTCTCCACCGCTCCCAGCGGCGTCGCATAGTCCTTCAGCGTCGCCGTAAACAGCTCCGGGCCGGCGCCGTAATGGGAAGTGCCGAGGATGATGAACAACTCGGGCGGCTCACATCCCATCAATTCAAAATAGGCGTGGGCGTATGCGGGACCGCCGCGGCGCGGGTCGATGTGCGGAGCGATCAATCCGGCGGGCGCGGAGCGGGAGCCACGACTCGCGCTGCGCCCCGGTCCATGCGGCGGATCGAAGAACGCCGCGAGCTCTTCGCGCAGGCGCCGGGCGTCGCCCTCGTAACACAGACCGGCATGGGCCGCGGCGCGGTCGCCACTGGCATTGAACTCCTCGCGCACGGCCGCGCGGCGGCGCGCGAAGTTCTCGCTGTCGAGGTAAAAGGCCTGGTCCAGCGCGGCGATTAGTTCCTCCAGCTTGCCTGCCGCGAGCACTTCCCCGAATTGGCGGGAGTATGCCTCCCTGATGTCTGCCAGCGAACGCGCGCCGTCAAAGAGCGTGATCAAAAAGTACCCGCCCATTCCCAGCAGAATCGGCTGCGGCGCCAAGCCCATCGGGTCGCGCAGGCAGATCATGGTCTGGCCCTGGTGCTCCATCGGAAAGGCTTCAACGGCCCGAATTCTGGGGGGTGTTTCCATAGTATCCACCGCAGCGGCATAGAGGCCGCGTTTACTGATGCTACGGCCTCTGCCACACTGCGGCAAGCCGCATCGTCATCCGCAAGCGATGACCGTTATGCTGGCGAAGACTCGCGGTAATATGATCGGTGTCGATGGCTGCCCGACCGCGCAAACGCTCCCAGGCCCACCCCGCGACGCATAAGCGTAAGCTGCGCTATCTGGTCGGACCGTCCGGCGAGATCAATCCCGGCGAGTCGCGCAAATTCATGCTGCCGATCGAGGGCGCCGACGAAGAATGCTTCGTGGTCAATTGCCGCGGCGAATTTCACGCCTACGTCAACCGCTGCCGCCACATACCGATCCCGATGGACTGGGTTGACAACAGTTTCTTCGCCGAGGGCGGCCGTTACCTGATGTGCCAAACTCATGGGGCGCTGTACGAGCCGGCCACCGGAGAATGCCTGGCCGGGCCCACCGGCGCCTGCGGCAAATACCTCTTCCGCGTGCCGATCGAGATCGAGCGCGGTCTGATCTACGCGCGGCCGCCCGAACAGCCGATCGAGCCGGGCATATGAGTCAGCGCCTCAGGCTCCGCAAAGCGGGAGTCCAGTCTCGTGTGATTCAACGAAAGAAGCAGTGACGCCCGGTGGGCGATTCACGATTCGGAAGCTGACGGGAAAGTGGCGGTTACTCGTACTCGTCGCCGAAATGGGCGCGCACGATACGAGACTTCAGGTATTCAAGCGTGCCGAGGTCTTCGACGATGTCTCCTCCAGTGTCATAGAAGAAGAGCTCGCCATTCTTGGTTCTTCCCACAGCGATGATCCACTCGAGATCGTCGCGATCTTCGAGTAGATAATTGATGGTCTGAGCGACCCCGCGGCCGGGAATGATGGTGATTTTAGGTCGAGGAGATTTCTCTTGCTTGGCCATCTGACAGCCTTAAACTCGCGGCGGCAGGATCTTCGGCGTCATTGGTAACAGTATGAGCCGACCTCGTTTCAAGTCAATAGCGCGAGAACTTCGCAGTGATGAGTGTTGGGGAAGAAATCAAACGCCTTCACCGAGGAAACAGCGTAGCCACCCTGCATGAGGATACGCAAGTCGCGGGCCAAAGTCGCCACATCGCAGGACACGTACAGCACGCGCGCCGCTCGCAGCCTGACGATTGTGGACATCAGTTGCCGCGCGCCGCTGCGCGGTGGATCGAGGATCACAGCCTGCGGCCGATACCCGGCCTTTAATAAGAACGGCGCCATCCCCTGCGCCTCCATGGCAGCGAAGCGCGCATCCGGAAGTTCAAGCGCCGCCGCATTGCGCTGCGCGGCGCCTATCGCAACCGGATCCGCATCGACGCCGAGCACCCGCGCCCCGCGTCTCGCCGCCGGCAGGCTGAAGTTACCTGCTCCACAAAAAAGGTCAAGGACTACGGCGCCTGGCTCGATCGCCGCCTGCTCCATTACCGACGCCACCAGCGCGCGGTTGCACTCCTGGTTGACCTGGCTGAAGGCGTCGGCTTCCGCAGTTAGTTGCATCCCCGGCTCCAGTTCAACGGTCACCGACACCTCACCGATCTCAGCGCGAGCGCCGCCACCGCGCAGAACTATTCCCGCAATCACATCATTGGCGGCGCGCACCTCGGTCGCGCGCTTGATATCGGCGGGCTGCACGCGCGCGCGCAGATAGGCCAGCAACACCTGGCGGCGGCCGGCCTTCACGATCTCAATCTCATCGCAATGGGCGCCCAAAGCAGCGGCGAGTTGACCAGCCGCATCGAAGCTCATCTCCTCGCCCGCCAGCAGGCAGCGGTCGACCGCGACGAATCGATTGCTCCCCAACTCAAAAAATCCGAGCGCGCCATGGTTCCCGGCCTTCAGGCGCAGGCGCGAGCGATAGCCGAACTCGGCCGGCGCGGGCACCATGAGATTGTGAGGGTCAAGCTCCAGACCCAGGGCGTGTCCGAGTTGCGCAGCGATTAATCTTCCTTTGGCGGCGGCCTGATCGGAGTAGGCGATTTGCTGCCAGTCGCATCCTCCGCATCGCGGCAGAAAAGGGCACGGCGCGACGCGGCGTGATGGGCCGGGGCTGATAATGTTCTCCAGACGCGCAATGGAATAGTCGCGGCGCGCGTCGGCAACGGAAACTTGCAGCACGTCGCCCGGCGCGGAGTTCGCAACCAGCAACGCTTTGCCGTCAAGATGGCCAACCCCGTATGGTCCCAGGGTCATCTCCTCGATCTCAACCTGGCATTGCCGATCCTCGCTAACCATGCATGCGTGCGTCCAGCACCGCGGCCGGGCAACCTCCGGCGTAGCCTCAGCCCGCCCGCTACCTCTATTATACTGATGGCAGCGCGCGGATCGGAGTTGTTCTGCGATACCGGGCGGCTTGAAAGAACCGAGGTGCTCGTCCCGTGAATGATTCAAGTCAGCGTGAATTGCCGCAGCCGCGTCCTGGCCCGCAGGCAAGCCGCGAAGTGGAAATATTCGCCGCGCGGCTGTTCAAGCGTTTGCCCGAAGAATTGGCCGCGCACCTGCCACAAGCAGCGCGTCTGGACATCGCCAAAGAAGCCTTCGATTTCTTCGCCATTCGATCGGAACCGGTGAAGGTCCGGGTGCGCAAGCGCGAGCTTGGCGGCCAGCCCGCGACCGTCATCGAAACCGCGATGCCGGATTGCGCGTTCATCGTCGATAGCTGCCGCGAGTACCTTCATCAGCTTGACGTCGCAGTCGCGGCCCTACTGCATCCGACCTTCAGCGTGGCGCGGGATCGCGATGGACGAATCGTTTCCTTTGAGGAAGGCAGCGCCAGGGAGCAGCGCGAGTCATACCTCCACATCGCACTCGAAATCGAGCTCGGCAACGCGGCGGCATCGGAACTGGCCGCCGAGCTCAAACGCCGCATGCATGAGGTGCTTGCCGCGAGCGGCGACTTCGAGCAAATGACGGCGCGCGCCCTGCACATCTGCGAGGAACTCGCCCTGGTCCGCGAACTGGTCGAGGTGCGTGACTTTCTGCGCTGGCTGGTCAACGACGGCTTCCTGTTTCTCGGCTACGAGCGCTACACGGTCAACTGGGCAGACGGCGCTCCCGCGCTGGAGATCGAATCCGGCTCCGGGCTGGGCGTTCTGAGCGAGCAGGATCCGGCCGAGCGCAAGACCCGCACCTTCCACACCATCGAGTCACTCGAACCCGGCCTGCTTTTTAATGGGCCGGTTCTAATCGTCAGCAAGAGCCATCTTCAATCCCACGTTCACCGGCTTGAGCCGATGGACGACGTGTTGATTCGCCGCACCGACGCGGCCGGCCGCGCGATCGCCTTCGATCGCTTCATCGGCTTGTTCAGCACCAAGGCCGCCGCCGAGCCGGCCGAGCACATTCCGATCCTGCGCGACAAGCTGCGCCAGCTCATCAATGAGGAGCGCGTGTTGCCCGGTTCGCACGATTACAAAGAGCTGGTTGCGGCATTCAACAGCATTCCCAAGGAGGAATTGTTTCGCGCTTCGCTTCCCGAATTGCGCCAGGAACTGAGCGCGATCATCGACTCCTTCAGCGACACCGAAGTGCGCCTGGCGGTGCTGCCCGACCCGCAGCGCAAGATGGTGGTGGTGATGGTGCTGCTGCCGCGCGATCGCTTCTCCACCGACGTGCGCGCGCGGATTCAGGAGGCGTTGGCGCGCCGGCTCGACGCGACGCTGGTTTATTACCATCTGGTGCTGCGCGAAGGGTACAGCGCGCACCTGCACTTCTGCTTTACCGCGGCGAACCCCATCGCTGTCCGATCGCCGGCGCTGCAGGCGGAGATCGCGGCGCTGACCCGCACCTGGTCCGACCGGCTTCATGAGCAACTGGTGCGGAAGTTCGGCGAGCCCCATGGCGGCGAGCTTGCCGACCGCTACCGTAAGGCGTTTCCGGCCGACTACCAGGCGGCCACCGAGGTCGAGCGCGCGATCAACGACCTCGAACAGATTGAAGCGGCGCTGGTTGGCGGCGCCGCCAGCGTCGAGGTTTGCGCATCGCCGCCCAACGCCGCCGCGCCGTCCACCGAGTTGAGAATTTTTCAGGTCCACGAGCCGGTGGTGCTGTCGGACCTGATGCCGCTGCTACAGAACTTTGGCATCCGGGTTTTGTCCGAGGACGCTCATGAGCTGAAGCCGATCGTCGATGGCCGCGTGGAAACGGCCTTCGTACTCGCCTTCCTGGTCGAGGGGCCTGAGGGCCGGCCGCTAAATACCTTTCCGGGCGCCGGGTTACTGGCCGAAGCATTGACCGCCGTACGCAGCGGACTGGCGGAGAACGACCAACTTAATGCTTTAACGCTGACCGGGGGGCTGGCCTGGCGCGAAGCCGCGTTGCTGCGCGCCTACCTGGCGGCAGCCTTTCAAATGAAGCTCGGGCCGGCGCGGCCGGCGCTGCGCCGGGTCTTTCTCGGCTATCCCCGTCTGGCGCGCCAATTAGTCGACTTTTTCGTCGCGCGGTTCCATCCCGAGCGCGAGACTCCGTCGGCCGAAATGGAGCGGATGCGCGCGAACTATCTGGAATCGCTGACCGCGGTGGACAATATCGCCGACGATCGCATCGCGCGCCGCTTGCTGGCGATGGCCGAGGCGACGGTGCGGACCAATTACTTTCAGCCGCTGGGCCATCCGATTCCGAATATCGTGCTGAAGTTCGAGAGCGCCAAAATCGCCGACCTGCCGGAGCTGGCGCCGCTTTACGAAATCCACGTTGACAGTCCGCGCATGCAGGGATGCCATCTGCGGGCCGGCAGAGTTGCGCGGGGCGGTATCCGGTGGAGCGACCGGCCCGATGACTTCCGCACCGAGATCCTTGACCTGATGAAGACCCAGACGGTCAAGAACGCGATTATCGTTCCGGTAGGGGCCAAGGGCGGATTCATCGTCAAGTCGGCGACCGGCAAGCCGCCCGCTCCCGACGAAGTAGTCGAGGCGTACAAGACGTTGATCAGCGGGATGCTGGATCTCACCGATAACATCACCGGCAGCGAAGTGACGCATCCGCCGCGCGTCAAGGTGCTCGACAACGACGGCGCCTACCTGGTGGTCGCGGCTGACAAGGGAACGGCGGCCTTTTCGGACACCGCCAATGCCTTGGCGGAGGAGCGCGGCTTCTGGCTGGGCGACGCTTTTGCGTCGGGCGGCAGGCACGGTTACGACCATAAGCAACTTGGCATCACGGCGCGCGGCGCGTGGGAGTCGGCCAAGCGCCATCTGCGCGAGATGGGCCGCGACCTCGAACGCGGCGCGCCAGTCACGATAGTGGGTATCGGCGACATGTCGGGCGACGTCTTCGGCAATGGCTTGTTGCAGTCGGCCAACGTCAAGCTGCTGGCCGCGTTCGACCATCGCGGTATTTTCCTTGATCCCGATCCCGACCCGGCGCTCAGCTTCGCCGAGCGCAAGCGCCTGTTCGAAATGCCGCGCTCGCAATGGTCGGACTATGACGTGAAGCTGATCAGTCCGGGCGGCGGCGTGTTTCGCCGCGGCCAGAAAATCATCCCCCTAAGCCCGCAGGTGCGCGCCGCACTCAAGATCGACGCCGGCGAGCTGGATGGCGACAGTCTGATCCGCGCCATCCTGCGCGCTGAAGTCGACCTGCTGTATAACGGCGGAATCGGCACCTACGTCCGCGCCGGTGATGAGACTGACGCGCAGGTTGGAGACCACGCCAACGACGCATGCCGAATCGTGGCATCCGAGTTGCGCGCCAAGGTCGTGGTCGAGGGCGGCAACCTGGGCTTCACCCAGAAGGCGCGCATCGAGTACGCGCTGCGCGGCGGGCGAATCAACACCGACGCGATCGATAATTCGGCGGGCGTTGACCTTTCCGATCACGAGGTCAATCTCAAGATTCTGCTGGCGCCGGCGCTGGCCAGCGGTGCGCTTTCGATCACCGAGCGCAATCGCGCACTCGAAGAGGCCACCTCCGAAGCCGCCGAGCAGGTGCTGAGGGACAATCGCGATCAGGTCCTGCTGCTCAGCCTGGAGCAAATCCGCAGCCGCACCCAGCCCAGCGTGTTCCGCGAGCATCTCACCGCGATCGAGCAGCGCGGCTTGCTCAAACGCAGCGAAGAGGCGCTGCCCACGCGCGAGGCGCTAAGCGAACGCCATGCCCGTTTTGCCGGCCTGACCCGTCCCGAACTCGCGGTCCTTATCGCCTACACCAAGCTGGATCTCAGCCAGCGCCTGGAAACCGCGGCTATCGTCAGCGATCCCTATATGGTCGAGCGGTATCTGGTTCCTTATTTCCCGCCGTCGATAATGCGGCGGTTCGCCGGCGAAGCTCCCGGTCATCGGCTGCGCCGTGAACTGGTGGCGACCCAACTCGTCAACGAGCTGGTCGATACCATGGGGGCGATCTTCGTCTTCAGCCTGGTGCGCGACTTCGACCTCAGCACCGAGCAGGTGGTGCGCGCCTGGGTGATCGCTGCGGACACTATCGGGCTGCGCGAAGAGATCGACCGGATCAAGGCCCGCTCCCGCGAGTTGATGGTCGAAGCCGAGCTCGAGGCGCTCTTCGCGCTGGAGCGGGCGGCCAGCCGCGCAACGCGGGTGACCCTCGGGGCGATCGACGGCGAAGCGGTCGGTATCGCCGCAGCCGTCGGCCGTTTCCGGTCCGCCTTCGGCGCGCTGGTTGCGCGCTTCGAAGGCTATCTGGCCGGCCACGAGCAGGAGCGCTTCGAACGTTACTACCGCGCACTGCGGTCGGCAGGACTGGCCGAGGCTGACGCTCATCAACTGGCGCGGCTGGAGTTCGCGGATCATTTAGTAGAGGTCGTCAGAATCGGCTTTGACCTCGGGGTGCCGGTGGAGCGGGCGGCCGCGGTATTCTTCGGCCTCGCCGCGGGTGTCGACTTTGCGGTGATGGACGATGCAATCCGCAGCGTCGGCACCGAGGACCAATGGGAGCGGCGCGCCGCGCAGGAACTGGACCAGGCGCTGCGCGGGGCCCGCGTCAGACTGACCCGCTCGATCCTGGAGAACTACCAGGGGGAGGACCGCGACGAAATCCTCCAACGCCTGGGCCAGGTTCGTCCGCGTCAGTTCGAACAGGTGGGCCAGGTGCTGGCCGAGATTCGCAGCCTGCCGTCGGTTACGCTGGCGCCGCTTTATGTAGCGGTGCGGTCGGTGATAATGCTGTCCTTGCCGCCGGAAAACAGAGGCCTACAGGTCAGCCCGGCGGAAGAACGGACGGTGCTGGTTGCGAAGGGTTGAAGCCGCGCGAAATTTATTGTTGCGCAAAGCTTTCCAGCGGCCCCGTCGGTAGCAGCGACACGTCGGCTGACAGGACGGAGGGCCGCGGAGCAGACGCCTTGAGGTCCTGGTACAGCCGCACCCCGGCGGCGAAGAAAAACGTCGAGGTCGCCAGGGCCACGATCACCGAGATCATCTCGAGGATGAAGACTCCAGCCCACAGCGCGCCTGTGATCGCACCTAACAGGCCCATCAGCAGGCTCAGGGCAACGAACAGGCCGCCCGCCCACGAATTGAAGCCCGACCACACCGCGAGAAAGACCACAATCCGGATGGCGACCTGAAAGAAGCGCTTACGCATCAGCTCACGGCTGTAAAGCAGCGCGGGCCAGCTACGGTAACCGTCGAGCACCAGCGCATACTGAGCGAAATACAGCCACACGAAGGCCAGAAAACCGGGGACGATCAGCAGCACGAAGCCGACGCCGATGGCGACCAGTTGCAGCAGCGCGATCCATGCAAAGGAAGGCAACAAGCGGTATGAATCGCGGAAGATGTGCCGCGCCGCCCCCAGCGCAGTGCGCTCTGGCGCACCCTGTTGAATCCATTTCAGCGCGGCCAGCACCAGCAGATTCGCTCCGGCGATTATTACCAGGAACAGTAGGTGGAGGCTGAGGGTGGCCCACCGCGGAAAGTATGGCTTGGCCTCGGACGGGGCGGGGTACGGAGTCTGGGCCAGGTGCCAGGCGACGTTGTGCCAGCCGACGCTGCGGGTTCCCGGCTCGATCACCTCGACCAGCGAATGCTGCAGATTGAGCGCGTCGGGCAGCAGGCAAAGCGAAGCCAGCAGCGCAGCGGGCGCCAACACCACTGCAAAGACCCGCCAGTTGCCGGTCAGATCGCGAACGGCGTTGGCAAGGTAGATGAAACTGCTCTTTATTCGCGTCTCAGCCACGATTCGAGCAAGGTTTACATCACGGCGGGCATGAAACAAGTCTCGCACCGGATCGGCCGCGAGCAGGACGCTGCAAAAATCCAAATCAACCGGGATTGAGGTGACGCTCGCATTCAGCACCCTGCCAGGCGCTCTTTTCCACCCCGCACCATTCGCGCTAATCCTGATAGTTAACCGGGCCGGATGCTATAGCTATAGTAACAGCTTGGGTGCGCCGCCCCGCAGGGGAGACAATTATGCCTGCCGATGAACGTGACAAGATGATTGCGAATGAGACCAAAATGATCCGCCGGCTCCGGATTCTGGCCGAATTGACCACCGCCCTCATCGCCCAGGACCAATCGCTCACCCTGGAGCAGGGATGGGAACACGTGGAGGCGCTGAAGGGCGCCGCGTTGGCGATGTTTCCGGGCAAGGGCGAGGTCTTTGACCTGGTCTACCTGCCGCGCTTTTCCCGCCTGCTCGCCGAACGCTTCGGCGCCAACTAGGGATTCGGAAGAATTGGTCATCTCAACGAGGGCTGTTTTATTCCCTCTCCCACATTCAGTTGTGGGAGAGAGTTAGGGTGAGGGTTCTGGTGCACTTCAAGAAGCGTCGCTGGTTTTCAACCCGAGGTCGAATTCGCTCTCTGACCACCTATTGGGCCGATATAGCATGCGGGAAATCGCCGGATTGATCGCGCTGCCCGACGGGTCCCTGACCGCCGGCCGCGTCGCATTCTCCAGCCGGATCGAACGCGTCGAACCGTTCGCGGCCGCCGGCCGCGATTACGTGCTGCCGGGCTTGATCGACCTGCAGGTCAACGGTACCCACGGCATGGACGTGATGGCGGCCTCGCCCGACGACCTCACCGACATGAGCCGCTACCTGGCGCGGGAAGGGGTCACGGCTTATCTGCCAACCGCAATCACCGCTTCCCTGGACCGCATCGCCAAAGTGGAACGCGCCGTTGCCCATTGCCGCGCAGTCAATGACAACTCGTTCGATATCGCGTCGATCCTCGGCCTGCATCTGGAAGGTCCGTTCATCTCCCCGCAACGCCTCGGCGTCCATCCCGCGCTGATGCTCGATCCTGCGGGAGAAGACCTCGAACGCGTGCTCGCTATGGAACAGTTGCGGCTGCTGACCCTGGCTCCCGAATTGCCCGGCGCTCTGACGGCAATCCAGCGGGCTAATCGGCGCGGGGTCGCCGTCTCTATCGGACACACCGACGCAACGTTGCCCCAGGCACAGGCTGCGATTGAAGCCGGCGCCCGCATGTTCACCCACGTCTTCAATGCGATGCGCCCGTTGCATCATCGCGAACCCGGGGTCGTCGCTGCCGCGCTGACGCCGTCTCCCGCGTTCGCGGCGGTTATCCCGGACGGAGTCCATGTTCATCCCCAGGTGCTGGCGCTGGTTTACCGCGCGCGCGGCGCCGCCGGGATGGTCCTGACGTCGGACAAGGTGGGCGCCGACCCCGGCGCGAGCCCCGCCTTCTTGTCCGCCGCGAGTAATGGCCGGGGCGCCGCGCAGACCAATGACGGCCGGCTGGCGGGCAGCCTCATTTCGATGCTGGACGGAGTTCGACTGATGGTGAGCGAGGTCGGGGTTAGCGTGGGCGAGGCAGCGCTGATGGCGTCAACCAATCCGGCGCGAATCCTGGCGCTGCGCGAGCGGGGCAAAATTGAAGCCGGATGCGTGGCGGACCTGATCGTGCTCGACTCCGCGCTAAATTTGAAAGCGGTCTTCATCGCCGGTTGCGAACTGGACTAGACTAGAAATAAGCGCCAATGGAAACGCAGCGCGTTTATCTCAAGAAGTGAGCCGCGCTGGTAGGAGCGAAACCGCTTCGCTTGAACTCTTTACCGTAGCGCCGGCCTCTGTGCCGGTTCTTTTTCCGTAGCTCCGGCAGGATATCGAGGGCTGTTCCTAAGTATGGATTGCCGCACTTGAGTGCGAAGAAAAGGAACCGGCACGGAGGCCGGCGCTACGGACAGGGACTTGGCAGTTGCGGCATTCGCCGCTTGGCGATTCCGTTGGCGCTTATTTCAGGACTAGAATAGGGATCTCACCCCGCCCGCTCGTCCGTCGGG
>Ga0209415_10017492_pt1 | contig 11401 bp, 9 predicted proteins | sample PeaSoiSIISIP2007_FD_187696 | JGI IMG/M metagenome (GOLD analysis project Ga0209415, IMG submission 187696) | Peat soil microbial communities from Weissenstadt, Germany - SII-SIP-2007 (SPAdes) (version 2) | ecosystem: Environmental > Terrestrial > Soil > Wetlands > Peat | place: Germany...
TTGACGAATGATTTCTTCGTCAACCTGCTCGACATGAACACGAAGTGGCAGAAGTCCGCCACATCGGAAGGCGTGTTGGAAGGGCGCGATCGGGCGACGGGCGAGCTCAAGTGGACGGGCACTGTCGTCGATCTCGTCTTCGGTTCCAACTCCCAGCTCCGAGCCCTCGCGGAAGTCTATGCGTGCAGCGACTCTCAGCAGGCGTTTGTGAAGGAGTTCGTGGCGGCGTGGAGCAAGGTGATGAACCTGGATCGCTACGACCTGGCCTGAGCTCGGCGGAAAACGAGAGCTGTTTGTCAGCGTGGCCCAGATCCGAATCCTGCCGCTGACAAGCCGCTGAGAATGAACTGAACCGCAATCGCCATTAGCAGCAGGCCCATGAAGCGCGTCAGGATGCGGATGCCGGTGTCGCCCATGCGCCGGCCTACTCGGTCCGCGGCGGCCAGGACCCAATACGAGAGAAACGCGGTCAGCGCCAAAACTACAATAATCGACACGCTGTGTTGCCAGGTCGCCGATTGAGCCATTAGCGCCATGACGGTGGAAATGGATCCTGGCCCCGCGAGCATCGGAACTCCCAGCGGAATAATGCCGACGTCTTCCTTCTCCATGGCCTGCTGGGTCTCGGACGCGGTCTCCTTGGTTTGCGACCGGCGCGCCTGGACCATATCGAGCCCGATCAGGATCATGATCAATCCTCCCGCGATGCGAAACGCCGGAAGCGTGATTCCGAACATCTTGAAGATCAGCGTGCCGCCTAACGCAAAGCCTGATAGTACGAGGAAACAGGTCCAGGCAGCGCGTTTCGCCATGTGGCGGCGCTGTGCCAACTCCGCATGGGAAGTCAGAGCCAGAAAGGTGGGGATGGAAGCGAAGGGGTCGACGATAAAAAATATCGAGCTAAACGCCAGCAGCAAGAACTCGATATGTTCTTGGAAAGAGCCGAGCATGGAACCTTCTCAGTGTCGCATTCCTGGCCGGGGCCGCCTTTGTGCTAATGTCCGAGTATCGACCGAGGCCAATACAACTTTCTAATCGATGCCTACGCCACCGAGCGGGTGAAGGTGGTCAGCGTGTGGAGCATGTTCCGCGACGACGAGCTGCCGGTCCGGCCGAATCCAGCCGACCCGCGTGGACGAAGCGTGCACGAGCAGATGGTGCACCAATGCGTCAGCGAGGACTTTTGGTTTCGGACCATGCTCGGCATCGACGTGAACGCGCCTCCCTTGCCGGCTCGTGAAAATCGTTGGGAGTTCATGGCGCGATATGCGGAGGATAGCGCCAAACGCCTTACCATCCTGCAAGCATCCGCCGATCCTTGGTGGGAAGAGATGGCGTCGTTCTTCAATGTACGCCGCTCTCGCGCCTGGGTGATGACACGACGGATGACGCATACCGCGCAGCATCGCGGGCAATTATTGGCCATGCTTCGCATGCTGGGTCATGATCTGCATAGCACCTATGGACCCACGGCAGATACGGGAGGACTCATGCAGAATCACGCGCCGACAATCTATGGATATTCGACGGTGGAGGCTTTGCTTGAGGCTGAGGCGAAAGGTGGGAAAAAGGCGTCGCTGCCGCCACGCCCGGATCGCCCGGTAACCGAACGACCGTGAGGCGGCATTAGCCTAATATCGCTAGCGCAACATCCAATAGGCGAGAGCTGCCGCGCCTGCAAGTCCGATCACAACTCCAATGACGATTGCTTTCGTCCAGTTGGTCCGGCTTCCACTCAGTACCGGTTCGGACAATTCGGCGGACGGCGCCGGCTCTTGGTCGGCTGCGGGGGAATCAGTATCTGCGCCGGCTTCCGGCTCGTGCGTCGCCGCGGCTGTGGCCAGCATTGCAAGAGCTTCTTCGGGCTGTATCTCCGCCTTCTCGGAACTGAATTCGTTAATTCTTTCCTGGATTCGCTTGAGCAGTTCTTCGGGCGCTTGTAGCAGGCGTTGACGGGCGCGCGGTGGCAAACCCGCGAGCACCGCCTCCGCGGTGGATGGCTTCAGCGGCTTTACGACATCAAATCCCAGGACATCGGCCAACTGGCACGCTACATGCACAATGCGTAGCGCATTTAGCTCGACACCTTCGCAACCATCATGATGGCGTCCCGCGATTACAGCCACATCGGCCGGCAAGCCCCAGCGTTCGGCCAGCATCCGGCCTGCTTCGGCGTGGTGCATGCCAAATGTTTCCTGCTCGTAGTCCAGAAGGTCAACGCAACGCTCGGCGGCGCCGCGGATCACCTGATCGTATTCGACCGGATACGCCACCAGGAGACCCAGCCGGCCGATGTCGTGCATGATGCCGGCGGTGAATGCCACGCTGGTGAACATCTCGCAAGCGACCGCGATTTCTTCGGCCAGCACCGCCGTTGCCACGGTGTGCTGCCAAGAGCGCCTCAGAGCTTCGGTCTTTGGCGCGCCTCCGGCGTAAGCCGCAGTGGCGTGGGTGAGCGTGATCTCCCGCGTAAGATCCAAGCCCAAAAGCGCTACTGCGCGCCGTGCGTTGGTCACATTCGCAATGAACCCGAATTGAGCGGAGTTGGCGCGTTGCAGCAAGCGCGCCGTGAACGTCGCGTCGGCGCTGATCAGGTCGGCTACTTCGTTGGCGTCCACCGCCGGGTTGGCAAGCAGCTCGAGCAGTTTCACCGCCACTGGAGGGAATGGCGGCACTTGTTTTAGACTGGCTGAGACGGTCGCTGCGGACCTTTTCATGAGCGGGAAATCTCGATCTTTCCCTCTTCTTATCGTCGGTTGTGCTCTGCGACATTAGACCTTTCGATTCAAACATTTCCGACTTATCTTGTCTCTAGAATCGGACCCCCGAGTGGTCTATGCTAAACAAATGAAATTCTTCAAAGGCTGGTTGTTCGCCGGCGCCGCGACGGTGGTATTGACCCCCATCGCCTGGGCGCATTTTCGGCTGCTCGAGCCGCAGTCCTGGCTGGTAGAGAACAATCTTGGCGATCCCCAGAAAATGGGACCGTGCGGTGGCACAGCGGCCGATAATGGCACGCCCAGCAACGCGGTGAACAAGGTCCAGGGCGGCCAGATGCTGCACATCAAGTTGCAGGAGACTATCTTCCATCCGGGACACTACCGCGTCGCCCTGGCGGTGAATTCGCGCTCCGAACTGCCTCCAGATCCGGACGTCGCAACGCGCGACACCGACAAAGGGCCCTGGTCGGTTTCATCGCCCATTGTCAGCCAGCCCAAGATTCCGGTGCTCGCCGATGGCCTGTTTGTCCATACGACGAAGGCGACCGGGCCGTTCGAGACCGACGTCCAACTCCCCAACATCAGCTGCGAGAAATGTACGCTGCAGATTATCGAGTTTATGGCCGAACACGGCTACAATAACCCCGGCGGCTATTTCTATCACCACTGCGCGGTGCTGCAGATCACGCCCGATGCGGCGAAAGCGATCGACCAGCGCTGGCCGGCGGCGCGTTAGCGCTTATTTGGAAGGCAGGACCAGTTCGCAGGGCTGCGGATCCCACTTCGATCCGTCCGGTTCGCGCCGATAATGATTGCTGACCACCCACGGCGCGTCCAGGTAGCGCGGGTCTTCCAAAACCTGCGTCTGCACCAAATATTCGCTGTTGCCGGCCTTGTGAAGGTCGTAATATTCGGTGAGCACGGCGTTCGCGCTGAACGGTACGCCGTTATTGCGGATGTAGCCGGGCTTGATGCGAGTGGTGACCACCTTCAAAGTCCCACCCAGCCTGCGCGTGTCCGGCGGCGGTGGAGGCGCGGCCATGCTGGCGGACGCGAATCCCGGGGTGTTGGGATCTTGCGCCGAGATTTTGGACGTGTAGGCGCGTATCGATTGCGGCGTTTGCCAGGCAGCAATGGACGATCCCTGCAGGCTGAGCTCGGCCGTGACCGCGGCAGGCTCAAACAGAAACAGCCGAGTCTGTTTTCCCGCATCGATCTCGACCTTTAGCCCATTGTTCTGCCAGGTGATGTGCAGCCGCGCCGGTTCACGCATGATGTTGGGCGCGCCGTAGCTCAGGCACTGTTTGCCCTCCGCGATGTCCTTGGCTGGATCCCAGGTATCGGCCACGCGCTTGCCTTCGGCATTGAGTGGAATGCTGTAGTAATCGCCCTTCGGAGCGTTCAGCATGCGATAGCGCCAGTCTTCCGTCACCAAGGAAACCCAGTAGCCGGTGATATCGATCGGAGCATTCATTTGGGCCGCGGCGCTGGCCTGGGTTTGAGCCTTCAGCGTCAGCCCTCCAAGCGCGAATGCGATGGCAATCCATCGGGAGGTCATTTGGACTTCAGGCTCCTATAGACAGTTTCCACGAACATGTCTCCGGTCCACGCTGCGGTGCCGTAGCGCCGATCGTAATCGCGGCTCAAGCGCGCCGCCCGCACCTCTTCGAGCGTTTTGCCCTTGTGCAGCATGTCTTGCACGCGGTCGCGAATGATGGTGAGCATGTCCCGATAGTCGGTCACGTCGGCTTCATCGCACAGGCGTCCGTGGCCGGGAATCACCATCGTGCCGCCTTCCTGCATGGAGCGCGGCACGGTCAAGTCTAGAATGTGGTTCAGAGCCTTGATCTCTCCTTGAATGCTCCCGCCGCGTTGCAAGTCAATCATCGGATAGCCGGTCGTAAGAAAGATGTCTCCGGCCGCGATCACGTTCGAGCCGCGAAACAGGACAATGCTATCGCCATCGGTGTGCGCATTCTTTTCGGCGAAGATTTGAATGGCTTCTCCATTGAACGCGAAGCTCTTCTCATCCAGAAATGTCAGCGTCGGCCAAGCACCTCCAGGGACACCCGACCCCTCCCGGCTAAAGCGTTGCAGGACGTTATCCTGAGCGAACAATGCGATGTCGGATTGGGTCTGATAGGATCGCGACGACGCCGGCTTCAACAGCACTTCGTTGGAGCCGTTGTGATCCGCGTCCGGGCCGGTAACGATTATGAAACGAACTGGCTCGCTCGAGAGCTTTTGGATCTCGGCGAGAATCGTGTCGCGCATCCGCGCAGGCCCGGTGTCCACCAGCAGGACACCGTCGTGGCCGGAATCTTTTCCCACCTGTATCGCGATGTTGCCCAGCGTGCTGGCGAACATATACACGTTGCCCTGGACGTGCCGCACTTCGTATGGGACGCCCGCCGCGTGCTGGAGTTGCTGACCCGCGGCCAGCGCTGCCGTCACGGCGAACAGGCAGGCGATCCTCATGGCTTGGTCTCGCCTTTCTTTTGATGCTCCTGCTCGAACTGCACCTCAAACACCTTGGCGTGCGGAATCACCATCTGCTTCACTTTCTTGCGATATTCCGGGTACATGGTCTCCGCTCCGCCCCGGCTCGCTTCGAAGGGCACTCCATATTCCTGGGAGAACTCGCGGATCACGGTATTGGTGCCCGGCAAGTGATGAGGCACCCAGCCATACGGACGCGGAATCTCGGGACTGGGCAGGCAGGAGCCGTAGCCGGCGATCGGCGAGAAGACCTGGTAGGGATTCCAGACCCAGCTCTCGGTCCGTACCAGAGGCTCCGTCAAATAATTCGGATCATCGGTGATGGTGGTCAGCGTTAAATACTTGTCGTGAAGGTCGAAGAACTCGGTTAATGTTGCCTGGTCCGTGAACGCGATCCCATTGCGGCGTAGATAGCCAGCTTTGATATGCGTGGTCTCGATGCGCAGCGTGTCGCCTTCCCAAACGCCAGTGGAGAAACCGGCCCAGGTGTGCGGAGCGAATTGTGACGGATGCGCGCGGCCATCCATCCAGATGGTTCGCGGGCCAGTGTACGATCCATCGATGATGAACGCGATGATTTCGCCGGACGCCGGGTCATTGATGGTCGTGATTTTCAGACCTGTCGGCGCGCGCATGGCGTAAGGGGCCGAGTGGGGGATGCACTGGTGCTGCAGTACCGAAACAAGATCGCCATCCCATGTATCGGCGCGCAGCCGCGCATCGTCGTTGATCGGGATGCCGAGATAATCGCCCGCCGGTGAGCCCGGGTCGGTGCGCTCCAATTCGTCCTCGTGGTACATCGCGGTCCACATTCCGGATAGATTGAATCCCATACCGCGTTGCCCGAATGCGGGCGTCCACGCGAACGCAACGACGGCCAAAAACAAGGGGATTCGGGAAACCACCTGGCCCATGAGTCTTGGTTCCTTCTTCAAGGGCGTATTGTATAACAGTCGCGAAAAACACGGAACGAGCGCGCCCCGGCTAACGTATTCCTGCCAGGGCGAATCTCGCCCAGCGCCTCTTCCGGCGATACTGAAAGAATCCTATGTCGAGCCGAATGCAAACCGCGGTCTTAACCCTGTTCGTACTTCTTTTGTTTGCTGCGCGCGCCTCCGCACAATCAGAAATCAGCGTGGAACCAGCCACCGGAGGTCTCGGTTGGCTCACGCACCCATATCAGCCGAGAAGCGTTCCGCCGATTCGGCTGGCGAATTCGGCGCGCATGGAGTCGCTCCTCCGCGCGGGGAACCTGTATCTGACCGCCCCGGACGTGGCCGCGCTCGCCATCGAGAACAATATCGACGTCGAGGTGCAACGCTACGGGCCGCTGCTGGCCAAGGAGGTGCTGCGGCGCGCCGAAGGTGGCGGGGCATTGCGCAGCGTCGGAGCGTCCGTGGCCGCGGGGCCGCAAAGCGTCAGCCTGCAGGGCGTCAGCGTGAACAACTCCGGCTCGGTGGCGCTATCGTCCGGCACCGGGGTCAGCTCGGGCGGCGGCATCGTCACCCAGTTGGGTCCGAACATCCCTTCGCTCGATCCTTCGTTGTTCGCTTTGGCGAGTTTCCAGCACGCCAGCATCCCGCAAAGCAACACCTTTCTGATCGGGACCGACGCCCTGGTCCAGGATACGCGCAGCTATCAGGTGCAGTACTCGCAGAATTGGGACTTCGGATTGACGGCGCAAGCCACTTTCGCCAGCAGCCACTTTCATGTCAACAGCAACTTCTTCAGCCTGAATCCGTACACCTCGGGCGACCTCGATCTCCAGGTCACGCAGAACCTGCTGCAAGGATTCGGAAGAGCCGTAAACGGCCGCAACATTCGAGTGCAGCGGAATAACGTGAAAGTCAGCGATTTGCAGTTCAAGCTGCAAGTGATCACCACCGTTGCCGCCGCCCTCAACTTGTACTGGGACCTCATTAGCTACGGTGAAGACTTGCGCGCGCGGCAGCAAGAAGTATCCGCGGCGCAGCAGTTGCTCGAAGACAACAAGAGGCAGGTGCAGATCGGAGCGCTGGCGGAGATTGAAATCACACGCGCCGAAGCGCAGCTCTATGCCAGCCAGCAAGACCTGGTAATCTCTCAAACTAATCTGCAGCAGCAAGAGATCGTCTTGAAGAATGCGCTATGCCGCAATGGCATCTCAGCCGCCGGGCTCGAGAACATTCACCTGGTACCGCTCGACAAGATTGAGGTTCCCGCCAGCGACGAAATCCGTCCGGCCCAGGAACTGATCAACCAGGCGCTCGCCAACCGCAGCGAAATCGTGCAGGCGCGGCTGAATATCGAAAGCAACGAGATGAATCTGGTGGGTATCAAGAACTCACTGAAGCCTACTCTGCAAGCGTTCGCCGAATTAACGAACAACGCGCTTACCGGCGAGCTGACGGCCGCGGGCGCCGGCTCCGGCGGCGTCGCGTATCTGGCGGGCGGTTACGGAAATTTGCTGGCCCAGATCGCGCGCCGCAACTTCCCGAATTACTCGGCGGGATTTTCGTTGAACATTCCACTGCGCAATCGCGCCGCGCAATCCGACTACGCCACCAGCCAGCTAGAGCTCCGACAGAACCAGCTCAATTTGCGCAAGAACGTGAACCAAGTGACCGTGGATGTCCAAAATGCCGTGATCGGACTGCAGCAGGCCCGCGTGCGCTACGAAGCGGCCAACAAGGCCCGCGTGCTGCAGCAACAGACTGTGGAGGGCGATCAACGCCGCTACACCCTGGGCGCCGCCACGGTGTTCCAGGTGATCCAGGACCAGCGCGATTTGGCCAGCAGCGAAGGCAGCGAGTCGCAAGCCATGGCGAACTACACGCACGCCCGCATCGCTCTCGATCAGGCCCTGGGGACAACGCTGGAAGTGAATCACATTTCGCTCGATGAGGCGCTGGGAGGTCGGCTGGCGCGCGATTCGGTCCTGCCTGGCAAACTTCCGGGAGGCCAGCAATGACGCCAACGTTGAATCGCGCGTGCAAGCAAGCGGCCGCTCTGCTGTGCGCTGCATCACTCGCCTGGGCCCAGGACGTCCCCCGCATCGAACCGGCGCGTCCGCAAGCGCCCATCATTTTACGGCCGTACCTGCCGGTCACCGTGCCGCCGGTGCGTCTCGCCAATTCTCCGCGTCTGCAAGAGTTGGTGCGCGCCGGTACGTTGTATCTGACGGCGCAGGACGCCATCGCATTGGCGCTCGAAAACAACATCGACATCGAAGTCAGCCGCTACAATCCATTCATTAGCGCGTGGCAACTGGAGCGCGCTGAAGCGGGCGGCGCATTGCCGGGCGTACCTGCCGGCGCCTCGCAAGCCGGATCGGTCGCCAGCGGCCAGGGCGTCGCGGGCAGCCAGGCTGCCGCAGGGGTAACCGCACCGGGCGCGAGTTCCAGCGCCGGCCGCAGCACCAACGCAAGCGTTTCGCAAATCGGTCCGGTCACTCAGAACCTGGACCCGATCGTGCAAGAGACTACCGCGTTTGCCCACAATACCGCTCCGCAGCCCGATCCGCAGCAGAGCCAGGTGGTGAGCGTTATTTCCGGCACGCATGTTTACTCGGGCAGCTTTCAGCAGGGCCTGCTCAGCGGCGGCATCGCCACGGTCAGCTACAGCGAGCATTATTTGACCGAGAACGCGCCTACCGATGTGCTGAATCCGACCGTCGCGCCCAGCGTCAGCGTGTCCATCCAGCATAATTTCCTGCGGGGCTTCGGAGTGGCGGCTAACGCGCGCACCATCACGGTTTCGCGCATGAACCTGAACACTACGGAGCTGAATTTCAAGACGCAGGTGGCCGGGATTGTGACCCAGGTTTTGAATCAGTACTTCGCTTTGGCGGGTGATTACGAGGATCTACGCGCGAAGCGTTCTGCATCCGAGACTGCCCAGACCTTCCTTCGCGATGTTAACCGGCAGGTGGAAATCGGATCGGTGTCGCCGTCCGATGCGATAGCCGCCGAAGCTCAGGTTGCCATCAACACTCAGGCGGTCGTGGATTCCGAGACCGCGCTGCGCCAGCAAGAACTGTCGCTGAAGAATCTGATCAGCCGCACGGGGGCTGCCGATCCGGTGCTGGCCAACGTGAACATCGTGCCGATCGACTCCATCGAAATACCGGCCAGCGACGATCTTCCTTCCATCAGCCAGATGGTCCAGCAGGCCCTGGCGAACCGCGCCGATCTGGCCGCTGAACTGGCCGGCGAGAAGGCCAATGAGGTGAACGCCCTGGGTACCAAGAACGGCATTCTTCCCACGCTGCAGGGAGTGGCGGTGGAAAGCCAGGCCGGATTGTCCGGGACCGGCCGAACAGTCAACCTGGGTGGATTCATCGAACAAGCCGATCCGCGCTTCAAGGGCGGTATCGGGAACGCACTCGACCAGGTGTTCCGGCGTGATTTTGCGACCGAGGTCGCCGCCGTCTTCTATCAGGAGCCCATCCGCAACCGCCAGGCGCAAGCCGACTATGCCATCGATCTATTGCAGCTCCGCCAGACTCAGCTCGGCAACCGCAAGGATATGAACCAGGTGGAAGTGGACCTGAGAAACAGCGTTGTTACGTTGCAGCAAGCCCGGGCCCGCTTCGATGCCGCGCTCAAGAACCGGGTGCTTCAGGAAGAGCTGTTCGAGGCCGAGCAGAAGAAATTCCGGCTGGGCGCGTCCACGCCCTATAACGTCGCGGTCCAGCAGCGCGACCTGGTTAACTCCCAATCCTCCGCGGTGGCCGCGCTGGTGACCTATAACACGGCCCGCATCACCCTCGATCAAACCCTGGGCGCAACCCTGGAGCGAAACCACGTCAGCATGGATGCGGTGAAGAGCGGGAGGATCGGGCGCGTGTCGTCGCTGCCCGATTTCGTGCCGGGACAGCCGTAGGACGCGGTTTTCGCTATCCTGGAACCCAATGGCAACGTCCGCCGTATCGAGAATGTAGCCCAATATGGACCTTCGCATTGAGAATCTAACCAAGACCTACCCCAACGGCGTCCGGGCTCTGGACAATGTTTCGCTCACCATTCCTCGCGGCATGTATGGCCTGTTGGGGCCGAATGGCGCGGGAAAATCCACGTTGATGCGCACCATCGCCACGCTGCAGGAGCCCGACAGCGGCCAGGTGTGGCTGGGCGACATCGATGTATTAAAGCAGAAAGACGAGGTTCGCCAGAGGCTGGGATATCTGCCGCAGGACTTCGGCGTTTACGCCAGAATCTCGGTGCAGGACATGCTGGATCATCTGGCGCTGCTGAAGGGCTTCGTCCATCGCCGCGAGCGCCACGAACTGGTGGAATCCCTGCTGGTTCGCACCAACCTGCACCAAGTCCGCAAGAAGGCCCTGTCCGGATTTTCCGGCGGCATGCGGCAGCGCTTCGGCATAGCGCAGGCGCTGATCGGGAATCCGCAGTTATTGATTGTGGATGAACCGACCGCCGGCCTGGATCCTGGTGAGCGCAACCGCTTCTATAACTTGCTTTCCGAGATCGGCGAGAACGTCATCGTAATTCTTTCCACGCACATCGTCCAGGATGTAATGGAGCTGTGCACGAACATGGCGATCATCCATGAAGGCCGCGTCTTGTTTGCCGGCGTTCCCGAGGGTGCCGTAGGCGAGCTAAGCGGAAAGATCTGGCAAAAATCGATTCAGAAGCCAGAGATGAAAGAGTGCGCCGAGCGTTACCGCGTGATATCGAGCAAGCTCATTGCCGGCCGGCCCCTCATACATGTCTATAGCGCCGAGCCTCCGGGCGATGGATTCCAGCCCGTGCCGGCGGACCTGGAAGATGTATTCTTCTCGCGCATCGCGGGATTGCGATAAACCACGCCGCAGTAAGGAGATTTCATGCTGGGCCATTTCGTAAGCTTTGAAGTCCGCTATTGGCTGCGCTCGTGGATGCTCTGGATTTTCTTCCTCATCGTCGCCCTGATGATCTTCGGAGCCACCTCGACCGACCAGATCCAGGTGGGCGGGGCGCTCGAAAACACCTTTCGCAACGCGCCATTCGTCATCGAGAATTACTACGCCATCTTGTCCCTGTTAGGGCTGCTGATGACGGTGGCCTTCGTGAACTCGGCCGCTTCCCGCGATTTCTCGTCCAACACTTACCAACTGCTATTTACCACGCCGCTGAAGAAATTCGATTACCTCACCGGGCGCTACCTGGGTTCCGCGCTCATCGCGGTGATACCGATGCTGGGCG
>Ga0209415_10017493_pt1 | contig 11401 bp, 8 predicted proteins | sample PeaSoiSIISIP2007_FD_187696 | JGI IMG/M metagenome (GOLD analysis project Ga0209415, IMG submission 187696) | Peat soil microbial communities from Weissenstadt, Germany - SII-SIP-2007 (SPAdes) (version 2) | ecosystem: Environmental > Terrestrial > Soil > Wetlands > Peat | place: Germany...
CATCCGCAGCCGCCGCGAGGTACTCCCCCGCCATGTCGTCGATGTCGGCCGCCAGCACCACCAGCGACTCGTGGGACGCTCCAGTCTCGCTCCAAGCCCCAAGTGGCGCCGACAGACCGATGGGATCCGCCAGGATGAGGCGGAGCGCGTTGGCCCGACCGCGGAAGTCCTTGGTACCCGCTCCGTAGCCGCTCCGCCGGGGGACGAACGCAGTCGTGGGCGGTCCCTCGGACAGAACCCGGACCAGTGCGGCGCCAGTGGGCGTCACCAGCTCTCCGGATCCCTCCGGCCCGAAGCGCACCACGTGCCCCTCGAGCAGTTTGAGCGTGGCCGGTGCGGGCACCGGGAGCGTGCCGTGAGCCGCCTCGACGGTGCCGTCTCCCAGGGCCAGTGGGCCGCAGTAGACTGCCGTCACCCCGAGCTGCTCGAAGCCCCACAGGGAGCCCAGGACGTCGAGGATCGCATCGACCGCGCCGACCTCGTGCAGGTGCACCCGCTCGGGTGGCTTCCCGTGCATCGCCCCCTCGACCGTCGCGATCGCGAGAAAGGCCTGATCGGCGCGCTCCCGCACCAATGCGGGCGCGCTGCTCCGCGCGACGATGCCCCGAATCTCGGCGATGTGTCGGCCGTGCGGCTGTGGCGGGATGTCGAAATCGACCTTCTTGCAAGCAATCTGGCCCCGCAACACGTCCTGGATCCGGACGCGGACGCCGTCCAGCCCGAGCTGCCCGGGGAGTGCCGCCAGCCACCCGGGGTCGAGCCCACAATCGATCAGGGCGCCCAGCGTCATGTCGCCGGCGATCCCGCTGAACGGATCGAGGATGGCGATCGTCATGGCTTGCCGACCGTCAGCGGTTGACTGCTGTCGTCGATCGTGCGTGTTGGGGCCGTCGCTCGCAGTACGCCGAGCATCTTGCTCGCGCTCTCGGTTGTCCACCCCGGTAGCGCGGCGACCTGGTCGGGTGTGGCGTCCCGGACCCCCTGGATGCTGCCGAACGCGGCGAGCAGCTGGCGACGCTTCACGGGTCCAATCCCCGGGACACGGAGGAGCTCCGAGGTCACGGTGCGCACGGCGCGGCGCTTCCGCTGGAACGTCACCGCAAATCGATGCGCTTCATCGCGCGCCTGTTGCAGCAGCCGGAGCGCCGGCGACCGTCGCGAGAGGCGGATCGACTCGCTCCGGCCAACGACGAACACCTCTTCTTCCCGCTTGGCGAGGCTCACGAGCGGTAGCTCGCCCAGGCCCATCACGCTGAGCGCGTCATGGGCGGCGCCCAGCTGGCCTTTCCCCCCATCGATCACGACGAGATCGGGGATCGAGCCGCCCTCATCGACTCGCCGCCGAAAGTAGCGTGTCACGACCTCGCTCATCGCGGCGAAATCATCGACACCGGTGACCGTGGCCACCTTGAACTTCCGATATTCGGCTCGCTTGGCGCGGCCATTCTCGAACCAGACCAGGGACGCCACGGTATCGGTCCCCTGGGCGTGCGAGATGTCGAAGCAGACGAGCGACCGCGGCACGCGCTGCAGCCCGAGCTCGCGTTGGAGCTCGTACACGGGATCGGCCGCCCGCTCCTCCGTCTCGGCGCCCGCCAGCCGAAACTCTTCGAGCAGATGCCGCGCGTTCTGGTCCGCCAGCTCGACCAGTTGTCGTTTGGGGCCGCGTTGCGGGACGACGATTCTCGTGCCAGGGACTGACGCCTCGAGCGGCTCCCGATCGTCGAAATCGAAGGGCACGAGGAGCTCGCGCGCGCGCTCGGGCGCGGCGACATACGCCCGCGCCAGGTACGCCGACAGCACCGTTGCATCGGTCTCTTCCTCGAGGTTCTCGAGGAGCCGGTGGTCACGGGCGAGCAGCTTCCCGCCGCGGATGCGGAGGATCGCGACACAGGCGTCATCGCCATCGCGAGCATAGCCGACGACATCGCGGTCCCCGCCCTCGACCTCGAGCACGACGGTCGGCTCCTCGAGCTGTTCCAGGCGCGTCAGCGCGTCCCGAAGCTCGGCTGCCCGCTCAAATTCGAGGCGCGTCGCCGCGTCCGTCATCCGAGCGCGGACCGCGGCGATGACATCGCCGCTGCGGCCCTCGAGAAACTCGATCACCTCGTCGATCATTGCGCGGTAGTCGCTCTCTGACTGGGCCAGGATGCAGGGCGCTTTGCACCGCTTGATGTAGTAGTCGAGACACGGCCGCTCGGGCATCTCTCGCGGCATGTCGTAGCGGCACGACCGCACCGTGAAGAGGTGCTTCACCACGTTGAGCGCCCGGCGCATGGCGCCCACGTCCGTATAGGGCCCGAAGTAACGCCCGCCGTCAGCCTCGAGTCGCCGGGTGACGACGACCCGCGGGAACGGCTCCTGCACGGTCACCTTGATGTATGGATACGACTTGTCGTCCCGCAGTGCGATGTTGAACCGAGGCCGGTACTCCTTGATGAGGTTGGCCTCGAGGATCAGGGCGTGCGCCTCGCTAGGCACGACGATGGTGTCGAAATCGGCCACCTGACGCAGGAGCAACTGCGTCTTGGCGCTCCCGGCATGGTCGGCCGTGAAATAGCTCCGCACTCGGGACCGGAGGCGTTTGGCCTTGCCAACGTACAGCACCCGGCCCCCCTCGTCCTTCCAGAGGTACACGCCAGGCGATTCGGGGAGGTGAGGGACTTTGGCCGCTATCGAGTCCGGAACTGCAAGCATGATATGGAATTATAAGGCCAACGGCCGGGAAGAAGAGGGGCCGGGACGAATAACGGCCGGGACGAATAACAGCCGGGACGAATAGAAGCCGGGACGAATAGAGGCCGGGGTGAAGAAAGGCCGGGGTGAAGAAAGGCCGGGAACGACGTTGGTCCCCGGCTTCTCTTCGTCCCGGTTGTACCTCGTCCCGGTTGTACCTCGTCCCGGCTGTTATTCGTCCCGGCTGTTATTCGTCCCGGCTCCTCCCCGCCCCATCACCGCCCTCGCCTCCGGGACTCCAAGGGCGACGGTCGCCCCCAGATACACAACCCCATACACGGGTAGCACGATCGCGGCATGCAACACCGGGTGCGCGATGGGGATCAGGTGGCCCGCACCCCAGCCGGCAGCGGCCCCTGCCGCGGCGGCGAGCCAGAGCTGCAGCACCAGGTTGACCGGGACACTCGCTGGCCCGATCCGGCGGGCTAGTGCGTGGCGGAGGAGCGCAAACTCGACCCAACCGGCGATGCCGGCCGATGCCGTCAGCCCGGCCATCCCCCAGCGCGGGTCAATGCCCAGCCAGCGGGGGCCTGGCAGGGCCGAGAGATACCCAAGGCCGGTGGTGAGGGCCACTCGCAGGAGGGCGAAGCGGAGCGGCGTCCGGGTGTCGTGCAGGGCGTAGTAGGCCGAGGAGTAGAGCCGACCAAGAGTGGAGGCCAGGAGCCCGACCGCGGAGCCGGCGAGAATCGCCCAGACCCACATGGCGTCGTCGTGCGTGAAACGGCCGGTACGGTAGATGGCCGACGCGATCACGTCGCCCAGGACCAGAAACCCCATGGCAGACGGCACAATGAAGAACGCAATGCGACGGAGCCCGGCCTCGAGCCGCGGCCGCAACGCGGCAGCCACGTCGTCGGCGTGCCCGACGACGCCCGCCATGGCCGGGAGCTCGGCGGCGGACACGGACATCCCGAACAGGCTCACCGGGAGCACCGCGAGATTTTGCGCGTAGCCGATGAGTGCAACCGAACCGGCCGGCAGCCAGCTCGCGATGAACTGGTCCACGTATGCACTCAACTGGGTCACGCCGCGGCTCACGAACACAGGGCCGAAGTTCCGAACGACCGTCCGGACGTCGGGTGAGTCCGTTGCCGGGCGGAAGGTCAGGTGCCCGGCCAGCCGCATCACCGACGGCAGCTGCACCAGAAACTGCAGCAGGTTGCCGGCGACCGACCCCCACGCGACCGTCACCGCCAGGCGATCCAGTGCCTGATGTCGCCCAAACAGAATGAGCGTGGCGACGATCGCGAAATTCCACACGACGGGCGCCGTGTACGACAGCAGGAATCGGCCGTGGCTATTGAGGATGCCGAGGCACCAGGCCGACATGACCAGGATGCCCGCACCTGGGAAGAAGATCCGGACCAGGACGATGGTCAGGGCCCGCCGCTCGCCGGTGAACCCTGGGGCGATGAGATCGATGATCACTGGAGTCCCCAGCACACCGACGAGGACGAAGACCGAGATCACCAGAGCGAGGATCGCCGCGACCGCGCCGGCGACGCGCTCGGCCTCGCGTTGCTCCCCGCGAGCGAGCAGTCGGGCGTAGACCGGGATGAACGAGGCGGACAGTGCGCCTTCACCGAACAGATTCTGCAACAGGTTGGGAATGCGAAACGCTGCGCGGAACGCGTCGGCGACGTATGCGCTACCGAAATAGTGGGCGAGCGTCCGTTCGCGAACGAGCCCCGTCAACCGGCTCAGGAGGATGCCGGCACCGACGAGCGATGCGGCGCGACCCCCACCGTCGAGGCCGCGCGCACCCGGCCGACGTTGGGCCGCAGGCCGGTCTCCGGCTTGCGCCTCCGTTAGGGGAGCCTCGATGTATCTCCTCCGATGAGATCGGCCGCGTGCTGCATCGCCTCTGTCCGCATGGCATCCAGGAGCGCCGGGCCCCCGCGCGCCAGGAAAGGCAGGAAGTTCAGGACCCGCTCCTGTCGGGCTCCGGTCGGGTAGAGTGCGCCCCGGAGTGTCGCCAGGTCGCGCATGAGTGCCTGCTCCTTTCGCTTGGCCGCTGCTACGTAGCGGCGCTCTAGCCGGCTCACGCGGTGCCTGAGATGCGCTCGTGCTCCGTCGACAACGGCGCGCGGCACGAGCCCCTCCTCGTCCGCGGCAGCGATACGACGGGTCAACGACTCAATGGCTTCGGCCAGGGCGTCGAGCGCATCGCGCAGCTCGGCCGGCAGCGAGGCCCGGGCGACTCGCTTCTCTGGTCCATGTTGATCGCGCAGTTCCTCGAGCGTGACACCGTAGCGCGCGAGAAGGGTCGCCGCCGACGCCTCGATCAACGTGCACGACCACCGCGGTAGGATGAGCGGTGGCGGGACTTCCAGCGCGTCGGCGACCGCGCTGGTCTGGGCGAAATACGCGATCTCGCTGGGCCCGCCCAGGTACGCGACGGTCGGCACCAATGCGCGCTCCACGATCGGTCGGAGCAGCACGTTGTGACTGAGTTCCCCCGGCTTGGCCCGCGCGGCCAGGTCCCGTCCCTGCGCCACCGGCACGCGAACTTTGGTCGGCTCCGGGTGGTCGGGATCCTCGCTATGCCACGAAAAGACCAGAGAGAGGCCGGGGACGTTGCTCACTTGTGGGGTATAGCCGGCCTGGGTGATCGCCTCACTCCGACGCTCGAGGACGTCGGCCACGACGTCGGCGCGCTCGAGCGCACGGACGAGCGTCGGAAACGCCCGCCGCCGGGCCGCGTCGTGGGAGGCATCGATCACGCTCACGCCGAGTGGAGCCAGGAGCTGCCGGAGCAGTCCCACGTACGCCCCGCCGGCGGTCACCACGCTGGGGGCGGCTGCGGCCCCATCGGCACTGCCGTCGGGACCGACCGGCGGGGGGCCGTAGGCCGAGCGAACCGCGTCGAGTGCCGCCGCAAAGGGGGCCGACCCGGCGGCATCGATCAAGCGACGAATGGGCACCGACAGATCGCCGAGCGGGGCCGCGGCCAACACGATCCCAGCTCGCGCCAGCGGCTCGGCCGTGATGGATTCCGCTCCTCCGGGTACTGCGATCCAGGTCGTGCTGGCTTCGACGAAGTCTGCGTCGTCGGTGGCGGCCCAGAAGACCGGGGCGACCGGCACGCCACACACGCGCTCGAGCGCGTCAGCGAGTGCCAACACGCCGATGGCCTTGGACCACGTGTAGATCGGTCCGCCGAAGAGCCCGGGTTGCTGACCGGTCGTCACGACCACCCCGTGCTCGGCGGCACGCCGCAGTCGGTCGCGGGCCGCTCCGGTCGGCTCGATCGCGGGCCAGAGTTCATCGAGCCAGGCCGCACTGCCCATCTGGGCCCTGACCGTTGACACCCGTTGTCGCCATTCGCGGGGCGTGCGCGGACGCGGGGGATACCAGCCGACAGGTGTCGCGCCTGAGACAGCGGCCACCGTCAGGGGTCCACCCCCGAGTGGCTCGGTGCGCACGACTGTCTGGGTCGGGACGCGGGCCCGCTCGGTGGGGGTCGATGAGCGGATAACGCCTGGCTCGACGGTCGGGCCGGTCACGCGCGGCCCCTTCCCCGGGCGCGGGCGTCGGGGCCGCGATCGACGCTACATCGACACTCTGGACAGGAGGGCGAGGCGGGCATGACCAGAGTAAACCCGCCGGAGCCAAGATAGGTTCGCGTCACTTAGCCAAGATAGGTTCGCGTCATTTGTGGTAGGGCTCTCCCCGCAAAATCGTGCCGGCTCGGTACAACTGCTCGCCAAGGACGAGGCGTGCGAGCTCGTGAGGCAAGGTCCACGGTGCGAGGCAGAGGCGCTCCCACGCCGCGGCCCGGAGGTTCTCGGCGAGCCCGAACGCCCCGCCGATGACGAACGCGACATCGCGGCCGCTCTCTCGGATCTGCTGCATCCATCGCGCGAACTCCTCCGACGTTCGACGCACGCCGTCGCGATCACACACCACCAGGCGCATCCCCGGTAGGCGGTCCAGCAACCGCTCCCCCTCCCGCGCCCGGACCGTCTCCGGCGCGCTGCCCCGAGTGGCGCCCTCGCGCACCTCCACGACCTCGAGGGGCCAGTAGCGTGCGGCACGCGCCTCGTATTCCGCGACCGCCGCCGCGATCGGTGCGGCGCGGGGGCGGCCGACTGTGGCGATCACGACACGCACGAGACAAGCGACCTGCGGCCGCTAGAGCGGTGAGAGTCGAAAGTGGAACGTCGAGCCAAGAACCGCAAACCGAAAGGCGGACGGAGCAAGCGAACGGCGAACACCGGCCGCTGGCCGCTGGTCTCTGGCCCCTAGGCGTATATGCCGCGCAACCGGTGGACCGTCGAGACGCGACTGATGGCCAGCATGTAGGCTGCGGTCCGCATGTTGACCTTGTGCTGCCGCGACAGGCCGAGCACGTCGCGGAAACTCCGCGTCATGATGTCGCGGAGTCGGTCGTTGACCGTGTCCTCGGACCAGAAGTACCCACCGCGATCCTGCACCCACTCGAAGTACGACACTGTGACCCCGCCGGCGTTGGCCAAGATGTCGGGGATGACGAAGATGCCTTTCTCGTCGAGGATCGCATCCGCGCCAGCCGTCGTCGGTCCGTTGGCGCCTTCGCAGATCACTTTGGCCCGCACCTTCCCCGCGTTCTTGCTGGTGATCACGTTCTCGAGCGCGGCCGGCACGAGGACATCCACATCGAGGGTCAACAGCTCGTCATTCGTCAGGACGTCGCCCTTGGTGTACCCCTCGAGCGACTTGTGGCCCTTGACGTATCGGATCGCGTCCTCGATGTCGATGCCGGCTGCGTTGTGGACCGCCCCTGATCGATCACCGATCGCCGTGATCTTACATCCCTCGCTCTGCAGCAATTGCGCGGTGATCGATCCCACATTGCCGAACCCCTGCACTGCCACCGTCGCCCCTTTCACCGGCATGCCGAGGTGTTGGAGCGCTTCCTTGGTCACGATCATGCATCCGCGACCCGTCGCCTCACGTCGGCCGAGGGACCCACCCATCTCCACCGGCTTGCCGGTGACGACGGCCGTGGTCGTGTGCCCCACGTGCATGGAATACGTATCCATGATCCACGCCATGACCCGCTCATTCGTGTTCACGTCGGGCGCCGGGACATCGGAGTCCGGGCCGAGCGTCGCGATGATGCCGGCCGTGTAGCGGCGCGTGAGTCGCTCCAGCTCGCCGACGCTCATCTTGAGTGGGTCGCAGACCACTCCGCCTTTCGACCCGCCGAACGGAATGCTGACCACTGCGCACTTCCACGTCATCCACGCGGCGAGGGCTTTGACTTCCTCCAGCGTGACCTGGAGATCAAAGCGGATCCCGCCCTTGGCCGGTCCACGCGACGTGTTGTACAGCACCCGGTAGCCCGTGAACACCTCCACATCCCCACTGTCGAGTTGGATCGGCACCGACACGATGATCTGCTTCTCCGGATTACGGAGCACCCGATAGATGCCCGGCTCGAGATCGAGCAGCTCGGCGGCCCGATCAAACCGCGACATCATGGCCTCGAACGGATTCTCTTCATTGAGGAAGCGGTCCTTGTCAGGGCGCACGATCTTGTGCGTCGGTAGTCTGAGGTCTGTGGGCATGGTGAGAACTCTGCCGCGGGGCGCCGAGAAGCGCCACCGGCAATGGGTCGAGAGTGAAGGATAGGTGTTACGGGGATGATACCAGTCGGACTCGATGCGCGGCGTCGAGGGCAGCATACACCGACTCGACCCCTCGCTCGAATTCGACTCGCTGAGAAACATACCATATCGGTCCGGCTTCGCGAGGCCACAATCCGCCCAGCTTGACAGCGTCTTTGAGCGTGCAAACGACTGTCGCGGCCGCCGTGGCCCGCTGCCGAATGGCTGCGACATCGGCGACCGTGTACCGATGGTGATCGGGAAACACCACGGCGTCGATCTCGGCTCCCGCTTCCTCGAGTTGTGCAAAGAACGCCGATGGCCAACCCACGCCGGCAACGGCGCACAGGCGAGTGCCGCGCAGCGTGGCAAGCGAACGGACGTCGCCGGCCAGTGTGCGTAGCGCATCGAGACGCAGCGACACGAGCGCGTCGGGGACGTCCGGCGCCGAGCGCCGCACCGCCATCGTCACTGCGGCGACGGCGACGGCATCGGCAGCCTTGCGCGTGACGAGTACCACCTGGGCCCGTCGCAGGGCACGCAGTGGCTCCCGCCACGGGCCAGCGGGCAGCGGCCAGCGGGCCTCGGCCCAGGCATCGGCACTCACCAAGACCAGGTCGACGGCACGTTGCGCGCGTCGATGCTGGAACGCGTCGTCGAGAACAGCGATGTCGCATCCCTGCGAGGCAATCGTGCCGATGCCCGCCACCCGGTCCGGGTTGGCGACGACCGGAGTGTCGGGGTTGAGTGCCTGGTGCACTGCCACCTCGTCCCCGGTCGCGTAGTCTCGGAGGACGATCCCCGGGTGTCGCCCGCGGTCGCGGAGGGCGTGGACCACCCACGCAGCCACCGGCGTTTTTCCGGTTCCGCCGACCGTCAGATTGCCGACGCTGACCGCGGGGATCGCGGTGGCGTGGCTCGGCAGGACGTGGTGGTCGTACAATCGACGTCGCGTCTCGGCGATCCCGGCGTACGCGACAGCGAGAGGCGCGAGCGCCATGCGACCCAGCCGAGCGCCGAGCGACTCGTCGAACCAGACACGCTCGACGAGGGTTCCGCGCGGCGGCGATCCTTCACCCCGTGCGCGCGCTCGCATTGATCGCCACGAGGCGCGTCTGAAACTCCGCCGCCGCCCCGGCGGCGGCCCGCGGAGTGTCGGCGGCGACCGTCATCTCTTCCGAATACACCACGACGATTCGAGCGAACGGTTTGGGGATGACGAAGCGGTCCCAGGTCGCCAGCCGCCACGCGCGATTGGCGACGGCGCCGCCGATGACGATGGGCACGCCCGCTCGCTGCGCGGCGATGAGTACCCCGGGCGCAAAGACCTCGGCGGGCCCACGCGGGCCATCCGGGGTCACGGCTACGGAGATGCCATCGGCCAGGGCGCGCTCCATCGCGCGCAGAGCGCCCGCGGCCCCGCGGGACGTCGATCCGCGAATCGTTCGCAACCCGTAGCGTTCGGCCACGCGGGCGATGAGCTCTCCGTCGCGGTGCGCGCTGATGAGCACTGCCAGACCGGAATTGCGGTGCAGCGCCAGGAGGGGGAGCATCTGCGAGTGCCAGAAGGCGTAGAGGCGCGGTCGGCCATCGCCCAGCAGAGGGATGACCGATGGGTCCTGCACGATGCGCCGGAAGCGCCACGTCGCCGCCAGCCCGCGAATCAGTGTGGTTCCCCCCGCGACGATCAGTCGTGAGCGCCAGTCGAGCGACGTCGGTTCCGTCATGGCTTGGCTTGCCGCCGCTGTCACGGGCGCAAAGTTGCGGCGCACTGGTCAGCCGTGTGGCGAGCCGCCAGGGTCACCGCCAGTGCCGCCACCCGGGTTGCAGCCCCCGGGCTGCCCAGCTGGGCGCGAACCTCGCGCAGACCGGCGATCGCGTCCGCGCGGGCCTCGCTCCGCTCATCGAGCAGCGGCACGAGTGCGTCGGCCACGGCGGACGGTTCGAGCGCCCGCTGCACGAACTCCGGCGCCAGCTCTCGCCCGGCGAGGACATTGACCAGCGCGATCCGGGGAATCGTCACCACGCGCCGGGCGATCGCGTATGTCCACGCACTGGTTCGATAGGCGACGACCAGCGGACACTCGGCGACGGCCGCCTCCAGGGTCGTCGTGCCGCTCTTGCACAGGGCGGCGTCGGCCGCGCGCAGCAACACAAAGGAGCTGGCCGACACCACCGGGTAGGGGCACCTGGCGCGATCGATGCGGATGTCGGGTGCCTCCGCCACGAGCACGCGCAGGCGGCCGAGTCGTCGCTCGACCTCCTGCGCCGTGGCGACGAATGCGTCGAGATGCCGCGCAACCTCTTGAGCGCGGCTCCCGGGAAACAGGGCCAGCACGCGATCCGACTCGGCGAGCCCCAGCTGGGCGCGGGCGATCGGACGCGTCGGCATCTCAGCGGCTCGGTCCAACAACGGGTGCCCGACGAACGTCGTGTCGATGTGATGCTGCCGCAACAAGGGCTCCTCGAACGGCAGGATGACCGCCGCCTTGGTGACGGTCCGGGCGAGGTGTCGGAGTCGGCGGGCTCCCCAGGCCCAGACCTGCGGCGTGATGTAGTAGAGGACGGGCACACCGGCCGCGTGCGCGGCGTCGGCGAGCTTCATGTTGAAGCCGGGATAGTCGACGCAGATCAGCAGCTTGACCGACCCGCCGCGCAGCTCGGCGCGCATCCGGCGCAGCAGCGCATAATGGCGTGGCACGTGGGCGAGCACCTCCACAAACCCCATCACGGCGAGCGACACGACATCCTCGACGAGCTCCACGCCCGCCGCTCGCATATGGGCCCCGCCGATCCCGGCCAGACGCCAGTCGGGGCGCAGGGTACGAATGGCAGCCGCCACTCCGCTCGCGTGCAAGTCGCCGGACGCTTCGCCGGCCGAAAGCAGGATGTCGCTCACGGGAGACGGGCGCGCGCGTTGCGATTCGCTACCGGCCGCCCGCCGGCCCCTGCGGCCGCGGGGCCACGCTCGATCGCTCGATCTCCTTCACGATGCGGAGTGCGACGGCCAGTGCATCGCGGCCGTCTTCGCCACTGACGGCCACCGGCTGATCGCCGCGCACGGCCGCCGCGAA
>Ga0209415_10017495_pt1 | contig 11401 bp, 10 predicted proteins | sample PeaSoiSIISIP2007_FD_187696 | JGI IMG/M metagenome (GOLD analysis project Ga0209415, IMG submission 187696) | Peat soil microbial communities from Weissenstadt, Germany - SII-SIP-2007 (SPAdes) (version 2) | ecosystem: Environmental > Terrestrial > Soil > Wetlands > Peat | place: Germany...
TGGAGGTCGAGCGGCGGCCCCGGCTGGTCACGGTGTACGCCTTCGAGGTCACGCCGACCGCCGATCCCGCGGTGTGGGTGATGGACGTCGCCTGCTCGTCGGGGACGTACGTGCGCGTGCTCGCCGCCGACGTCGGCGCGGCCGTCGGGTTGCCGGCCCATCTGCGGGGCTTGCGCCGGACGGCGATCGGGCCGTTCGCCGGCGGGCAGTCGTTGGAGGTCATCGCCGAGGACCCGCTCGCCGCCGTGCTGAGCCCGGCAGACGCCCTCGCCGGGATGCCGGTGCTCACCGCGGACGCGCTCGACGTGCGCCACGGGCGTGCCCTCCCCGGCGATGCGGCGAGCGGGGTCGGGCCGTGGCGCGTGCTCGACCACACCGGCGCCCTGCTGGCGGTGTACGAGCGTGCGCCCGACGGCCGCCTGGCCGCCGCGGTGGTGCTGGCCGCCGAGCACGGTCCCGAACCGGATCGCGGGCACGGTCCCGAACCTGATCGCGGGCACGGTCCCGAACCGGATCGCGGGCACGGTCCCGAACCGGATCGCGGGCACGGTCCCGACGAGCGGTAACGACCTCGCTCGACGCGCCCGCCTGTAGCCTCGCCCGCCATGAACGTGGTCGATGACCTGGCGCGGTTCACGCCGCCGCCCGGTGGCACGGCCGTCACCATCGGCGCCTACGACGGCGTCCACCTCGGCCACCAGCGCCTGCTCGCCCGTCTGTGCGAGGTCGCCCACGCGCGCGGCTGCGCCAGCGCGGTGGTGACGTTCGACCGTCACCCGGCCCTGGTCGTGCGACCGGAGAGCGCACCGAAGCTGCTCACCGACCTGGAGACCCGGCTCGAGCTCTTGGCCGCGACCGGCATCGACTACACGGTCGTGATGCGCTTCGACGCGGCGCGCGCCGAGGAACCGGCCGCCGACTTCGTGCGCACGGTGCTGGTCGACCGCCTCGGCGCCAAGGTCGTCCTCGTCGGTCAGGACTTCCATTTCGGTCACGCCCGCGGGGGCAATGTCGCGATGCTCGAGCGCCTCGGTCCGTCCCTCGGGTTCGAGGTCATGCCGGTCGAGCTGTTCGACGACGGGTCCACGGACAAGGTGTCGTCGACGCGCGTCCGGACCGCCCTCGCCGCCGGTGACGTCGCCGCCGCCGCCGCCCTGCTCGGCCGGCCCCACCGGGTCCGCGGCATGGCGATCGGCGGCAGCGGGGCCGACACGAGCGGGGTCACCGTGCCGGGGGAGATCTGCCTGCCCGCGCCCGGGACCTACACGGGCGCGTGCCCGCCCGGCGACGGCCCGGCGCGGATCACCGTCCTCGCCGATCCGCCGCCGTCCCTGGAGGTCTCGCCGCCGCTGACGGGCGAGGTCGTGCTCGAGTTCACCGCGAGGGTCACCGCCGGGGCGTCGTTGACAAATTGTTGAAGACGGGCGAACCTGGCCCTGTGGCGACCACCCCCCTTCTCGCCGCGGCCGAGGACCACCGCGCCGGCGTCACCACCCTGCTGCGCGACCTGGTCCACACACCGTCGCTGTCGTCGCAGGAGCGCGACGTGGTCGCCCTCCTCACCGCCCACATGGAGGGTCTGGGCTACGACGAGGTGATGCTCGACCCCTTCGGATCGGTGATCGGCCGCATCGGATCGGGCCCGCGCGTGATCGTGATGGACTCCCACATCGACACCGTCGGCGTGGGGTCGCGCGACGAGTGGCAGCGCGACCCGTTCGAGCCGGTGCTCGAGGACGGCGTGGTCTACGGGCGGGGCGCGTGCGACGACAAGGGCGGGATGGCGGCGATGGTGTTCGGCGGGGCGCTGGCCAAACGGCTCGGCTCCATCCCCGACGACGTGTCGCTGTACGTCGTCGGCTCGGTCCAGGAGGAGGACTGCGACGGGCTCGCGCTCGAGCACGTCCTCGCCCACTGCCTCCCCCGGCCGGACGTGGTCGTGCTCGGCGAGTCGACCAACGGCCAGGTGTACCGCGGCAACCGCGGCCGGATCGAGGTGCTCATCCGCACCCGGGGCTCGTCGTGCCACGCCAGCGCACCCGAGCGGGGCCACAACCCGGTGTACGACCTGGCCGGCGTGATCGCCGACGTGGAGGCGCTCAACGGGCGGATGGGGTACGACGAGTTCCTCGGCGCGGGGTCGGTGGCGTTGACCAGGATCGAGTGCGAGACACCGAGCCTGAACGCGGTGCCGTCCACCGCGACCGTCTACCTCGACCGCAGGCTGACGCTCGGCGAGGATCCCGACGTGGCGCTGAAGGAGATCGCCGCACTGCCGTCGGTGCAGCGCGTCGGCGGCCAGGTCGAGCTGGTCGCCTACGAGCGGATGTCGTTCACCGGCACCACCCTCGGCCAGGACAAGCAGTTCCGCACCTGGGTCACGCCGGAGACGTCGATCCCCGTGCGGGCCGGGCTGCGCACCGTGACCAGCGCCCTCGGCCGCCCCGATCCGGGCACCGGCCGCTGGGTGTTCAGCACCAACGGCGTGGCGTCCATGGGCAAGCTCGGCATCCCGACGATCGGGTTCGGGCCGGGTGACGAGCGCTACGCCCACACCGTCGCCGAGCGCTGCCCGGTGCAGGACCTCGTCGACGCGATCGCGTGGTATGCCGCGTTCCCGGCCGAGTTCGCCCGTGCCATGGCCGAGGACGGCGAGGGATGAGCGCGGTGACCCCGCCGGCGCGAGAGGAGGCCGAAGCATGACGGTGTTCGTGCTCAACGGCGAGGAGGTCAAGGTCTCCGACGACCACCCCCACCTGCTGGCGGCCCTGCGCGAGGAGCTGGGTGTGACCAGCCCCAAGGACGGCTGCGCGCCGAGCGGGCAGTGCGGATGCTGCACCGTGCTCCTCGACGGCAAGGCGGTGGTGGCCTGCCAGATCGGCCTGGCCCGCGCCGAGGGGAAGTCCGTGACCACGATGGAGGGGCTCGACGAGGCCGAACGGGCCCGCTTCGCCGACGCTTTCGCCGAACGCGGCGCCCTCCAGTGCGGCTTCTGCATCCCCGGGATCGTGATGCGGGCCAAGAGCCTCATCGACAAGAAGGGCGCGGCGCTGGCCCGCGAGGACGCGGCGCGCCACCTCGGCGCCCACCTGTGCCGCTGCACCGGCTACGTCAAGATCCTCGACGCGGTCGAGGCCGTGGCGCGCGGCAGCGCCCCCGACGCGGTGAGCCTCACGCCGACGGCTCCGGCGCGCGTCGAGGGCGGGGTCGGCAGCCGCAGCGTCCGGTACCAGGGGCCCGAGCTGGTGCTCGGCGACAAGGCCTACGTCGACGACATCCGCCTGCCCGGCATGGTGCATGCCGCCCTCCGCCTCGCCGACCACGCCCGCGCCGACGTCCTCGCCATCGACCCGACCGCCGCGCTCGACGTGTCCGGCGTGGTCGCGGTGTACACGGCAGCCGACATCCCCGGCGCGCGGCGCGTCGGGATCCTGCACACGGACTGGCCGGTCATGATCCCCGTCGGCGGTCGCACGTCCTATCTCGGCGATGTCCTCGCCGTCGTCGTCGCCGAGGACGTGCAGACGGCCCGTCGCGCCGCCGATCTCGTCGAAGTCCGCTACGACGTGCTGCGCCCGGTCACCGATGCTGTCGCCGCGGTGGCCGAGGGCTGCGAGGACGCGGTGTGGGAGCTCGACGGCAACGTCCTGTCGCTCTCGGCGTACGCGCGCGGCGACGTCGACACCGCGCTCGCCGCCAGCGACCACACCCTGCACGAGGTGTTCCAGACCCAGCGCATCGAGCACGCCTTCCTCGAGCCCGAGTCCACCCTGGCCGCGCCGCAGCCCGACGGCACGCTCCACGTGTGGTCCGGCGGGCAGGGGGTGTGGGACGACCGCAACCAGATCGCGTCCATGCTCGACCTCCCCACCGACCGGGTGACGGTCGAGCTGGTCGCCAACGGTGGCGCCTTCGGCGGCAAGGAGGACATGAGCAACCAGGCCCACACCGCCCTGGCCGCCTTCCTCCTCCAGCTCCCGGTCAAGTGCACGCTGACCCGCGAGCAATCGCTGCTCATGCACCCCAAGCGCCACCCGATCCGCATCGAGGTGTGGGCCGGGTGCCGCGCCAGTGGCGAGCTGACCGCCCTCAAGGCGCGGATGGTGGGCGACTCCGGCCCGTACGCGTCGGTCGGTATGAAGGTGCTCGAGCGCGCCGCCGGACACGCGTGCGGTCCCTACGCCATCCCCAACGTCGACATCGAGGCGATCGCGGCGCGGACCAACAACCCGGTGTGCGGCGCGTTCCGGGGCTTCGGCGCCAATCAGGCGCAGTTCGCGATGGAAGGGGTCATGGACCGCTTCGCCGAGCTGACCGGCCTGTCGGGGTGGGAGATCCGCTCGCGCAACGTCCTCGACCCTGGCGGCCTTTGGGGCCCCGGTCAGGTGATGGACGAGGGCTGTCGCGGTGCCCGCCGCTGCCTCGATGCCGTCCGCCCCGCCTACGAGGAGGCGGTCGCCGCCGGCCTGCCCGTCGGCATCGGGCTCGGCATCAAGAACTCGGGCCTGGGGAACGGCTTCAAGGAGATCGCCCGCGCCGTCGTGCGCTTCGACGACGACGGCGGTGTCGAGGTCCGGCACTGCTGGACCGAGATGGGTCAGGGCGTCCATACCGTCGCCCGCCAGGTCGCGGTCGAGGAGCTCGGCGTCGACCCGACGCGGGTGCGCGTGCTCGTCGACACGACCCGCGAGCTCGGCGCCGGGCAGACCACCGGCAGCCGGGGCACGCTCATGGGCGCAGGGTCCGTGCAGGCGGCGTGCGCCGCCGCGCTCGCGGGTGGGTGCCGCCCCGGTGTCGACTACGAGGGCGAGTACCGCGTCGACTGGACCAACAAGATCGGCGACGGCGCGGCCCAGCCGATCATCCACTCGGCCTTCGGCTATGCGGCCCAGCTGGTCGTGCTCGACCCGGCGACGGGCAAGCCGGCCAAGGTCGTCGCCGCCCATGACGTCGGCCGGGCGGTGAACCCGACGCTCTGCGAGGGCCAGGTCCACGGCGCGGTGCACATGGGCCTCGGGTACGCGCTCAGCGAGGACTTCCCGACCGACGACGAGGGGCGCCCGACCAACATGACGCTGCGCAGCCTCGGCATCATCCGCGCCAAGGACATGCCGCCGGTGGACGTGATCCTCGTCGAGGAGCCGCAGCCGAGGTCGCCGTACGGGATCAAGGGCGTCGGCGAGATCGGGCTCGTGCCCACCGCCGGCGCGGTCGCCGCCGCGCTGCACGCGTGGGACGGCGGATGGCGCACGCGGCTGCCGATGCGCGTCGGAGCCGGCGCCGTCGACGACGACGCGTGACGGACACCACCCGCGGACTGGTCTGCGCCCACCACCACCTGTACTCGAGCCTGGCGCGCGGCATGCCGGCGCCGCCGCGCACGCCGACGAGCTTCACGGAGATCCTCGAGCTCGTGTGGTGGCGCCTCGACGCCGCGCTCGACCTCGACATGGTCCGCTGGTCGGCCGCGCTCGGCGCGCTCGAGGCGCTGGAGTGCGGGACGACGGCGATCGTCGACCACCACTCGAGCCCCAACGCGATCGAGGGCTCGCTCGAGGTGATCCACGACGCCTGCCGTGAGGTGGGCGTGCGCATCACCACGTGCTACGAGGTCACCGACCGGGGCGGGGCGGCACGCGCCGCCGCCGGCCTGGCGGAGAACGCCCGCTACATCCGCGCCCACCCCGACCAGGCCAACTGGGTCGGTGCCCACGCCTGCCTCACGCTGTCGGACGCGACCCTCGACGCGGTCGTCGGCACTGCCGCCGATCTGGGCGTCGGCGTGCACGTGCACGTCGCCGAGGGCGACGCCGACGCGGACGCGGGGCGGCGCCTGGCCCCGCTCGCCACGCCCGACTGGCTGCTGGCCCACGCCGTGCACCTCGACCGACCCGTCGCCGGCACCGTGCTGCACAACCCCCGTTCCAACCTCAACAACGGTGTGGGCTATGCCCGGCCCGACCGCTTCGGCAACCCCGTGCGACTCGGCACCGACGGCATCGGCGCCGACATGCTCGAGGAGTTCCGCCTCGCCTTCGTGCGCCTGCGTGACGCGGATCTGACGGCCACGCCCGAGGTGCCGTGGTCGTGGCTGGTGTGGGACGACCGGTCGGAGGTCACGTGGTCCTACGATCCGATGGAGCCGTGGTACCTGGCCTACACACCGGGGGTGCGGGCGAGGACGGTGCGGATCGAGGGCGACGTCGTGCTCGAGGAGGGGCGTCCGACGAGGGTCGACGCCGGCGAGATCAGGGCCCGGGCCCGCGAGCAGGCCACGCGGCTGTGGGCGAAGCTGTGACGGGAGGACTGCGATGACCACGCCGGTGGCGATCTACCTGCAGGACGCGCACCCGCTGCGCGAGGCGATGCACTGGGCCCGGGCCGCAGAGGACGCGGGTTTCGACGCGGTGTGGCAGGCGGAGAGCCGGCTGGTGCGCGACGCGATCGTGCCGATGGCCGCTTTCGGCGCCACGACCGAGCGGATCAGGCTCGGGTCGGGTGTGGCGTCGATCTGGACGAGGAACCCGGCGGTGCTCGCGTCGACGTTCGCCACCCTCGACGACCTCGCGCCCGGGCGCATCATCTGCGGGCTCGGCGCGTGGTGGGATCCGCTGGCCCGCAAGGTCGGCATCTCGCGCGACCACCCGCTCACGGTCATGCGCGAGATCGTCACCGTCGTGCGCGCCCTGCTCCACGACGAGACCGTCACGTTCGACGGCACCTACGTGCACCTTGACGGAGTCGAGCTGGACTACGTCCACCAGGAGCGGCGGCCCAAGGACGTGCCGATCTACATCGGGGCGACGGGCATGCAGATGATGGAGCTCGCCGGCGAGATCGCCGACGGGGTCGTGCTCAACTACCTCGTGTCGCCGTCGTACAACGAACGGGCCCTGGATCACCTCGGCCGCGGCGCGGCGCGTGCGGGCCGCAGCGCGGCCGACATCGACCGCCCCCAGCTGGTCGTGTGCTCGCTCGACGCCGACCGGGCCGCCGCCCTCGACGGCGCCCGCCTCCTCGTCACGCAGTACCTCGGGCAGCAGCCCCACATCATGAAGGCGTCGGGCGTGCCCGAATCGCTCCTCGAGGAGATCGGCAAGGTGCTCACGTGGCCGGCGACACACGACCAGGTCGTGGCCGCGTCGAAGCTCGTCCCCGACGACATCGTGCAGATGATCACCGCATCGGGTACGCCCGAGGAGTGCCGGGCCCAGGTGCGCGCCTATGTCGAGACCGGCTGCACGTGCCCGATCCTCTACCCGCTCGGGCCCGACGTGCAGGCCATGCTCGACGCGTTCGCAGGCGGCGTGTGAGCACCTGGCTGCAGCGCCGCGTGCTCTGCTACGCCCACCAGGGCGGGGCCCGCGAAGGGCCGTCGTCGACGATGTGGGCGATGGAGCGGGCGGTGGCCGCGGGTGCCGACGCGATCGAGCTCGACGTGCACTCGACCGCCGAGGGCCGGCTCGTCGTCTGCCACGACGCGACGGTCGACCGCACGACGAACGGTCACGGCCCGATCAGCACGCTGACCCTCGAGTCGCTCCGAGCCCTCGACAACGCCTATTGGTGGGTGCCGGGACAGGTCGTCGCGCCCGGTCTGGCGGACGACGCGTACCCACTGCGCGGGCAGGGTCTCGGCATCGCGACGCTCGACGAGGTGCTCGACGCCTTCCGCGGCGTGATCCTCAACCTCGACATCAAGCAGACCGCGCCGGCGGTCGCGCCGTACGAGGAGGCGGTGGCGCGCTGCCTGCGCGAGCACGGGCGGGGCGACGACGTGATCGTGGCCTCGTTCAACGACGGGAGCACTGAGGCATTCCGGGCGGTCGCGCCGGACGTGGCGACGTCGGCGGGCACGCTGGGCGTGGCCGAGTTCTGGCGGAAGGCGCACGCGGACGAGCCCATCGACGTGCCGCCGTACGCGGCGTTGCAGGTGCCCGTGCGGACGGCGGGCGTGACCGTCTGTGACGAGGTGCTCGTCGAGGCCGCCCACCGCGTCGGCGTCGCGGTGCACGTGTGGACGGTCGACGACGCGGGGGAGATGGCGCGCCTCGTGGCGATGGGCGTCGACGGGATCATCACCGACGTGCCCTCGGTCGCGGTCGGGGTGCTGGAGGTCGCGGACGCCCGCTGGCAGCCCTGAGCAGGGCGTACGGAGCGGCTACCCGAGGAGCGCGTCGACCTCGGCGAACGACGCGACCACGGTGTGGTCGCCCATCGCCTCCTCCGACCGCACCCCGCCCGGACGGAGCACCCCGACCGTCGCCCACCCCTCGGCCCGCGCCGCGTCGAGCTCAGCGGCCACGTCCGAGAGGAACGTGATCGGCATGACCCCGATCACCGCGGCCATCCGCGCGTACGACGCCGGCTCGCGCTTCGGCCCGGCCGTCTCGGTGTCGAACCAGCCCCGGATCAGGGCGGTGAGGTCCCCGTCGGGACCGTGGGCGAACCATGCCCGCTGTGCGGTCACCGACCCCGACGAGAACACCCACAACCCGTGCCCGGCAGCGTCCCAACGCCGCAGCGCCGGCGCCACGTCCGGATAGAAGTGCGAGGTCAGCGCACCCGCGGCGAAGCCCTCGTCCCAGATCCAGCCCTGGATGGCTTTGAGTGCGGTGTCCTTGCGGTCCTCGTCCGTCCAGCGCTCGAGCGTCGCGACGACATCGGTGCCGGACGCGGCCACCACGTCGAGGTGGGCCCGCACGGCGGGCTCGTCGCCGTGCACCGCCAGCCAGCTCGCGTAGCGGGCGCGCGCGTAGGGGTACAGGACGTCGGTGACGTAGGCGGCCGACGACGTGGTGCCCTCGATGTCGAGGACGACCGCGCCCGACTGCACGTCAGGCCAGGTCGTCGAACGTCGGGAAGCGTGACGCGATGGGATCGCCGGTGAACGCACCCACCCATCCCTCGGGCACGCGGAAGAAGCGCAGGGCGGTGAAGTCCGGCGCAGTGCCCATGTCGAACCAGTGCCGCGTCCCCTCGGGCACGGAGATCAGGTCGCCGGCCGTGCACACGACGATGTCGACGTGCCCGCCGACGCGCAGGTAGAAGGCACCGCTGCCCGCCGCGAAGAACCGGACCTCGTCGTCGGCGTGGGTGTGCTCGGCGAGGAACTTCCCGCGCGCACCTGCAGCCTTGGCGCCCCATTCCGGGTCGGACGTGTCTGGGTGGAGCTGGGCGACGTCGACGGTGGTGTAGCCCTCGGCGGCCAGGGCGGCCACGCCGCCGGCATACGCGGCCAGCGGGTCGTCGCCGGGCTGCACGGCCCACCGCTCGAAGCGCACCCCGTGCTGGCCGAGGTGTGCGGCGATCTCCGTGCCGTCGTCGGCGTTCAGGAGGGTGGCGGAGGGGTCGACCTCGTCCAGCACGATCAAGGTGGTCATCGGCGATCATCGTAGAGCTACGGTCGACGGATGACGCCGGACGAGGCGGGGGCGGTGCTGGCGGCCGAGGCGGCGAGGTTCGCCGGCTTCGGCTGGATGCGCGGGACGTCGGGGAACCTGTCGCTGGTCCTCTCCCGCGACCCGCTGCGGCTCGCGGTCACGGCCAGCGGCCGGGACAAGAGCGAGCTGACGGGGGCCGACGTCGTGGTCGTCGACGCGACCGGTGCGGCCGTCGAGGCCGGGGCCGGGCGGCCGAGCGCGGAGGCGGCGTTCCACGCCCGCGTCGCGGCGCGGACCGGAGCCGGCGCGGTGGTGCACGTGCACACCGTCGCGTCGGTGGCCGCGGCCGCCCGCCACCCCGACGGGATCGCGCTCGAGGGCCTCGAGATGCTGAAGGGGATCGGCCGCCGCGCCGACGGCGACGTCGTGCGGGTCCCGGTCATCGCGAACAGCCAGGACATGGTCGAGCTCGGTGACCGGTTCGACGCGGCCTGGGAGCCGGCCACGCCCGCCGTCGTCATCGCCGGCCACGGGCTCTACGCGTGGGGTGTCGACGCGATGCAGGCGCGCCACCACACCGAGATCGTCCAGTGGCTGCTCGAGCTCCTCGTGACCACCTAGAGAGGCTCGAAACGGGCGGTGAAGTGGCGCAACGCGCGGGGCGCCTCGACGATCCGCATCCCTCGCAGCGTCGCGGCCCGTCCGGCCACCTCGCGGCACACCTCGATCACGTAGTCGATGTGGCTCTGCGTGTAGGTCCGCCGCGGTATGGCGAGGCGGACGAGGTCGAGGGCGGCCGGCTGCTCGGTTCCGTCGGGCCGGAGTCCGAACATCACCGTCCCGATCTCGCACGAGCGGATCCCACCCGCCTCGTAGAGCGCGACCGCGAGCGACTGGCCGGGGTACTGCAGCGCCGGCACGTGGGGGAGGAGGGCCCGCGCGTCGAGGTACACGGCGTGCCCGCCGATCGGCCGCACCACCGGCACCCCGTCGGCGAGGAGCGCCTCGCCCAGGTACGCGGTCGACCGGATGCGGTAGTGGAGGTAGTCGTGGTCGACGACCTCGCGCAATCCCTGGGCGATCGCCTCGAGATCACGGCCGGCCAGCCCACCGTAGGTCGGGAACCCTTCGGTGAGGATGAGCAGGTTCCGGCACGCCTCGGCCAGCGCGTCGTCGTCGAGCGCCAGCCACCCGCCGATGTTGGCCAGGCCGTCCTTCTTCGCGCTCATCGTCATCCCGTCGGCGAGGGCGGCCATGTCCCGGACGATGTCGCGGACGTCGCGCCCGGCCTGCTCGGGCTCGCGCTCACGGATGAACCACGCGTTCTCGGCGAAGCGGCACGCGTCGAGGAACAGCGGCACACCGTGCCGGTCGCACACCTCGCGCACGGCGCGCAAGTTGGCCAGTGAGACCGGCTGGCCACCGCCGGAGTTGTTGGTGACCGTGACGAAGACGACCGGCACGTCCCGTGCCCGCGCCGTGAGGAGCGCGTCGAGCCGTTGGACGTCCATGTTGCCCTTGAACGGGTGCTCCGATGCGGGGTCGAGCCCCTCGGCGATGACCAGGTCGACCGCCTCGGCGCCGGTGAACTCCACGTTGGCCCGGGTCGTGTCGAAGTGCGTGTTGTTGGGGATGACCCGGCCGGGCCCGCCGATGGCGGTGAACAGGATCTTCTCCGCCGCCCGGCCCTGGTGGGTGGGGATCACGTGGCGGAACGGGAAGAGGTCCTGCACGCTCTCGAGGAACCGGAACCATGACGGCGAGCCGGCGTAGCTCTCGTCGCCGCGCTGCACGCCCGCCCACTGGTCGCGCGACATCGCGCCGGTGCCGGAGTCGGTGAGCAGGTCGATGAGCACGTCGACCGACCGGAGGGCGAACAGGTTGTAGCCGGCGGCCCGGATCGCCGTCTCCCGCTCTGCGACCGTCGTGAGGCGGAGCGGCTCGACGGAATGGATCCGGAACGGCTCAATGATCGTGCGGAACTCCATCAGTACGGGCTCTCACCGCCGTCGACGCTG
>Ga0209415_10017496_pt1 | contig 11400 bp, 6 predicted proteins | sample PeaSoiSIISIP2007_FD_187696 | JGI IMG/M metagenome (GOLD analysis project Ga0209415, IMG submission 187696) | Peat soil microbial communities from Weissenstadt, Germany - SII-SIP-2007 (SPAdes) (version 2) | ecosystem: Environmental > Terrestrial > Soil > Wetlands > Peat | place: Germany...
GCGTTCCTGCGCACCGAGAAGAGGACGCGGTTGCAGGCGCTGCGCGACTCGCTCCCGGAGGCCGACCGGATGCTCCTGGTGCTGCGCGTGGACAGGAATCTGGCTTGGAACGACCTCGCCAGGATCCTTCACGAGGCCGAGGGGGATGGGCCCCTGGACGACGCGATGGTCGCCAAGGAGGCGGCGCGGCTGCGCAAGCGTTTCCAGCTGGTGAAGGACCGCCTTCGCGAAATGGCGAAGAAAGAGGGGCTCCTGGAGTAGGGGCGCCTGGGGGGAAGGCTTCCAGCGGGGGTCCCGTAGGACTAGGGGATGCCCCGGCGTAACCTCACGAGCTTCCTTCCGGCGTTCGGATCCCTCGCGACGGCTGCGCTCGTCGCGGCCTGCACGACCGGTGCGACGTCCGCGCCGGAGCCCACCTCGTCGAGCGCGCAGGCAGTGACGGTTGCCCGCCGAGGGATCATGCGCCCACCTCCCCGGGCGACCGCACCACGCAAGCCCGACGCGAAGCGCGTCTTCAACGCCTCGTACCCGGCGACCGGCGGGTGCACGAGCCCGCTCGAGTACTATGGCGGGCCCATCATCGCCGATCCAATCGTCATCCAGGTGAGCTGGAACGACCCGGTCACCAATGGAAGCGTCCCATCGTCAGTCGAGACGTACCTCGAGGGCTGGTGGCCTGCGATCATCAGCCCGCAGGCCGGCTATCTCGCTTGGCTCACCGAGTACGGCACTGCGGGCAAGAACGGGCAGGACGGCGCGGCGGGCTCCAACCAGAGCTTCAGCGGACAGGGCACCTACGGGAGCTTGTTTCACATCACGCCCTCGGCCGCCAACCAGGGAGCGACGCTGGACGACACCGCCATAGGCGCGGAGCTCGTGGCGCAGATCGACGCGGGGCACCTGCCGACGCCCACGTTCGACGGCAACGGCTTCTGCAACACGATCTACATGATCGACTTTCCCCCCAGCGTGACGAGCATCTCGCTGACGTTCGCCGGCTCCACCATCACGTCGTGCACCGACTTCTGCGGCTACCACGGCGGGACGGCGTATCAGGGCGGGTACATCTACTACGGCGTCTTGCCCGACTTCACGTCGGCGTGCACGTCGTGCATGCCCGATGGACTGGAGCAGGACGTGGGCCTGGTGCACTCTCACGAGCTCGCCGAAGCCATCACCGACGCCGAGGTCGGCCTCGAGGCGCTGACGACGGCCTCGACCGACTTCATGCGCCCCGGCGGGTGGGACCAGTGGGCGGCGGGCTGCAGCGAGATCGGCGACTCCTGCGCGTGGCCCGTGCAGGCCGGGTCGGCGCTGCCGACGGTGACGTACGCCGGGGCGCAGTATTACGTGCAGGGGCTCTTCGACAACACGCGGATGGATTGCGAGGTATCGGGGCCGACGATCGCGGGCTGCATCACCAGCGGCAGCTGCACCAACCCGGACCTTCCCGTGTGCAAGGCCGGCTCGTGCCAGGCCTGCGCGACGGACGGCGATTGCAGCGGCAACGCGAGCGGCAGCGCGTGCCAGCCCAGCGGCGCGTGCGGGCAGTGCTCGGCGACCAACCAGTCGGCGTGTGTCGCGCCGACGCCGTACTGCGCGACGGCGACCGCGACGTGTGTCGGCTGCATCACCGGCGCCAACTGCGGCGGGTCGACGCCCATCTGCGACGCCTTCACCAGCTCGTGCCGCGCGTGCCAGGCCGGCGACTGTCCGTCTCCCACGACCTGCAACCTCGCCTCGGGAGCCTGCATCGCCGGCTGCACCACGAACAGCGAGTGCACGGGCGACACCCCGGTGTGCGACCTGACCAGCCACCAGTGCCGCAGCTGCGCGACGAACGCCGACTGCGCCACGAGCACCAACCACGTGTGCGACATCAGCTCGGGCGCGTGCGTGGCCTGCACACAGACCACGGGCTGCACGGTGGGCGTCTGCAATGAGGCGACTCACTCGTGCGTCCAGTGCCTGAACGACTCCGAGTGCAACAACCCCACGCCCATCTGCGACACGGCAGGCAACGACAGCTGCCGCCCCTGCGCCAGCGACGCCGAGTGTGCGGGCAACTCGCACGGGCCCGTGTGCAGCGGCGGGAGCTGCACCCCCGGCGCGACGTCGGGTGACGGCGGGACCACGACGCACGACGGCGGATCGACGCGGCCAGGCGACGGCGGCTCCACGCGACCTGACGGCGGCTCGACGCAGCCAGGCGACGGCGGAACATCGCAGCCAGAAGACGGCGGCGACACGGACGGCGCTCAGAGCTCCGGTGGCGGCGGAGGAAGCAGCGGTGGCTGCTCGATGGCTCCCGCCTCGCGCTCGAGCCTCCTCGACGTCAGCGGTGGATTGCTCGTCGGTCTGACCGTCCTGGCGCGGCGCCGGCGGCGCTCCGTCTAGGCGTTCGCGGCGCGCGCCATCGCCGGACGGCGCAGCCACGCTTCGATGCCGGTGGCGATCCGCCTGCCGTCGGCGATGGCCCACACGACCAGCGACTGTCCGCGCGCCGCGTCTCCGCCCGCGAACACTCCCGGGACGTTCGTCGTCCCGCTCGCGTCGGTCCGCACGTTGCCCCGGCCGTCGAGCGCCAGCCCGAGCTGGTCGACCAGACCGCCCCGCTCCGGCCCGACGAAGCCCATTGCGAGGAGCACCAGCTCGCAGGGGATCGACAGCTCGCTACCGGGGACGGCCTTCATGCTCCCCTTCTCGAGCACGACGCGCACCGCCTCGATGCCCGCGACCCGTCCACCCTTGCCGCGGAACGCGCGGGTCGACACGGACCAGTCGCGATCGGCGCCCTCTTCTTGCGAGCTGGACGTGCGCAGCACCAGGGGCCACTCCGGCCACGGGTTGGTCGGCATGCGAACCAGCGCGGGCTTCGGCATGAGCTCCAGCTGCGTGACGGTCGCCGCTCCCTGCCGGACGGCGGTCCCCACGCAGTCGGAACCTGTGTCGCCCCCGCCGATCACGACGACACGCTTGCCCGTCGCGAGGATCGCCCGGGCCGCGTCCACGGCATCCCCCGCGACGCGCCGGTTCTGCTGCGTGAGGTACTCCATCGCGAAGTGCACGCCGCGCAGCTCCCGTCCGGCGATGGGCAGGTCGCGCGGCGCCCGCGATCCGATCGTCAGCGCGACGGCGTCGAACTCGTGCAGCAGCTGCTCGGCCCGCACGTCGAGCCCGACGGAGACCCCCATGCGAAACACGACGCCCTCGGCGCGCATCTGCGCGACCCGTTCGTCGAGGAGGCCCTTCTCCAGCTTGAAGTCCGGTATCCCGTAGCGCAGCAGTCCGCCGATGCGGTCGGCGCGCTCGAAGACGACGACCTCGTGTCCCGCCCGCGCGAGCTGCTGGGCGGCTGCGAGGCCCGCCGGTCCGGAGCCGACGACTGCCACGCGCTTGCCCGTGATCGCAGCGGCTATCACGGGCGACAGGAAGCCCGAAGCCCTGGCGTGGTCGGCGAGGGTCCGCTCGATCGTCTTGATGGTCACCGGCTCGTCGCGCATCGCGAGCACGCACGACGACTCGCACGGGGCGGGGCAGACGCGGCCCGTGACCTCGGGGAAGTTGTTGGTCGCGAGCAGCCGGCGCGCCGCCTCGTCGAACCGCCCGTGATAGGCGAGATCGTTCCACTCGGGGATGAGGTTGGCGAGCGGGCATCCCTGATGACAGAAGGGGATGCCGCAGTCCATGCAGCGCGAGGCCTGCGCGCGCACGTCCTCCTCGCTCGCGGGCACCACGACCTCGCGCCAGTCGAGCACGCGCTCGCCCACCGGTCGTTCTTCCTCCTCTGCTCGGGGGACGCGGAGAAAGCCCTTGGGATCACCCATCAGCCGACCTTCCGCATCTCGAGCACGCGACGCCACTCGTGGGGGACGACCTTGACGAACCGGCGCCTGGCCCAGGTCGAGAGCACGCTTCGACCCTGCGCGCTGCGCGTGTGGGCCACGTGCTCCTCGATGAGCGCCCGCAGGGTCTCCTTGTCGGCGGCGACGAGCTCGTCGAGCGCCACCGTCGTCTTGTTGGTGCGCGACGCCATCGTCTGGTCGTCGTCCAGCACGTACGCCAGGCCCCCGCTCATCCCGGCGGCGAAGTTGCGGCCGGTCGCGCCGAGCACCACCACCGTACCGCCCGTCATGTACTCGCAGGCGTGATCGCCGACGCCCTCGATCACGGCGATCGCGCCGCTGTTGCGCACCGCGAACCGCTCGCCAGCCCGCCCGGCGAGGAACGCCTTGCCCGCGGTGGCGCCGTACAGGCACGTGTTGCCCACGATGACGTTGTCGGCAGCCTTGTACGAGGCGCGCGCCGGCGGTCGGATGGCCAGCACGCCGCCCGACAGGCCCTTGCCCACGTAGTCGTTGGCGTCCCCCTCGAGCACCAGGAGCGTCCCGCGCGTCGCGAACGCGCCGAAGCTCTGCCCGGCGGTCCCGGTAGCCTCGACCACGATCGTCCCGTCGGGCAGTCCAGCGCCGCCGTACTTGCGCGCCACCTCTCCGGCCAGACGCGCCCCGAACGCGCGGTCCGCGTTGGTCAGGGCGATCTGCATCGTGGTGGGCTCGCCGTACTTGAGGCTCAGACGCGCTCCGTCGAGCAGGGCCTCGTCGGTCGGCGTGTCGACCAGGTCGCCCCGGTCCGGCGCGTGTGCTCCGCCCGCCGCCTGCGCGCGCATCAGGACGTTGGAGAAGTCGAGCGTCGGCGCCTTCGGGTGGTTCAGCGCGCGGGGGACGATGCGGTCGGCATGACCGACCATCGAGTCGATCGTGCGATAGCCCATCCGCGCCATCAGCTCGCGCAGCTCCTCGGCGACGAAGAACAGGTAGTTGATGACGTGCTCCGGCGTGCCCTGGAAGCGCGCGCGCAGCACGGGATCCTGCGTCGCGATCCCGACCGGACACGTGTTGAGGTGGCACTTGCGCATCATCACGCAGCCGCTCGCGACCAGAGGCGCCGTGGCGAAGCCGAACTCGTCGGCGCCGAGCAGCGCGGCGAACGCGACGTCCCGGCCCGTCTTGAGCTGACCGTCGACCTGCAACCGCACGCGATCCCGGAGCCCGTTGAGCGCGAGCACCTGGTGGGTCTCGGCTAGACCGAGCTCCCACGGTCCACCGGCGTGCTGGATCGACGACAGCGGCGAGGCGCCCGTACCGCCGTCGTGCCCCGCGATGTGAATCGCGTCCGCGTGAGCCTTCGCGACGCCGGCGGCGATCGTCCCCACCCCCTTCTCGCTCACCAGCTTGACGCTGACGCGCGCGGTGGGGTTCACGCTCTTGAGGTCGAAGACGAGCTGCGCCAGGTCCTCGATCGAGTAGATGTCGTGATGCGGGGGCGGCGAGATCAAGGTCACGCCGGGCACCGAGTGGCGCACGCGGGCGATCTGCTCGTCGACCTTGTGCCCTGGCAGCTGGCCGCCCTCGCCGGGCTTGGCCCCCTGCGCGATCTTGATCTGCAGCTCGTCGGCGTTCACCAGGTAGTGCGCCGTGACGCCGAAGCGCGCGCTGGCCACCTGCTTGATGGCGCTGCGCCGCGAGTCGCCGTTGGGCAGCGGCAGGAACCGCGCCTCGTCCTCGCCCCCTTCCCCGCTGTTGGACTTGCCGCCGATGCGGTTCATCGCGATGGCGAGGTTCTCGTGGGCTTCCTTGCTGATGCTACCGAAGCTCATGGCGCCGGTCGCGAAGCGACGGACGATGCTCGTGACCGGCTCGACCTCCTCGATGGCGATCGGCTCCTTCGCGAAGACCAGATCCCAGCAGCCGCGCAGCGTGAAGGGTGCGTCGCCCTGATCGTTGATGGCGCGCGCGTAGTCGGCGTACGAGGCCGCATCGTGGAGCCGGGCAGCCTTCTGCAGGCTCGCGACCGTCTTCGGGCTCCAGAGGTGACGCTCGCCTCCGACGCGCCAGGCGTAGGTGCCACCGACATCGAGCGCGTCCTCGTCGGCGCCGGTCTCGTCGACGTGCTCGTCAAAGCCCACCGCATGACGCAGCAGCGCTTCATGCGCGATCTCGGGCAACCCGATGCCGCCGATGGGCGACGCCGTGCCCGGAAACCACCGGTCGACGGCGGCGCGCCCGATGCCGACGGCCTCGAAGATCTGCGCGCCCTGGTAGCTCGACAGGCACGAGATGCCCATCTTGCTCATCACCTTGAGCAGCCCCTTGCCCAGCGCCGTGACGTAGTGCTTCGCCCGCGCCTCGCGCGGCACGTCGACGTCGAGCGCGTCGATGATCTCGAGCGCCAGGTACGGATTGACCGCCCCCGCTCCGTATCCGACGAGCAGCGCCAGATCCGCCACTTCGCGCACGTCCGCCGTCTCCACGACGAGCCCCGCGCGCATGCGCTTTCCGGCCCGCGCGAGGCCGTGGTGCACCGCGCTCGTGGCGAGCAGGCTCGGGATCGCGGCATGTGCCGCATCGGCGCCCCGGTCGCTCAGGACCAGCAAGGTCGCGCCCTCGTCGACCGCGCGCTCGGCTTCGGCGCAGAGGTGCACCAAGGCCCGCTCGAGCGCGTCGCCCGCGTCCGACGTCGTCGCCTCGAACAGCATGTCCAGCACGCGCACCGGGAAGTCTTGCAAGGCGCCGCCGGTGATCTTCGCGAGCTCCGGGCTCGTGAGAACCGGCTGCGTCAGCTCGAGCAGACGGCACTGCCGCGGCGTCTCGGCGAGCAGGTTGCCCTCGCCCCCGACGCAACTGGTGAGCGTCATCACGAGCTTCTCGCGGATGGGATCGATGGGCGGGTTGGTGACCTGCGCGAACTGCTGCTTGAAGTACCGGAACAGCGACTGGGGTCGCTCGCTCAGCACGGCCAGCGGCGCGTCGTTGCCCATGCTGCCGACCGGCTCTTCCCCGGCGGTCGCCATGGGAGCGAGGAGCATCTTCAGGTCCTCGCGCGTGTAGCCCGACGCGCGCATGCGACGCCGTCTCCACTCGGTGGACAGGGGCGCGGGCGCCTCCATCGTGGGCACCGCAGCGAGATCGAGCTTGTTGTCCGCGAGCCACTGCGCGTACGGCTCCTGCGCGACGACCTGCCGCTTGGCCTCCTCGTCGCCGACGATCCGGCCGCGCACGAGGTCCACCAGCAGCATGCGCCCCGGCTGCAGCCGCCCCTTCTCGAGGATATCGTCCACCTCGAAGTCGACGACCCCGAGCTCGCTCGCGGCGACCACGAAGCCGCTGCGGGTGACCACGTACTTCATGGGGCGCAGCCCGTTGCGGTCCAGCGTGGCCCCGACGTACTTGCCGTCGGTGAAGAGCAGCGCCGCCGGCCCGTCCCACGGCTCCACCAGCGACGCGTGGTATTCGTAGAACGCCCTGCGCTCGGCGGGCATCTCCGGCTGCCCTTCCCAGGCCTCCGGCACGAGCATCATCATCACGTGCGGCAGGCTGCGACCACCGGCCACGAGGAAGTCGACCAGGTTGTCGAGCGATGCCGAGTCGCTGCCACCTGGGCGGATGATGGGCTTGAAGTCGGCGAGGTGCTCGCCGAACACCTTGCTGGCGAGCAGCGGCTCGCGCGCGGCCATCCACGTCTGGTTGCCGCGCAGGGTGTTGATCTCGCCGTTGTGGGCGATGCGGCGGTACGGGTGGGCGCGCTCCCACGTGGGGAACGTGTTGGTGCTGAAGCGCGAGTGGACCAGCGCGAGCTTGCTCCGGGTCTCGTCGACCGTCAGGTCCAGGTAGAACGAGTCGAGGCGCTCGGGCAGAGCGAGGCCCTTGTAGACGACGGTCCGCGACGACAGGCTCGCGATGTAGAAGCTCGGCAGCCCTGCGTCGCTCGCGCGCCGCCCGGCGCGCTTGCGGATCATGAAGAGGGTCCGCTCGAAGATCTCGGTCGGGCACATGCGCCCGATGAACAGCTGCTTGAAGCGCGGCATCGAGTCGCGCGCCAGCGGTCCCACTTGCTGCTCGTCGATGGGGACCTTCCGCCAGCCGATGACCTTCTGGTTGTGGTGGCGGACGGCCTCCTCGAGCACGCGCATCTCGGCGGCGCGCGCGTCGGGATCCTGCGAGAGGAAGCACTGGGCGACGCCGTAGTCGCCCTCGAGCGGCAGCTCGATGCCTTCGTGCGCGAGGGTGCGCTCGAAGTGGGCGTGGGGGATCTGGATGAGGATGCCGGCGCCGTCGCTGGAGAGGGGATCGCTGCCTGCGGCGCCACGGTGGGCGAGGCGCCGGAGGATCTCGAGGCCCATCCCGACGACCTCGTGCGTGGCGGGCCGTCGCATGTCTGCCACGAAGCCGAGACCGCATGCGTCGCGCTCGAGCGCCGGGTCGTACAGGCCCTGCGGGGGCGGAAGCGGCATTGCGGGGGGATTATGACGCCGTTTGACGCGGCGCGCTAGGTCAAGAAGGGGGACAATGGGCTCATGGTGAAGGTCGTGCTCCTTGCCGCCGCAGCCGGCGCGTTACTGGCCTGCTCGAGCTCCGCTTCCCAGGAGGCGCCAGCTGTCGAAGCCCCGCCTGCCGCCCCGCTGGACGCCGTCCCAGCTACGACGTCGTCGGGCATCGTCAAGATCCAGACGCGCGATCGAAGCGTGACTCTGCTCGCGGGACACGGCGGGCGGCGCGTCACCATCGAGGACGACCACGGCCGCGTCATCGCCAAGGACGTCGACGTCGACGAGCTGGAAGCGATCGACGCGAGATCGTACGAGTTGGTCCGCTCCACGGTCGCGGGCAGGACATCCGCGGACCTGGGCAACTGACCGTAGGGCCGGATCGAATAGCCGCCGGGACGGCGTCGTCAGCGCACGCAGCGGACGTTGCCCACGGGGGACATGTCGAAGTCGTACGTCTGGCCGGTGCTGAAGTCGACGGACCACGCGTAGGACGCCGAGCTGGCCGCCAGCGTCGAGGACCAGAAGTAACTGGGCGGCGTGCCAGGAAAAGCTGTCGAGTCGATGGTTGGGGGTGCCATCTGGCCGCTACGGTCCACGAGCGAGAAGAGCTCCTTCTCCGTGGGCATGCGCCAGCCCCCGCCGTCGAGGTCGAGCGCCGTGCAGTAGGTCTTCGCGTTCGCCCATGGGTACGCGGTCACGGGGGCCGCCTGCTGCCACGTGAGCTTCGACTTGGTGTCGTACACGGTGCCGGCGCTTGCGCCAGCGCCGATCGTGTAGTGACCCGCGGGCCCGTCGACGCCGGTGGAGCGCACGCAACGGACAGAAGGGGTGTAGGCCTCGACCTTGTAGTTCGCGTAGCCGTATCCGAAGTTGACGCTCCACACGTCGGTCGTGCCGGCCACGAGCGTCGAGGACCAGAACCAGTTGGCCGGCGCGCTCGGGAAGGCCGTCGCGCTGATGCTGGGGGACTGCTGCCCGAAGTCCACGATCGAGAAGAGCTCCGCCTCGGAAGGCAGGCGCCAGTCGCTGCGGCCGGCGAGCATGAGGCCTGCGCAGTAGCCGAGCGCGTCGGTAGACGAGTACTTCATGCTCGGGACAACCTGCTGCCACATCAAGCAGGTGACGAGGTCGGTCGCTGTCCCGTCCCCGTTGTCCCTGTAGCTCTCCAGGTTGGGCGCCCCGGCCGCCACGTCGGCCTGCGAGTTGGGGATCGGCCACTCGTCCCAGTCGTCGGGGTGCCCGACGATGCAGCCTCCGGAGCCACCGCCCGACCCGCTGGTGTACCCGGAGTCGGTGCCACTGCTCGAGGTGCTCCCCGAGCTACTGTCCAATCCGCTCCCGCTGCCCGAGCCCCCGCTCGACGACGAGGACGCTGCGTCGATGTCCCCGCCATCCCCGTACTCCTTGTTGCTGACCGCGCCCCCGCAGCTTGCAGACGAGCCCACGGCGACGGCAAGCGCCGCGAGTCCCAGGATTGCTCGGTTCATCGCCGACCTTCCTCCAAGAGACCACCATGCCCTGGTCGCTGCAATGAGCGACGCCGAAACGTCCTATGCTGCACGGCCGATGGTCGAGCCTACCCTCGACTGGACCTTTCCCTTCGGTCGCCCGATGGCACGACGCCGCCCGTCGGCGAAGTCCAAGCGGCGCGTCTTCGTTCTCGGCGCATGGCCCAGCGCGCTGCACATCGATTGGTGGTCGCCAGCTCGCAAGCGCGTCAAGGCGCTGCCCGTCGACAACGAGCCGGCCGCCCTCTGGAACGGCGCGGACGAGAAGGCGGTGATCGAAGCGTGGAAGAAGGTCGTAGGCTTCCGCGTCGGCGAGTGGGGCGAGGTCGAGACCGCGGGCGAGATGAACGGCAAGGCCGGGCGATGGCTGGACGCCGAGGTGCTCGCGCCGCTCCGGGTCACGCGCGAGGAGGCGTGCCTTTCGTATTGCGTGGATACCTACTTCGCCGGCTCGACGGCCGGATTCGCCGTCCGCGAGCGGTACCAGCCCGTCGCCGGCGAGGCGGGGTTGCCGCAGGCGCAGCTGCCGCCCCGTCCGCGCGACGGGAGCCTCGTGGCGCTCGCCGTCGAGGCTCACCGCGAGCGGTTGCTCCACGAGCTGTCCGTGGTCGTTCCCGAGCAGGTCATCACCCTCGGCAACGTCGCACTCCGCGTGCTGCGGGCCATCACCGAGGCCAAGGGGGGGCTGGCCAAGCTCCACCCCGACGCGCGCTACGGCGTCGAGCAGCCGCTCGTGCTCGGCAAGCGGCAGGTCGTCTGGCTTCCGTTGACGCACCCCGAAACACCACCGCTCTTCGCGGAGGCCCACGCGCTCTGGAGGCAGAACCGCCCACGCTGATGGCGGCGGGAGTGAGCTAATCTGCCGGCCGTGTCTCGCAGGACCCTCGCGTACATCGGGCTCGCCATCGCCCTCCTGGTGGGCGGCCGTCTCCTGTCGACGAGCTCGACGCCTTCGTCGCCGTCGCCGGAGCCCGAGGGGTCCGTGCCGGCGCCCGTCCCCTTCCCTTCCGTGGCCCAGCACCCCGCCACCCCCCTCAAGCGGCCTCCCTCCTCGATCGCCGAGTACGGGATCCTGACGGACCGGCCGGAAGCAGACCTCGAGGCGCTCATCGACCGCACGGCGCTCGCGACCGCGATTCCGCAGCGACTCTGCGGGGACGACGCGTCCTGCGACGCGGTGCGCTCCACGGTGCGCGACGAGCGGGCCACGGCGCTCAAGGTCGTGCCGGCGGACAACTGGAACCTCGAGCACCTCGACGTCAACACCGCCGCGCGCAACCTTTCGACCAAGGAGCGAGCCGCCGTGAAGTCCCGGGCGCGCATCGTCGTCGTCCGCGTGAACACCGCGACGTCGCCGAAACAGCTCGCGCTGCGTACGGCGATCGCGGCCACCGCGGCGATCGCCGAGAAGGTCGACGGGCTCGTGTGGGATCAGCTCCTCAACCGCGTGCAGCGGTGGAGCGACTTCGCCGGACAGGCTGTGACCAGTCCGCTCGGAACACCGACCTTCCGGCGCGACCGCATCGAGTCGCTCTACGAGCCCAAGGAGGAAGGGATCGTCCG
>Ga0209415_10017497_pt1 | contig 11400 bp, 3 predicted proteins | sample PeaSoiSIISIP2007_FD_187696 | JGI IMG/M metagenome (GOLD analysis project Ga0209415, IMG submission 187696) | Peat soil microbial communities from Weissenstadt, Germany - SII-SIP-2007 (SPAdes) (version 2) | ecosystem: Environmental > Terrestrial > Soil > Wetlands > Peat | place: Germany...
GCCGGCGGCACCGGCAGGAAATGCCCGCGGCCGTCGCCGCGCAGGAGCTGGCTCAGGCCGCCGTCAAACCGGCCCACGGAGGGAATCGGGGCGAACGAGTTCTGGACCGCGTAGATGTCGGCGTGGCCGTCGCCCTCAAAATAGCCGGCGGCGAGGCCCTGCAGCGGCGAGATCTGCGCGATGCGGGGCAGCGGCTCGAACCGGTACGTGCCGTCGGGCTGGCTCAGGAACACGCCGCTGCGAAGCTCCGTCGCGGCAAAGCGCTCGGCCGCGGCGATCCTGTCGTCGCCCAAGATTTCGCCCAGCGTGGCGCGCGCGTAGGCGTTGTTCCTCGCAAAGCGCTTGAGGACGGCGGGAATGACCGCCCCGAGATCCCGTCGGCTTCGCCAGGGATAGAGCCGGCCCGCCTCGTAGTACGCCTCGATGACCTGGGGCTCCTCGCCCTCTCCCCTGAAATCGCCGTAATAGAGCAGCGCCGGGCGCTCGGGGCTCGCGCGGTACTGCGTGTTCAGGCCCACATTGCCCACCACGTAGTCGGGCCGGCCGTCGCCGTTGAAGTCGGCCGAGGCGATCGACGTCCACCAGCCCGAGCCGGCCGCGGCAAAGCCCGCCCTCTGGGTCCAGTCCTCGAAGCCGTTGCCCTGGTTGTTGTGGAAGTACCTCACGCCGCCCCATTCGAGGGTGACGAGAAGATCGGGCCACCCGTCGCCGTCGACATCGCTCCAGAGGGCCGAGGTCACCATGCCGACCTCGCGCAAACCCGGCGCGAGCGTGTCGGTGACATCCTCGAACGTGCCGCCGCGGTTGGCCAGAAGGGCGCTGCGGGGTGCCAGCGGGTACTGGCCGGAGAGGACCCGGGCGCCCAGGAACACACCGAGGCGCCCGCTATGGTCGAAATCGGCGGCGGCCAGGGCCCCCACGTTTATGCTCAGCGCAGGCAAGGCGCCCTCCGGGGCCGGCTTGAAGCCGCCGCGCCCGTCGTTCACGAGCAGGCGCGGCTGGTACTCCTGCGATCCGGCCGGCAGGGCGTTTCCGCCGCGGGTCACGAGGAGGTCCTCCCTCCCAAGGCCCTCGGCATCAAAGAGAAGAATAGGCCCGTCGTCGACGGGAGCGGCGGCGATCGCGGCGTCGACACCCGCAAACCGCCCCGAGCCGGAGGCGAGCAGGATTCGCAGGGGATCGAGGGTCGTGCCGCCGATGACGACGCCGTCCCGCCCGTTGCCCTCGATGTCCCCCACCGCCAGGCCGGGGCCCCGGCGGTTGAGGCGAATCGGGGCCAGGCGCTGCACGTCGGCTTCGTCGACCAGGTCCTCGCGCGACCGCAGGGAAAGGCCGGCGGCCTGGGCCACCTCCTCGAACTGCCGGGCGGGCGGCTTCGCCTCCGGCGGCGACGGGGCGGGCGCCGACGGCTCGGTGACGGTATAACGCATGTCGGCGGCCAGATTCTCAAATGCCTGCACGTGCCCGCTTGGCCAGGTCACGGTCATCCGCCTGATGACCGTGTCGGCGCCGAGGCCAAAATGCAGCATGGGCTCGCTGCTGGACAGATAGCCGCGGGCCAGGACCAGCGGGCGCACCTGCGTGCCAAGCGCGCTCTCAAGCCTCACGGTCGCGCCCACCCCGAATCTGTTCGAGACGGTCCCCCGCAGATAGACCTCCACCCGGTGGCCCGTGTCATTGTCGTTGCGCAGGATGGTGACGCCCCCCTGATAATTGGTGTAGACGATGTCGAGGTTGCCGTCTCCGCTCAGGTCGCCAAAGGCGGTGCCGAAGCTCACGCCCTTCTGGTCGAGTCCCCAGGCCGCACTGACGTCCTCGAACTGAAGGTCCCCCATGTTGCGAAAGGCGAGGTGGGTCTCCGCAAAGACCGGGCTTTCGCGCATGATGCGGATCCGCTCGGCCGGGGTCTCGGCGCTCGACTGGCGCGAAAGGATGTCCACGTTGGTCGCCTCGCGGAACATGCCGTTGGTGATGAAGACGTCCAGGCGCCCGTCATTGTCCAGGTCCTCGAAGCGCGGCGACCATGTCCACTGGGTCGCGGCGAGGCCGGCGAGGTAGGCGGCCTCCAGGCAGTGGCCCGTGCCGGTATCCAGGTAGAGCGCGTTGCGCTCGTACTGGGGCGCGAGGTCGGGGTTCCTGTCGTCCTCGACGGTTCGGCTGCGCGAGTCCGCCATGCCGCGCTGGTCCAGCTCATGGGTGGTCTCGGCCATGTCCGTTACAAGGAGATCGGTGCGCCCGTCGTTGTTGATGTCGCCCAGGTCCGAACCCATCGAGGAGTACGGCATGTGCGGCACGACCTGGTCGATCACATTGGCAAACGTGCCGTCGCGGTTGTTGCGGTAGAGGAGGTCGGGCGCCGCGTAGTCGTTGCCCACGTAAAGGTCGGGCCACCCGTCATTGTCGAAATCCCACCAGATGGCGGAATGCCCCTGCGACTCCCCTGAGATGCCGGCCCGCTCCGTGACATCCGTGAAGGTGCCGTTGTGGTTGTTGTGAAAGAGGTAGTTTCTCTGGCCCCTCGGGTGCACGCTGGCGTTCTGCAGGTTGGTCTGGACGAAGACGTCCAGCCAGCCGTCCCGGTCATAGTCGCAGAAGGCGGCCATGCCGCACGCATCGGTGACGTCCAGCCCGTAGGCATGCGCCATTTCCCTGAAGGTCCCGTCTCCCTGGTTGATGTAGAGGAGGTTCGGGGCGCCGAAGCGGCAGACATAGATGTCCAGGCGCCCGCTGTTGTTGATGTCGACAAACGTAGCGCCCTGGTTCCAGACGCCGGGCGCTGCGCCCACGCCCGCCCTTTCGGTCACGTCCTCGAACCTGTAGCCCCCCAGATTGCGGAAGAGGCGGCAGCCCTCGGTCTTGCTCACGACAAAGATGTCGGGCCTGCCGTCCCCGTCGTAGTCCCCTATCGCCACGCCGGTGCCCATCTCGCCGGCCTGAAACTCATGGCTGAGCTCCCCCCACATCCTTGGGTCGTCGTACTTGTTCTCGGCGCGCACGCCCGTCTCCTCCGGGGAGAGCCGCACAAACATCGTCTTTCCGCGCGCGAACGGGTGCGGCGCTAAGGGCTTAGAGGTGATGGCGCCCGCGGGGCCTTCTTCCTGGGCCGCCGGAACCTGGGCCACGGCCGCGGAAAGCGCGGCGCAGCAGACGAGACGAACAAAGCAACGGCGTGCCTCCAGGCGTTGGAATTCTGCCGAGGGGAGCATCGGGCAGCCCATGGAGGACCCGGGGGTTTGGGGCGTCAAGATAGAGTTGGCCGCGCCGAGCCGGACTCTCCTTGCGCCTGCTTCCCAACGCGATTAAATGCCCATTTCCAATTGTCGGCGACCCCATCGTGACCCGAATGAGCCTCTTTGCCCGGATTCTCCCGCGCGCATGGATCATATTGCCGATATGTGGCTGCGGTTATCTGGCGTGGTCCGGCCACGTGCGGATGCAGCACGTCGAATTCGTGTCGGGCCTTGTGGGCCGCGCGAGGCCGGTGGATGTCCCCGATGCGGCCTCCCCCACCGGATATGCGAACGGGCAGCGGGAGCTCATCGTTCCGGAGCGCAATGAGAGCAGCTTTCATTGGATCGCCCAGACCCAGCAGATGCTCGCCCGTGGAGAGGCGCGTGTGCGCCACGTCGATTACGAGAACGCCCCGTTCGGCCGGGAGGTGAGCTCGGCCTCCCCGTACCGGTGGTGGCTGGGATTTGTCGCATGGCTGGACCACGCGTCGTCCGGCCGGCCGCTCGGCATGTCCGTGGAGCGGGGCGCGCTGCTCGCCGACCCTCTGCTGCAGCTGCTCCTGGTCGGCGGCGCGGCAGTGTTTGCGGCGTGGCAGTTCGGCGGCTACGCCGCCGCGCTCCTCTCGGTCGGCCTGGTGGCCATCTTCCCCTTCGCGTCCGGGTTCCTTCCGGGCATGCCCGACCAGCGCGGGCTGGGCAGCATCTGCGCGTTTGCGAGCATCCTGGCGGTCCTCGCCGGCATGAATCCGCGGCCGCCGGCGGGCGACGGGGACCGCGGCGCCGGCGCCGACAGGCGCGCGCGGCGCTGGTTTGCGCTTGCGGGTGTCGTCGGCGGATTGGGCGTGTGGATCAGCGTTCCGACCCAGGTGCCGGTCACGGCGGGCTTGGTTTTCGGCGCCGTGCTCGCGGCGTGGACCGCGCGCCATGCCGGCGCGGGGACCCCTGCCGCGCCACCGCTCGCGGCCCCGTGGCGGACCTGGGGCTTCTGCGGGGGTGTGACGGTGCTTGCGGCCTATCTGGCCGAATATTTCCCCGATCACTTGGGATCCTGGCGGCTTGCGTCGGTCCACCCCCTCTATGGCCTGGCGTGGATCTGCGGCGGCGAGCTGCTGGCCAGGTCGGCGGCGTGGATCCAGGGGGAGAGACCGGCCCGGAGCCCCGGCGCCATCCTGGTGGCGGTCGCCGCCCTCGCCGGGGTTGCGGCCGTGCCCCTTGTCATGTGGAGGACTGGGGACCCGGGGTTTCTCGCGCGGGACCCGTCGTGGGCGCGGCTGAGCGGCCTGCCGAACGGCCCGGTGGCGGCCAGCCTGGGGGACTTGCTGCTCCATGGCGGGTCCGCGGCAGCCGTCTGGGCGACGCTGCTGCCGTTGACCATCGCCGTTCCGGCGGTCTGGCTTCTCATGCGGCCTTCGACCGGGCTGCAGTCGCGAGCCTCGGTCTCGGTCGCGTTGGGCCCTGTATTGGTCGCGCTCGGCTTCTCCTTCGCCCAGCTGAGCTGGTGGAGCGTCCTCGACGGCGCATTGCTGGCAATGCTGGTCGCCTGCGCAGCGGGGGAATGGACCCTTGTGCGGGCGTCGGGCCGCTGGCTCCTGGCGCCTGTCGTCCTGGCGTTCGCGATCCCGGATATGGCCCAGACCATGCCCCGGCGCTCCGCGGAGTCTGCGGCGACCCTGACGCCCCGGGAGTCCGAGGAGCTTGTTGCGCGGCATCTGGGCCACTGGCTCGCAAACCGCGCCGGAGAGCCCGGGATCGTGGTGTTTGCCCCGCCCGATGAGACCACCACCCTGTGCTTCTTTGGGGGGTTTCGCGGGATCGGTTCGTTTGCGCCCGACAACAGCGCCGGCTTCGCCAACACCCTGGCTATAGCCGGAGCGCGAACGATGGAGGAGGCGCAGGCCAGCCTTCAGGGGCGCGGGGTCAGGTTCATCATCGTTCCCTCATGGGATCCGTTCTTCGACGAGTTCGCTCGGCGCTACCTGGACAAGAGGTTTTCCAACCGGCAGAATCTCCTTGTCGGCGAGCTGCGCCGCTGGAACCTGCCGCTGTGGGTGCGGGCCGTGCCCTACCAGATGCCCGTGGGCGGCGGATTCGAGGGCCAGTCGGTCCTGGTGTTTGAGGTGGTCGACGAGCAGAGCCCCGCGGCCGCCACCGGCCGGCTGGCGGAATACCTGGTCGAGACCGGGCGCCTCGAGAATGCGGCGATCGTCCGCGAGGGGTTGCGCCGATTCCCGGGGGACGTCGGGGCCCTCGCCGCGCTCGCCCAGGTGGAGAAGGCGCTGGGCGACGAGGGCGCCTTCGCCAAGACCCTGGAGTCCCTGCTGGCCCGCCTTTCCAACCGAGGCGATCGTTTCCTCCCCTGGGACCGGCGGGTCAGCCTGGCCATAGTCCTGACCCAGGGGCGGCAAATCGATCTGGCCCGCGACCAGGTGCGGCGCTGCCTGGCCGATGTCAACGAGGGCAGGCTGCGATCGCTCTCGGCGGGCTCGTTGTACGACCTGCTGGTGCTGGGCCGCACGTTTGGGCTCGGGATTGCCGATCCCAAACTGCGCGAAATCGCGCTGAATCTGCTCCCGGGTGATTTGCGCGGCGGCCTCTAGGCGCGGCGCCCGCAAGAGGGGCCTTGGGCAGCCTGAGTTCGGGAGCGGCGGCGGTGAATCCAGCCCCGGCATGGCGCCCGGAGACCGCGGGCTAGTCGCGCGACGACTTCAGAAAGGATTCCCACTCCGCGTCGTCCGCGGGCACCGGGCCCGTGAGCGCTTCGTCGATTTCCTTGCCCGTCAGTTTCCACACCAGAATGGCGTGCCCGACGAAGGCCTCGGGGGGCCGGGTCTGCGGCCTGCGAAGCCAGGCGCAAATACGCGCCACGCGCAGGGCAACGAAGGGGGTGAACAGCTGCGCATAGGCCTTGTCGCGCTCGCCGCCGGGAAGGGTCGAGGCGTAATCCATCAGCTGGCACAGCCGTCGGTATCTTTCCTCGTAGCTGCTGTTCCAGGGGCCCGCGGCGAGCGTCATTCCCTCCAGCACCGATGCGCTGACCGCATAGTAGCCCGGCAGAAGGGGAAGCACTTCGGAGTTCCGGTCGATTGCCGTGTAAAGATTGCGGCTCTGTATGCCCCGGTACTCGGGGCTGTCCATTCCCCTGTACGCCAGGAAGGTCGGAACCGCATTCCCGGGATTGTGCTCGTCCAGCCACTGTTTGAGCTGGGGAAGCCCCAGACCCCAGTCCTCGGAGCCATCCGTGAGATCGCGATAGCCGTTGCTCATGCCGCCCCCGAGCAGGTTCACGTAGGCCAGGTAGTCCGGGCGCGAATAAAAGGACGTGATGGAAAACCCCAGTATGCTCAGTCCCAGCGCGCAGCGCAGCCACGGCTTTCCGGCAACCAGGAGCGCGGCCGAGCCCGCCAGAATGTAAAGGGCGGGGTACACCGCGAGAATATGCCGATGGCCTATGTCCACATGTTGCAGCGAGGCCGCGAGCATGACGGCGCAGACCAGGACCCACCAGGGTGAGGCCTGATAGAGCAGGTTCCTCCTGTCCGGGCGAACGAACCAGGACCATGCCCCCAGTCCGAGGACCGCAAAGAGGAACAGGGGGGTCTTGATCGCAAAGGCGTAGGGAAAGAACGTATGCCATCCCGTGTCGCTCCAATGCCCGTGCATGAATGCCAGGCGCTTCTGATCGAGGAGCAGCATCGCGTTGGCGCCCCTGACGAATCCCTCCGGAAGGAGGCGGTGGCCGAGGAGGAGATCGAACGTCGCCTGTATCGGCGACGCAATTGGATGGGGGTGCTGGGGCAGCTCCGTCCAGGCAAGCCGCGCATCGCCTGGGATGGAGCTGCCGGCAAATCGGAACTCATAGTCGGCCCAGACAATTGCGGCCGCCGCGGCAACGTGAAAGACGCACAGAGCCGCGGCAAGCAGCAGCTGCCTTGTGCGCAGAGGGCAGGTCCGCGGCTTGCCCCCCAGATCCACGAGCCAGGGGTCGTTCCTGACAAGGCGCACGATGAGGAGCGCCCCCGTGATCGGAATGATGAGGACTGCCGTGAGCTTGGCGAGGAAGAGCAATCCCGTCGCGGCTCCGCTGATGGCCAGCGCGGCCCAGGTGATCCGGTGAAGGAGTCTCCAGACCAGGAACGAGGCCGCGGAGAGCGTGAGGGCCAGGGACACGTCCGTGGTGACCATGGCCGCATGAGCTAGCATCACGGGGCAAAGTGCGTACAGGAAGAGGGAGAGCAGGCCGCCGGGCGTTCCCCAAAGCCGCCTGGACGCCACAAAGACCAAGAGTCCAAGGGCGGCGGACAGCAGGACGGCCATCGCTCGCCCGGCGACCAGCATCCGATCCGGATTGTTTCCCGATCCGAAGAAGAACTCGCTCCCAAGTTTGAAGTAGTTCGCGTCCCGCCAGAAGGCGTCCTTGGGCCCCCCTGAGAAATGGGGCCCGGTCATGAGCAGGGGAAGCGAAGCCCATCGCTTGATCAGGTCGCCGTTCGCGGTGTCCACCCGGTAGTCGTGGGTCATCCACTCGCTGTACCCCATGGTCAGGTGGTCGATCTCGTCTATGCAGAATCCCCTGCGGCTTATCGCGGACAGGGCCAGGAACATGTGGAGCACCAGCAGCAGGCCCACGAGGGCGCATGTCGCCTTGTTCGGCTGACGCGCACCCGGGAATTGCACTTCGGCTGGAGCCATTCCTTCAGCGTGGACCGCCCGGATCAAGGAGGCGAGTTTCCTTCCGCCAAGCCGCCCGTTCCGCCAGCCCGGGGCCCACCGCCAGGGCCCGCCTGCGCCTCGGGAACGCCGTTGCGCCTCAGACGGCGCTGCGGGCGGGGCGGAGGCCAAAGCCCCGCGCCTAGGTCGCCTTCTCGAGCCTGTCGTACCAGTTGAATTTCATGTAGACCGAGGTGACGACGAGCAGGGCAAGGATGGCGCCCGCCCAGGGCCATTGCTTGAGGACAATGTAGATCGGGAGCGATACCAGGCAGAGCTGCCACACGATCCCTACCGCGACGTTGGTGAGATCGCGCGCGGCGCCGCGGTTGGGGACGAACGACGGGTCGTCCAGCATGACCCTGTCGCGGATGGGGCCCCACCATCCCCACGGGTTCACGGTCCGGTAGAATCTCTTCAGGACCTGCTCGTCCTCCGGCTTGCTGCAGAGCGTCCCGACGAAGCAGCCGATAAGGGACAGGGCGAAGAGGACGGGGAAGGTGTAGAGCATGTTGAAGCTATGGCCCACGATCAGCTCGGCGACGGAGGGCACGACCATCGCGCCGCCGATGCCGGCGACCATCCCCCAGAAGTAGCCGTAGCCATTGAAGCGCCACCAATACCACTTCAGCACGTTGGCGACCACGAAGCCGCTGTAGAGCGATCCGACGAGCCACATCATCACGTCGGTGATGCGGTCGGTGAGCATGCCGAAGACGATCCCGATCACCAGGAACACCATGGACACGATGCGGCTCAGCGCGACCTCCCTGAGGCCGCCCGCGTTGGGGTTGATGAACCGCTTGTAGATGTCGTTCACAACGTAGGCGGGGGCGGCATTGAGCGTCGCGGCAAAGTTCGACATGAAGGCCGCGGCGAGGCCGGCCAGGAGGAAGCCGGCCACCCCGGTGGGCACCTGCCCGCTGAGCACCATGGGCAGGATTTCCTCGAAATCCGGCTTACCCTGCGACTGGAGCTGGGGCATGCAGAAGGCGAGGGCGAGGACCGTGATGCCGGCGATCATCATGTAGCGCGGGAACATGAGCACCACGGTCACCATGCCGTTCATGAGCGAGGCCTCGCGCGGGTTGCGGGTGGCGAGTATGCGCTGCATGTCGTAGTTCGGCGCCGGGCCGGCGAGGCTGGCGAGCACGCCCTTGAAGAACATCAGGCCGAAGATCACCGAAAAGAGGTCGTTTCCGTCCTGGTGCAGCGCGGCGTTTGCCGTCTTGAGGATGCCGTCCCAGTTGAGGTCGAGCCTCCAGCCGAAGAACGGGTTCATCCATCCGGCCGGTATGCGGGCGGCGATCATGTCGGGCGAGACCTTGAAGAGGGCGATCGCGCCGATGGTGATGGCGGTCAGCGTCAGGATGGTGAACTGGGTGACCTCGGTGATGACGACGCTGACCATTCCGCCCTTGATGGCGTAGAGCGAGGTGAGGCCGAGGAGGATGACGGCGTAGATATTCTCGTCGGAGAGCATTCCGGTCGCGGCGCCCGTGAAGCGCCACGGCAGCATCACGACCGCGAACTTGCCGATGCCCTTGAACGCGTAGGCGAGCAGACCGATGACATTGACGAGCGCGAATGCCACCACGCTCAGGTGGGCGAGGGTGCCGCCGCGGTCGTCGCCAAAGCGCGTCTGCATCCACTGGGCGCCGGTAAGGACGTTGGAGCGCCGCAGCCAGGCGCTCATGAACATCATAAGGAAGATCTGGTTGAACGTCGGCCACACCCATGGGAGCCAGATGCTCTTGAGGCCGTAGAGGAAGAGCACGTAGACGCACCACATCGTTCCGCTGATGTCGAACATCCCCGAAGCGTCCGAGACGCCGAGCATGTACCACGGCAGCTTCTTGCCCCCGAGGAAGTAGCTGTCGAGGTCCTTGGTCCCCCTGCGCGAGACCCAAAGGCCGATGGAGATGACGAAGACGAAGTAACCGACGACAATGCCTATATCGAGGGCGTGCAGCTGCATGGGGTTGCGCGGTCGGGGCTTGGGGTTGTGCGCGGAACCGGTGTCGCGGCCGCGATGCTGGGCCGACAATCAAATAATTGCTTTGCAGGGCAAACAAGACCCGATTTCGGGCCGCACGCCCGTCCCCATGGGGACCGCCCCGGGCGGGGCCGGGGCCCGGACGGGCCGGGCCGGGCGCGGAGGGGGCACTCAGCATTCTCAACTTTCAAATGGGGATTCTCATTATTGCCTCTCGGAATTTGCCCTGGATTCGCGTAGATTGCCGCCTGAGTTTCCGGGTGATTTCACGACCATGACCCCAAAAAAAACCCCAATCCGGCTCGCCGCCCTCGCAGGAGGCCTTCTCTTCCCCATCTCAGGCGCATTCGGGGGCGCGGCGCCCGCGGTGCCCGCCGCCGAGCTGGCGGACCTCTCCAAGGGCGCGGAACAGGAGCTGCGCGGCAACATCCTGCCCTTCTGGCTCAAGTACGCGCGCGACCGCGAGCACGGAGGCTTCCACTCGTTCATCGGCGAGGACATGACGGTTCGTGACGACCTCCCGCGCGGCGCCCTGCTCACAAGCCGGATCCTCTGGACGTTCTCCGCCGCCTACCGCGCCTACCGCGACCCGGAATACCTCGAGATGGCGCGCTGGGCCTACCGCGATCTCGTCGACCGCTTCGTCGACAAGCAGGACGGCGGGCTCTTCTGGTCGGTCCGTCCGGACGGCCAGCCCGCCGAGGCGCACAAGCAGATCTACGGGCAGGTCTTCGGCATCTACGGCCTCTGCGAATACTACCGCGCGACGGGCGACATCGCGGCGCTGCAGCAGGCGGTTGCGATCTACGGATTGATCGAGAAGAACGCCCATGACCCGGTGAACGGAGGCTACTTCGACACGCTCAACCGCGGGTGGCAGCGCGAGGACAAGAAGGGGGGCAACATGCTGGGGCCCGCCCCCAAGTCGCAGAACTCCCACATCCACATCCTCGAGGGCTTCACCAACCTGCTGCGCGTCTGGCCCGACGAGGGCCTGCGCCAGCGCGAGCGCGAGCTGATCGAGCTGACCATGAGCCGCATCATCGACCCAAAGACCCACCACCTCATCCTGTTCATGAAGGACGACTGGACGCCGGTCGGCGACGGGGTCTCGTACGGCCACGACATCGAGCTGAGCTGGCTTCTCGTCGAGGCGGCGGACGTGCTGGGCGACCGCCAGCTCGCGGCGCGGGCGAGGCAGGAGGCGGTGGAAATCGCGAGGGTGACCAACGCCCAGGGCGTCGACACCGACGGCGGCGTGTACAGCGAGGGCGACCCGAAGGGCCCCACCAACATGGACAAGGAGTGGTGGGAGCAGGCCGAGGCCGCGGTCGGCTTCCTCAACGCCTACCAGATCTCGGGCGACCCGGCGTATCTCGCGGACTCGGCGAGGAGCTGGCGCTTCATCCAGGACAAGTTCGTGGACCGGCAGCACGGCGACTGGCACAACACCCTGGCGCGCGACGG
>Ga0209415_10017498_pt1 | contig 11400 bp, 8 predicted proteins | sample PeaSoiSIISIP2007_FD_187696 | JGI IMG/M metagenome (GOLD analysis project Ga0209415, IMG submission 187696) | Peat soil microbial communities from Weissenstadt, Germany - SII-SIP-2007 (SPAdes) (version 2) | ecosystem: Environmental > Terrestrial > Soil > Wetlands > Peat | place: Germany...
ATCTGCAACGAGCGAGCAACGACGCCAGAGGTCAAAAAGACAAGCGAATTAGTCTCATCTTGAAAGCTCATTGGAATTAACATCCCGTGGCGCAGATCTCAGATTTCAGGATTGATAGGCCTTTGCTGGCTCGAAAGGCGGCGCTGGTGTAACGCGAGTCATTGCGCTTACATTTGCAGCGTCGCGCATGAGCCGAATCCTTAAGGCATACCAGACTCGCTTTCGCACCTTGCCCTGGCGCTGGGGACGGCCGGAATGTCGGCCCTGCGGGCGTTGTTTGTGGGGATAAATGTGGCAACGATGATGTGTTACGGATACGACAAACGGCTTGCGCGAGCCGGCATGTAGCGCGTGCCGGAGCTTGCCTTGCTCCTCCTGGCGGTGTGCGGCAGCGCGGCGGGGGCTCTTGTCGGTCAGATTCTCTTCCGCCACAAGACCCGGGATGTCCAGTTCCGGCTGATCTTCCTGGCCATTGCCGCCGTCCAAGTGGTTGTCCTGCTCGCGATCGGACCCGGGCAGGGCCGGTGAACAAGGATTGACCGATGAAAGAGCAGGCGCTTCTGATTGGCATTAATCGGTATCAGGCGCCCGGGGCTCAGCAGGCTGCTGGGCGCGGAGAAGAATGCGGTGGCGCTGAATAGATTTTCTGGTTTTGGCGTAGGGATTCTTGCAAACTGATGCTGTTGACGCTCCACTCCGCCCAGTGGTGCGGGGCGTGGCCTGGAGAATATGTCGTGAAGCGTGCCTTGCTAGCTGGAATTAATCGGTATGAGGACCCGGGTATTGGCCGGCTGCTCTGTGCGGAAAAGGATGCCCTGGCCCTCGAGCTGTTCCTGAGCGAACGTTGCGGCTTCGCGGCCCAGAGCCTCATCAACGAGCAGGCGACCAAGCGACGGATCACCGCCCGCCTGCGCGAGATTTGCTCGGAGTTGAAGGATGGGGATTTGTTCTTCTTCTACTTCGGCGGCCATGGCCACGAGGATCCGCACACTGGCCAAGCGGTGTTGCTGCCCTGGGACGTGCGCCTGTCCGACATCGAGGACCAGCTCAATCCTGAACTGGTGCCGGTGCGCGGGATCGAGTCGGCCAGCGCGCGATGCGGGGCGTCCCGGTTCCTGGTTTTAGATGCCTGTCGGACGCCGCTGCGGAGCGGGACCAAGGACAGCCAGGCACGGCTGGAGGAAACTGCGGTGCGGGACATCCAGGCGATGGTGCTGGAGGAGGCGCGGGAGAGCGCGCCGCTGGTGACGATCTTCTCGTGCAGCGCGGGACAGCGGGCGCATGAATTGGAGGCGACGGGCCGCGGGGTGTTCAGCAAAGCCCTGGAGGAGGCCTTGGCTGAGTATGTGGCGGCGGGGCTGGAGCTGTCCTTGCCCGGAGAGGCGCAGGCACGGGTGGCGAGATTCATGGAAGCGGATCTGAAGCGATATCGACCGGGGGCTCGCCAGAATCCGCACTTTTCGCACAATCGGCCCAAGGTGGTGCTGCTGGAGGGCCGGGCAACTCGAGCGGATGCGGGTGGTTCCGACCCTCCCATGGGAGCCGGTGCCGGTGTCCACCATGAGAAGTGCCCCATCTGCCGCAAGTGGAACCTCATCACCGAGACCTTCGAGTGTCCGCGCTGCCACCGAGATTTTGTATGCCTTAAACACCGGTCAGAGGCAGATCGCTCCTGTGAGGAGTGTGCGAAGAAACTGGCCAGTGAACGAGCGGACGCGGAAGGGAAGGCCAAGCGAGACGCCGAGCGGCAGGCAGAGTTGCGGCGGCAGGAAACAGAGAAAGAGCGGTTGGAGAAGCAGAGGAAGCGAGCCGAGGCCGAGGAAAGGCCTAGGCCACTGTCGCCCGCCCCAATGCCGAGTCCGAAATCCCGGCGGTGGATGTGGGTTTCCGTTGCTCTGGCCTTGGTGGTTCTGGTGTTTGGGTGGTGGAAACCTTGGACGTCTGCTCCCAAGCCCGTGCCGGTTCGCCAGACTGTCACCGTTCCCGCGCCGCCCGCGAAGGCGCCTGAGCCAGCCAAGCCTACGACTGTGCCCCTTCCCCAGACTGTCACCGTTCCGCGGCCAGGTCTGGAAATGGCCGAGTCGACATGGACCAACGGCTTGGGGATGAGATTTGCGTCCGTGCCGGGGACCAAGGTACTGTTTTCGATCTGGGACACGCGGGTCAAGGATTACGCGGCCTACGCCGAGGCCAACAGCGGCGTGGACGGCTCCTGGCGGAAGGTGGAATTTAACGGCGAGCCTGTCAGCGGCGGGCCGGAGCATCCGGTGACGATGGTCAATTGGACGGAGGCGAAGGCGTTTTGCCGGTGGCTGACGGAAAAGGAGCAACGGGCGGGGTTGATTTCGGGCGATCAATCTTATCGGTTGCCGGCCGATGCGGAGTGGAGTCTCGCGGTGGGGCTGCAGGAGGCGAGTGAGGACACGCCGAACATGAAGGACGGGAAGGTCAGGGGGGTCTATCCGTGGGGCACGTGGCCGCCGCGAGCGGGGCGGGCAACTACGCGGACGGCGCGGCCAAGAGGCGGTTCAGCAATTTCAGCGTGATACCGGGCTATGAGGACGGATACGCCACGACCTCGCCGGTAGGGAGCTTCCGAGCCAACCGGTACGGTTTGTACGACATGGGAGGCAACGTGTGGCAGTGGTGTGAGGATTGGTACGACACTCGCCAGTCGTCCCGGGTGTTGCGCGGTGGGTCGTGGATCAGCCGCGGTCCCGACGCTCTCTTGTCGTCGAACCGCTACAACTACACGCCCGGCGATCGCGACGACTTCATTGGGTTTCGGGTGGTGTTGGCGGATGGGTCTTCGCGGTAAGCGGAGCAGTTTTGCGCGATGTCCGGCGGGAGACTTCTGCCGGGCCAGTGCCAAGAGTCCAGCCTAGCCGCCGCCCCCGGCCCCGTGGGGTGAACGGGAAAAGATATTGTCCTTGCATGGAAGGACAACCTTGCCGAAATTGACTCTGTGAACAGTGACAACCTGAAAGGCGTGTTGCGGCAGTTCGCTTCCCGGCCGCTGCCGAGATGCCGGGCGCGGGAACTGGTGCTGCCCGTCGGGTCGGGCAAGGTGGTGGGGCTGGCGGGAGTTCGCCGCTCGGGGAAGACGTTTCTTTTCTTTCACACCATCCAACGGTTGCTGGCGCAAGGCATCGGGCGTAACCGGCTCGTTTACCTGAACTTCGAGGACGACCGTCTCCAGCCTCTGCGTGCAGAGGACCTGGACTTGGTTCTGCGCTGCCACCGGGAGCTTTTTCCCGAGGCCATCGGCCAGCGGTGCTACCTCTTTGCGGATGAGGTGCAGAATGTTCCCGGCTGGGAGCGGTGGGTCCGCCGCCTGCACGACACGGAGGATGTGCAGGTGTTCGTGACCGGTTCTTCGTCGCAACTGCTGACGCGTGACCTTGCCAGCGCGCTGCGGGGACGCAGCATCACCCTGGAGGTGTTCCCGCTCAGCTTTGCCGAGGCGCTGGATTTTCGGGGCATCGTCTGGCAGCCGTCGCACCCGGATAGCGAGAGCCTGGTGCGTGGCGCGCTGGAGCACTATCTCCGCTGGGGCGGATTCCCGGAGGTGGTCTTGGCGGAGGAGGCCCTGCGTCCGCTGATCCTGGGCGAGTACGCTTCGTTGATGCTTTACCGCGACGTGGTCGAGCGCTACGGCGTGCGCAACGAGGCCCTCATGCGCGAACTGCTGCGGTTCGCGTTTCGGAACACGGCCTCGCTGGTCAACGTCAGCAAGCTGCACCGCGACTTCGCCTCGCTCGGCTTGAGCGTGTCGAAAAACACCCTCCACGAATACCTGGGCTACCTGGAGGACAGTTTCCTGCTGTTCCTGCTGCCCAAACAGGAGCGGTCGTTGCGGAAGCAGGCGCACAATCCCAAGAAGCTGCACGTCATTGACCCGGGCCTGGTCGCCGCCTTCGAAGGGAATCCCGACCGGGACGTCGGACGCAAGCTCGAAACGGCCGTTTTCCTTCACCTGCGCCGCAGGCGCCGCGCGCTTTACTACTACGCCAACGGGGGTGAAGTGGACTTGTGCAACGAGCAAGGCACGGCCTTCTGGAACACCTGCTGGAGCCTGACGGATCCGGATACCGCGGGCCGAGAGCAGGCGTCCATGTCGCTGGGAAGGTCGCGCGCCAAGCAGGCGAAAGGCGTCCTGCTCTACCACGAGTTCGCCTCCGCGTTGAAGTCTGCGCTGCCCGAAGCCCAACCGGCGTGGCGCTGGCTGCTCGAGCAAAGAAAGGGGGAATCCCAGCCGTGAAATTCGAAAGACGGTGGGGGGTGACCCGTTCCAGTTCTTGAGAAACAGGGTTTGTATGCGGCGGGCAAGTGGTTTTGTCCCGGTCGAGAAACTTGATCAAGGAACGGACTTGCGAGGCGTTTGACAGTTTGAAAGTGCTTGCCACAAACCAGCAACGCGGTAAGGTTTAGACATGGGTTCAGCAGATTTAGCGCGAATTGCACTGGAGTTGCCCCCCGAAGAGCGGCTCGATCTGGCACGTCGTCTGGTCGAGAGCGTCGTCGCCCCCGCTTCCTTAAATGAAGCGATCGCAGAGGGAATCCGCCGCATCGAGGATCTCGCGGCCGGCCGGGTTAAGGGCCTGACAGAAGAGGAATTCCTCGCCGCCCTGAAATGAGGGTGATATTCCACCCGGATTTCTCGACGGATATCCGCCGGCTCGAAGCTCAGTATTCCCAGGTTTCAGATGGTTTGGCCCTGCGGCTTCGAAATGAGGTTTTGCAGGCGATTAGCTCCATCAAGTCTTCCCCAACCAGCGCAGGCCATTTTGTTACTACCGCGGCAGCGGGCTCCAACCTGCGCCGCAGGAGTCTCCGGTCCTTCCCATTCTTCGTGCTCTACAGTTTCACCGCCGAGGAACTATTCATTGGTTCACTCATCCCCAGCCGCTCGGACCCTCTGACTTGGCTTTCCCGGTTTCCGGGGGGCCAGCTATAGCCGCGATTCATTGCGCTTACATTTGCAGCGTCGCGCATGAGCCGAATCCTTAAGGCATACCAGACTCGGTTTCGCAGCTTGCTCGGGGCGGCGGGGGCGCGCCGGATCGAACAGGGTGTGGAGTGGCTGGTGGAGAAGGCGGAGCGGGCGAGCTTGCGGGGCGGGATTCCTTTGGCCAACAGTCTCACCCAGGTTTATGAGCAGCTCTCAGCCCGGCCGCCCTTTCAGCGCGCCAGATCGGCGCCGGCCGTTATCCGGTTCTTCTGCGATGCCGGGCTGGGCGGGTTGGCGCGGTGGCTGCGCGCGGCGGGATATGACGCGCTTTGGGAGGCCGGGATCGATGATGACGAGCTGCTCCGCCAGGCGGTCAGGCACTCCGCAGTCATCCTCACCACCGACAGCATGTTGATGGAACGGCGGGTTTTGCGCGACGGGGTCATTCCCGGTTTCTGGATGCCGCCGACCCTGACCATTGCCGGGCAATTGCGGCTGGTGTTTCGGGAGTTCGCACTGGCGCCGCGCGACTCGCGCTGCATGAGTTGCGGCGGAGAATTGCGGCGCGTGGCCAAAGAGGCCCTGCAGGAGCGCATCCCGCCTCGCACGTACCGCTGGCTCGAGGAGTTCTTCGTCTGCAACCGGTGCGACAAAGTCTTCTGGCACGGGACGCATTGGGAGAGAATCCGCAGTGAGTTGGAAACGTTGGGGAGGTGAGCGTGGGAGCGTGGAGCGTGGGAGCGTGGAGCGTGAGAGCGTGGAGCGTGGGAGCGTGGAGCGTGAGAGCGTGGAGCGTGAGAGCGTGGAGCGTGAGAGCGTGGAGCGTGGGAGCGTGAGAGCGTCAGAGCGTCAGAGCGTGAAAGCATGGCAACGATGGTATCACGTTCTACGCCCACAACGCTCCGACGCTCCACGCTCCGACGCTCCAGACGCCCTCTGCCTCACTCTCCCTCCGGCCGGCCGTCGGCGCCTTCGCCGTCGAGGTCGATCAGGATGTCCCGGGGTTCGGCGCCTTTGCTGGGGCCGACGAGGCCGCGGTTTTCCAGTTCGTCCATGATGCGGGCGGCGCGGCCATAACCCAGGCGCAGACGCCGCTGGAGGAGCGAGACGCTGGCTTTCTGTTCGCTGCGGATGACTTCGATGCACTGCTCGATGAGTTCCTCGTCTTCGTCGGAGGAGTTCTCGGAGTCGAGACCGTTGGCGGGGCGGGAAAGTTGCTGGTGGATTTCCATTTCGTAGCTCGGTTTGCCCTGCTTGGCGATGAAGTCGACGAGGCTTTGGATTTCCTGGTCGGTGATGAGGGTGCCCTGGGCGCGAATGAGTTTGGCAGAGCCCGGGGGCGAATAGAGCATATCGCCTTTGCCCAGCAGTTTGTCGGCGCCCATGGCGTCCAGAATGGTGCGCGAATCCACTTTGGCGGCGACCTGGAAGGCGATGCGGGCGGGGATGTTGGCCTTGATGACGCCGGTGATGACGTCCACGCTCGGCCGCTGGGTCGCCACGATGCAGTGGATGCCGGCGGCGCGAGCCATTTGGGTAATGCGCGCGATCGCCATCTCGACATCGGCGGGCGCCACGAGCATGAGGTCCGCCAACTCATCGACGATGACGACGACGTAGCTAAGCTTCTCCGGAATGACTATATCCTCCTCGCGCGGCACCACGATCTCTTCGTCGACCTCGACCGCGAAGCCTTCGGCCCCCGCCTCGACTTTTTCCTTTCTGGCGGTCAGGGGCAGCTCCGGCTCGGAGGGCGGAAGCGGTTTGTCCTTGGGGCGGGAGTTGAAGGAACCGATGTTGCGCACGCCAACGCGGGCGAAGATCTGGTAGCGTTTTTCCATCTCGTTGACGACCCAGCGGAGGGCGAGGATGACCTTCTTGGGGTCGGTCACGACCGGCACGACGAGGTGCGGCAGGACGTTGTATTGCTGCAGCTCGACGACTTTCGGGTCGATCATCACGAAGCGGAGCTGGTCGGGGGAAAAGCGGTAGAGGAGGGAAGCGATGATAGCATTGATGCAGACGGACTTGCCGGAGCCGGTGCTGCCGGCGATGAGCAGGTGAGGCATCTCGGCCAGGTCGGCCACGATGGGGTTGCCATAGACGTCCTTGCCCAGGGCCAAGGGGATCCTGGCCTTGGCATTGCGCCACTCGTCGGACTCGAGCAGGTCGCGCATGATGACCTTGGTCTTGACGGCATTGGGAACCTCGACGCCGACGGAGCTCTTGCCCGGAATGGGGGCGAGGATGTGAATGCGCTCGGCCTTGAGCGCGGCGGCGATGTTGTTGTTGAGGGCGCTAATCTTCTCCAGTTTTACCCCCGGTGCCGGGTGCAGCTCGTAACGCGTGATGGTGGGACCTTTGGTGATGTCGCCCAAAGAGACGTCGATGTCGAACTGCGCCAGCGTCTGCTGCATGAGCCGCGCGTTGGCCACCAGCTCTTCCTTGGATTCGGTGGGCTTGACCGACACGTCGGGGTGCTGGAGGAAATCCAGGGGCGGCAGCCGGTAATTGCCGATGATGGGGGTTGCGGCCACGGCGATCGGCTTGGGCCTTCGGGGGACGGCCTTGGGTTTGGCCGCGGCGGTGGCTGCCTCGGCTTCAGCCTTGTCGGTCTTGTCCTCGCCCCCTCCGGGGGCTTCGCCTTTGGCCTCGGACGGCTTGGCATCCAGCTCGGGCTTCCGGCCCAAAATATCCTCAGCGGTGGCGGCCACGACCTCGTGGGCCGGGATCACCTCCCCCTCGGCGCCGGCGGGTTCGGCCATTTCCGGTTTCTTGCCGCGGCCCGCGGGCCCGGGTTTGGGTTGCGAAACGCTCAGGTCGCGGACGGTGGGCTCGGGGACCGGCTGCAAATCGGCGCCCAGGCCGGGGCGGGCGGCGGCCTCCGGCAAACTCGGGGCCGGCTTCGGCAACTCGCCCGCCCGGCGTTCGACGACCTCTCCGCCCGTCCCGGTTTGGCCGGCGGCGGCCCGCGGCCGCGAGAGGCCCCGCAGCCACTCGCCGAGCTGGAAGTTGGTGAGAAACAGCAGGCTGATGAAATAGAGCATCGAAAAAATGATGGTCGCCCCGACGGTGCCGAAGTAGCTGAAGAGGTGCTGGTTGAGAGCGTCTCCCAGAACGCCGCCGACCAGACCTACACGCGGTTTGAGGCTGGGCAGGCGGTCGCGATAAAGATCCAAAAGGCCGGCGCAACACAGGAACAGCACCACGGTCCATAGCCAGCGGCGGCGCAGGTAGCCAAACGACTGGAAAAAACAACCTAACCCGACAAACAGGAACAAGACCGGCAGGACATAAGCCGCGGCGCCCACCCACAAGAAGCAATAATAAGCCAAATGAGCCCCAAACGGCCCGACCCAATTCAAGGTTGAGGGATTCGTGCGCAGGTAGTTCGCGGGATTCGGGGGCAGGTAGTTCGCGGGAATATCCCGAGGCTCGTACGAAAGCAGCGAGGCCAACAACAGCACCGCCAACGCCATCAGAACGAGGCCGATGACGTCGTTAAAGCCACGCGGACTGTCCGTGTCGCTCGGTGCCTTTCGCGCCATGGGCGCAGAGTAACAAGTTGCCGCGCGCACTGACAAGGGCGACTTTCACCGGGTACGCTCGAACAGGAAGCGCCAAAACCAGGGTATGATAAGCTGTGGGTAAGACGTATGGGCACAAAAGACTTTAGCGGCACCTCCAAACGGGTCCTGGCCAGTATCAATCCCGGCACGGGAAAAGTGATGAAGGAGTTCGAGTTCCATTCGGGACAGGAGGTCGAGCGGCGGCTCCAGCGCGCGGTCGAGGCCTTCGCCGGAGGCCGGCGCGCGCCCCCGGCGGCGCGGGCCCCGCTGATGACACGGGCGGGGTTGATCTTGGAGTCGGAAAAGCGCGACCTGGCACGGCTGATGACGCTCGAGATGGGCAAACCGCTGCGGGCGGCCATCCAGGAGATCGAGAAATGTGCCTTGGCCTGTGACTACTACGCCCGGAACGCGGGCCGTTTTCTGGCGGACGAGGCGGCCAGTTCCAGCGCGACGCGCAGTTTTGTGCGCTATCAGCCGCTGGGACCGGTCCTGGCGGTGATGCCGTGGAACTTCCCCTTCTGGCAGGTGTTCCGGTTTGCCGCCCCGGGCCTGATGGCCGGCAACGTGGGCCTGCTCAAGCACGCCTCGAACGTGCCGCAATGCGCCCTGGCGATCGAGGACCTCTTCCGCCGGGCCGGCTTTGCGGAAGGAGTTTTCCAGGCGCTCTTGGTGGGCTCGGAGCGCGTGGCGCCGTTGATCGAGGATCCTCGCGTCATGGCCGTCACCCTGACGGGCAGCGTTGGCGCGGGCTCGAGCGTGGCCGCGGCGGCCGGCCGGCACGTCAAGAAAACCGTGCTCGAGCTCGGCGGGAGCGACCCGTTCATCGTCATGCCCAGCGCGGACCTGGATCGAGCCGTCGCGACCGCGGTGCAGGCGCGCACGATCAACAACGGACAATCGTGCATCGCCGCCAAACGGTTCATTCTCCACGAGCGCATCGCCGAGCAGTTCGAACGCCGGTTCGTCGAGCGCATGGCCGCCCTGAAGGTGGGCGACCCCATGGATGAGACGACCGACATCGGTCCCCTGGCGACGGTGGAAGTCCTGGAAACCCTGGAAAAGCAGGTGAACCGGACCGTGGAGATGGGGGCGCAAGTGTTGCTGGGCGGCCGGCGGCTCGACCGGCCGGGGGCTTTTTTTGAGCCAACCGTGCTGGCCCGCATCCCGCCCGAAGCGCCGGCGCAACGGGAAGAGATGTTCGGCCCGGTCGCCTCGGTCTTCCGCGCCGCCGACATGGAAGAGGCCCTGCGCATCGCCAACGACACCCCGTTCGGGCTGGGCGCCAGCGCCTGGACCAACGATGCGCGGGAACGCGAGCTGTTCATTGAGCAGATCGACGCCGGCCTGGCCTTTGTCAACTCCATGGTCGCCTCCGACCCGCGGCTCCCCTTCGGCGGAGTCAAGCAGTCCGGCTACGGCCGCGAGCTGGGCCGCCACGGCCTGCTCGAGTTCGTCAACATTAAAACGGTCTCGCTCGCTTGAACCGGCGTCACAATGTCTCCTGCAATAATCGGTCGATCGTTCGGCGCAGGGCCTTGTCCGTGGCCAGACGCTGCTCGAGGCGTTTGATCGCCATGGCCACGGCAGCGTAGCTCATCCCGCCGGCCGCCTCTCCCAGGGCGCCCAGCGTCAACCCGGTCCGGCGCCGCGCCACATACAGCGCCATCGCCAACCCCGGATCACCGTGCCGGCCTGCGAACTGCGCCCACGGCTCGCCCCGCGCCCGCTTGACTGCCCGCACCACCTCGACCCAACTGCTGCGGCCGCGCAGCGCTCGGCGCCCGCGGTTCTCCGGTTTAGCTTCCATCTGGGCCCGCACCTTCCGGGCAAAGCCCTCTCCGCCCAGCACCCAGCCCCACTTCAGTTTCGGCCAGAGCGATTCGTCCAGGCCCCGGCCGGCCTTCCCCTCGGCTAGGCGCCGGTAGCCGGCCGCGCCCCCGGCCCGCCCCAACACCTCCTGCCGGTTCAGCCACTCGGCCGCCGGACCGTAGCCCGCGTAAGCGCGGTAGGAGCTCCAGGGATAGCTGCGCAGTTTCTCGAGGCGCTCGGCGCGAGAGGATTCCGCCGCGCGGACCACGCCGCCCGCCCCGGCTCGCCGCGGTTTCTTTGATTGAGCCAAAGAGGCGACGGCCACCGGAGTTAGATGGATATGAAGGCTGCACGCCAGGACCCACTCCCCCGGCTCCACCACCACCGCCTTAAACCGCCCCTGGAACACGGGGCCCGCTCGGTCGTGCCGCCGGTTCCACCAGATGCTATAAGCCGCCGCGAGCCAGTGCATGGCGGCACTCAAATTGGCGTGTGGGGTGCGCACCAGCAGGTGGTAATGGTTATCCATCAGCACGTAGGCATGCACCTCCACGGCGTGCTGCTCGCTCATCTGGCCGATCAGCTCCAGAAAGCGCCGCCGGTCCTGCTCGTCGTAGAATATCCTTTGGCGGTTGGCCCCTCGGCCAGTCACCTGGTACCAGCCATTCTTCAGTTGAACGCGCAAGGGTCGAGCCATGCGCTTGAGACTACCCAAGCCTTCGGGCGCCGTCAAACCCCCGGGTGTGGAAGAGGGAGCAACGCTGATTCAAGAGTGCCGCGGAACTCTGGCCGCTGGCGAGAAGAGGCTCTTGCAAGCCGGGGGCATGTTGCATCAGCCCGGGCGAAGTCCAGGGCCAATTCATGAAGCCGCATGGCCAGGGGCGGGGATCCCGATTCGGAATCGGGACTTCCTGGCAGCTCGCGGAAAGCGGAAGCGGGGACGAAGCCGTCCCCGCCCCTTTCATGAATTGGCGCTGCGAAGTCCGAAAGTCTGCGACAGTGGGCGGAAGTGGATTTTGTGCCGAGCGAGCCATCCGAGCACAAAGACAGCCAGCCCTTGCGGTATGT
>Ga0209415_10017500_pt1 | contig 11398 bp, 12 predicted proteins | sample PeaSoiSIISIP2007_FD_187696 | JGI IMG/M metagenome (GOLD analysis project Ga0209415, IMG submission 187696) | Peat soil microbial communities from Weissenstadt, Germany - SII-SIP-2007 (SPAdes) (version 2) | ecosystem: Environmental > Terrestrial > Soil > Wetlands > Peat | place: Germany...
GACACCGGCCTGAGCGAGAAGGTCGTTTGGCAACTGCTCCAGCAGTACGCGGCGGTGGCCGGTGTCCCGGGCATCGCCCCCCACGATTTGAGGAGGACATGCGCGAAGTTGTGTCGGGCAGCGGGCGGCGAGTTGGAGCAGATCCAGTTGCTCCTGGGCCACGCGTCGGTGCAAACGACCGAGCGATACCTCGGCACACGGCAGGATCTGGTCCACGCGCCGAACGACGGGATCAGATTGAGGGTGGCGGTGTAGTCGGGCACACGACAAGAACCGAGCGCGCTCGGAAGGGCCTGGCCTCGGAATGCGCCGCGGCATGCCGCGCGCAGAGAATCGTATGGGACAACCTGTTCGTGCCGAGGACTGTCAGTTACCTCCCATTTTCGTCCCGTCGGAAAAGATGATCGAAGCCGGCGCCCAGCCTTTAAGCATCATAAAGAATTCGTCCTTTTGTGCGATTCTGCGATGGCATGATCGAAAGCGTGGCTACTGTTGGGCAAGCAACCGTTCAGCCTCGGCGAGCTGCGCCGAGGCCCAGTCCCAAAGCACTTGAGGGTGATCTTCAGCGATGTCCCCGATAATGTGATCACGGGTGCTCGCGGAGTTGAGAGTATCGCTGGGGTACCTGTTGAATGCTATGTCCGCCTTAACCTGGTCCATCCATTGCCTAAGGGCCGGGCACTCCGAAATCGCGAGCTTTCCACAGAGCGTCCTTGCGATGGTAACCTTCAATGGCCATTCAGCTTCGCCGTTGCGTTGACTGGAAAAACGAAGATTCCATACTAGCGAAGCAAGCTGATAACCACTCATCGAAAGACGGATCGCGTTCCGAAGCGCGTCTGCATCATTCGCCGCAGACGAGAGGTACCGATCCACCTTAACCTTTGCGTCCAAAACCCTCTGGGAGTAGTCGCGGTAGGCGATCCCGCTGTTAGTTACTGACCGTAGCGCCTTTAATGCGTCAAGCGCGTCCCGTGCTGCCGATGATTGGGCTGGCGAAGCGGGCTGGGGAGTCGCGCCGAAGTAAATGGCCTTAACCTGGTCGAGCGCAATCGTCAGCGACTGACCGGCAACCTCGACCACCACGCCGGCCGAGGTGGCTTGTTTGAATGCGCCCTCGATGCGCTCGCCAGTCTTTAGTTCGATGGTGTCGCCTGCGAGGCTCAATGTGAAAAGCAATGGCAGAACAAGCACGCACACTTGGAATGTACTCATGATGTCGGGAGTATACCAGTCACTTTCGGCGTGAACAAGGGCTATCGGACCCGGGCTATCGGACCCGGTACTCCTCAGACGAGCACTTATTTCGCGCTCTAACGGATTTCGCTGCGCGTGCCTTGACGCCTGCCGATTCCCTCAGGGCTGCGGGCTGCCCAGGAGGCCTCCGAAGGGGTACACCACGGAACCGCCTTCGCGAGGGGCCAGAGTCGCTCGGAATGAAAACAAGGAATTAAAGGCCCAAAAATAAGTGGTTGGATGTATAATCAACAGCGGCCAGGAAGCCAAGACGGAAATTCTGAGGTTAATACCTTGTTCTAGGCTGGTGGCCGACGGTTGGGCACATGGGCTCCTGAGGCCAAAGTCCAAGGCGACTTTCCGAAGAAGCCGAAGCGTGAGGCTTAGGTTGCACACGGAAGAAAAGGAAATGGTGGGTTTTCGCAGATGGATTGGCGCGCTAGCTGTGTTGGCGCTGTTCGTTGGGCGGGCCGCCGCTCAGGTGTCAGGCGGTGGCGGTGCAAGCGGCGCCTTGACTTGCTATGCCACCGTCGCAGTGCCTCCCGCGCTGCGGGCAGAAGGCATGACGGAGAACATCGGTGACATCGTAGTTTCCTGCACCGGCGGCAGCTTTCTGGCTCTGGGTTCGGCGATTCCCACGGCTAACCTCGTTGTCAGTCTGGGCACCAACGTGACCAGCCGTCTTCTGGGCATCGGCGGTATTTCGAATGCCTCGGAAGCGCTGCTGATCATCGACGAGGCCGGGGCATCTGTAGCGAAGGGCGGGAGCTTGGTTCCGCTGGTTCCGGGCTTCGGTCCGGACGCTTCCCAGGTGTTTTGCGGCACCCCTCAGGTGGGCGCTGACATCGGCGGCTGCCAGCAGTTCGCAAACACCGTCAACGGGCTCCCGATCGCGGTCAGCGCGGCCGGGGGAATAACCCACGGCGCTAACGTTTTTTCGGGGATCGTGAGCGGCAACCAGGTCACGTTCAACGGTATTCCTTTTCTGCCCCCGGTCATCGCAGGCACGCAGCGCGTATTCCGCATCACCAACGTTCGCGCCAACGTGTCCGGTTTGGGCGGCGGAGGCCTCGCGGGTACTACCCAGCTACTGGCTTCGGTCGGGTTTAGCGGCAATACTCCGGCGACCGTGATCGCCGCCTTTATCGAGGCCAGTCTTAGCACCGTGCTGCGCGACGCGGCCAACACTGCCAACCTGAGCAGCAGCGGCGCGAGCTTCAACCAGTGCAGCGGCCTGAGTGCGCCATCGGGCGTGGCGATCCTGCAATACACAGAGAGTTTCGGCACCGCGTTCAAGCTTCGCGTGCAGCCCACTGCCGTCTATAACGGCCAATCCGGCTCTCCGGTCCAGAACGTCCCAGGCACCATCTACAACTCCGAATCCAACTTCGTGTACACCGGCGCGGCCGGCAACGGCTTCGAGTCGGGTCTCGTAGATTACGGCACCCGCCTGAAGGCCACCTTCAACAACATCCCGGCTGGTGTCCGCATCTTTGTTTCGACGACGAACCTAGCTGTCAACACCGCTTCGGCGAATACCCCTGCTCCGGCCGGGAATACCTCCATCAGCTCGTTTGCAGTCCTGGTCTCCAGTGAAATGGCTCCCGATTCCAACGGACTCCTGCCTCTACTTTCCCCCACAACGGGTGTGAACGGCTCCCCGCCGGTGACCGGTTTGACGGAGCTCTCCATCTCGGCCGGTTCCGCGACCGCGGTTTGGGAGGTTGTCAACACCAACCCGAACCTGAAAGAAACTTTCCAGTTCGGCGTGTGGACCCAGTACGTCAATCCGGCTCTCGGTACTGCCACGGTGAACCTTAGCTATGCTCCAACGCCACCCGCTTTCGGCTCTTTAGCGGGCTCGGCTGCCTCCGGCTCACTGCCGCTTGTCAGATTTGCCGATACATCCACAGCGAGAAACCTCCTGAACATCGGGATATGTCAGGGCGGTAATCCGCCGCAGGCCGTGTCTGTGAGTCCCGCCGCGGGCAGCACCTCTTCTCAGACGTTCACCTTCACCTTCTCCGATCCCGACGGCTGGCAGGACCTTGATGTCGTCAACGTCCTGATCAACAACTTCCTCGATGGTCGCTACGGCTGCTACCTTGCCTACAGCCGCCCCTACAACGTGCTGTACCTGGTGAACGATGCCGGCACCGCGCTGCTTCCGGGCCTCGTGCTGAACGGTTCTGGCAGCGTGAGCAACAGCGCGTGCACCGTGACTGGCGCGGGCTCCTCGACGGGCGTGAGCGGCAACACGCTCACCCTGACGCTGAACATGAGCTTCGGGGCGGGTTACGCCGGCAACAAGGTGATGTACCTAGCGGCGCGGGACCTCGAAGCGGGCAACTCCGGTTGGCAGGCGCTGGGCACCTGGGGAGTGCCGGGCGCCCCGCCGACCGGCCCGGCCGCCGGCGGGGTGACGCCAGCGCGCAGCAGCGGGACCGGCGGCGGGACGTTCACGTTCACCTTTACCGACAGCAACGGCTGGCAGGATCTGGGCGTCATGAACGTGCTGATCAATGACGCCCTGAACGGCAACGGTGCCTGCTACCTGGCGTACAGCCGCGTCTACAACGTGTTGTACCTGGTGAACGACGCCGGCAACGGGCTGTTGCCCGGCCTCACACTCAACGGAACGGGGACGCTGGGCAACAGCCAGTGCGCGGTGACAGGGCCGGGCTCCTCGGTCGATGGCAGCGGCAACACTCTCACGCTCACGCTGAACATGAGCTTCCCATCGTCGTTCGCGGGGAACCGGGTGATCTACATGGCGGCGCGGAGCAACGGAGATGTGCTCAACTCAGGCTGGCAGGCGGTCGGGTCGAGGACGGTGCAGTAAGGGGTTCAGTGCCGCTGAAACCCATTCGGCAAAGCGGTGGAAACCGGCGCCCACGGTCAAGCCGTCGTGCCTGTTGGGACAGGTCCGCGGGCGGCTGCGGGCTAGGGCCGGGCGGACCGGAAACGCCCGATAATCACAATTCCCGGGCGTTCTGAACCCCTTCGGACCCGGGCGAAGCCGCGGAGGTTTTTGTCATGTTAGCGATGGCCGCCAATAGGCGGACCTGTGCCTGGTTTCGATCATTTTGTTGCGCCAGAGTCGCATTCTGTTGTTTCAGCAGCGCATTGGTTTCTTGAATTTCGCGGTGGATTGCATACAGTTTTATCGGAGCCACGAAGAGCATTACGAGGAATACCAGCCCGATCAAGAACAGAGCCAGTATGACTACGCCGCCGAGGGCTCCAGCGGTTGAATCCATGACCGGAGTCTCCTTTCGGGGAACTGCTCGTCATTCTGGCATGTGGCACTGCTATACGCAATCAGTGATTCCGCCATCCTTCCGCTGGATGCCGCGATCGCGGCCGGCGCTGTCTCTACTGAATTCCTGGTAGAGCTGCGCGCGGTCGCGGTGCGCCATGCCCGAAGGCCTCCGAGCGGCCTTGAAAGCGCCACAGGGAAGCCAGCAAACCCGAAAATCCCTATTACAGGGGTTTCCAGACATCGCTACCCTTTACTCGGCTTGGAATTTCTGCTAAAGCTGACACATGCACCATATCCTCAAACTCTGTTTGGTGGTTTTGCTTGCGCTGCCCGCATTCTCCCAGCGACCGAACCAGCCGCGGGCCAAGCCTCAGGTAGATTCGACTGTTGGCATTGGGAACGGTATCATTACCCACGTGGCGGACGGAGGAGGTTGGACGACTTCAATTACTCTAATTAACCTCTCCGAGACCAAAGCAGCCGCGTTCACCCTGAACTTCTACGGCGACAACGGGAATCCGCAGCCATTCTCTTTCCAGGGGACTGGCAAAGCCTCAACCCTGACCGGTACTTTGGTTGTCGGCGGATCACTAGTAATCAAAACAACGGGTGCAGGCGCTGCAACGCAGGGGTGGGCTCAGTTTGATTACTTAAGTACAACCGACTCCGTAGGCGGATTTGCTGTGTTCACAAACAGTAATGGCAACGAGGCGGCAGTGCCGTTCGAAACAGACCTCTCGGAGAATTCGATTCTATCATTCGACAACACCAACGGATACGGCATGGGCATCGCTCTGGCAAATTCGGACTTCTCGACCGTGACAATCAACGCCACCTTCAGGGATGGGAACGGGGCCATCTTGGGTACGGATAGAATTGCAATGGCCTCGATGACCCACACCTCATTTGTCTTTGCCCAGCAGTGGCCCTTTACCGCAGGCCGACAAGGCACTGTTTATTTCCAATGCTCCGATGCCTACGGACCCAACGCTTTTGGTCTGGCCATTCTCGGCCTGAGATTCACACCGCAAGGCGCCTTTACATCGGTGACATCATTTCAACAGTGGACGGTGGATTGATCCACCTACCATGCCCGCACCACCCGTTGGCGGCGACGGCACGCCACGAGCATGGTGCTGACCGGCAACAAAGCCAGCAGCAACCCCGTCGGCAGATTGCGGAGGGCAGGAGTGCACTGCTGAAAGGCGCCGGACCGGGCGGGGCGGACGTGTTGCGGCGGGCGGACCTGGAAAAGCTTTAAGACGACTCACTGTCCGGCGTGTCTCACAACCGCTCATTTCTCCCGAAAGTGACCCAACCAACGCAGCAAGCAATCAAAAACTCTGTCGAAGGCCTCTGCCTGGAGCGAACCGAGCCGGTAGTGAGCGTCGACGGTCCGAAAGGTCGTGACGCCCTGCACCAGAAAGGCGCCAGGCTTTAGGAAGGGAACACGAACTACAACCTCGAACGGGGAAGTCCGCAAGCTGGTTGTATGCGGCACAACCGTGATAAGTGATCGGTCTTGATCGCCGAAGGCCACGCTAACGACCAGCGCGGGCCGGATCTTGCCGGCCATGCCGAAGTCAATCAGCCAGACTTCACCGCGCCGCGGAGTCGACATCTTCCTTGTCGAGCAACTCAAAAAGGGCGGATGAGGCGGCGCCTATCTCTTCGTCCTTGATCGAACCGGAATCGAAGGGTAGCGAGCGGCGCAACACCTCGTCGGTAAAGGCGCGCTTTTCTTCCGCTGGCAGGTGTTCGAATGCCTCCAGCAGAGTTTGACTCTCGCGGCTCATGCCTCAATAGTAGCATTGTAGGCCTACAAAAAGCATTGATGACGGTAGGCACAAGGAAGGGGCGGGATTTCATCGCCCACGGGCTGCACGTCTTTCCACGCCAGGCCGCACACCCCAGAAACCCGCACGCCAGACATGTACAGCAGGCGCAACAGCGCGGCGTCCCGTGCCTTGCTGGTGCGATGAATGATGTCAGCACGGACTGTTCATCGAGGATCCGGCGAAGAACAGCCCGAATCTACGCTTGCGTGTGGCGACGCCGCCGGCGAAGTACGCACTGTGGATCGAGAGCGTGGTGCTGATCGAACGATTGCGGGAGGTGCAGGCCATGGCGGGATTCACGAGGTTGGAGGCGGCGGGCGACGATTCCACTGCCAAGTGGTGGCGTAACGCTGGTGCGTCGCCAGCGCATCCGGTGGGTCGGCGACCGCTGGGCAGGGTGCCAGCGTCGCACACGCCATCCAGTCGAGAATATTGCGCTGCCACTGCGGGACGAGACGCGCGTCGAAATACGGCCTCGGATCCCAAGGTTGACGCGCCGGATTGTCTGCAGTGATCGGACTCCCGAGCACGGCACGGAGAAAGTCCAGCAGGTCGCCAATGACTAAGGTGCCCTTCCGACGATCCAATGCCCGCACCGCGTTGGCTTGGGGCGGGCGCCGATTTCGTTGCAGCCAAACAATGTCCAGCGGAATGTCGGCATCAGCAAGTTCAGGGCAAATGTCGAAGTCACGACCACTATACCCAATGACAACGAGCGTCCTGTCCGTAAGCAACGAGAGCAGCAGTTTTCGCTTCCAGCCCTGGAGGCGACCCTCTCTGCCGAGAAAGCAGACGAGTGTTCCTTCGAGGCCTTCGGCAGCGGTGCCATGGATCTTGTAGCAAGCTGGAAGCGTCTCCTCATGGAGAGAGTTGAAATCTGCTTCGGTCGTAACGGGCAAGAAAGCAGACTCGCTGTTTCGGCAAGCCTCAAGAGCTCGGTCGTAGTTGGTCGTAATGATGCTGCTCAGGGTGCCGGACTGCAGCGCGCGAGCCAGCGCTTGATGTACCGGGTTCGAAACGTCTGAGCCAAAAATGCCGCACACGATCCTTGGGACTGCGCCACGATCCGGGTAGCACTCCATGAGGCTCTCAAACGGCAGCCGACCGAAGTCGGCTTTGAGCCATTCCGGCCAACCCGCGCCGAAAATGAAATCCCAAAGGCCCGCACAAACAGCCATTCCAAACGGTAGTGAAGTCGGCGGGTACACGGAGACGAAGGACCCAACCAAGACGACCGGCCGGCGTTCTGGCAACCTGGCGAGTTCATCGCGACAGGCCCCAATTCGCACACAGCGGTATTTCTTTGGCGCTGGCACGGTGCTACTCCGCTTAATCAACACGATAGCAGCCCGGCTGCTGGCTTAGCATTACAACGAGCCACCTACCGGACAAACGGCTCAATCGACCGTTTGCACCTGCGAGGAGTACACTGCTTGCGTAGGATGCCGACGGTAGACCCGCCACGGATTGACTACGCCCAGATTCTGGCTGCAGCAACATCCCACGACTACGCAGGTTTGCGCGAGTTTCTCACTGATGAACTGCCGTACGTTTGGCTTGATCATTACATCGCGATGCTGCCGCATCAGCACAACGTCCACCGGATTCCTGTGGATGGCTTCGAGTACCTGTGGGACATGAGCGGTGAACTCGTACGGCAAGGCATCGTGCCAGCCTCGGCAGCCGTCGACGACCGTCTCATCGCCGCCCACGGATTGTCACGGCCCGCCGCAGAGGTGCGGAAGGGCTCCCGCTTGCGACGTCGGACCTTGGGCCCCGTGAGTGTCGTCGACCCATCGGAGCGGTTGCCCTATGATCGCGGGCACGCAATTGGTCATGCGCTTGGTGGGGTGCTTGATCTGAACATAATTCCGCAAACGCGCGCCGTGAACCGCGGGGGCCTCTGGCGTCAGATGGAGCGGTACTGCCAGGAGCATCTTGGAACGTACTTTTTCTGCCGCCCCATCTATGCTGGTCTGTCCTCGCACCCCAAAGAGATCGAGTTCGGCGTCCTCCGGTCCGATGGGTCGCTGTGGGCGCACAGCTTCCAGAACTATGGGAGGATCGAGGAGCTTGAAACATTCGAACGCCTGTACCGGGAGAAGATCGCCAGACAGGAGAAGCCCAAAAAGAATACCTAAAAGCGAGAGAACAATCGCTACCCTCTATTTCAAACAGGCCATCGCGTGTTTCTCGCTCCACTCGCGCACACTTGGCCCACGTGGCGCCCGTCGCGGCGGCACGGCTCGTACTGCCAGCGGTTCCGTTCCCTCCTTGCGTTTCTCGTCGGCTGCACGCTGGCGCGCGGCGATTACGTCGAGGGGCCGCCGGCCGGGCCCCGAAGGTTGGGGGGCTATAGCCAAGCTGTAGCCGCCTAATGCTGGGGCTCAAACAAGCTTGATGTCCCGCCGTCAAGGAGGTGTCCGGCGTCAACTATTTCTTCGACCCGCGTGTTGCCTCAGCTAACGATGTTACCGAACTGCTAATCGTCGTTGGCGGACCGTTGTAGGAGCTTCCCGATGTCCTCTGCCCACAACTGGTCCGGCTGGACGCCATCCGGTAACAGAACCACTCGTACCCCGCAGTGTGGTCGTAGCTTTTTGGCGATGATGGTGCTCGCGTTGCGGCCAGCCGGGTCGCCGTCCAACAAGAGCGTGATATGGCGGAACCTCTCCAGAAGGGCGTGGCGCTGGGGCTCGTATAAAACCGATCCCATTAGCCCGACGACGGACCGAATGCCGGCTTGATGCACTTTCATGCAATCGAAAAATCCCTCCACTACGACGACCGTGTTCTCCACTCCGGCGGCGGCGCGATTCATGTTGAAAAGGATCTCCGACTTGGCGAAGGCCGATGGGAGCCGGTATCGCGGTTGAGTCTGGTCTACCGAGCGTCCGCAATAAGCGATCAGTTCTCCGTCAGCGTTGTGGATAGGAATGACCAACCGCCCATGCATCAGTCCAGGTCCCGCGTAGAAACCGACTCCAAACTCGACCGCTGTCTTTTCGGTAATCCCGCGTCCGGCCAGATAGGGGTGCGCGCAATCGATGCCGGTCAGAGTGAAGTTCAGGGGCAAAGAAACCCTTCTTCTTTTCGTAACCAGTTCCTCCCCGTTCGACGTCGATTTCCACGGATCTGACGAGCACGTCATTGCCTGTAGCCTTCGGGCGGCCTCGACCAGAGAGCAGCCCTCCATCGCAGCAACGAAGTCCAATACGGTTCCGCCGGCCTCGCACGCGAAGCAGTGAAAAACATTGCGAGCCAGATTCACGTGGAAGGCTTCACGCCCTTCGCCGCGGTGAATCGGGCAGCACCCGCGATATTGATCTTTTCCGCTTCGCCGAAGCTCGACGTGATAGTGCCGGAGCACAGATTCCAGTTTCACCGCGCGTTTGATCGATTTGAAATCCAGCCAGTTGATCATGGACGCACCTCCTCGGAATTGAAGGTGGCGTCGGCGTACAATTCTTGTTCCAAAGCCGACCCTGATTCAAGGCCGAGCACCAACTGGCGGGCAATTTCACTGCGCCACTGTTTGACTCGGCGTTGGAGAGTTCGCAGTTGCCCCGGCGCAAAAGTGCCGGCCATGCTTTTCTGCAAACGGAGGAACAGCTCTTTGGCATTGGCGTCGGGCTGTTCGTTGAGCCACTGCTGAACCTGTGGCCAGACTGCTTCAAAAGGGTCCACACGAGTGCGATAGGTTCGTGGCCCACTGCGTCTCTTGCGATGTGTTGGACGCACTTCACCATCGCGCCACACAGTGGAAAGACTGGCGACGAAACCGCTCAACTCCGGGGACGATTGAGCCACGTCGGCGTGGGCGACACCGACTTCCAGCTGCGCGAGCACTCGCTGTGCTTCTCGAATCTCGCTCAACAATCGAACCGGGTCCAGTGCCGCCAACGTCTGCCGGAGCTGTTCCTTGCACTCCTCTGAAACATCTTTCCGTTCCAAGAGACGCTCACACGGTGTCGCTGGAGGGTGGTACTTCTTGATCACCTTCGCACCCTCACGTATTTTCGAAAGCAACTTGAAGGACGGTTGAAAGAAGTTCACGAAGAGCCGGGCGGAGGTGTACAGCTTGTTTAACACCGCCGTCGTCTGCGCGCCCTCCAGCCTTCCGTAGCCCACCATTCGCCGGATCACCGCGCCGTTCTTCTGTTCGATCCACGCTTGATCATTCTTCTTGTACGCGCGACATCTGGTGAGTTCGATTTTGCTGTCCCGGCAATAGCCCACCAGCGTGTCGTTGATAAACGCGCTGTCGTTGTCCACATCGAGCCCACGCACCGGAAACGGCACCCTCGCCCGAATCTCGCTCACCGATTCAGTCACCAGCGTTTGTTCTCGGACGACCATCGCAATGGCTTCAGTCCAGCCCGAGGCGATGTCAGTCAACACCAGGCTGTGGACGTAACTACCCACGGTCGACTTTCCGCAATGCACCACCATGTCCATTTCGAAAAACCCCGGAGAAGGATCATGCCAATCTCCAAAGGTCCGCACCGGGATGCTTTTTCGCAACGGCGTGTTGATCATCGTTCTGCGACGGCCCTGTTTAGCGGCGTTCCGAACCATCGTCAACAGCCGGTCCATGGTAGCGGCGCTCATGGACAGCAGACTTTCCCGCACTGCGGAATCTAATTTCAAATGTCCATGGCGCTCCATTGCGTCGACGAGCCCGGCGATCACCTGGCGGAGGCGTTTACCACAGATTCGATCGGCGGCCTCCCAAACGATCGTCAGCGCTTCTCGAACGGCCTCGTCGTAGATCCGCGCCCGTTGTCGCGGCTCAGGAGTTTCCGGTTTCGGTGATTTCTTCAGCGCGCGGATCGCGTGCTTGCGATGAAAGCCCGTCACCTTGACGAACTCGTCAAGGATCTCCTGCTTCTGGTTCCGTCCGGCGGCTCGATAGCGTGCTGCCACCGCCTCAATCAGTTCCCGTCTGGTTGTCACGCTCAGTTGCCTCCTCAATCTGCCACTCGTCCCTTTCCTTGGAACGGGTAACATTTTTCATGAGGCAACCGGCCGCGCTGGGTAACAAAAGTGATGAGTCAACGCG
>Ga0209415_10017501_pt1 | contig 11396 bp, 12 predicted proteins | sample PeaSoiSIISIP2007_FD_187696 | JGI IMG/M metagenome (GOLD analysis project Ga0209415, IMG submission 187696) | Peat soil microbial communities from Weissenstadt, Germany - SII-SIP-2007 (SPAdes) (version 2) | ecosystem: Environmental > Terrestrial > Soil > Wetlands > Peat | place: Germany...
GCCATTGAGCATTTCCCTATCCGCCCTCACCAAGGAGGCCGGGGCCCACCGCCTTCAGATCCCGCGTAGGTATCGGCCGGAGGTAGCGGAGCTTCTCCTCAAATTGGGCGCTACCCCCCTTGAGAAGTCCGGGGTCAACGTCGTGATCACGCGCAGCGGCGCGGCGGTGAATGCGGAATAGGCTATAGCTCCTGCGAACGCCCCGTCATCGTGACGGGGCGTTTTTCTTTTGCCACGATGGCGGCGAGCTTTGCACTGGGCATCGACTGCTTGTGATCGGCTAGGATGCCGGCGTTGCAAGCTGGATTCTCGCAAATTGCGCGCCGTAGCCCTTCTCGACAAGCGTGCCGGTCGCCAGTATCGGGACGGCGAAGGCTTTGCCCTTGTGCATGCCGGAGTTCTCGCGGACGACGCGGAACCCGAGCTTGGCTTTATCTGAAAAATCCCCATCGTCCGCGGCCTTGAGCCAAGTTTGGCCAAGGGTCATGCGCGCTTGTCGCGCGCCCTGACATTTTGAAAGCCAATCATCCCGCATGGGATTGCACGCTGAATTTCCGCCACGTAGATTTCGTTTGTAGGCTGAGGACGTCTTCGCTCGGCCAACGTTCGGCGTGACTTCGGGAGGGCTTATGAAAAACGCTTCTGGCTGGTCTTATCTCTTTACGGTCTGGTTACGCTTTTCGCTGAGATGGGCGTGGGCCGCGGCTGCAATCGTCTTGGTGGCTGCTCTGACGCCGACAATGACGCTGGCGCAAAAGGGCGCTACATCAACCTCCGCAAAGGCTGACTCTCAACGGGCCAAGCCGAATCGCGTCACCGCGATCGCCTCTTTCAATGGCCGCGGCTTGACGCTCCGTGCCTACATCAACGACATTCTCAAGCAAAACAAGTTGGTGGACGGCGTCGCCAATGCGCCGCACATGAATTTCTGGGAGAAGCTCAACTACAAGGAATTTACCACCGGGAACATCCCGGGAGTGACCGAGGGACCAAGCCCGCCCTATCGGATCCTGGTCGTCGGTGACGGCGCGAACTCCAATCTGGTGATGGCGCTGCAAGGGAAGGGACCGCTGTTCAACAAGGACAACGGCGCGTTCGGACGCATGCCCGCGAACGCCGAGCCGCCGGAGAAGCCGTATTTCACCGACGAACAGATTCAACCGATCATCAATTGGATCAACAAGCGCTGCCCCAACCCGGGGGGCTCGTGAACTCCGACCAAGCAGGTGGCTGGCAGCCGTTTCTGTGGCGACATTGGTGAAATTGCGCAACGGGTGCAAATCCGCGCGCGGAATCCCCAATAACCTCAACCAGGATGGTGGGCGGCTCCGCGCAGGATGGCGGGCGGCTACGCGCCGGCCGCGAAGCGCGGTCCTGACCCGCCCCAGGCGGCGATTAGGCCCACCCCAAAGCGAACGGCGCCGTGGACTGAGCCACGGCGCCGTTCCGCAAAACTCCGCTGTCCCGGGGCCGGCACGCGCGCCGCACTATTGCCCTGGCGCCCCGATGGCCACCGGGCGAATCGGCGAGCCGGAATTTCCCTGGGCGCGCAGCGGCAGAATCATGGTGCAGGACACCCAGACCTTGTCGCTGGCGAGCGCTCCCAGATTGGCGTTCTGAATCTGATAGATGCCGGCCTGGGTCAGATCATAGTGGTGGATGGCAAACGGCAAATTCGGCGGCGTGCCGGCCGGCGGCCCCGCCTTGCCCTCGAGGGCGCCGTCCGCCACCGGATCGGTGAACGGATTGTCGAGCGCCAGCAGCACGACCTGCTTCTGCTCGATGTATTTCGCCGCGTCGTAAGCGAGCCCGGGACCCTTAGTATAATAAAACCTCTCGGTGTCGGGGTCTTTCCAGTTATCGCCCCAGCCGGTGTAAATATAGAGCACGTCGCCGGGTAGCAGACCGCGGCTTTCGAGCCCCTGTGCCTTGAGCATTCCCTCGATGTCCTTGGCAGTGACGGCTTCGCCAGGCTGCATTGCTTTGCCCTTGCCGAGATAAGTCTTGGCGTCGAGCAGCACCGCGGTGGTGACGATCGGCGGCACCTTCTCGATCCCGAGCTTCTGCAGCGGCGAGTCGGGCGTCGGCTTGATGTCGGATTGCTTGCGGCCGCCGTAGTATTGCGCCTTGCCGGCCGGGAATTCGCCCTTGCCGTCCCACGGTTCGGGCAGCACCGCAAAATGCCCGATGGCGTCCATCTGGGTGCCCTGGGCGCCGGGCTCGCCGCTCACCGTCTCTTCGCCGTTGAATGCATGAGCCGTGCCCGGAATGCCCACGGTCGGCCGATACTTGTCGACCAGCGGCACGCCGAACGGCGATTGCGGCATGGTGTTCGAGCGGAGATACGAAAGCTCATAGGTCTTGGCCTTGGGGTTTGCGAGCGACTGCGCGCAACGCTGCCACGTGGCGGGGCCGAGCGTATTGGCCATCCCGATCTCGTCGTTCGCTCCCCACCGCGACGGGCCAGTGGAATACTGCGCCTGCGCCACCGAAACCACCGCGCTCGCGGCCGCGAACGCGCAGACAAATCGCGAAACCAACATCTCGACTCTCCCCTGATCGTCGTCGCACATGCGGCAAGACATATGCGGCAAGGTCCGTGCCGCTCGGCCACGCAGTCATCAAGTTCAACCGTCATGATGCCGCCGAACGCCTTCGGCGACAAGGACGGGGCGGGGCGCAAAGTTTGGGCACGCCCGATCATTCCGGCTTTATGCCGGCCTCTTTGACGACGGCGCCCCAACGGTTCGATTCCTGGCGCATGAATGCGTCGAAAGCGCCCGGCGTGCCGCCTTCGATATCGGCCCCTTGGTCGAGGAGGCTCTTGCGAATGTCCGGCAGCGCCAAAATCTTGACGAGTTCGGCATTGAGCCGCTGTACGACGGCCGGCGGCGTGGCGGCCGGGGCCACGATGCCGTACCAAAGGGATATGTCCATCCGGTCGTAGCCGAGCTCGGCAAACGTGGGGACGTCGGGAAGCAGGCGATGGCGCTGGCGGCTTGCGGCCGCAAGCGGTCGCAGCTGGCCCGACACGATGAACGGCAGCAGCGGCGGGGCCGCATCGATCATGATGGCGACGCGCCCGGCGATGAGATCGACCACCGCGGGTCCGCTGCCGCGATAGGGGACGTGAAGGAGATCGACGCCCGCAACGGTCTTGAACAGCTCGCCCGCAAGGTGGGGTGCGCCGCCCGTGCCGGCGGAGGCGAAGGCAAGCTCTCCGGGCCGTGCCTTCGCGAGCGCGATCAGCTCGGCGACCGATCGCGCCCGCAGCGACGCCGTCACCGTCATGATCAACGGAAATCTGACCAAGAGAATGATCGGTGCAAAATCCTTGGCCGGATCGTAGGGCAGGTTCGCATAAAGATGCGGACCGATGCCGTGGGTCGCAATCGTATTGAGCAGCAGCGTGTAGCCGTCGGGCTCCGACTTGGCGACGCTGGCAGCGGCGGTCGTTCCCGCGGCGCCGCCGCGGTTCGAGATGATGACGGACTGCCCGAGCGCATCAGCGAGCTTCGTGGCGACGATGCGCGCCACGAAATCGGCGGCGCCGCCGGGCGGAACCGTGACAACGAGCTGGATCGGCCGGGTCGGATAGGGGGATTGGGTGCGCGCCGGATTGGTCCAGACAAACGCCACGGCCACGAGTAAAAGGCTCTGCAGGAGCCGCTTGGAGACCAGCATATGGCGGCTTCCATCGCCCGCCCCCGATCGTCGTCCCGCAAAGCAAGCCTCGTCCACCATGCCCATCAAGCTCACCGAGAATTTTCGCGCCGTCTTCTATGCACCATTCTACGCCACGCATGCGCTTGGTTTCTATGCCGCCGAGGGCGTCGAGGTCGAGCTCATGACGTCGCCCGCTCCGGCGGCGGCGGCATCCGATCTCCTCAGCGGCGCGATCGATCTGTCATGGGGCGGCCCGATGCGGGTGATGAAGGCGCGCGAAACCGACCCGAACGCGCCGCTGGTGTGCTTTTGCGAGGTTGCGGCGCGCGATCCGTTCTTTCTGGTGGGCCGGGGCGATCGCGACGAGTTCGCCCTCGCTGATCTGCTGCGGCTGCGGCTCGCGACCGTGTCGGAGGTGCCGACGCCGTGGCTGTGCCTGCAGCACGATCTGCGCCAAGGCGGTATCGATCCGGATCGGCTTGAGCGCGTGACGGACCGCACCATGGCGGAGAATCTCGAGGCGCTGCGCAACGCCGAGCTCGACGTGGTGCAGATGTTCGAGCCCTACGTCTCCATGGCGATCGAGTCCGGCGTCGGCGAAATCCTCTATGCGGCGAGTGCGCGCGGCCCAACGGTCTATACGACGTTTCTCGCCACCCGCAGCAGCATCGCGCGCAACCGGTCGGGGTTTGCCGCCATGGTGCGGGCCGTTCGCCGCATGCAGTCCTGGCTAGCCGATCACAGTGGGGAGGAGCTCGCGGCCGTGGTCGCCTCATACTACCCCGACGTAGCGAGCGACCTCTTGGCGAGCGCGCTGCGGCGTTATCACGATGCCGGCCTGTGGGCGCGGCGTCCCGAGGTGTCGCGGGAAGGCTTCGCGCAGCTCGCCGCGAGCCTCGAGTCCGGCGGCTTCATCTCCCGCAGCTATGCCTATGAAGACTGCGTGGATCAAAGCCTGTATTGAAGCGGGGCGAAGCGGAGGGGCCTTCGGGAGGCAGGATGCTCGACACCATCATTCGGGGCGGCGATGTGGTCACGCCGCACGGCGTCATTCAGGGCGACGTCGCAATTGCCGGGGAGACCATCGCGGCGGTGACGGCGCCGGGCGTGCTGGCGACGCCGTCGGCCGTACGCGTAATCGATGCGAGCGGACGCATCGTCATGCCCGGCGGCATTGATCCGCACGTGCATCTGCATCATGCGTGGACCAAGCCCGACGGCACACCGCTCATCACCGCCGGGCCCGAGCAGGTGGGCCGTGCCGCCCTGTTCGGCGGCACCACCACGTTCATCGATTTCGCCTATTGGCGCGACGGCGCATCGGCGCGCGAGGCGATCGAGGCGCGCGACCGGGATTTCGTCGGCAAGAGCCCCTGCGACTGGGCCTACCACATCATGCTGCACTCGGAACCGCCGCCCGAGTTTGCCGGACAGCTCGCCGAGGCGATCGAGGCCGGCTATCCGACGCTGAAGATCTTCACCACCAACATCCTGCCCTCGCGCACCGGGCGCATGATCGATTTCGGCGACATCTGGGAGGCGTTCCAGGTGTTGGCGAAGGCGGGCGGGCTCGGCGTCATCCATGCCGAGGACAACGACATCGTCATGCACATGTATGCCAAGCTGATCCGCGAGGGCCGGGTCGGCTTCGAGCATCTTGCCGAGGTCCACAATCGCCTGTCGGAGGACCTGAGCTTCCGCCGCATCCTGCGGCTCGCCGAAAGCGTTCCCGGCACGGCCCTCTATATGATGCACGTCTCCGCCGCGACCGGCGTCGCCGCCATCGCGGAGGCGCGGGCGAAGGCTCTGCCGGTCTACGGCGAGACGCTACACCAGTACCTGGGTTACACAGCCGAAGACTACAAGCGCCCCAATGGGCAGATCTATCACACCTATCCGTCGCTGAAATCGGCGGAGGATCAGAACATGCTGTGGGACGGGGCGGCGCGGGGCGCGATCCATTGCGTCGCCACCGACGAGCTGTGCTGCACCCTCAAGGACAAGACCATCGGCAGCCGCATCGACGACACGACCGGCGGCAATTCGGGCGTCGAGCCGCGCCTCGGCGTCATGTACACCGAGATGGTGGTGCGCCGCGGCTACGCGCTCTCGCGCTACGTCGATCTCGTCTCCAGCAATGCGGCGAGGATCATGGGGCTCTATCCGCGCAAGGGGGCGATCGCGGCGGGCAGCGACGCCGACATCGCGATCCTCGATCCGACCCGGCGCGGCAAGGTCACCGCATCCGCCCTGCACGAGACCGACTATACGCCGTGGGAGGGCCACGACATCTTCGCCTGGCCGGTGATGACGCTGTTGCGCGGCAAGGTGATGGTGGAGAACGGGGAGTATTTGGCGAGCCCCCGGGACGGCCGCTACCTCAAGCGCAAGATCGCCGCTGATATCCGCAACGGGCCGGCGCTGTGATGTCGCGCAGCTCGGAACATCTGCGCGAGCTGATGACGCAATCGCTCCCCGCGTGGCGGCTCACCGGCGAGGTCTGCGGCGCGGACGACGGGGCGGTCCTGGTTTCCTGCGACAACCACGAGATCCGCATCGCGCCGGCGCCGCCCGGCGTGCCGTTCCGATGGACCGTGACGATCGACGGCCGCAGACGAACGGCGATCTCGCTGATCGCCGTGCTGCGCCAGGTCCGCACCGCCCTCGATCCCGGTTACGCCGCCATGCGGGTGCGGGTCGCGACGGTGCCGCTGGTGCCGTCGTGATCGAAGCCCTGGTCCTCACCGGCTTTCTCGGCAGCGGCAAGACGACATTGCTCGGCCATCTGCTGCGCCAGCCCGGATTTTCGCGAACCGCGGTCATCATCAACGAGTTCGGCGAGATCGGCCTCGACCACGAGCTGATCGAGGCCAGCGAGGACAGCGTCATCGCGCTGCAGACCGGATGCCTGTGCTGCAAGATCCGCAACGATCTCGCAACGACGCTCTACGATCTGCTGCGGCGGCGCGACGACGGCCGCATCGCGGCGTTCGACCGCGTGGTGATCGAGACCAGCGGGCTCGCCGATCCGGCACCCATCCTGCAGACCCTGATGACCGATGCGTCCATCGCCGGCCGCATCGTGCTCGGCGGCGTGGTGACGACCGTCGATGCCGTGAACGGCGCCGACACGCTCGACCGGGAGGAGATTTCCGTAAAGCAAGTCGCGGTGGCCGATCGCCTGATCCTGACCAAGACCGATCTCGCCGGCCCGGTGCAGCCAGCACTGGTGCGCCGGCTGGGGGCGCTCAACGCGACGGCGCCTGTCGTTACCGCTCAGCGCGGCGAAGTCGACCCGCAATCCCTGTTCGGCGGCCGCCTCTACGATCCGCTCGCCAAGTCCCTCGACGTGCAAGCGTGGCTCGGCGCCGAAGCGCACGCACACGCGCATGACCACCACCACGGCATCGACACTTTTGCGGTTCTGCGCCGCGAGCCCGTTCGTGCGGTGGCGCTGACACTTTTTCTCGAGGCGATTGCCGAGCATTGCGGCGCCGACCTGCTCCGGCTCAAAGGCATCGTCGACATCCTCGAAAGCCCCGGCCAGCCCGCCGTCATCCACGGCGTCCAGCACGTGTTTCATCCGCCCTCATGGCTCCCCGGCTGGCCGTCCGACGATCGGCGCAGCCGGATCGTGTTCATCACGCGCGGCATTCCGCGCGGCTGGGTGGAGGCGCTGCTGGACGCGATTGCGTCGGAAGTAGCCGATGTGTCGGCAGGCGAAAACATGTAGGATGCGGCCCTTGATGGAGACCGTCGCATGAAGCCAATTCTTGTGGGCATATCAGCGCTGCTGGTGGCGAACGCCGCCGCGGCGCAGGAGGTGACGCTCAAGGCCGTCACCGCATTCACCGAGAACACCACCTATTCGCGGCCGTTCGAGCGCTTCATCAACCGCGTCAACGAGGACGGCAAAGGCATCCTGCGGATCAACTACATCGGCGGGCCCAAGGCGATGCCGCCATTCGAGGTCGGCAATGCCCTCAAGGGTGGCGTCATCGACATCGCGAATGCGGCTGGCGCGTTTTACACCAATGTGATGCCGGAAGCGGATGCGTGGAAGCTCACGCAGCGGCCGATGGCGGAGCTGCGCCAAAACGGCGGCTATGACGCCATGGCGGCGATCTACGCCCAAAAGCTCAACGCCATTTTCCTCGCCCGGCTGGTCGACAACAACCCGTTCCACCTCTACGTCAACAAGCCGATCGTCTCCCCCGACCTGACCGGCCTCAAGCTTCGCATCACGCCGGTCTATCGCGATTTCTTCCAGGCGCTGGGCGGCACCGTCGTGCAGACCGCACCCGGCGAGGTGTACACGGCGCTGGAACGTGGCGTGGTGGACGGTTACGGCTGGCCGATCAGCGGAATCTTCGACCTCGGATGGAACGAGAAAACCAAGTACCGGGTCGATCCCGGTTTCTATACCGCCGAGGTCTCGGTCCTCGTCAACAAGAATTCCTGGGAGCGGCTCGGCGAAGCGCAGAAGAACGTGCTGCGGAAATCGGCCGAGCGCGGCGAGGCCGAAGCGGTTGCGGAGTTCGCCGAGGAGAACGAGAAGGAGATCAAACGCCAGGCCGCCGCCGGCATCCAGACCATCCGGTTCGAAGGCCCGACGGCAGCCGCGTATCTGGCCAAGGCCTATCAGGCCGGTTGGGACGGCATCATCCGGCAGAGCGCCACAACCGGGCCGAAGCTCAAGGAATTCTTCCAGAAGGCCCGGTAGCCTCGTTCTTGTCATTCCGGGGCCGGCCGCAGTGTTACTGTGTCATTCCGGGGCCGGCGAAGCCGGAGCCCGGAATCCATAACCGCGGACGAGCATGAACTGTGAGTATCGGGGTTATGGATTCCGGGCTCGCGCTTGCGCGCGCCCCGGAATGACACGCTTGAGTGGGCGGCCTCCGGGACGCAGTAGGAACGGCACGATGAACGCAGGCACGCACATGCTCACCCTGTCCCGGTGGTACGGACGCCTGTTGGACGGCATGCTGACCGCCGCCGGCGTGCTCCTCCTCGTCATGACGGTGATGATCGGGGCCGACGTGCTGCTTCGCAACATCGGCGCCGGCGGAATTCCGCCGAGCAACGAATTGTCCGAGGACAGTCTCTACCTCATCACCCTGCTGGCGGCGCCTGGCCTCTTGCGCCAGGGCCGGCATATCCGCATCGACATCGTGCTGCGCACGCTGCCGGAGCGCATCGGCTGGCTGCTGGAATGGGTCGGCGACGTCATCGGGCTCGTGTGTTGCCTGGTTGTCGTATGGTACGGCCTGAGCGTTGCGGCAGCAAGTTTTGCCGACGGGTCGATCTCCATCAAGACGCTGGTGTTTCCCGAATGGTGGCTGCTGGCGCCGATGCCGGCCGCATTCGCGCTGCTCGCGGTCGAGTTCGGCTTTCGCATGCACCGGCTGGCGTCGGCCGAACGGCGCCCGCGCGAGGACGCGGTTTCGGCGTCCTGAAGGATCGAGAGGCCGCTCAACATGTCGTGGCAGATGGCCTCCCTGCTGCTGCTCGGCGGCTCGACGATCCTGCTGTTCATCGGCATGCCGGTGGCGTTCTCCTTCATCGCCATCAATCTCGTCGGCGCGGTGCTGTTTCTCGGCGGCGATGCCGGCCTGCACCAGCTGGTGCGCAACAGCAGCGCCGCGGTGATCAATTTTTCGCTGACGCCCATCCCGCTCTTCATCCTGATGGGCGAGGTGCTGTTCCACACCGGGCTGGCCATCAAGGTGATCGACGCCGTGGAACGCCTGATCCGCCAGGTGCCGGGCCGGCTCGCCGTGGTGGCGGTCGTCGCCGGCACGGTGTTCTCCGCGATCTCGGGCTCCACCATCGCCACCACCGCGATGCTCGGCTCGCTGATGCTGCCGATCATGTTGAAACGCGGCTACCATCCCACCATGGCGACCGGGCCCATCATGGCGATCGGCGCAGTCGACATGCTGATCCCGCCGTCCGCCCTCACGGTGCTGCTCGGCAGCCTGTCGGGGATTTCGATCTCGAAGCTGCTGATCGGCGGCGTCGTGCCCGGCCTGATCCTCAGCGCCGCGTTCGTCATCTACATTGTGCTGCGCGTGAGGACCAATCCGGCGCTCGCTCCGGCGACACCGGTCGAAGAGCTCTCGGGCTGGGCCCGGTTCGATCCCCTGGTCCGCTATGTCCTGCCGCTCGTCTCGATCTTCGTCGTGGTCATCGGCGCCATGTCGGGCGGCATCGCGACGCCGACGGAATCCGCCGCGCTCGGCGCCCTCGCCACCATGGCGCTGGCGGCCGCCTACGGGGCGCTCAGCGCGGGCGCCGTGACCAAGGCGTTGCACGGGACCATCGCGATCTCCGGAATGATCCTTTTCATCATTCTCGGCGCCACGACATTCTCGCAGATCCTGAGCTTTTCCGGTGCCACTGAGGGCATCGTCTCGGCCATTTTCGGCCAGCAGCTTTCCGCCTTCGCGATCCTCGCCGGGATGATGCTGTTGCTGATCTTTCTCGGCATCTTCGTCGACCAGGTCAGCATGATGCTGATCACGCTGCCGGTGTTCATGCCGATCGTGCAGCGGCTCGACATCGATCTGATCTGGTTCGGGGTGCTCTACTTGATCTGCATGCAACTCGGCCTGCTGCTGCCGCCGCACGGCCTGCTCCTGATGACCATGCGCGGCGTCGCCCCGCCGCAAGTCACGATGGCGCACATCTTCCGTGCCGTCGTGCCCTATATCGTGCTGAGCTTGGTGCTGCTCGTCATGATCATCATGTTTCCGGCCATCGCCACCTGGCTGCCGGCGATGCTCGGGTGATCTGCTCGCCGACGCGCCGGTGTCATCGACGGCGCCGCCGCCGGCCTATCGGGCGGCGTCGACAGCGGCCCGGCTCTGCGCCCGATCCCGGTCGGTGCGGAATTCGGCCCATTTGCTTCGTGCCTCGGGCTCGCTGATCTGGCGGAGCTGCACCGCCTGGTCGAGGGTTTCCGCATATTCGATGACATCCGGAAATCCCAGCGAGCAGCTGCGGCCGGTGTAGCAGACGGCCTGCCGGTTCAGCTTGGCGCATGTCACCCATTCGTGAAACGAAGTCCGGTCGTTGCAGGCATCAAAATGCGCCCAAACCGGGATGTTCGTCGTCTCCGTCAGGCAGCCGGCCAGCGAAACGGTCCCCAGTGCTGTCGCGACGAGCATGGCGCGGCGGATCATGGTCTCCATCAGCCTCCTCGTTTACGCCCGTCCTGCCCCGAACCTGCGGTGCGCGCATCCGCTCGATCGTCAGCTCCGACTGATCGGGGCGGCCGATCAGGCTCGCGGCAAAGTTAGCATGGGGCCTGTCCCAGTTGTAGCGTGGGAGGAGGACAGGGGCCCGGCTTCAAACCCCGTCGCGCGGCGTTTCGCCAGCTGTTAATCTTGGTGCGACAAGAGGAAAAACAGTGCCGGCCGACGCCTGCTCGCGCTTGCGCGGTGCGTTGTGATCTGGGGGCAACATGAAGAGTTCTATCCTCGCGTTCGCGGCTGCGATGACCTTCGCCAACCCCGGCGCCGCCACGGCGCAGATATTTCCGTCGCGGCCGATCACCATGATCGTGCCGTTCAGTGCGGGCGGGCCGACCGACGTCAGCGCCCGTATCGTCGGCGAGCACATGTCGCGCACGCTCGGCCAGCAGATCATCATCGAAAACGTGGTCGGGGCCGGCGGAACCACCGGCTCGACGCGGGCGATGCGGGCGAACCCGGACGGCTACACGATCG
>Ga0209415_10017502_pt1 | contig 11396 bp, 12 predicted proteins | sample PeaSoiSIISIP2007_FD_187696 | JGI IMG/M metagenome (GOLD analysis project Ga0209415, IMG submission 187696) | Peat soil microbial communities from Weissenstadt, Germany - SII-SIP-2007 (SPAdes) (version 2) | ecosystem: Environmental > Terrestrial > Soil > Wetlands > Peat | place: Germany...
CGGACGTCGGGGCGATCGTGGAAGAGTGGAAGGGCTGAGCGCGGCCCCTCCTCCGCCATCAACAACAAGTCGGTCATGGCCGGGCGTCAGTCCCGGCCATCCAAGAACACCGACCTAACCGTGGCCGCGCTGCCGCGGCCACTCACCAGCCAGCGTGCTTGGGTCGCCGGGACTGACGCCCGGCGACGACCGAGATGTGGGTGTGAGTGGATCCTAAGCCGCCGCTCGCCTCGGCTGCGACGCCCGGATCTCCCGCGCCGCCATGTCCGCCGGGGTCAGGGCGCCAATCACTGCCTGGGGCGCATAGGGCGCCTCCAGGATCGCGATCTCCTCGGCGCTCAGCGGGCTCTCCACCGCCTTCAGCGGATCGTCCATGTGGTGGGCCTTGGTCACGCCGATGATCGGGGCGGTGACGGCGGGCTTGGACAGCATCCAGGCGATGGCGACCTGGGCCGGCGCCTCGCCGCGACCAGCGGCGACCTGCTTCAGCGCCGCCAGCACCGCCTGGTCCTCCGGCCGGTTGTAGCGGCCGCGGCCCATGGCCGATTGCGAGCGCACCGTGCCGGCCTCGCGGCTGCCGGCCAGCACGCCGCCGGCCAGCGGGCTCCACGGGATCAGGCCGACCCCCTCCTCCAGGCACAGCGGGTTCATCTCCCGCTCCTCCTCGCGATAGAGCAGGTTGTAGTGGTTCTGCATCATCGCAAAGCGCGTGCGGCCGGTGGCGTCGGCGCGGTGCAGGTACTTGGAGAACTGGTAGGCGAACATCGAACTGGCGCCGATGTAGAGCGCCTTGCCCGACTTCACCACGTCGTCCAGCGCCTCGATGGTCTCCTCGATCGGCGTCTCAAAGTCGAAGCGGTGGATCTGGTAGAGGTCGATGTAGTCGAGGCCGAGCCGGGTCAGGCTGGCGTCGATCGACTGGCTGATGTGCTTGCGCGACAGCCCGCCGCGGTTGGGCCCACGGCCCATCGGGTTGAACACCTTGGTGGCGATCACCGCCTCGTCGCGGCGCACGCCCAGCGCCTTCAGCCCGCGCCCGAGGATCTCCTCGCTCTGGCCGCGCGAATAGATGTCGGCGGTGTCGAAGAAGTTGATCCCGGCCTCGACCGCCTTGGTGATGATCGGCAGGCTGGCGTCCTCGTTCAGCGTCCAGTCGGCCATGCCGCCAAAGCTCATGCAGCCCAGGCAAAGCCGCGACACCTGAGTCCCGGTCGACCCCATGCGGGTAAATTTCATTGGTCCAATCCTCGTTTGGGAAATGCTCGAAGACCGGCGTTTTGGCGCCGATGGCCGGGCCGGGCCAGCGTGGACCACTTCAAATCGGCGGGCGCCGCCGGCTAGCGGCCCCGATAGGCCTCGACGCCCTGGTCCGGCAGCCATAGCCCTTCCGGCGGCGCGGCGGTCTGCCAGAACACGTCGATCGGGATGCCGCCGCGGGGGTACCAGTAACCGCCGATGCGCAGCCAGGTGGGCGCCGCGACCTCGACAATCTTCTTGCCGATCGCGATCGTGCAGTCCTCGTGGAAGGCGCCGTGGTTGCGGAAGGCGCCGAGGTAGAGCTTCAGCGACTTCGACTCGATCAGCCAGTCGCCCGGCGCGTAGTCGATCACCAGCCGCGCGAAATCGGGCTGCCCGGTCACCGGGCACAGCGAGGTGAACTCCGGCGCGGTGAAGCGGGCCAGGTAGAGCGTCCCGGCCTGCGGATTGGGCACGCGCTCCAGCACCGCCTCGTCGGGGCTCGCTGGCGCCCTGACCTCGCGGCCGAGCTGGGTGAGCGGGGTCTCGTCCATGGCGAACGGATTAGACCACCACGGGGCGGGCGACAAACCGCGCCCCGCTCGGCTATCAATCCCGCCAAGCAAGCAACGGGAGGAAACCATGGCGGCAAACTACCTCGAAGGCTTCGTGGCCGTGGTGACCGGCGCGTCGACCGGGCTCGGCCGCGCGATCGCCGAGGGCGCGGCGGCGCGCGGCGCGGCGGCGGTGGTGATCAACTACGCCTCCAATCGTCAAGAGGCGGAGGAAACCGCGCGCCGGGTCGAGGCCAACGGCGCGAAGGCGGTGCTGGTCCAGGGCGATGTCGCGAGCGACGCCGATTGCCGCCGCATCGCCGCGGCCGCCGCGCCGTTCGGCCGCGTCGACGCCCTGTTCAACAACGCCGGCCAGACCATGTTCGCCGCTCACGCCGACCTGGAGGCCGTCTCGGCCGAGGATTTCGCCCGCATCTACGCGGTCAATGTGGTCGGCCCGTTCCAGATGGTCCGCGCCTGCCGCGCGCTGCTCGAAGCCGGACCGGCGCCGGGCGCGGTGGTCAACACCGCCTCGATCGCCGGCGTCACCGGCATCGGCTCGTCGGTGCCCTACGCGGCCTCCAAGGGGGCGCTGGTGACCATGACCCTGTCGCTGGCCCGGGCGCTGGCGCCCAAGATCCGCGTCAACGTGATCTGCCCAGGCTACATCGATACGCCTTGGTTCGAGCGCGGGGTCGGCGCCGAGGCGGCCGACCGTTTGCGCCAGGGCGCGGCGGCCTCGACGCCGCTGCAGCTGGCCTCGAAGCCGGAGGACATCGCCGGGGCGGCGCTGTTCTTCGCCTCGCCCTCGGCCCGGCACATCACCGGCGAGACCCTGCTGGTCGACGCCGGCTCGCACCTCGGCCGGGCCTCGATGTCGATGCGCTGAGCCCGGTGCTTATACTCCGCTTACGGCGCAGTCCGCCGTTCCAAATCGATTCCTTTCGCGGCGTGGCCTAGGTTCACCGCTGCGCCTGACAACGAATCGGCGGCAGCTCGATCTGCCCAGTAAACGAACAGTTTACGTGTTGCAGCGCACAAATAATGGTCTGCGCGGGCCGTGCGCCTGCGTAGGCCGAAACTCAGCTGTGTGAAATTCACGCAGCTATCGGAGATACGGCAGGTCGGTCGCAAAGGCCGGCCGGCTGAGCGCCCCAATCGGCAACGGCCGGGCGGCGCAATCATAAAGGGGATAATCGATGACCAACTTGAAGCTGTTGCTGTGTGCTGGCTCGGCCACTCTCGGCCTCGCCTTCGCCAGCGCCGCCTTCGCCGACACGGCGCCCGCTGCGCCGGCGCCGCCCGCGCCGACGCCGATGGCCAACCCGGCCATGTCCGGCCCGCTCAACGCCAATCCGCACCCGGCGACGTTCGACGGCGGCCCGATCGGGACCGTCACGGTCGACGGCGTGCTCACCGGCGGCGCCCTGTGGCAGACCAATCCGTCGTTCGACGCCTTCGGCGTGCAGAACAAATCGGCCGCGGCCGATCTCACCAACGCGCAGGTGATCCTGAACGGCGGCGTGGGCCCGGTGTCATTCTACGTCCAGGGCGGCGCCTATAACCTGCCGAGCCTCGGCACCCCCTACTACCGCGTGTCGACCATGACGAACAACACCTACGGCTACCTGCCGCAGGGCTTCCTCAAGTTCCAGATCAACCCAGACTGGAGCATCCAGGGCGGCGCGCTGCCGACGCTGATCGGCGCCGAATACACCTACACGTTCGAGAACATGAACATCGAACGCGGCCTGCTCTGGAACCAGGAACCGGCCGTCAGCAAGGGTGTGCAGGTCAACTTCTCGCACGGCCCGATCGCGATCTCGGCGGCGCTGACCGATGGCTACTATTCGGGCACCTACACGTCGGTCTCAGGTCTGGCGACCTACACTTTCAAGAACACCGACACCCTGGCTTTCGCCGCCGAGGGCAACGCCAGCGTCGCCCGGGCCGCCACCTTTGTGACCCCGGTTCAGCAGAACAACGGCGAAATCTACAATCTGATGTACAGCCACACCATGGGTGCGCTCGTGATCGCGCCGTACCTGCAGTACAACACCTCGCCGAACATCCCGGGCGTCTCCCTGCCCGGCGACACGTTCGGGGCCGCGGTGTTGGCCAAGTACCAGATCAACCCGGAATGGAGTCTGGCCGGCCGCCTCGAGTACATCACCTCTTCGGGCGCCGCGAACCTGCTCGGCTATGGCGTCGGCAGCGACGCCTGGTCGTTCACCCTCACGCCGACCTGGCAGAAGGGCATCCTGTTCGCCCGTGGCGAGCTGTCCTACGTCAGCATCGGCAGCGGTACGCCGGGGCTAATGTTCGGCTCGACCGGCACGGCCGGCGACCAGTTCCGCGGCATGTTCGAAGCCGGCGTGCTGTTCTAGCGTTCGGAGCGGGCCCCTTCTTCACTTCTCCCAGAGGGAGAAGGAGGGGCCCGCGACGCGCCAGCGGCGCGGGAGGATGAGGGGTTAAGGCGCTTTAGGTAAACCTCCAACGGCGTAACCCCTCACCTTCCCACCGCTTCGCGGCGGGCCCCTCCCTCTCCCTGCGTGAGAGGTAAGTTAGCCCCGCCCGATGAACGGCATCTTCGTCGCCATCACGGTGATGAACTGGACGTTGGCCGAGAGCGGCAGCCCGGCCATGTAGACCAGCGCCTGGGCGACATCGTTCACGTCCATCACCGGCTCGACGGCGATCCGACCATCCGCCTGCGGCACGCCTTGAGACATGCGTGCGGTTAGTGGCGTCTCGGCGTTACCGATGTCGATCTGGCCGCAGGCGATGTCGAACGCGCGGCCGTCGAGGGCGGTCGAGCGGGTAAGGCCGGTGATCGCATGCTTGGTCGCGGTGTAGGGCGCCGAGTTCGGCCGCGGGGCGTGGGCCGAGATCGAACCGTTGTTGATGATCCGACCGCCGCGCGGATCCTGCCGCTTCATCAGCCGCAGCGCGCTCTGGGTGCAGAGGAAGGCGCCGGTCAGGTTGGTGTCGACCACCCGTCGCCACTCCTCGATGGTCAGATCTTCGAGCGGCTTGGGCGGCGCGCCGGTTCCGGCGTTGTTGAACAGCAGGTCGAGGCGGCCGAACCGCGCCTCCACCTCGGCGAACAACGCCGCAACGGCGCCCGGATCGCCGACGTCTGCCGCCACCGCGATCGCCGCCACGCCCTTGGCCGCCGTTTCGTCGCGCACCGGCGTCACCCGTTCCAGCCGACGGCCGCAGAGCGCCAGCGACCAGCCGGCGTCCGCCAGCGCCAGGGCGCAGGCCTTGCCGATGCCACTGCCCGCGCCGGTGATCAGGGCGACCTTTTTCATCGCCGGCGCCATAGCAGCGAGCATCGCTGCTGGCGAGATATGGACTCCACGATGCGCATCTTATTGCCCGTCCCCGCCGCGGCCGCGATAAGGCGCGGCCGTCTTATGAGCCCAAGGAGGGTCCCATGCCCGCATCCGCCCACGACAAGCGCGACGCTTTCCGCCGTCTGCACCAGGATGGCTGCTTCGTGCTGCCAAATCCCTGGGATATCGGCTCGGCCAAGGTGATGCAGCACTTCGGCTTCAAGGCGCTGGCCAGCACCAGCGCCGGGATGGCCTGGGCGATGGGGCGCGTGGATGGCGCCGTCAGCCTGGACGAGGTGCTGCTGCATCTCTCGACCCTCGCCCACGCCACCGACCTGCCGCTGAACGCGGACTTCGAGAATGCATTCGCCGACGCTCCCGACGACGTCGCCCGCAACGTCGCCCTGGCCGTCGACACCGGCGTCGCCGGCCTCTCGGTCGAGGACTACGGCGGCCACGCCGACCGCGGCCTCTATGCATTCGACCTCGCCGTCGCCCGCGTCGCCGCCGCCAGGGCCGCGATCGACCGCACGCAGTCGGGCGTGCTGCTGACGGCGCGCAGCGAAGGGTTCATCCGCGGCGCGCCGGACCTGGAGGAGACCATCCGCCGGATCACGGCCTTCGCCGAGGCCGGCGCGGACTGCCTTTACGCCCCCGGCATCCGCGATGAGGCGCAGGTCCGGGCGGTGGTGCAGGCGGTCGCGCCAAAGCCGATCAACCTGCTCTCGGTTGGCCTGCCGGTGGCGACCGTGGCCGAGTGGGGCGTGCGGCGCATCAGTCTCGGCGGTGCGCTCGCCGCCCTCGCCTTCAACCACGTGACGGCCGCGGTGAAGGAGATCGCCGAGCAGGGAACGTTCGGCGAGATCGCCAAGGCGCCCCGCGGCCAGTTGAACGCGATCTTCTCCGGCGCCTGACGGGTCGCGGACGTCACATTCGCGTGCCCCGCGCGTCAGAGCTTGACGGCGGGTCGCCAACAACAAACGATGGTGTTCTCAACAACGCTCGCATTGCGCGAAAATCGGTGAGCGAAGGCCGCGCAGTCGGCGAGCCAGAGGGAAGCACCCATGGCCAACATAGCGCGCATTGCGATCACCAACGTCTTCATGGGCGGCGACTACACCGGCGTGATCCAGGTCGGACCTGGCCAGAAACCGCTGAACGTGATCCTCGACACGGGCAGCAGCGCCTTGGCGCTCGACGGCCAGAAGTACCAGCCCAACCTCGACGGCGGCGACACGACCACCCACCTGGCTCAGACCGACGCCTACGGCGACGGCAGCAACTGGACCGGCGCGGTCATCAAGTCGACGGTGAGGATCGGAACCGGCGCTGCGTCGATCTCGCTGCCGAACGCGAACGTGGCGGTCGCCTACGCCCGCTCCGACAACATGTTCCGGCAGGCCGACGGCATTCTCGGCCTGGCCTATGCGCCGCTCGACGACGCTTTCAGCATGCCGGACGACACCTGGCAGGCGCAGTATTCGTCCAACGATGTCCGCACCGGTCAGCCGGGGCCGCTGGTCCCCTATCTCACCCAGCTCGAGGACGTCGGCGTCGCGTCCGACAAGATCGCCTTCCTCACGCATCGCTCGTTCATCCACGTCGGGGCCGGCGATCCCGCGTCCGACCCGCTGAACCAGGGCGTGATGATCGTCGGCGGCGGGGAGGAAGCGACGGACCTCTACACCGGCGCGTTCCAGACCGTGAAAGTGCTCTCCGACGACTGGTACAGCACCAACCTCAAAAGCATCATCGTCGGCGGCGCCGACCCAATCGCGGCCCGGCTGCAGGGCCCGAAGGGGATGCCGTCCAACTCCATCATCGACAGCGGCACCAACAGCCTCAACCTCAGCCCGCAGCTGCTGAACGCGGTGATCTCGAAATTCAGCGCGCCGCAGCGGGCGCTGCTCCAGCAATCGATCACGAGCGGCAATCTGGTCGACGCTGGCGCGCTCGACCTGGCCAGCTGGCCGACCATCACCTTCGTCCTGCAGGGCGAGACCGCCGACGTATCCCTGAACGTCGCGCCGACGGACTACTGGCAGGTCGACACCCAGAACGTCGGCGCGGCGGCGGCGGCGATCACCCAGGGACAGGCGGGCCAGGCCATCCTCGGCTTGCCGATCATGAACGGCTACTTCGTGGTCTTCGACGGCGAGGCCGATGGCGGCAAGGGCGCGGTAATGTTCGCGGCGAAGGCCTGATCGCCTACCCTGCCCGCCGTTCGGGCGTGGTGTTCAGCGGCGGGTGGTTGGCGTCGACGATGTCGGCGAGCTCCAGCTGGCGGATGCGTTCCGAGATGTTGAGCCGCGAGTAGAGATCGCTGACCTGGAAGCGCTGCTGCGCCTCGCTCCAGCGCTCGCGGGCGTCCTTCAGCAGGTTCTGCACCTCGCCGGCGTAGATCAGCTCGCAGGTCTCGCCAGTGAAGCGGCAGTAGAGGAAGTTTCCGCCCATCGGCGAGAGCGGCCGACCCTCCTTCAAGCGCATGAAGCGATAGTTGGCGCCGGACGCGCCTGTGACGTCGACATAGTCCCTCACCCCCGCCTCCACGCTACTCTGGACTGGCGGCGATCCTGCGCGTGCAAGGCGGGCGCGAAAGGGGCGGGTTTTCGTCCTAACCAAGGCAATCGCCGCAAACGACGCCACCGCGACAGGCCGTCGCAGCGGTCGATCAAGGCCTGGCATCCGTCGTGAAGCACGCCGTCCGGGGGCTTTGTTAAGAAGTCTGAGTGCTTAGTTGACGCTGCTCAACTCCAAGACGCGATAGTGCCATGCGCGCCCTCACCTCCGTCGCCGGCGTTCAAAGCCTGCGCAGCATTACAGCGCGGTCGTCCTCCGCGCGCGTGCTCGACCTGCACTCGCTGGCGCGGGACGCTGACGACGACCCGGACCATAGCGCCCGTCCGATGTTCCTGCATCCGGTGCTGAACCGCACCATCATCGTCAAGCACCACCCGCGGGCCGGGGAGTTCGAGAGCGGCGCCGAGCGCGGCGCCATCGTCACCAAGGTGATCTTCCCGTTCGATCCGGGCGACCTCGACCTTGGCGGCCAGTTCCTGCTGGTGGACGACCCGGACCTGGTCGACCAGCTCGCGCGCCACCTCGACTGGCGCGACATCGACATGGGCCGCGACCTCCTGATGCTGCGGCTGATCGATCGCCTGCCGACGCTCGACCCCTTCCTGCTGCACGAGGCGTTCGTCGCCAACAAGATCGACGTCGCGCCCTGCTATTTCCGGCTCAGCGTCACCGACAAGACCGAGATGCGCGACTTCGTCGCCCACCAGGTCGAGACGCTGATCGGGCTGTGCTTCGGCGGCATGACGGTGTCCGACGCCCAGGCCAAGCGGCTGTCCGAGCTGATCCTGGCCGAGGGCGACAGCCCCGAGCTGGCCCCGCTGCGCATGGCCATGCGCATGGAGTCGGTCGAGTTCGCCCAGGCGATGTTCTGCTGGAAGGCGGTGCTCTACTACCGCTGGCGTAGCCGCCTGCTCGGGCCTGAGATCAAGGCCACGCACCGCTCGATCACCGGGGTCGAGCTCTCGCGGTTCGATCCCGACTCCGCCCGCTTCGCGCGCGCCGCCATCGCCCAGCTGGAATCGATGGTGCTCGACTGCGAGCGGCGCATCGCCGAGATGTTCCGCATCTACGACGAGGTGTTCGACGCGCTCACCGCCCAGCGCACGCCCGAACCGTTCCGCCGCTTCCTGATCGACGGCCCGCGCCTGTTCGCCCGGCTCGGCGAGCGCATGGGCCGGCTCGAACAGCTGACCAGCTACTGGTCGCACCAGTTCCCCGGCCTGCGCACCCGCCAGCTGCGGCCCGAGGTGATCTACGACGGCCTGCGCAACCTGTTGAGCGCGCTTTCGCTCGGCACGCCGCTGACAGAGGTCGAGCGGGACGGCGAGAAGGAGCGCGTCTGGGGTGAGGGCGACCTGGAGGCCTGGTCGTCGCCGCCGAAGCGACGCACGAGCCGGCGCGCCGCGAGTTAGCGTCAGCCAAAGACCTAGCCGAACAGCTCCGACTGGGCGGCCGCGGGCGCGCCTTCGATCGCCAGCAGCCGCAGCTTGGTCCGCGCCCCACCGCGGGCCGAGAAGCCACCGAGCTTGCCACCCGCGGCCGTGACCCGGTGGCACGGCACCACGATCGGCCATGGATTCTGCCCCAGCGCCGCGCCGACGTCCCGCGCCAGCAGCCGATCCCCCAGCTTCACCGCGATCTCGCCGTAGGTGAGCGTCTCGCCCGGCGGGATCCGCCGTGCGATCTCGTAGACCTCGGCGTTGAACGCCGACACGCGGTCCAGATCGAGCACGGCACCCGACAGGTCCGCCTTCTCGCCACGCATCAGCGCCCGGACGCCCGCGATCACCGGCGCCAACGCCTCCGGCGCCTCCGCCTCGATCGCCTCGGGGAACCGCCGCAAGAAACTGCGCCGCGCCGTGTTGGCCTCCCGCTCCGGCAGGTGCACGCCCACCAGCCCCTTGTCGTTCCAGGCAAGGCCGGCCCAGCCGATGGCGGTGTCGAACAGTGTGTAGTGGATCATGACCGCAATATAGCGACCCTCGAGCGCGGAACGAGACCGACGCTAGCGGTTTTCGGACGTCGATGGCGGGAGAGACTGTCTGGTGCGGGCGCCGGGGGTCGAACCCGGACGGGCTTGCGCCCAACGGATTTTAAGTCCGTTGCGTCTACCAATTCCGCCACGCCCGCGACGCAACGCCGGTCTTAGCGTCCTATCCCTCAACAATTAAGCCCGGCGAGGGGCTACCGGCCGGGCGGCGCGGTCGGCGTGGTCTCGGGCATCGCGGCGGGTGGCGTCGCCGGCGCGGTCTCAGGTGGCGCAGGCGCAGCCGGCGGCGGCGGCCCGAGCGACTTCTGCAGCGCGTCGCTGATGTCGGACAGGTTCTGGCTCGCGGCCCTGGACATGTTGGCGCAGACCTGGGCCTCGGCCTTGATGTCGTCGGGGCTCATCTTCTTGGCCTCTTCGATCAGCCGAGGAGCGATCTCGGCGGCGGGCAGGCGGCCCTCGAGCCGGCCCCAGAAGTAGAACAGGCTGAGCGTGCCGATGTTCTTCAGGTCCGGATCGTCGCTCTGGGCCAAGGCGCCGGAGACGAACAGGCAGCGCAGGTCGGTGGTGGTGGTCGCCTCGCCGCTGCCCGCCACCGTCGCCGGCGGCCTGGTCGGCGAGGCCGCGGCCGGCAGGGCGCCGAGCGCGAGGGCTGCGGCGAGGAAAAGCGCGGGGCGCATGGGGCGGTCCTTGTGGTCGGAATGAGGGCCGGACTGGTTCAGGCGTCGACGCGGGCGATCGACTTGGCGCCGATGTCGGCCAGCGCGGCGATTAGCTCGTCGACCGTCTTCTCGACCACCTCTCCGTCGCGGCCGCGCACGACGAGGTTGGAGCCGTAGCCTTGCGGGCCGAAGAACGGGTAGCTGCCGATCGACAGCTCCGGGTGCGCGTAAGCGAGATTGGCCAGCGGCTCGGCGATCACCCCCTCGCCGGCGCCCTCCACCCGCACCGTGCGCGAGATCACCACCGCGCCGGTGCGCAGGCGCGGCACGACGTCGTCCATCATCCCGCGCATCACCATCGGCACCCCGGCCAGCACGAACACGTTGCCGATCTGGAAGCCGGGCGGGCCTTGCACCGCGTTCCTCACCAGCGAGCCGCCGACCGGCACCCGCGCCATCCGCCGCCGCGCCGCGTTGAGCTCGCCCTGCCAGCGCGATTGCATCATCTCGATGATCTCCGGATGCTCGTAGAGCTCGACACCGAACGCCTCCGCCACGCAGTCGGCGGTGATGTCGTCGTGGGTGGGGCCGATGCCTCCGGTGGTGATCACGTAGTCGTACTTGGCCCGCAGCGCGTTCAGCGCCGTGATGATCTCGTCCTTGATGTCCGGCACCACCCGCGCCTCGGCCAAGTCGACGCCGTAGGTGCCGAGGTACTTGGCGATAAAGTTGAGATTGGTGTCCTGGGTGCGGCCGGACAGGATCTCGTCGCCGATGATCATGACGGCGGCGGTGACGCGATCTGCCATCCCATTCCTCTGGACGCTTGGGGCCTGCGACGGCATAGGCCGCCGATGCTCCTGCCGCAACCGATGGCGCATGGCCGCCTGGTCTCCCGCTACAAGCGCTTCTTCGCCGACGTGGTGACGGACGACGGGACCGCGCTCACCGCCCATTGCCCCAACCCCGGCGCGATGCTGGGCCTGAACACGCCGGGGCTCGGCGTCTGGATCTCGAAATCGGACGCGCCAAAGCGCAA
>Ga0209415_10017503_pt1 | contig 11396 bp, 11 predicted proteins | sample PeaSoiSIISIP2007_FD_187696 | JGI IMG/M metagenome (GOLD analysis project Ga0209415, IMG submission 187696) | Peat soil microbial communities from Weissenstadt, Germany - SII-SIP-2007 (SPAdes) (version 2) | ecosystem: Environmental > Terrestrial > Soil > Wetlands > Peat | place: Germany...
GAGCCACACCGAAGGATCACCGCTAGACCCCGAAACACTGGAAGTAGCGCCAGGTACCGTCCGCGAAGGTATGCTGCAAGGTTGGGTGCCTGAACTGGCGACGGAAGAAGAGTTGCGCATCGCTCTTGAGAAAGCCTTTGATTACCGCGGCGATGTGACGCTGACTCTCAAAGACAATTCAAAAATCGAAGGTTATTTGTTTGATCGCACGACCGGTTCGTCTCTCGCAACCAGTTTTGTGAGAATCCTGCCAAAAGATTCTCATCAAAAATTGAAATTAGCCTACGCCGATATTGCGGCGCTCGCCTTCACCGGACGGGACACCGCTGCCGGAAAGAGCTGGGAAGCCTGGGTCGGCAAGTATTGGGAGAAAAAGGCCTCGGGCGAGGGAGATTTGAGCCTCCAGCCCGAATCCCTGGAGTAACTGCTTCCTGTCACATTGGTCTTCCCACTCAGGCCCTGAATCACGATAACATTTTTATTTTCATATAGTTATCAAGGTAGACGCGCTTTCACTGCCCCGCGCGGGAACCGTGGACAGGTAGGCCTTTCTGTGGTACCATGGTTCTAGCGTTTGGTGCTCTTGTATTGCTTTTTGGCTCGTTCGAGGCTCTGCAAGGACTACCTCTTCCGTCACCAGAAAACGCATCAGGAGACGCAACGCAATTCCAATATCGTCAATTCCGGCACTGCCGGGGTTGCGCGTGTGAGGCTGGCAAGTGAAGGAACAGGGAACAGTTAAGTGGTTTAACGCTTCAAAGGGCTTTGGATTCATCCAGCGCCAGACGGGAGAAGATGTTTTCGTGCACTTCTCCGCGATCGCGATGGACGGTTACAAGACCCTCAACGAAGGTCAGGCCGTGGAGTTTGAAGTGAAGAAGGGCCCCAAGGGTCTTCAGGCTGAGAACGTTACAGGCGTCTAGCCTTTGCTGAGGAAAGCCTCCGAACGGTTCGGGGGCTTCTCTCCAAGAGATTCGAATCGAGATTAAGAGCGAGCGCGGTCCAAGGAGGACGTTGTGCAAGTAATGCAGGAAGGTCAGACCATCAAGCATGAAATGTACGGCCTGGGTATTGTGACTGCTTCCGACCAGGAACGCACCGCGGTGGATTTTGACGATCATGGCGCCAAGCTGTTCGTTACGAGCATCATGACCGCCGAATTGATCGGTGAAGCGCCCGCCACTCCGCCGAAGACCAAGCGCCGCCGCAAGGCCTCCACGGCAGCCAAGGCCGCTAAGAAAGCCGCAGCAGCTACCGCCGCCAGCCGAGCGTAAGTTCTTTAGTTCAATCACTCCTGCGCTTAATCAGCGCAGGGGTGTGTCTGCTGGCATTTTTCAGGGAGACTTGAGTCGTTGTGATACCCTCTGAGCTATGAAGCGTCTTCCACTCTTTCTCGGAATCATCCTCCTGGTCTTGGGCGTGATTGGACTCGCTCATCCAAGCTTCAACTATCACCAGCAAGAGGAAGTAGCGAAAGTCGGCCCCTTCAAAGCCACCGTTGACGAACAGAAAACCGCGCAGGTTCCTCCCGCCGTATCGATCATTCTTGTGACCGTCGGAATTGTCTTAGTCGTGGTTGGCTCACGCACGAAATAGTACGCCTCGCCGCCCGCCTTTCTCGCTCGGTATCCCACTAGGTACCTGCCCCTATTTAGCACTAACCGCTACGCCACGCTTGGTACCAATCGCGTTGACATCCCCTCGGAGCAAGATTAAACAAGAAGGAAGAGTGGTCCTTCCAGGGGAACGTGTTGCAGAACGGAGAGCGCCATGAAAACCGGCACGTCGAAGTATGTTTTGGGGCTATGTGTGCTTCTTGCCTGTCTTTTCGCGGTTGCCACGCCTGTTCGAGCGCAAAACACGCCTGGAGTCACCGAAAACGAAATTCTTATCGGCTCGTGTTCGGCCCTGGAAGGGCCCTCGCATTTCCTGGGAACAGAAACTGTCGCAGGAGCGAAGGCCTACTTCGCCATGGTCAACGATGCCGGCGGCCTCGATGGCCGCAAACTGAAACTCCTGGCCTATGACGACAGTTACGATCCGGCGAAGACCGAAGAATGCTTTAACCGCTTGATGGAGCAGAAGGTATTTGCGCTCGGTTTTTTCGTGGGTACTCCCACCGCCGTGAAGTACGTTCCCATGGCAGAGAGCAACAAGATTCCGCTGGTGGGACTTTTCACCGGAGCCCAGACGCTCTACGTGCCGCTGCGTCACTGGGTCGTCAACGTCCGCGCCTCCTATTTCGATGAAACGCGCGAACAAATCGACGGCATGTGGGGAACTCTGGCATTCAAGAAAATCGGCGTGATTTATCCCGAGGATGCGTTTGGCGCGGCGGTGCTAGAAGGCGTAAAGGCAGCCCTGAAAACCCATGGCGCCGAGCCCGTCGCGGTCGCCTCGTACCAGCGGCAGACCGCGCAAGTGGGGGGCGCCATCGAAAAGGTGAAATCCGCCAATCCCGATGCGGTCGTGGTGGTGGGGCCTTCCAATACTGTTGCGCCGATCCTCAAGCAATCGCATGCCAGGAGTTGGAAACCGCTCTTCCTGACGGTCTCGTTTGTCGGCACGGACGAATTGATCCAGGAAGCGGGGCCTGATGCCGAAGGCGTGGTGATTACACAGGTCGTGCCGCCGTATTATTTAACCGACTTCAAGGCCGTCGCCCTCTATCGCCGCGAGTTGTCGAAATACTCCCCCTCCGCCCAGCCGAACTTCGTCAGCCTGGAAGGCTTCGTCGACGCCATGGTCCTGGTGGAAGGATTAAAGAAGGCGGGGAAAGATTTGACGCGCGAGGGATTGATTCGAGGCATCGAATCCATCCATGAGCTGGACCTGGGCCTCGGACCGCAACTCAAGCTGAACTATTCCTCGAAAGAGCACAAAGGTTTCGACCACGTGCTCCCCACCGTGATTCGTGGCGGCCGCGCCGTCCCCTTCACCGATTGGTCCACCGCCGCGCCAAAATAGGATTCTCGGCGAGCCTCTCGGGCCAGCGCGGACAAGATCCTAAAACACTCGTTCGCCTTTGACCTCACTGATTTTCTTGAAGGAATCGTTTTCGAATACGAAATAGGAAGTGCGCAGATGAGCTCCGTCATTCTTGACGGAAATGTCCGCACAACGAATAACTAGCAAGCGGCTGTCGGCGTGACTCTCGATGCCGGACGGTTGGAATGCCGAGTTGCACACCATCCAGTATTCCCAACGTTTATCGCGCCAGGAAGTCGGGAGTGCAACGACTTTCCCGGTCGCAAGGTCGACCATTCCTCCCTCAAGACACTGCGTGCCGCACCCCCAGATCGCGATGCGGTAATGTCCCGCAAAGTTGGGCGGTTGCAACGCAGCGTCGTGAAATTGAGTGCGAAACATCCTGACAGCTGGCCTATCGAGTATTACTTTTGCAGGTGAACCGGCCCATCTTTCGGTCTCGGGAAAGTCTTCGAATTGGGGCGGCTTGAGCTCTTTCGTAACTTGAGCAAAAGAAGAAAGACAGAAAACTAGCAAGAGCATAGCCACGGTCGGATGTTTCATAATGCTTCGGCTAGCTTCTCGCGGATTCGGCCTGGTCGAAGGCGTGGTAGGAAGAGCGAACCAGAGGGCCGGCTTCCACGTGTCTGAAGCCCATGGCCTCGCCGAGCACTTTGTATTCTGCAAATTCATCGGGATGCACATAGCGAACGATGGGCAGATGCTCGCGCGTGGGCTGTAGATACTGTCCCAGCGTGAGAATATTTGTCCTCTGCGCGGCGAGGTCCTGCATGGTAGCAAGGACTTCGACCTTTTCCTCGCCAAGGCCAAGCATCAGCCCCGTCTTCGTAGGGACTTCCGGATGCGCTTCTTTCGAACGCCGCAGCAACTCGAGCGAGCGCTCGTACACCGCGCCTTTGCGCACCTGTCGGTAGAGCCGCGGCACGGTTTCCGTATTGTGGTTAAGGATATCCGGCCGCACGGCTAGGACGACGTCTAGCGCGTCCCAATCCCCGCGAAAATCAGGAATCAGTACTTCCACTTTGCAGCCAGGCACGCGCCGCCGAATCTCCTCGATGGTGCGTGCAAAAATGCGCGCACCGCCGTCGGGCTGGTCGTCGCGGTTCACGGATGTCACCACCGCGTAGCGCAATCCCATCTTGGCTACGGCTTCCGCCACGCGAAACGGCTCATCCTCATCCGGCGGGCCAACTGGCTTACCCGAAGGCACCGCGCAGAACCCGCAAGCGCGCGTACAAATATCCCCCAGAATCATGAAAGTCGCCGTGCCATGCTCCCAGCACTCGCCCATGTTCGGACAGCGTGCGCTCTCGCAGACGGTGTGCAAGTCGAGCGTGCGCATCGTGCGCTTCAAGTCCTGATACCGTTCGCCGCCGAAAAACTTGACGCGCAGCCAATCTGGCCGCGGGTGTGCATCCGGGGTGGGCACCGGCATCGCCGGCGAATTCGAGATGATATTGAACGGTGTGGCCATTGGACTTGCGCTAAAACTTCATTTTACGCGTTTCTCCCGCCTCCTTCAAACGTGCGACGGGGAACTTCCGTATGGCGTTGGGCGTCCAAATTAAGCGAGTTCAGGGGAGGTGCCCGATGCTTCGCTCGGCGCTACTTGCTCTTAGCCTTTTGCTCTTCTCTTCGCCCACACCTGGCCAGGCCACGCCAACAGAGTCGCCGACGCTCCAGGCAATGCTGGCCGAGATTCGTCAACTGCGCCAGGACCTGCAAACCTCGGCGATTGCCGCACGGAGGGCGCAGATTCTTATCTACCGGTTGCACGTACAAGAGGCCGCCGTCGCCCATGCCTCGCAGCGGCTGGATGAAGCAAAATCGTCAATCGACCAGTTGCGCGCCAGGAAGAAATATCAGGAATTGCAGATCAAGCAGTTTGAAAACATGAGGGAGCGAGCCGAGAATGCCGTCCAACGGCAGCAATTCGAGGACGCGATCACCCAACTCAAGGCACACATGGAAGCGTGGGTGCCCGAGGAACAAGAGGCGCAAACGAGAGAAATGGAGTTCGAACAGCAGTCGAGAATCCAAGAGGCAAAACTGGACCAGCTACAGGATGAACTGGATCGACTCGACCAGGCGGTGATGAACGCAGCTCTTCATACGGCGAGCGCTCATCCATAGAGTTGCTTCACTTGATCTTGGCAACGCGGCCCTGGGTTGGGAATTTCTGAAATTGCAGGGCATCGTGTCCCGGAATCACGCGATCGGGTGAGCCTGCCAGCTCGATCATGCGCGCTTGATTCTTGATGTTGGCTGGCACGTCGGCCTCGGAAAAAACTCCCATGGCGCTGGCTTTGCGCTCGGTGAGATTGCGCCACAGATAGATATTGTCCCAAGCCAGCACAAACGGCGGATGGCCTTCCACGCGAAGATACTGCGACGCGTAGGTGTGCCGCCCACCGGTGTAGGCACGAATCCCGGGAAGAATCTCCACATTGTCGCCATCAATTAGATGCAAACGCCCCTCAGTATTCACCCGCACCAATTCCTTGGCATCTTCCGGATCAATGCCGCCATGATTGCCGCCGGGCTGCCAGGCATCGCCCGTGTAATAGCGAAATTCCTCCTTCTGGATCCACACCGCCGCCTTGGGAAACAAATCGATGCCGCCCATGTGGTCCCAGTGCGCATGGCTGATTACCACGTCGGTGATCTCTTCGGGTTTCACGCCGGCAAGTTTTACAGCTTCATCAGGCCGCAAATAATCTTTGATCGTCCATTCCTTAAACCAGCGTTCGCGGTGAAAACCGCTGTCGAACAAAATGTTGTGCCCGCCGCCGCGAATCAGCCAAATCACGTAGACCGTGTCGAGTTTCTCCTCTTTGGGCGCGTCCATCACCATATCAGCGACGGAATCTCCCGGCGAATCTGCATAACGAATCGCCTGAATCGAGTATTCCGGTCCGCTTTGCGCAGCCGATGCCGCTAGCAACAAAAGAGGGAGAAACAGAAAACGCTTCACGCACACAACTTCACTTCCGAGGATGCCGCGTCATCTTACTGCTCTGGAAGGAGAATTTACAGCGGCTGGCGCGAAGACCGAGTTGAAACCTTACGATGGAGAGCAAGATTCACTCTGTCGTATACTCACTCGGCGGAAGAGCACAATGAAGCTGTTTATACTCGCCTTTCCCCTCCTCGTTGCAGCCATTGCCTCTGCGCAGACTGCTCCTGGCAATCCTCCTCTTACAAAGCCTAAAACCGACGATTGCACCATTTCTGGGATGGTCGTGAAACTCGCGGGAAGCGAGCCGCTGAAAACCGCCACCGTGCAGCTTCAGAGCTTGCAGGACCTTGCTCGCACGATCTCCGTGGTCACGGACGTGGGTGGCCGCTTCGAGTTGAAGGGAATCGATCCCGGCCGCTACCGGCTGAAAGTAAGCCGCACAGGATTTGTGACCCAGGAGTATGGTCAGAGAACGCCGAACGATCCCGGCAGCGAGATACGCCTCTCCGCAGGCCAAAACCTACGCGATCTTCTCTTCCGTCTGGTTCCCTGGGGCGTCATCGCCGGGAGAGTTCTGGATGAAGATGGTGATCCACTCCCTTGGGCGCAAGTCAGCGCTTTGCGCGAAGTTTATTCCAATGGAAAGCGCAAGCTCTCGCCCGAGGCCCTTGTTCCGACGAATGATCTTGGTGAGTATCGCCTCTTTGGCCTGAAACCCGGTAGGTACTTCGTCAGCGCCAAATTCAAGCCGGGTCTTCATGTCATTGGCCGGGGAGAAGTGCGGGAAGATGACGTTGACGATTCCCGGCCAGAATTCATGCCTATCTACTACCGCAATAGCCCGGATCCCGAAGGGGCCTCGACGATTACTCTCAGAGCAGGAGAAGAGATTCCCGGCGTCGAAATCCTGATGCACCCGGTCAGCACCTTTCGCGTCCGCGGCCGCGTGTATAACATGGTTTCGGGCCGGCGCTCAAACGCCGGTGTAATCGTTCAGTTGGAGCAACGCAACAGCAACGTGTCTTGGGGTTCGCCCGAACATCAGGCCATTGTCGAAAACCCCGACGGCTCTTTTGAGATTGCCGGCGTGCTGCCTGGTTCCTACACTCTGGGCGCGTATTGGTTTGAGGAGGGGCGGCGATATCAGGCAAGGCAATCCCTTGAAGTAAGCAACGCCAATATGGAGGGGGTCAATCTCACAATTGTGCCCGGGTTGCAAATATACGGACGAATCATCTGGGACGGCAAGCCGAGCATGGACCGGGACGAGCTCATCGTTAACATCTCACCGGCGGACTCGAGAATCTCTTTCATTGGACCTGCAAGAGTCCTAGGAAACTCATTTGTCCTCAGGGACGTCTTCGAAGGAACGTATCGTTTGGGAGTGCTTGGGCAATCGAAAGACTGCTATGTTAAGTCCATTCGCTACGGCTCGAGCGACGCGCTCGAAGCCGGTTTGACCGTTTTCCGTGGCACGCAATCTTCACTTGAGGTAACCATCAGCTCGCGGGGAGCTCGTGTTCAAGGAGCTGTCACCGACGTGGACAACCTTCCCGTCACAGGGGTATGGGTTGTGCTCGTTCCGGACGAGGCGCACCGGGATCAATTGCGTCTCTTCCAGAAAGTGGCCACCGACCAATACGGACATTATCTTCTGAGGGGGATTCCGCCTGGTGACTACAAAGTCTTTTGTTGGGACGAAGTGGAAGATGGCGCTTGGGAAGATCCGGATTTCCTAACGACATTTGAAGATCGCGGACAAAAAGTTTCTGTAGAAGATGCTGACACCAAGTCCGCGGATGTTATCGTCATTCGAACAAAAAGTTCCCCGTGATGGAAACTCCCCCTTGTGCAAGAAGTGGAATTAGAGTGGTTGGCGCGAAGAACGAATGAAATCCCGCAGCACAGTCACGTTGGGGCCGTAAGCGCCGATACGCCCGGCGTCCACCGGCAGTCCGAGCCGTTCGGCGAGATCGAGATCCACACCCGCATCGTCCAGCTCCGACAAACTAAAACCTTGTGCAGGCAACACACGATTGATTCCCGTCGGATAGACCGGACGGGGCGGGCGGTGACGCCGCCACGGGCGCCGCGCCATTTCGTAATACTGTTCCCAATCGCGTTTGTGCCAGGTCGTCATTTCTTGCTCGACCCCGATTCGCGGGAGTCGCCTACTTCTGATACGTATCCCTCGTCACTTTGGATGCACAAGCGGCCCAGAAGGTTCACCCGCCTCCTGCCGCACATCCCTGAAGCAGGAAGCAGCGCCGTATGCTCCGGCTTATTCATATACTCTATAAGCTCGTCGGCAACTCATTTTCCTTGCCTGTTGTTTCAAACACGTTACGGGGCCAATTGTTTCGGTGAAACGGATCATGGAAAGCGGGACCGGACGCGCCTTCTGCCTCTCAATAGGATTGGACGAGCCGGACCGCCGAACGTGAGTGCTGCAATCTTCGAGGATTGACGCAGACGTGCCGCTGAGGATTCTCGAGAGAGGACAGAAGCGCCCCGGCCCAAGCCAGGGCACTCCGCTTTCAATTTCGAACTGTCTGCTTACCAGCGATTACCACGGTCGCCGCGATCTCCGCCGCGCCCGCCACCGCCGCCATGGCCGCCACGCCCACCACCGCCTCCACCATGGCCGCCGCGTCCGCCTCCGTACCCGCCGCGCCCGCCGCCACCACCGCCTCCGCGCTCTGCTTGGGGACGTGCTTCATTTACCACGAGGTTTCGCCCGCCGAAATTCTGGCCGTTCAGGGAGTTCACCGCGCGATCCGCGTCTTCGTCGTTGGTCACTTCAACGAAGGCGAACCCGCGCGACTGTCCCGTAAAACGGTCGCGAATCAGATTGACGCCCGAGGGAGTTACACCGATCTGCGAAAACCACTCGTTGAGCTGCTCTTCCGTCGCGGAAAACGGAAGATTTCCGATATAGAGCTTCTTCACCTCTTACTCCTTCTGCCCGGAACCTGAAATGCGAGTCGCGGAGCGCGCTGAAGATACAGCTATCCTTACCGGCGGTCCGGAATTCCGGCCCACCCCAGGCGCGAGACCGTGGCTTCAGCGGTCAGTTGCATCCTCCCGGAAATTAACCCCTTTTGCAACTGAAATTGTCCCGCGCCACCAGGCCGCCTTCTCCCGCGTAGACCGGCCGCTCCTTTTCACTTTGCGCTGCATTAGTGATACGATTCGGCCACTTTGCTCCCCGCCCGAGAGGCCTTATGCGCGGCACCATGATGGATTTTCCGTTGACGCTGCCCACCATTCTGGAGCGCGCCGGCAAGATTTTCCCGCGTGTCGAGATCATCTCCCGCAAGCCGGATAAATCCGTCTCGCGCACTTGTTATGGCGAATTCCACCGCCGCGCACGCCGGCTCGCCGCGGCACTGACGAAACTCGGTTTACGCCCCGGCGACCGCGTTGCCTCCATGATGTGGAATCACTCCGGCCACCTGGAAGCCTTCTTCGGCGTTCCCTGCGCCGGCGGCATTCTGCATACTTTGAATCTCCGCCTCCATCCGCATGAAATTGCCGCCATCGCCAGGAAAGCCGACGACCGATTTCTCCTACTGGATGATGTGCTGGTGCCAGTCTTCGAAAGATACTCTGAGGATGTTCCCCATGAGCACGTCATCGTCGTGCCCTACGGTTCCAACACTGTGCCGCAAGGCTACCTGAATTATGAGCAGCTGCTCGAGGAAGCTGGCGATGATTTCCAGTATCCGCAAATCGATGAAAACGACGGCGCTGCCATGTGCTTTACTTCCGGCACGACCGGTCAGTCCAAAGGCGTCATCTATTCTCACCGGGCGCTGGTATTGCACTCCTTCTGCTGTGGCCTCAACGAAGTCTTTGGCATCAGTGAAGCGGATACGGTCCTACCGGTCGCGCCGATGTTTCACGCGAACGCCTGGGGCCTGCCTTACGCGTGTACCATGCTCGGCGCGCGGCTCGTTCTTCCCGGTCCCAATGTCGATCCGGAAAGCATTCTCAATTTGCTCGTCAGCGAGCGCGTCACTGTCGCTTGCGGCGTTCCCACCGTCTGGTTGGGTGTCCTCGAAACCCTAGAGAAAAATCCCGGCCGCTGGAAATTCGACTCGCCCATTCGCATCCTGATTGGCGGCACCGCTCCGCCGCTCGAACTCATCCGCAAGCTCGATCGTTACGGCTTGCAAATAAAGCATCTCTGGGGCATGACGGAAACCACTCCCGTTGGCACGTCCAGCGGTCTCCGCGCACGCATGCGCGATTGGCCCGACGACAAAAAGTATGAAGCCCGCGCCAAACAAGGCTGGCCCGCGCCTTTCGTGGAAATTCGCTTGATGCGTCCGGAGGGGGAAGCCCCGTGGGATGGTGTTACGTCCGGTGAAATCGAAATCCGCGGCCCGTGGGTCGCCGCCAGCTATTACGAAACACCCGACCAGGCGCATCGCTGGACCGAGGACGGGTGGTTCCGCACCGGCGACGTTGCCACCATGGACGAAGACGGCTACGTCAAGATTGTGGACCGCGCGAAAGATTTGGTGAAGTCCGGAGGCGAATGGATCAGCTCCGTCGATCTCGAGAACACTTTGATGGGTCATCCCGCCGTAAAAGAAGCCTGCGTAGTGGGCATTCCCCATCCAAAATGGCAGGAGCGCCCGCTGGCCGCCATCGTCCTGAAGGACGGCGCTACGGCCACGCCGCAGGAGTTGCGCGCCTTCCTCGCCGAATCCTTCGCCAAATGGCAGCTCCCCGACGCCTTCGTCTTCATCGACGCCATCCCCCGCACCTCCGTCGGCAAATTCAAGAAACTAGCCCTGCGCGAACAATTCGCCAACTGGAACTGGGAATCGCCGTGAACGCGAACATGGCTACCAGACGTGACACAAAAATCGAGGAGTCTCGCTAGGCAGATCGTCAAGTACTCGCAGGCCACTGCATCAAACATGAAGACATGAAGGCTTGGCTTCCATCCTGGGGCAAGGACACTGAACTCCCGCGGCCCAGATGCGTCTGCGGCAAAGAGCACGACGACAAAGCACTATATAAGGTAGACGTACCCGCCGATAATTCGCCAACAGGAAGCGGGATATTCTAGCGCGTCGCCGGCGCCAGCTTCGCCCGCCGCTGCTCGATCAGCTGAAAGAATTTCGGCTTCTCCTTCACCCAAAGCGCTTCGAGTTCTTTGCTAAATCCAATCAGCACCCACGGCATGCGCCGCTGCAACGACTCCAACAGCTTCGGAACCGAATCCTTCTTCCCGCTGATTTCCACCGACTGCGCTTTGGAGTCGCGAATAATCGCCGAGTAGGTTGTCCCGGTGGGTATCCCGTTGTGATAATGCTTCGTGACCTTGGAATAGGCCCACACCACATCCCGCGTCGCCATTACATTCGTCTTGTAAGCCCCGGCATTAATCAGCCAGTTCGTGGTGATTTGCATCGCCCCGAATTTTTCGCCCCCG
>Ga0209415_10017504_pt1 | contig 11395 bp, 8 predicted proteins | sample PeaSoiSIISIP2007_FD_187696 | JGI IMG/M metagenome (GOLD analysis project Ga0209415, IMG submission 187696) | Peat soil microbial communities from Weissenstadt, Germany - SII-SIP-2007 (SPAdes) (version 2) | ecosystem: Environmental > Terrestrial > Soil > Wetlands > Peat | place: Germany...
GCCGTCGCGAGCGGGCGCGGGGTCGTGACGGTCGCCCGCCTCGACGGGAGCGGGCGGCGGGCGCTCACGCCCCCCGGCACCTACACCGGGCTGGCGTGGGCGCCGTTCGGTCCGTCGCTGGCATTTGGAGAGGTCCTGGGGTCCGATGAAGTCGCGCTTGAGGTTGTGAACACGGCGACGGGGGCACGCCTCAGGGTGATCGACTACCGTCCTGAGCTCCCGCAGCATGGGACGGCGATGGTCATCCGGTGGGCGCCGGACGGTCTCCGGCTCGCATTCGGCACCGACACCGGAGACAACGCGGGGCCGGTGTGGGTGGCGACGTTCGCGCGGCAATAAGGCGCCGCCGGCTTGCTTGACACCCTGTGGAGGGGAGCCCACAATAAGAAGAAGTATCGGAAGCGCATGGCGGCCCTGCCCGCCGCGCGGGCGGGGCCGCATCATGTGCGGCGTTGGAGGTGACGGATGCCGCTCTACGAATACAAGTGCACGAAGTGCGGCCACCAGTTCGAGGTGACGCACGGCGTCAGCGGGACGGTTGCGCGCTGTGAGCGCTGCGGCGGTCCAGTGCGCAAGGTGTTCTCTCCGGTCGGGATCATCTTCAAGGGATCGGGATTCCACATCAACGACTATCGCAAGACGCCCGCGCCGGTCGAGGGCGACGCCAAGAAGCCGGCCGCGCCGGCGCCGGCTGCGTCGACGACATCCAGCACTTCGGGGAGCAGTGACGGCGCCGCCGGCGGCAGCGACAAGAAGTCCACGACGCCCGTGGCGCCCAGTGCCGGGGCCAAGTCGTCCTAGTCGATCGGTGCGGACGAGGGCATGGCTCTCGGGCCATGCCCTCGCTGTGCTTTGTGGGGTCCTGCTGCTGGCCCGGCCCGCGGCGGCGGCGCAGGCGGGTGGGCTCGACGTGCGCGTGGGATTCGCCGGCGCGGTGCGGGTCGGCGTCCCGGTGCCGGTGCGGGTCGCGGTCTCGTTGCTGCCGGAGGCGGGCCCCGCGTCGCTCGTGATCGACGCCCCGGCGATGGGCCCGCAGGCCGGCCCGGTGACCGACACGACGGTGGTGCCGTTTGAGGCCGAGCCCGGTGCGCTGCAATCGTTCGATGTTCCCGTGGTGCTCGGCAATATCCGACAACCGCTGGTGGTGCGCGTCCTCATGGCCGGTCGCGAGGTAGCGCGCCGCGTCGTGCCGATTACCCCCTCGCTCGTCGGCGGCCGCGTGGTCGTCACGCTCTCCGACGAGCACGCCGGTCTGGATTCACTCTCGCGCCTTGACGAGCGGGTCGTCCCCGCGTACGCCGACGCGGACGCGCTGCCGCACCGCTGGCAGGAGTACGGGGCCGTCGACCTGCTCGTGATCCGGGATCTGGACCCGGCGCGCCTCGACGACGAGCAGCGCGACGCGCTCGCGACATGGGTGCGCCTCGGCGGGCGCCTGGTCGTGATCGTGCGCCAGGGCGTCCCGGCGCCCGCGTTTCTCGACGACATCCTGCCGGCCGACGCCGGGGACGTCCGGTCGTTGACGGTGTCCGGCGGAGCGACCGCGTCCCCGGGCGCCGCGTGGCCGCCGGGGCCGTACACGGTGACGGCCCTCGCGCCGCGCCCCGGCGCCACGGTGACGCGCCTCGGCGGGATCCCGGTGATCGCCAGCGCCGCCGTCGGGCTGGGATGGGTCGCGGTGTGGGGCGTCGATCCGTGGCAGCCCCCGGTGGCCGGATGGGCGGGCCGCCAGGGGCTGTGGGTGGGGGCGCTCGGGCCGCCGTCCAGGCCGCTCGTCAATGTCTCGAGCGTCGCGGACCTGCTGCCGAACGGCACCCCGATCGGGCCGGGGGTGCACGCGCTGGTGGCGGGCGCGATCGTCGCCTACCTGGGCGTGCTCTACCTGATCGCGCGGCGCCGCGCCCCGGGCGCGGGCGCGCTGGCCTCCGTGGGGGTCGTCGTGATCGCGCTGGCCGTGTTTTGGCTGCTCGCCGGCGACGTGCGCGGCCGGTCGACGTCGGTCGCGGAGGTCACGTTTTTCGAAGCCGCACCGGGGACCGACGCGGCCCGCGCGCTGACCGTGGCGGTCGTGTCGGTCCCGTACGGTGGACCGTACCGCGTGCGCGGCGCCCCGCGGGAGGTGGTCGGCCCGGCCGCGGCCTCGGGCGATCTGCGCGCCACGGTCGCCGACACCGGCACCGTGCTGGAAGGCACGCTGCCGGCGGGCGCGGAGATGCGCGCGTTCCAGTCGCTCGCCCTTGCGCAGTTCGCGGCGCGCGCGGAGATCACCGCGGACGGGCGCACGCTGACGGTCGATGTCGGCCCCGAACCGGTCCGGCGCGCGGAGCTGCGTTGGGGCGCGCGCACCTACCGGTTGGGCGACCTCCCGCCGGGGGCGTCGACGCACGCGATGGATCCGTCGCGATGGGTGTCGCTGACGGAGATCGACAGCCACGCCCCGGTCCGCGCGTGGATCTTCCAGGCGTCTACGGGCGATGTTATAATGAACCCCACAACGCCGATCCTCGTAGGGGAGATCCCGCACACCGTGCCTGTGTTTGACTTGGCGGACGGCGGAACGGTCGATGCGCGCCCCGCGATCCTGCTGCTGCCGGTGGCAGGGCGATAGCCGCGGTGGGCAACGCCGTTCTGCGCGGGGATCTCCGGGCTCGAGGGGCCAGCCGCAAGGTCCTCGCCATCGAGTTCTTCTACCTCGGGATCCTCGGGCTGCTCACGCTGCTCGGCCTTCCGCCCGAACTGAACCGGCCCGAGGTGTCCAACCAAACCAGCCTGGGGCTCGCGCTGCTCGGCGTGCAGGGGGTGCTCGTGACCTACTTTGCGTCGGCCTGCGCGGCGCAGGAGATCGCGGTCGAGGGCGAGCGGCCCTCGGTGGACCTCGCGTTCGGGCCCTTCCCGCGGCGGATGATCGTCGTGGGGAAAAGCCTCGCGTCGCTGGCGACGATCGTCTACTGGCTGCTGCTCGGGTCTCCGCTGCTGATTCTCGCCATCGGGATCCGGCAGGGTTCGGTGGCGATGCTCGCGGCCGTGTCCGCGCTGGTCGCGATCGAGGCGTGGGGCATCGCGCAGCTCGGACTGCTCTACAGCATCGTCATCGACTCTGAGTTTTCGCGCGCGGTGGTGCACTGGACGACGCTGCTCGCGCTGTTTGTCGCCACCCTCGCGCTGCCGGTGGATCAGCAGTGGCTGAACCCGATCGTCGCCGTGGCGCGCGCGGCCGGCGGCGCGTTTCCCGTGCAGGCCGTGATCGTCTACGCGGCGCTCGGGCTCGCGGCGGGCGGTCTCGCGCAGCTCGCACTGCGGAGGTACGGAGCGTCGTGAGCCACGAGTACATGGTGCTTCGGAGTCTGCTGCGCCGCGTCGCGTTCCGGCGGGGCGTGGCCGCGGCCGCCGCGATCGTCGCGCGCGGCGCGGCCGTCTGCGGGGCGGGCCTCGTCGTGTGGGCGCTGCTCACCGCGGTGATCCCGGTGCCGTTTCCGCTCGCCCGGCTGGCGGGTGGCCTCGGCGGCGCGCTCGCCCTGGCGTTCGTGGTGCTGTCGTGGCGGCTCCGGCCGCCGCTGGCGCAGGCCGCGCAGATCGCCGATCGGGGCGCCGGCCTCGCGGACCGCCTGAGCACGGCCCTCGAACTGCTCGCCCGGCCCACGCCTCCGCTCGGCCTCGCGCGTCTGCAGATCTCGGATGCGATGGCGGTGTCCCATACGGTCGTCCCGCGGGACGTCGCGCCGGTTCGAGTGCCGCGCGACGCCGGCCTGGCCGCAGCCGCGTGCGTCGTATTGCTCGTGTGGGCGCGGCTGCTCATGGGGTGGTCGCTGCCCGCGACGCCTTCGGCAAGAGTGGCGGCTGCCATCCACCAAGAGGGACAGGCGATCGCGGGGGCCGGCCGGCAGCTTGAAGCGGCGGCGCGCTCGCGCGGGCTGCCCGAGACCCAGCGCGCGGCGCCGCGGCTCGAGGAGCTGGGACAGCGGCTGGAATCGTCCCGCATCGACCGCCAGCAGGCGCTTGCGCTGCTGCGCGACACGGACCGCCAGCTGAGCGCGGCGCAGCAGCAGGTGCAGCGGCAGCTCGACGCGGCGCTCTCGCAGACCCGCACCGGGGGAACCGTGTCGCCGGCGACGCCCCAAGCCAACGAGACCCCGGCGCAGCGGCTCGAGCGCCTGAGCGCCGCGGTGCGCCAGGTGCGCCAGCTCACCGGACAGCTCGAGCGGGGCGGCAGTCCGGTCGACCCGCGGCAGCTGTCGTCCCAGCTGCAGGCGCTGTCGGACTCGCTCGATCAGATGAACGCCCCGGTTTCGACCCAGCAGGCCGTCGCCAAGGCGCGTCAGGAAGCCGCGGCGGGGCATCCGGCGGCCGCGTCGGGTGCGCTCAACGAGGCGCTTGAGAATCTGCAGGACATGGAGCAGATGGCCGGAGACGACGAGATGCTGGGAGAGGCGAGCAAGGACGTCCAGAGCTCCGCCTCGCGGATCGCGGACGCCGCGCCGACTGGCGGCTCCGACACGACGCCCGAGATGGGAACGTCGAAGAACGCGCCGCCGCCGACGGCGTCCGGGCCGAACGCCCCGACCGAGCCGAGCAGCGACGCCGGACCGCCGGCGCCGCCCGGCCCGAACCAGGGCAGCCTGCCCGGGAAGGGGACCGGCGGCCGTCTGGGCGCGCCGAGCCCGCGGATTCGCGCCACGCGCACCGAGGAGCACCTCCCGGGGGTCCAGGGCGAAGGGCCGTCGACGATCAAGGAGATCGTCGCGCCCGGCCAGGCCGGGGCATCGCGGCTGCCGGCGGGGCGCACCTCTCCAGCGGTTACCCGCGAGATCGACCGGGCGATGTCGCAGGCGCCGCTGCCGCCCGCGTACCTCACGCTGATCCGCCAGTACTTCGAGACGCTGGGAGGCACGCCGTGACGGATCTCGCCGGATCGCGTGAGGTGGAGGAGTTTCGCCGAGGGTATGCGGCGGTGCGTGAGGAGCTCGGCCGGGTGATCGTCGGGCACGGGTCGCTGCTGGACTTGGTGGTCACCGCGCTGATGGCCGACGGGCACGTGCTGCTCGAGGGCGTCCCGGGGCTCGGCAAGACGCTGCTCGTGCGCACGCTCGCGCAGGCGCTGGACCTGCGCTTCTCGCGGATTCAGTTCACGCCGGACCTGATGCCCGCGGACATCCTCGGCACGAACCTGATCGTGCAGGACGAGGCCGGGCGCCGCCGGTTCGAGTTCCAGCCCGGCCCGGTGTTCGCCCAGATCGTGCTCGCGGACGAGATCAACCGGGCGACGCCGAAGACGCAGTCCGCGCTCCTCGAAGCGATGCAGGAGCACGCGGTCTCGACGGCCGGGGAATCCCGGCCGCTCGAGCGTCCGTTTTTCGTGCTCGCCACGCAGAATCCGATCGAGATGGAGGGCACCTATCCGCTGCCGGAGGCGCAGCTCGACCGGTTTCTGTTCAAGCTGCGCGTGCCGTTTCCGAGCCTCGAGGAGTTGAGCGCGATCGCCGAGCGGACGACCGGGCCCGAGGAGCCCGTCGCGCACCAAGTCCTCGACGGCACCGCCGTGCGCGCCATGCAGGCGACCGCGCGTCAGGTGCCGGCGGCGGCCCACGTGCAGCACTACGCGGCGCGGCTCGTGCTCGCGACCCACGGCGACACTCCGGGCGCGTCGGCCGGCGCCAAGCGCTTCATCCGCTACGGCGCGAGCCCGCGCGGACTGCAGGCGCTGATCCGGGCGGGTAAGGTGCGCGCGCTCGCCGAGGGGCGCCTCAACGTGTCGATCGAGGACATCCAGGCGCTCGCGCTGCCCGCGCTGCGGCACCGGTTGATCATGAACTTCGAGGGAGAGGCCGAGGGCGCGGATCCGGACGACCTGCTGCGCGCGGCGATCGACGAGGTCGGCGCGGCCGCGTCGGCCGCCGGCGGCGCGTAGGCCGGCGGATGTCCCGGCCGGTCCCTCCGGAATCTGACGCGCAGGACGCGCGCCTGTTTGACCCGGCGTTTCTCCAGCGCCTCGAAACGCTGAGCCTGATCAGCCGGCGCCGGGTGCAGGGGCAGCTGCGCGGAGAGCGCCGCAGCATCGTGAAGGGGCGCGGCATCGAGTTCGACGATTACCGGCCGTACGAGCCGGGCGATGACTACCGCTACATCGACTGGAACATCGTCTCCCGCCTCGACCGGATCTTCGTGAAGCTGTTCAGCGAAGAGGAGGATCTCGAGGTCCGCCTCGTCGTGGACACGAGCGCGTCGATGGCCGCCGGCACCCCGAGCAAGCTCGCCCTGGCGAAGCGGGTCGCCGCGGCGATCGGGTACATCGGGCTCAGCAACCTCGACCGGGTCACCGTGACCGCCGTGGCCTCCGACCGGGGTCCGCACCTGCCCCGGCTGCGCGGGCGCGGCCGCGCGTTCGATCTCTTGCGCTTTCTCGACCGGTTGACCCCGAGCGGCGAGACGAACCTCGGCCAGGCGCTGACCCGCGATCTCGGCGAGCAGCGCCGGGGCGGCCTCTTAGTCCTGCTCTCCGATCTGCTGGACCCGCACGGGTACGAGCACGCCCTGCTGCAGGCGCGCCACCACCGGTTCCAAACGTTCGTGATCCACGTGCTCGCGGATGAGGAGATCGCCCCGCAGTTGTCGGGCGAGCTGCGGCTCGTCGACGTCGAAACCGGGCGCGCGATCGAGCTGTCGGTGGACGCGGAGGCGCTGCGCGAGTACGCCGCGGCGCGCGACGCCTACTTCCGTGATCTCGAACGCTTCTGCTTCCGGCACCGGATCGACTACGTGCGCACGGCATCCTCGGTGCCCGTCGATCTGTTGATCCTCCGCTATCTGCGGCAGGGGGGCCTCGTCCGGTGACGTTCGGCGCTCCGGCGGCGCTGTGGGGGCTGCTGGCCCTGCCGCTGTTCGTGCTGCTCTATCTGCTGCGGGTCCGGCGCCGGGAGCAGTCGGTCAGCAGCATCCTCTTGTGGCGGCGGTCGGCGCCGTCGCTGGCCGCGTCCCGGCCGTCGCGCCGGATCGAGCGGAGCCTCCTGCTCCTACTGCAGTTGTTGGCGGTCGCCTGCCTCGTCGTCGGGCTCGCGCGACCCGCGGTGATCGGCCGGGGCGTCGCGGGCCGCGATATCGTGCTGGTGCTCGACGGCTCGCTGTCGATGCAGGCGCGTGACGTGGCGCCGACCCGGTTCGACCGGGCCCGCGCCGAGGCGCTCGAGGTCGTGTCGCGCCTCGCGCCGGGGCAGCGGGCGGCGGTCGTGCTTGCCGCGCCCCATCCACTCTTGCTCGCCGCGCTGACCGACGACCGGCGCGCGCTCGCGGGCGCGCTGCGCGCGGCGGCGCCGTGGGACGCCCAGGGAGACGTCGCCGCGGCGGTGACGCTCGGGGCCGCCCAGCAGCCGGGCCCCGGCGGGCAAGTCCTCGTGTGGACGGACGGGGCGCGCGGCGCGCTGCCGTCGGTGGCCGGGGTGACCTACCGGATCGTCGGGACCTCGGACGACAACGTCGCGATTGCCGAGTTCCGGGTGCTGCGCGACGCCGACGGGGTGCGGGCGCTCGTGCGCGTCGCCAACGACGGCGGCGCCGCACGCCAGGTCCCGCTCGAGGTCCGGTTGGGCGACGTCGTGGTGTATCGGCGGACGGTCACCGTCACGCCGGGGGACACCTGGACGGCCGTGTTCCCGGTCGCCGGCGCCGGCGTGCTCCGTGCCCGGCTCGACGTGCACGACCTGCTGCCGGCGGATGACCAGGCGACGGCGGTGATCGATCCGACGCCGCTGCCGTCGGTCCTGCTTGTGAGCCGCGGCAGTCCGTATCTCGAGGGCATGCTGCGCGTGCTGCCGGTGGCTCGCGCCGCCGAGACCGCGACGGTGTCCCCCGCGACGTGGAGCCGGTTCGGGATCGTGATTCTCGACCGCGTCGACGTCGGGACGCTGCCGCCGGGGAACTACCTCGCGATCGGGACCGTGCCGTCGGGTCTGCCGGTGAGTGCCTCGGGCGTGGTCTCGCACCCGACCGTCGCGGCGTGGGATCGCGACGACCCGGTGCTGCGGTTCGTGGACCTCAGCAGCGTGCGGATCGACCGGGCGCTCGCGCTCGCCCCGGAGGGGGGCCGGGTCCTGGCCGAGGGTGCCGTGCCGCTCGTCTGGGCCTACGACGGCGGCGGCGTGCGGATCGTGATCCTGGGGTTTGCGCTCGAGGACTCCGACCTCCCGCTGCACGTGGCGTTTCCAATCTTGGTGCAGAACAGCCTCGCGTGGCTCGGCGGCGCGATCGCGGACGCCCGCGTCGGAGACGATGTGGAGGTGCCCGCGGGCGCGGCGCCCGCGGCGACGCTCACTGATCCCGGCGGCGGGCGCGCGGCGCTCCGGCCGGTCGACGGGGTGTTCGTCCTGCCGCCGCTTGTGCACGCCGGCCTCTACCGCCTCTCGGTTCCGGGCGGCGCGGACCGCGTGTTCGCCGCACAAATCGGAGCGCCCCAGGCGAGCGTGATCCGCCCCGGGTCGGCGCCGGCGGGCACCTCGGCCGCGCCGGTGCAGGGACCCGCGGGCGTGCCCCAGACCGTGCTCGTGCGCGTGCCGCTGTGGCCCGGGCTGGTGGCCGCCGCCGTGGCCGCCGTGCTGGCGGAGTGGGCGCTGGCGACCCGCCGCTCGGGGGGTGACGCGTGACGCTGCCGATCGGCTTCCAGCAGCCGCTGTGGCTCCTGCTGCTGCCCCTCGTGCTGGTCGTGTGGCATCTGGGGCGCCGCCGCGTCGGGCGCCGTTGGCGGATCGCGACGGTGCTGCGTGCGGCGCTGCTCGCCCTGCTCGTGCTGGCGCTCGCCGAACCGATCCTTCGCGTGCCGGTGGCGGGCGTCCGCGTCGCGTTCGTCGCGGACCGGTCGCTCAGCATCACGTCCGACGACGAGCGTGCGGAGACGGGGTTCGTCAGAGACGCGCTCGCCCGGATGCACCCGGACGATGAGGCCGGCGTCGTCACCTTCGCGGGGCAGCCGCTGCTGCAGTCGCCGGTCGCGCCCCGTCTCGGGGTCGATGAGCTCGCGACCGCGCCGGAGCCGGACGCGACCGACATCGGCGCGGGCATCGACCTGGCGCGCACCGTGCTGCCGCGCGACGGCGCGCGCCGGATCGTCGTGCTGAGCGATGGGGCCGAGAACGCGGGCAACGCGGTCGCAGCGGCCCGCCGCGCCGCGGCCGACGGCATCGCGGTCGACGCGGTGCCTCTCGGCGCGACCGCGCCGCCCGAGATCCTGGTCGACGACCTGGCCACCCCCGCGGAGGTGCATGTGGGGGAAGCCTACGAGGTGCGTGCGGTGCTGCGTGCCACGGTGCCGGTCCAGGCCGCGGTGACCCTGAGCCGGGACGGCACGCCGATCGCGACACGCCGCGTGGCGGTGACGCCCGGGGAAACGGCCGTGTCGTTTACCGACCGGGTGACGAGCGAGTCGCTGGTGCGGTACCGGGTCGACGTCGCCGCGCCGCCGTTCAGCCTGCCCGGGAACAACCACGGCGAGGCGCTGGTCGTCGTGCGCGGCGCGCCCCGCGTGCTGTTCGTGGCCGAGGATCCCACCGTGCTGCCCGAGTCGCTCGCCCGGCAGGGCCTGCGCGTCGATGTCCGGACTCCCGATCAGGTGCCCACGCTGCCGACGGGGTTCGCGCCGTACGGCAGCGTCGTCCTGGATGACATCGGCGCATCCGATCTGAGCGCGGCGCAGCAGGAGGGGCTCCAGACGTTCGTCGGTGCGCTCGGCGGCGGGCTGGTCGCCGTCGGCGGGCCGCACAGCTTCGGCGTCGGCAGATACGCGGGCACGCCGCTCGAGACGATCCTGCCGGTCCGGATGGACGTCCGCCAGCAGACCGCGCTCCCGACCGTCGCGGTGGTGCTGGTGCTCGACACCTCGGGCAGCATGGAGGCGTTCGGCTCCGAGCTGGCCAAGGAGGACCTCGCCAAGGAGATCGCGTCGTCCACGATCGATCTCCTGAGCGAGCACGATCAGATCGGCGTGATCACGTTCGATCAGACGTACCGGTGGCTCGTGCCGCCGACGGAAGCCCGCTTCAAGGACCGCATCCTCAACGAGGTCGCCCGGATCAGCGCGGGCGGGGGCACGCTGATGTATCCGCCGCTCGTCGGGGCCGAGCGGTTCTTGGTGAAGTCGCCCGCCAAGGTCCGGCACGTGATCGTCATGAGCGACGGGCTGACGGACCCCGGCGATTTCCACACGCTCGTGTCGCAGATGGCCCGCGAGAAGCTCACGGTCAGCACGGTCGCGATCGGCAGCGACGCGGACCTCACGTTTATGCGGAACGTCGCGCGCTGGGGCAACGGACGGTCCTACGTGGCGAAGGATTTCTACGACATCCCCGAGATCTTCACGACCGAAGCGCTGATCGCCGTCCGGTCGTACGTCGTCGAGGAGCCCACGCCGCTCGCGCGCGTTGGTCAGGCGCCGACGCTCGTCGACGTCGGGACGCCGCCGCCGATCGCGGGCTACGTCGCCGCGGTGGCGAAGCCCACCGCGGACGTGGCGCTCGAGGGGCCGCGGCGCGATCCGGTGCTCGCGACGTGGCAGTACGGCCTCGGGCGCGCCGTCGCGTTCACCTCGGACGACGGCGCCCGGTGGACGTCGGGGTGGGCGGCATGGCCCGACGCCGCGCGATTCTGGTCCCAGGCGATCCGGTGGACGCTGCGCGACGAGGGCGCCGGGCTGTACCTGTCGCTCGCGCGCGACCCGCGCGGCTCCGACGCCAGGCTGATCCTCGACGCGCGTCACCCCGACGGCAGTTCGTGGGACGGGTTGACGGTCGCCGCGGCGGTCCAGGGGCCGGGCGGCTCGCGCCGTCCGCTCGAGGTCACCCAGACCGCGCCCGGGCGCTACGAGGCGACCTGGCCGGCGGCCGTGCCGGGCACCTACGCCGTGACGGTCGCGGCACGCGGCGCGGGAGGCGCGGTCGGCACGCGGGCCGGCGGGTTGGTGATCCCGTACTCACCGGAGCTGCGCGACCCCGGGGGCAATCCGGCGCTGCTCGCCCAGCTCACCGAGGCGACCGGGGGAAGCCTCCTGCACTCGCCGGACGAGGCGTTCCGTCCGGGATCTGGCCAGGGCCAGGCGGACGGCTGGCCGCCCATCGCCGGCCTCGCGGCGGCGCTGCTGCTCGCGGAGGTGACGGTGCGCCGCGTGCCCGCGGTCGCGCAGCGGGTCGGCGATCTGTCGGCGGCGATCGCCGCCGTCTTCGGCGGCCGCGGGGTCGACCGTCCGGGCCGGCAGGCCGAGGACGACGCGTATGCGTCCGCGGACCGGTGGGCCGCCGAGGAGGCGCGCTTCGCCGAGGAGGAGAAGCTGCGCGGTGCGTCGATGAACGAGGCCGCGCGCCTGTATATCGCGCGGCTGCGCGGCGGAGGCAAGACGCGGTGACGCGGTGGCGGGCGGCGG
>Ga0209415_10017505_pt1 | contig 11395 bp, 8 predicted proteins | sample PeaSoiSIISIP2007_FD_187696 | JGI IMG/M metagenome (GOLD analysis project Ga0209415, IMG submission 187696) | Peat soil microbial communities from Weissenstadt, Germany - SII-SIP-2007 (SPAdes) (version 2) | ecosystem: Environmental > Terrestrial > Soil > Wetlands > Peat | place: Germany...
AGGGCGTCAAAGTGCCGATCGATCTCGAGTACTCGGATCTCTATGTGCATCAATGCGAATACCAGAGTTCGTGCGCCACGGTGCTGATGCTCGATTGCAGCCACAGCATGATCCTGTACGGCGAAGACCGCTTCACTCCCGCCAAGAAAGTCGCCCTGGCGCTCTCGCACCTGATCCGGACGCAATACCCCGGCGATTCCCTCCGCTGCGTCTTGTTTCACGATTCGGCCGAGGAGCTGCGGATCGAAGAACTCGCCCGCGTGCAGGTCGGCCCGTACTACACCAATACGCGCGAAGGCTTGATCCTGGCGCAGCGCCTGCTCAATCAAGAACGCAAGGACATGAAGCAGATCATCATGATCACCGACGGCAAGCCCAGCGCGTTGACGCTCGAGGACGGGCGCATCTATCGCAACGCCTTCGGCCTCGATCCCCTGGTGATCAGCCGCACGCTCGAAGAGGTCAACCGCTGCAAGCGCCAGAACATCCTGATCAACACGTTCATGCTGGCGAGCGACTACGGCTTGGTGCAGTTCATCCAGAAGGTGACGCAGCTTTGCCGCGGCAAGGCGTACTTCACCACTCCCCACAACCTGGGGCAGTACCTGCTGATGGACTACATGAACCGCAAGACGCGGACCATTCACTAAATTGGCCACTCGCTGCCGCTCGTGGTTCTGTGCACCGAACCGCGACCGTCAGAGAGCGGCCCAGTCTGGCACGACAACTGCACTAACTTTCGCGAGATGATGTTCCGCAATCGCGAAGAAGCCGGCCGCTTGCTGGCCCAGGCGCTGGCCGAATACGAGGGTCGGCCGAAACTCGTGGTTCTGGGCCTCCCACGCGGCGGAGTGCCCGTGGCGCGCATCGTGGCCGACTTCCTGGACGCGCCTATGGACGTGTTCCTGGTCCGCAAGCTGGGCGTTCCCTGGCAGCCCGAGTTGGGGTTCGGCGCGATCGCCGAAGGTGTTCGCGTCATCGACGCCGGTCTGGTCCGCGAATGCGAGCTCACTCCGGAGGTCATCGAAGAAATTGCCGCGCGCGAACAGCGCGAGATCGGCCGTCGCAGCCGCTTGTACCGCGGGACACGCTCCTTAATCGATATTCATGGCCGCGAGGTCATCATCGTCGATGACGGTCTGGCCACGGGTTCCACTATGTTGGCCGCGGTTCGGGCGCTTCGCCACCAGGGCGCAAAGCGAATTGTGGTCGCCGTGCCCGTCGGTCCTCCCTCTACTTGCAACGCATTGCGCCGGGAAGCCGACGAAGTCGTATGCCTCTCCTCACCCGAGCCCTTCGACTCGGTCGGAAGCTGGTATGACGACTTCACCCAGGTCACCGATCGCGAAGTGCAGGATGCGCTAAAAGTCTGCCAGGCGCCTGCGGTAAAAAGAAACCCGTAGGGCGTTGAGCACCGCGGCGATGTCGATTGCCTCCTGCGCCACAGCACCCACAATGGGCGATAACAACCCGGTGGCCGCCAGCACCATCCCTGCCATACTCAACACCATCCCGCCCACCGCGCTTTCCAGAGCGATCCTCCGCATCCGGCGGCTGATGTGAAGCAACTCGTCCACTTTTTCGAGCGAGGAGTCGAGCACCACCGCGTCGGCCGCCTGCGCCGTGATGTCGTTGTTCGATCCCAGCGCCACCCCCGCGGTCGCCACCAGCATCGCGGGCGCGTCATTGATCCCGTCTCCCACGAACAGCGTGGTGTCAAGCTGGCGGGCTGCCGTGACAATCGCCACCTTCTCTTCCGGGGTTTTGCTGAAATGCAGCTCGGCAATTCCCACTCGACCAGCCAAGTGACGGACTTCCTCTTCCCGGTCGCCCGAAAGCAGCATAACGTGCTTAACGCCGTGCCGCGGAGTCAAATGCGAGATGAACGAACGGCTTTCCCGCCGCGGCTCGTCGCGAAAGTGGAGGATGCCGGCCAGGCGTTGGTCGCAAAGCACCAGGCATTCCAGACCCGTAACCGCCGGCGGCAGATCGGCGATACCTGCTTGCGACCTTCCGGTGATCCACACGGCTCCTCCCCTGACGATGCCCCGCAAGCCCGCACCGGGCTTTTCAGAGATCGAGGTAACGGAATCGAGCGGCAGGCCTTCCTCGCGTGCCGCCGCCAGAATGGCGATGGCCAAGGGATGCTTCGAATACTGCTCCAGGGTGGCGGCCTTTCCCAAAATGTCGGCGCGCGAGAAGCCGTTTGCGCATGTCACCTCCGTCAGCACCGGCCGGCCGTAGGTCAAGGTGCCGGTCTTGTCGAAAATCAGCGTGCGGCAGCCGTCGATGCGCTCCAGCGAAGCGGGATTCCTGACGATGATCCCGCGCTTGGCTGCCAGCGAAATCGCACCGAGAATAGCTACTGGAATCGCAATCAGCAGCGGACATGGAGTCGCGATCACGATCACAGCCAGAAAGCGCAGCGGATCGCCGCTCACGAGCCACGCCCCCAGAGCAATGGCTACCGCGAACGGCGTGTACCAGGCTCCCAACGTATCGCCGAGCCGCCGCAAGTGCGGGCGATTCGTCTCGGCCTGTTGCAGAGCCTCGAGTATCTTCGCGTGCCTCGACTCGGCCGGCAACTTCGACGCCACCATCACCAGGGCGTCTTCGCCGTTTAAGGCTCCCGACAACACGGGCGATCCCGAGGTCTTCGAAATCTCGAAGGGTTCGCCCGTAAGAAACGATTCGTCCATTCGTCCGCGGCCTTCCACCACCGTCCCATCCACTGGCGCGATCTCATGCGGGAGGATGACCAGCGTGTCTCCCACCTTTATCTGGTCGAGCGAGATATCGCGCGGTCCGGCGTCGGTTTTGCGGTGGGCGATGGTCGGTGTGCGTTTCCCCAGCGCCGAAAGCACGGATTTGGCCCGATCCGTGGCGTACGACTCAAGAGCTGTTCCGCCGGAGAGCATCAACACGATGATGGTCGCTACCAGATACTGGCCTGTGAGCACCGCGGTGAGAATCGATAAACCGGCCAGCAAGTCTGCTCCGAACTCTCTATGCCACAGCCTGCGCGTTAAGCCCCAGAGCAAGGGTGCGCCTCCCAGCACAATCGCCGCGTAGAGCGGGAGATTCGAGATCCCGGCTCCCGCAGGGACTATGAAACGGAGGCACAGGTGAGCCCCTATGCCGATCGCCGAAAGCGCGACAATCCATTTCTCCCTGGTCACGACATCCGTACAGTGCATGTCAACCGCCACAAAACAGGCCGTTTGGAGGTCCTTGCTTGGGATTGGCCTTGAAAATGCACAATAGAGGGTGTTATGTTGCCATTCAAAAAAATCTTGTTTCCGGTGGATTATTCGCCGTCGTGCACTGCCATGGTTCCGTACGTGAACGACATGGCCCGCCACTTCTCGGCCGAGCTCGCCTTAGTGCATGCGTATGCCTTGCGGCCGGTGTTTGCGAATCGCGACATCGAGGGCGTCCTGGTGTACAGCGATGTGTATAGCGATCTGGCGTACGACCCCCAATTGGTGGATGAGGCCCGTCGCACCGAGGAACAGCGCCTGCGCGAGTTTGCTGCCAAGATGTTCCCGGGATACCGTGCCGAATCGATGGCCGAGGAAGGCGAAGCGGCCAGCGTCATTCACAGGGTCCTGGAGCACCAGGGCGCCGATCTGGTGATGATGCCGACGCGCGGCTGCGGCGTAGTGCGGCGATTCCTGCTCGGCTCGATTACAGCCAAGGTGCTGCACGATGTCAGTGCCGCCGTATGGACCGGCATCGGCTCGGCGCTTGAGGCGCACTCGCCCACGGTTCCCTATAAGTCCATCGTTTGCGCCGTGGACCAAAGCGAAGAAGCGGAGGCTATTCTCCGGGCGGCTGCTGCTTTGGCCAAGTCCTACCAGGCGAACCTGACGTTGATGCACGTGCTCGAAATGCCGCCGGGGACTCCGGAAATGGACTTCAACCTCTACCGGCAAGACCTGATCGATGCGGCCCACACACACTTGCGCGGCTTGAAGAGCCGCTTGAATCTGGACGCGCCTGACATCGTCGTTGACGCTGGGATTACCGACGGGATCCATGAGGAAATCGTCCGCAGAAAAGGCGACCTGCTCGTGGTGGGCCGGGGACACGACCAGGGGATCGTCAGCCGCGTCTGGTCGAGGCTGTACGCCATCGTACGCGATTCTCCGTGCCCGGTTCTCAGTATCTGAAGATGTGCGTTTACACCCACATGCGGTGTGGGATATAACGCAACGCACCCGGTCACGCGATAATTAGGAGTCGGGTGCAGCATTGACAGACTCTTCTTCCCTGCCGAACGACCGGAGAGTTGCCTACTTCTCCATGGAAATCGCTCTGCGGCCCGATCTGCCGACCTATTCCGGCGGCCTCGGGGTCCTGGCGGGCGATATGCTCCGTTCGGCCGCCGATCTGGCCGTTCCGTTGGTCGGCGTCACGCTGGTCTACCGGAAAGGCTACTTCCGGCAGCGGCTCGACGGCCAGGGAAATCAGCAGGAGGAGCCGGCAGTCTGGAAGCCGGAAGAAGTGCTGGAGCCACTGACTTCGGTGATATGGCTGGAACTGGCGGGCCGGCGCGTCCAGATCCGCGCCTGGCGATTCACTCTGACCGGCATTTCCGGCGCGACGGTACCAGTCTATTTGCTCGATACCGATCTCCCTGAAAACGATCCAGCGGACCGTGGGCTCACCGACTACCTGTACGGCGGGGATCCGCCCTACCGGCTTCATCAAGAAGCGATCCTGGGCATGGGCGGCGTCAAGATGCTGAACAGCCTGGGCCACACCAGCATCGAAAACTACCATATGAACGAAGGCCATTCGGCGCTTCTGACGCTCACCCTGCTGGAACAGAGGATAGGAACGTCACGTCTGGGAACGGCCAGCGAGGCCGATATCGAGTCCGTTCGCCAACGTTGCGTATTCACCACTCATACGCCGGTGCCGGCGGCCTTCGATAAATTCCCGCGCGATCTCGTCGACCAGGTGATCGGTCCCGACCGGGCGGCTGTGTTGGATGTGACCGCGTGCTGTCCGGACAACACCCTGAACATGACGTATCTGGCGCTGCGTTTTTCGCGCTACATCAACGGTGTCGCCATGCATCATGGCGAAGTCTCGCGAGGCCTGTTCCCCAACTATCCGGTACGCGCGATTACCAACGGCGTGCACGCCGTCACCTGGGCATCGCCAAAGTTCCAGGAACTTTATGACCGGCATGTGCCGGAGTGGCGCAAGGACAATCTGTACCTGCGCTACGTCGTTGGCGTGCCCCTGGAAGAAATACGGCAGGCTCACGCCGGCGCCAAGCTGGTGCTGTTCGCCGAACTGAAACAAGCCACCGGCGCCGAGCTCGACCCCGCTGTCCTGACCATCGGATTCGCACGGCGCGCCGCGGCCTACAAACGCGCCGATCTATTGTTCACGGACCTGGAACGCCTGAAGTCCATCGCCGCGAAGACCGGCCAGTTGCAACTGATCTTCGGAGGCAAGGCGCATCCGCAAGACGGCGACGGCAAGGAGATGATCCGCCGGGTGTTCCGGGCCGCAAGCTCCCTCACGGGAAGTTTGAAGGTGGTCTACATTCCGGATTACGACATGCGCTGGGCGCAACTCATGACTAGCGGCGCGGATCTGTGGCTCAACACTCCGCACCGGCCCTTCGAAGCATCCGGAACCAGCGGCATGAAGGCCGCTCTGAATGGCGTGCCCAGCTTGAGTATTCTCGATGGCTGGTGGATCGAAGGATGCGTGGAGGGCGCCACCGGCTGGGCCATCGGCAAGGAAGAAGATTTGCCGGAAGATCACGGCGCCGACGCCGCCTCGCTGTATGACAAGCTCGAAAAGGTGATCGTGCCGCTGTTCTACAATCGCCCGGACGCCTTCGCCGATGTCATGCGCTCCACCATCGCCCTGAACGGCTCGTTCTTCAATACCGAGCGCATGATGGACCAGTATCTCTCCAATGCGTATTCCGGCTGCACGAATCACTCGCGGGGCTAGGCTCACTGAAAAAGGGGACAGCCGTGAAAAAGGGGACAGGCCCTCATACTCATCACGCATGGAGCATACTTGGACTTTAAGGCCTGTCCCCTTTTTCACGGCTGTCCCCTTTTTCTCGTGCAATCCCGCTAGGCTGAAAGCAAGTGGATACACTTTCATCCGATGAACTGCGCCGCATCGACGCATACTGGCGCGCCGCGAACTATCTGTCGGTCGGACAGATCTATCTCTTCGACAATCCGCTGCTGACCGAACCGTTAAAAATCGAGCACGTCAAGCCGCGCCTGCTGGGCCACTGGGGAACCACGCCCGGCCTCAATCTCATCTACGTCCACTGCAACCGCGCCATCGTGAAGTACGACCTCAACATGATCTACGTCTGCGGACCGGGTCACGGCGGTCCGGGCATCGTCGCCAATTCCTGGCTGGAAGGCAGTTACACCGACTACTTCCCGAATGTCACCCAGGACGTCCAGGGGATGCAGGCTCTGTTCAAGCAGTTCTCGTTTCCCGGCGGCATTCCCAGCCACGTCGCGCCGGAAACGCCCGGATCTATCCACGAAGGAGGCGAGCTGGGCTACTCGCTCTTGCACGCCTACGGCGCGGCGTTCGACAACCCCGATCTTCTCGTCTGCTGCGTGGTGGGCGATGGCGAAGCGGAGACCGGCGCGCTCGCCACCAGTTGGCACTCGAACAAGTTTCTGAACCCGGTTCGCGACGGCGCGGTGATTCCGATTCTGCATTTGAACGGCTATAAGATCGCCGGACCTACTGTGCTGGCCCGAATCGATCGGAGCGAGCTCATCGGCTTGCTCCAGGGGTATGGTTACCAACCGCATTTCGTCGAAGGCTCCGATCCCGAGCTGGTACATCAGCAGATGGCCGCGACCCTCGATGCCGTGATCGAAGAAATCCGCGGTATTCAAAAACAGGCCCGCAATAACGGCTACACCAAACGTCCCGTGTGGCCTATGATTGTGATGGTCACGCCCAAAGGCTGGACTGGTCCCAAAGTCGTCGACGGCTTGCAGGTGGAAGGCACCTTCCGCGCACATCAGGTGCCTTTGACGGAGTTAGCGACCAAACCTGAGCATCTAAAGATGCTGGAAACGTGGATGCGGAGCTACCGGCCGGAGGAGCTTTTCGACGACACCGGACGCCCGATCCCGGAACTCAGGGCCCTGCCGCCCCAGGGAACGCGGCGCATGGGCTCGAATCCGCACGCCAACGGTGGTCTGCTGTTGCGCGATCTGCGCATGCCCGATTTCCGCCAATATGCCGTACCCGTTCCGTCGCCCGGTGTCGAAACCGCGGAAGCCACGCGCGCACTGGGACGAATGCTGCGCGACACCCTAAAGCTCAATACGGACAACTTCCGCGTCTTCGGTCCGGACGAGACGTCCTCGAACCGTTTGGATGCCGTGTTCGAGGCGACGGACCGAACCTCCACGGCGGCGATTTTTCCGTCGGACGATCACGTCTCACCCGAAGGACGCGTCATGGAAGTGCTGAGCGAACACATGTGCCAGGGGTGGCTCGAAGGCTACCTGCTCACCGGCCGGCACGGATTCTTTTCCTGTTATGAGGCGTTCATCCACATCATCGATTCGATGCTGAACCAGCACGCCAAATGGCTGAAGGTCACGCGCCACATCCCCTGGCGCCGGCCGGTCGCGTCTTTGAACTATCTCCTCACCTCGCATGTCTGGCGCCAGGATCACAACGGATTCAGCCATCAGGATCCGGGGTTCATCGACTTCGTGGTTAACAAGAAGGCGGAAGTGGTGCGTGTGTATCTGCCGCCCGACCTGAACACACTGCTTTCGGTGGCCGACCACTGCCTGCGCAGCCGTCACTACGTCAATGTGATCGTTGCCGGGAAGCAGCCGTCGTTGCAGTGGCTGGATATGGATGCCGCCATCGCCCACTGCACCGCGGGAGCCGGCATCTGGCATTGGGCTTGTACCTGCGGCGACGCCGAACCCGACGTAGTGATGGCCTGCGCGGGCGATGTTCCCACGCTCGAAACACTAGCCGCGGTCGATTGGCTGCGCAAACACATCCCCGGCTTGAAGATTCGCGTCGTAAACGTCGTGGATCTGATGGCGCTGCAGCCGCACACCGAGCATCCTCACGGCATGACCGACGAGAAGTTCGACGCCCTGTTCACCAAGGACCGGCCCATCGTCTTTGCATTTCACGGTTATCCCTGGCTGATTCATCGCCTGACGTACCGGAGAACGAATCACGATAATCTGCACGTGCGCGGATACAAGGAAGAGGGAACCACGACTACGCCGTTCGATATGACGGTTCTGAACGACCTGGACCGGTTTCATCTGGCGGGCGACGTGATCGATCGCGTGCCCGGTCTGGCGGCGCAGGCTCTGGCTCAGAAGCGTCTCCTGCGCGACAAACTCATCGAGCACAAACTGTACATCGCGCGCTACGGCGACGATATGCCGGAGATTCGCGACTGGCACTGGTCGTAACTGGCCACTCGCTGCGCTCGTGGTTCTGTAGCCCGGCACCGAAGTGCTGTAACTCGGCACCGAACCGCGCGCGATAGCAAGCGGCTTGCCCTACTTATGCGAAGTGTACTTGCGGGTAAGCGGCGGCTTGCCTCTTCGAACAGCGCGCCCGGAATTCCGCCAACCGCGTCTCCGCACTCGGAACCAGGCCGAATCTGCGCATAACCTCGTGCTCCGTCCGCCGCCACAATTCCAAATCGCACTGGTTGAGGTTCGCCAGTGTGGCGTACAAATCGGAGCCCCAGGAGTGCCGCAGCCACTCTTGACGATCAAGCGGGCCGGCTCCGAACGGGCGGCTGACGTTCTGCGGAAGGTAATCCAGTCTTAAGCGGGGGAATGCCGGCTTCAGGAAGTATTCCGCGGCAACCAGGCTCTCATCGAACCGATCCACCAGACCGGGAATCGCCATCTTGCCAACAATGTCCGAAGCCGCTTCCACGTCGGGCGTATCCACCGGCCGCGTGAAGGCCCCGCCCAGCGCGAGCATCGTGACCTGGACGTTGCTCACCAGATGCGGTGCATTGTCCAACAGCTTTCTAAAAAACGACCGCGGATGATCCACGCGCGCCAAGCGGCATAAAGGATCGTCGGAATCGATCCGCTGGAAATAGGAATAGAGGGACTGGAGGCGATCCAGCGGATGCCTTAAGAAACAGCAGTCGAAAATAATCGTGTTCGGCACAACCGGCTTGGGATAGCGAAGATGATGGCTCGAAATCGCCTGTGTCGCCGTATGGCTCGAGACAAAGTCGGCCAAGCTGGTCTGATCCACAACCGAAACGTCGTCGGGACCATGGACCGTTGCAAAATCGTCCCGAAACTCACGTTCGAGGATGGACGCGATGGTGCTGCCGCCATTCTTGAAGATGTGGTAATGCACAATCAAGAATCGCTTGGGAGAGACCGCTAGACGGATATCCATTGCGCACTCTTTATATGTGAACGCCGCAGACCGGAAATAGTTTCCAGTTTTGTTGCAAATCCTAAGATTACGGAATCTTAACGGTCTAACTTAGGGATAAATCCGAGTCACCTCTCCTCTCTTGAGAGGCAACCCCCAACATGGGGAGCTGGACGAGAGCTAAAGCTTCGAGTATGAATCGGGTGGAAGCGAACTAAGCTGTAGTCTAAGGCAACATTGCGGCAGAGGCAATCGGTTTCTTTGCCGTCTAACTTCGTACTCCCGGCAAGTCAACCTGTCGATTGGTAGTCCGGACGCGGGATCAACGTTCCACGAGCAGTCAGCGGCCCATCAAACCTTCGACCGCCGCAATCAGAACGCAAACCACCGTGTGTCCTATGAAGCCGTAATGAATCCAGTGCCGGGTAAACCGGACCACCAGAAGAACATCGCCCATGGGCTGGACATCGCGCCTGGCCAAAACCGGCCGGCAAAGGGCGGAAGGCCTTGCGCGCGCCAGCAGCCGCGTCGGCGAGACCGGCAAACCGCCGGCGATTGCGGTGCTCGTGGCCGAAGACAACCCCGTCAACCAAAAACTTGCGCAAAGTCAACTCAGCATGCTCGGCTTCGCGGCCGACGTGGTGAGAAGCGGCCAGGAAGCGCTCGACGCGCTCGCGCTCAAGCCCTATCCAATCGTCCTGATGGATTGTCAGATGCCAGGCATGGATGGCTACGAGGCCACCGCCGAGATTCGCCGGCGCGAAGCCGCCTCGGCGCATCGGACCATCGTCATCGCGATGACCGCGCATGCGCTGAGCGGCGCGCGTGAGAAGTGCCAGGCCGCCGGGATGGACGACTACATCAGCAAGCCGGTGGACATGGACGACCTCGACGCAACGCTGAAGCGCTGGACGCAGGCATCGTCAGCGGGCGCGAAAAACGACGGTGCCTCGCGCGCAAGCGAGAACGCCTCGCCCGCCAGCGACGTGCATTCGCGCAACGGTCATCGACTTAGATTTTGCCGGAAATTCTGACGACGCTCTGACTGGAGTGCGTAACGCATTCGCGACCGTGCCGCGCGGGTCGCTCGCAACCCGGCGCGGCGCGGCCGCGTTCAAAGCCCCGGCGGACGCCCTCGCCCGCCGGATTTAATGTCGATACTTGGACTGCTACCAGCGCCGGCCGCCACCACCACCGCCGCCGCCACCACGGCCGCCGCGCCCGCCACGGTCGCGATCGCCACCGCCGCCCCCACCGGGACGAGGCCCTTGCTCGCGCGCCTCGTTCACCTTGATGCTGCGTCCCTTGAGCTCAGTGCCGTTGAGCTCCGAGATCGCGCGCGCCGCTTCGTTGGAATCAGCCATCTGCACGAAGCCGAAGCCGCGCGATTGACCGGAGAACTTGTCGGTTACGACGGCGACATTGTCGACCTTGCCGATCTGTCCGAACAGCGCTTCCAAATCCTCGTTGGTCACGGAAAAGGCCAAGTTCCCTACGTACAGCTTTGCGGGCATCTAACGTGTGCCCTCCTCTATTATTCGCCGGAAGCGCTCGGACAGAGAAGCTCGCGAAGCCTGCGGGCTTAAGTGCGGGGTACTAGCCGGTTGCGATTGCTTCTATGCTCCGATGGTGTCGATGTCAAGGCGCTTTGCGCGCGGCGTCTCGCGCAACGATCGACGAGAGCACTACTCAGTTTCCCAGGTTACAAAATCAAGTTACAAAATGAGATTACAAAATGCATCTTGAGCGCTTCGTCGCGGTTCGCGCCCGCGGGTTTTTTTTCGTCGCGGCCGCGACGATCGATCTCACTTTTATCTGCGCGACTATAGCCGCGCAGTCTGCGGAACTTCCGACGGCAGCAGCATCGAAGCCGCGCGCCGGGCGAGCGCGACCGCGCGGCCGGCCAGCGACGGACGTGTCGACCTCGTATCTGACCTCACATTTTGGGCCGTCCGCATGCTCGCGACTCTCGTCCGCAGCG
>Ga0209415_10017506_pt1 | contig 11395 bp, 11 predicted proteins | sample PeaSoiSIISIP2007_FD_187696 | JGI IMG/M metagenome (GOLD analysis project Ga0209415, IMG submission 187696) | Peat soil microbial communities from Weissenstadt, Germany - SII-SIP-2007 (SPAdes) (version 2) | ecosystem: Environmental > Terrestrial > Soil > Wetlands > Peat | place: Germany...
CAGCGTGGTCCGGTCCCACTTCCCGCCCGCGATCATGCCCAGCTTGTGCCGCATCCCGGCCACCCGCTCGCGCAGCGCCGCCGTGGCCCGGACCGCGGCCGCGGCCGGGTTGTTCAGCTCGTGGGTCAGGCCGGCCGACAGCGAGCCGAGCGCCAGCAACCGCTCCCGCTGCCCGGTCACCTGCGCCCAGTCCTTGTTGCCGAAGAACGCCCCCTCGAGCAGGTGCACGGCCATCGGGAACCACTCGTTCATCAGCTCGGCGAACGCCGAGGCGCCGATGACGAAGAACCGCGACGGCTCGGTGACCCGCATCGAGCTGTTGTAGACCTGCGGGACGCGGTCGCCCATGTAGGCCTGCCATGCGCCGGCGTACGAGCCGCGCTGCGACGTCCGGCCCACCTCGACGTCGTCGGCCCCGACCCGCCGCGACATGATCACCGTGCCCTCGAGCAGGACGTAGAAGCAGGTCGCCGCCTCGCCCTGGGCGTACACCGGCCCCGGCTCGATGATCTCGACGTGCCCCTGCTCGCACAGCCACTCGAGCTGGGCTTCGGTCAGCTTCTCGAACAGGAACAGGGTCCGCAGCTCATCGGGCCCGCACTCCAGCGCCGCGTCGCTCATCGATGTCAACTCTTCTCCAAGTAACGGTGCACGAGCATGACCGCGAGCGCACCTTCCCCGACGGCCGAAGCGACCCGCTTGGCTGACTCGGACCGCGCGTCCCCGGCCACGAATACGCCGGGGACGCTGGTCTCCAGGTGATACGGCATCCGCTCCAGATCCCACCGCGGTGGCCGGTCCATGCCCAGGTCCGGGCCCGCCACCACGAATCCCCTGGCATCCCGTATCACGACGTCATCCAGCCAGTCGGTGAGCGGCGCCGCCCCGATGAACAGGAACAGCATCTGCGCGTCCACGGTCTCGGCCGCCCCGGTGGCGGTGTCCCGCAGGGTCAGCCTCTCCAGGTGGCCCTCGCCGCCCGCCCCAGTGACCTCCGTGCAGGTCCGCACCGTGATGTTCGGGATGTCCGCGATCTGCCTGATCAGGTAGTAGGACATCGACTTTTCCAGCGACGGCCCGCGGACCAGGATCGTCACCGACTTGGCGAACCGCGCCAGGTACACCGCGGCCTGCCCGGCCGAGTTCGCCCCGCCGACGACGTAGATGTCCTGCCCGTCGCAGGCTGTGGCCTCGGTCAGGGCCGACCCGTAGTACACCCCGCGCCCGGTCATCTCGTCCAGCCCGGGCGCGCCCAGCCGCCGGTAGGACACCCCGGTGGCCAGGATGACGGTGTGCGCGTCGATGAAGGTGCCGTCGGCGAACGTGACCCGCCGCGCCGACCCGCGAACCTCGAGCCCCACCACCTCGCGCGTGGTCAGCACCTCGGCGCCGAACTTCGTGGCCTGGCGGCGGGCCCGGTCGGTCAGCTGCGCCCCGGAAACCCCGTCGGGGAAGCCGAGGTAGTTCTCGATCCGCGAGCTCTGGCCGGCCTGCCCCCCGGTGGCGAGCCGTTCGACCAGCACGGTGCGCAAGCCTTCCGACGCCCCGTACACGGCGGCGCCGAGGCCGGCCGGCCCGCCGCCGATGACGATGAGATCGTAGAAGTCCTTCGACGGCGTGGTCGCCAGGCCCACCCGTGCCGCCAGCTCCGCATCCCCCGGCTCGACCAGCGGCTCGCCCTCCGGCGTGATCACCACCGGCAGCGCCAGCCCGTCGGCCCCCGCCGCGGCCAGCAGCCGCTGCCCTTCGGGCTCATCGGACGCGTACCACCGGTACGGCACCTGGTTGCGGGCCAGGAACTCGCGGACCTCCGACGACCGCGCCGACCAGCGGTGCCCGACGACCTTGGTCTCCGGCACCGGCCGGTGGTCGGATTCCAGCCACGCATCGAGCAGCGCGTCCACCACCGGGTACAGCTTCTCCTCCGGCGGGTCCCACGGCTTGAGCAGGTAGTGATCCAGGTCGACGACGTTGATCGCGTCGATCGCGGCCCCGGTGTCGGCGTACGCGGTCAGCAGCACCCGCCGCGCGCCGGGGTAGATGTCCATCGCCTGCTCGAGGAACTCGATACCGCTCAGCTCCGGCATCCGGTAGTCGGCCAGGATCACCGCCACCACGTCCCCGCGCAGCTTCATCTGCCGCAGCGCGTCCAGCCCCGCCGACGCGGACTCGGCCCGCACGATCCGGTACCGTTCCCCGTACTGTCGCCGCAGGTCGCGGGCGACCGCGCGGGAAACGCCCGGGTCGTCGTCGACGGTCAGGATCGCAGGGCGGCTCGTCTCGTCCTGGGCGGTCATAACGCCCATAGTAGGTCGGCCCCTTTTCTTTCCACCGAACGGATCGTGGTGCGCGCGCTCAGCCCAGGGTCAGCCGCTCGCGGTAGAACCGCCGCTCGATCTGCCATCCGCCCGGCGGCGGATCGCCGCCGGAGCCGACCGGCACGAACGAGATCTGGTAGTCCCCGATGGCCGGCCGGCCGCGCGCGTCCCACTCGCGGTAGCGGCGGTCGAGCTCGCGGGCCAGGGAGGCGTCCTTCCACCACCGTATCCCGTCGGGCGCCAGGGCCGCCCAGCCGTCCGGGCCGCCGCTGAGCGCCGGGCCCTCCGGCGCGTGGCACGCCCGGCGGTCGTGCAGCCCGAGGTAGAACAGGAAGTCGTCCTCGTCGTCGGGCTCCTGGTCGGCCTGCCGTGCCGTGAAGCGCGGCTCCGGGTCGGGTTCGTGGACCACTTCGGCCTGGTCGGGAAGCCAGATCCCCGGCGTCCAGAGGTCCTCGATGTGCAGCGGCCCGCGCACCGGGATGAACCCGGTGCGCAGGACCAGCCGGCCGCGCAGCTCCTGGCCGTCCGTGCTGAGCAGGACCAGCGGATGACCGGTGGCGTGCTCCAGCGGCACCAGCATCGCCCCGTGGCCGGCCAGCTGCCCGGCCCAGTGCGGCGACAGATCGGAGCAGCCGACGGTGGCCACGATCCGGTCGAACGGCGCCTGCTCCGCGACGCCCTCGAAGCCGTCGCGCAGCAGCACCTGGATCCGCGGGTACCCGGCGCCGGCCAGCAGCCGCCGGGTCTGGTCCACCACGTCCTCCAGCACGTCCACGGTGACCACCAGGCGCTGGTCGCCCACGATCTCGGCCAGCAGCGCCGCGTTGTAGCCGGTGCCCGCCCCCACCTCGAGGATCTTCATGCCCTCGCCGAGGTCCAGGAGCTCGAGCATCCTGGCCACGAGCGACGCCTGCGAGGTGGAGCTGGCCGGCCGCCCGTCGATGTGCCGCGTGGCCAGCACGGTATCGGCGTAGATGAGCGCGAGATGATCCCGCCGCGGATGCCCGGGGTCGTGCTCGAGCGTCCTGGTGCCCTCGGCGCCGCGGTAGTAGAACGTCTCGAGCAGCCGGTGCCGCTCCACGGTCCGGAAGGCCCGCTCCACCGCCGCCGACTCGATGGCGCCCGCCGCCTTGAGCTCGCTGGAGTACCGGTCGACCATGGCCCGGAGTTCCGTCTCGTCGGCGCGGCCCCGCTGGTCCGGCCGGGCCTCGCTCATCAGCCGTCCTCCTCCAGGGCCGCGCGGAGGGCGGCCATGCCCCGTGACGTGTGACTCTTCACCGCACCGCGGCTGATGTGCATGGCGGCCGCGATCTCAGCCTCGGACAAGTCCGCGTAGTACCGCAGGACGATGGCCTCCCGCTGGCGTCCGGGCAGGTCGCGGAGCGCGGCGACGACGGCGGACCGCTCGAGCAAGGTCAGCGCGCCTGCTTCGGCGCTCGGCATGTCGGGCGCGGGCTTCTGCGGGTTCTTCTCGACCACCGCCCGGTGCCGTAGGACCGACCGCGACCTGTTCACCACGGCTTGCCGCATGTAGGCGAGGGCCTTGTCGGTGTCCCGCAGCCGGTCCCATGCGTCATGCATCGCGATGAACGCGTCCTGGACCACTTCCTCGGCGGTGGGCGTGTCCCGGACGAGCATGGCTGCGAGTCGCACCAGGGCCGGGTAGTTCCTGGAGTAGAGCTCGATGACCGCCAGGTCCGCGCTCGACTCCGTCCGGGCCGCCAGCCTCCCGGCCGCGGTGTCGCTGTGTTCGCGGAGCCAGGCCTGGTGCCGGTCCCGGCCGGCCTCGAGGTCGTACCCGGCGGCGAACCGCGGCTCCTGCGCCTCGGCCACCTGCTCGTAGAGGCGGGACAGCAGCTCGTCCCCGGACGAGCCCCTGGTTCCGCCTCCGCCCCTCATGGCGATGCTCCTTCCGGCCCCAGCTGCGCGATCAGCTTACGTCGCGCCCGGTGCAGCTGTGCGCTCACCGTCTCGGGGGCGCCCGATCGCCGCGGGCCAGCGGAGAATCACGCACCCAGGGTGTCGAGGACCCGCACGACATTGGCGGCCAGGCCGTCGGCCGCGTCCTCGTGACCGGCCAGCTGATGCAGCAGGGCCTGCTGGAACAGGCCGTCGAGCATCGCGTAGGCCACGCCCGGGGAGAGGGCCACGGGGATCCCGGCGAAGTCGGCGTAGCGGCTGATGACCCGCCAGATCATCTCCTCCCGGCGCTGGTCGATCTCCAGCACGTCGGCCCGGAAGGACTCCTCGAACAGGCTCTGGTTGCGCAGGTCGTACCAGAGCCGGTGCATGGGCGCGTCGGTGCGCAGGGTCTGTGCCATCGCGGCGCTGAACTCCCGCTTGAGCTCCTCGGCCGAGCCGGCCGTGGCCACGATCTCGTCGTAGCGCGTGACGCAGGCCGCCTCGTACTGGCGTACGCAGTGGGTGAGCAGGTCCTGCTTGTCGCTGAAGTAGTAGTGCAGGACGCCGTGGGAGAACTGGGAGTTCTGCGCGATCTCCCGCAGGCTGGTCCGCGCGTAGCCGAGCTCGGCCAGGGTCTGCAGCGCGGCGTCGGCCAGTTGCGCCCTCCGCTCGGCGAACTTGTCCACCTGCCGCCGTGAGATCCGCTCCCGGCTCGTCTCGACCCCGCGGACCTCATCCACTGGTCGGACCTCGCCAGCTACCCGGGTCTCATCAGCCACATGGGCCACTTCCGTCACAGCGGCTATCCCGTCGCTCTCGGCGGCTCGCACCGTGCGAGCCCGAACCCACTGTATCTCGGCGTCCCGCCCCGGCCCAGGACAAAACTTGACAACTGTCCAAGAAAGTCTTGACGACTGTCCAGATCTCGTGGCACTGTGACCTACGTCGCATAGCCCGGGCCCGCGCCGTCTCCGGCAGCAAAGGAGCATCGAATGAGCAAGCCCGTCATCGTCTACGGCGCCTCCGGCTACACCGGCCGCCTCATCTGCGAGTACCTGCGTGAGTACAACGTCCCGTTCGTCGCCGCCGGCCGGGACAAGGCCCGGATCGCCGAAGGCCTCGACAAGGTCCCGGGCATCGACACCATCGAGCACGACATCGTCGAGGTCGCCCACGACGTCGCTCCGCTGACCGACCTGTTCGCCGGGGCGGAAGTGGTCTGCAACACCGTCGGCCCGTTCGCGCAGCACGGCCGCGAGGTGGTGGAGGCCTGCCTGAACGCCGACTGCCACTACCTGGACACCACCGGCGAGCAGGACTGGCTGATCACCTGCGACGACGAGTACGGCCAGCGGATGGCCGCCCAGGGCCTGCTGCTGGCCCCGGGCCTCGCCCAGATGTATACGACCGGCGAGATCGCCGCCCAGCTCTGCCTGGAGAAGCCGGGCGTCGACACGCTCGACATCCTGGTTTTCTGGAAGGGCATGCCGACCATCGCCTCGACCCGGACGATCCTGGTCAACGCGGCCCTGTCCCAGGCGTACTACCTGGAACAGAACCAGTACGTGGAATGGCCCGCCGACGCCGGCCTGTACGACGTGGTGGTCCCGGGCCAGCACGAGACCGGCCTCGCGCTCCCCTGGGGCGGCACCTCGCACCCGGTGTGGTTCAAGCGGGACCCGCGGGTGGCCAACGTCAAGGTGCTCGGCGGGGTCTTCAACCGCGCGCTCATGCTGGGCGTCCCGCAGATCGTCAAGGCGGTCCTGGAGCAGATCGAGGGCCTGCCGGAAAGCGAGAAGCTCCGGGTCCTGACCGAACAGGCGGCGGCCGTCATGAACCAGATGCCGCCGCGCGAGGCCACCCGGATCAACACGTCCCTGGACTCGGTGCACGCCTCCGGGCCGCTGGGCCGCGCGCACTGCGTGATCCACGGCAACTCCAACTACAAGCAGACCGGCCTGATGCAGGCCTACGGGGCGTACTCGCTGCTCCAGCAGCCGCCCAGGCGGGTCGGCTTCGCGTCCGGCTGCCAGGCCTTCGGCCATCGCGAGCTGCTCGGCGTGCTGCGCAGCTTCGGCCTGGTCATGGAGCCGAACCTGACCGTCCACCACTGAGGACGTACCGCGTGCGCCTGACCGGCTACCTCGACAAGGGCGTCTCCCTCGGCGCGGAGGCGCCCTGCCTGACCACGGCCGGGCGCACGCTGACCTACTTCGACGTCCAGCGGCTGTCCTGGCGGATCGCCCGCGCCCTTGACCGGTCCGGGGTCAGGCCGGGCGACAAGGTCGCCATCCTGTCCGCGAACGACCCGGTCGCGTTCGCCTGCGTGTTCGGCATCTCGCGGGCGGGCGCGGTGTGGTGCCCGGTCAACCCGCGCAACGAGGCGGCCGAGAACCGCGACCTGCTGGATTTCTTCGACTGCACGTGCCTGATCACCCAGGCCGCGTTCGCCCCGCTGGTCGCGAAGATCCGGCCCGAGCTGCCCGGGCTCACCACCCTCATCTGCCTCGATGGCGAGTTCCCTGGCGCCACGCCCTTCGACCTGTGGATAGGCCCGGAGCCCGCCGAACCGTGGCAGGCCGAACCACCCGGCGACATGGCCATGCTGGTCGGCACCGGGGGCACCACCGGCCGGCCCAAGGGCGTGATGCTGGCCGGCCGCAGCATCGAGACGATGTCCGCGCTGACGCTGATGAGCTACCCGTTCCGCCCGCGCCCGCGCTACCTGGCCCTGGCGCCCCTCACCCATGCGGCCGGGGTGCTGTGCTTCCCGGTCATGACGCTGGGCGGCGAGATCGTCATCATGCCCCAGCCGGACCTGACCGGCTTCCTGGCCCTGATCGAGAGACACAAGATCACCCACACGTTCCTGCCGCCCACCCTGATCTACATGCTCCTCGATCACCCCGGCCTGGCCGGCACCGACCTGACCAGCCTGCAGTGCCTGTGGTACGGCGCGGCCCCGATGTCGGCGAGCCGCCTCGAGGAGGCCCTGACCAGGATCGGCCCGGTGATGGGCCAGCTGTTCGGCCAGAGCGAGGCGCCGATGATGATCTCCACCCTGGCTCCCGCCGAGCACTTCCGCGACGACGGCTCGATCGCCACCGAGCGCCTGTCCTCGGCCGGGCGGCCCACCCCGCTCACCACGGTCGCGATCATGGACGACCAGGGGCACCTGCTCGGCCGGGGCGAGCGGGGCGAGATCGTGGTCCGCGGCTCGCTGGTCATGGCCGGCTACTACAAGAACCCGCAGGCCTCCGCGGAAGCCGCCCGGTACGGCTGGCATCACACCGGGGACATCGGCTACCTCGACGAGGACAACTACCTCTTCATCGTCGACCGCGCCAAGGACATGATCATCACCGGCGGCTTCAACGTCTACTCGGCCGAGGTCGAGCAGGTGCTCCTCGCGCATCCCGGCGTCCAGGACTGCGCGGTCATCGGCCTGCCCGACGAGAAATGGGGCGAGCGCGTCACCGCGGTCCTCCAGCTGCGGCCCGGTCACGCCGTCACCGCCGATGACGTGCGCGCCTTCGTCAGGGAACGCCTCGGCGGCGTGAAGGCCCCCAAACAGGTCGAGGTCTGGCCGGACCTGCCCCGCTCCAAGGTCGGCAAGGTCCTGAAGCCGGAGATCAAGGCGCGGCTGCGCGACAGCGAAACCCCTTAGCCCAGCTAAGGGTATATACTTGCTATTAGGCAAGTAAAAACCCTGTCCATCTCCGGCGATCGGGATCCCGTGCACCTCTCCTCTCCGGCCCGCCGCATGCGGCTCCAGCCGCGGCAGATGGTCTCGTCGCTCCGGCAGCGCAACTACCGGCTGTTCTTCTTCGGGCAGCTCGTCTCGGTGGCCGGGACCTGGATGCAGACCGTGGCCCAGTCGTTCCTCGTGCTGGACCTGACCCACAGCGGAACCCAGCTCGGCCTGACCACCGCGGCCAGGTTCCTGCCGATGTTCCTGTTCGGCCCGCTCGGCGGGGTGTTCGCGGACCGGATGGACAAACGGCGGGTGCTCTACGTCACCCAGACGCTGTCCGGGCTGCTCGCGGCGGCCTTCGCCGTCCTGGTCGCGACCGGCTCCATCCGGCTGTGGATCGTCTACCTGCTGGCTCTGGCGCTCGGCTTCGTCAACGTGTTTGACAACCCGGCGCGGCAGAGCTTCATATCCGAGATGGTGACGGCGCCGGACCTGCCGAACGCCGTGACGCTCAACTCGGTGTCGATGAACATGGCCCGCGTCTTCGGCGCCGCGCTGGGCGGGGTCATCGCCGCGGCCATCGGCCTGGCCTTGTGCTTCGCCTGCAACGCGGTGTCGTTCGGCGCCGTCCTGATCTCGCTGGCGGCCATGCGCAAGTCCGAGCTCTTCCCCGCCGCCCGGGTCCCCCGGAAGAAACGGCAGGTCCGGCAGGGGCTCCGCTACGTGCGCTCTACCCCCGAGCTGCTCATCCCGCTGCTCATGATCGCGGTAATCGGCACGCTGGCCTGGGAGTTCCAGGTTTCCCTGCCGCTGATGGCGAACAAGGTCTTCGGTGGCGGGGCCGCCGCCTACGGCGTGATGGCCTCGGTCATGGGCCTCGGCGCGGTCTTCGGCGGGCTGATCTCCGCCGCCCGCCCCCGGCCTCGCGCGCGCGCCCTGTGCCTGGCCGCCATCGGGTGGGGCATCGCCATCCTGGCCGCGGCGGCCGCCCCGAGCCTGCCGGTCGAGCTGGCCGCGCTGGTCTTCGTCGGCTATGGGAGCATCACCTTCAACTCCCTGGCCAAGACCACCCTCCAGCTCGCGGCCGAGCCGACCATGCGCGGCCGGGTCATGGCCCTGTGGGCCCTGGCCTGGCTGGGGTCGACGCCGATCGGCGGCCCCATCGTGGGCTGGGTCGGCCAGGACGCCGGACCCCGGTGGGCGCTGGTCATCGGCGGCCTGGCCACCTTGATCTGCGGGATCTTGGCCCTGCCCGCGCTCGCCCGCCTCGACCGCCGCAGCATCCGCGGCGAGACGCCTCCGGCCAGCCCGGACCGACGTCCGGTTTCCGTTTCCGGTTAGCTGCCGCGCTCGGCGAGAGCGTCGCCGAGCTGGACCGCGATCGTGCCCCAGCCGCGCCGGTGGCGGCCGGCCTCCTCCGGCGGGAGCTGCTCGTGCTCGATGGTCATCATCGTCTCGTCCGCCCCGTGATCCTCCAGCGTCACCGTGACCAGGCTCTGCACCGACGGATCGGCCCAGGCCGAGCAGCTCCAGGTGAACCGGAGCCGCCGCGGCCGGTCCAGCTCGACGAACGTCCCGGCCACGTACAGCGAGAACCCGCTGTCCTCGATGTCGATACGCAGCGGCCCGCCCACCGAAGGCTCCAGTGAGATCTTCACCGCCCGGGCCGGGCGCGGGCACATCCACTCGAGCATGCCCACCGGGTCGAGCCACTCGTCGTACACGACGTCCGGGGGCGCGGGCAGCACCCGCCGGACCGTGACCGTCCGGTCCGCGGTCACCGCGGCCGCCTCCGGCGTTCGAGCCGCGCCGCCAGGGCGTCCGCGCGCGCCGACCAGAACGAGACCTGGTCCGCGATCCACTCCTCGGCCGGCCGCAGCCCATCGGACCGGACGCTCAGCCAGTGCTCGCGCCCTCGCACCTCGCGGTCGATGAGGCCCGCGGACTCGAGCACGCCGACGTGCCGGGCGACCGCCGCGAACGAGATCGGCAGCGGCGCCGCGAGGTCCGTGATCCGCGCCGGGCCGTCCCGGAGCGCGACCAGCAGGCCGCGCCGGGTGGGGTCGGATAGCGCCGCGTACGTCCGGTCCAGCGACTGGTCGTCAATCATCGTGTTGCTCATGCCCAGCGTCACTGTGGTGAGATATATTCAACGAGGTAATTGAACGATACACCAGGAGATCCGATCCCGTGGTATTCAGCGGGCGAGACAGACTTCAACTACGACTTCGGCGTCTCGTTCCCGGCGGACGCGGTAGCGAACGGGACCGCGGTCTACAACTACGTGTCCACGCCCGGACTCGAGGATCGCGAAGGCATCAGCACCTTTGTTCAGGACGGGCAGGGCCGGGTGTTCCATACGTACTCGACGTACGCGCGCGGCATCGACCCGGTCAACAGCACCTATCAGCTCCTTGATCTCACGGCCAGGGGCCGCGACGAACCGGCCGAGGGCAATCCCCAGTTCTGGGTTCGCCGTCACGACGAGTACGGCCGCTGACCCGGACAGTCCTGACCAGAACGCCCGAATCGGGGTCACTACTGGCGAATCCCTGCTGCTCGTCCGTTCGTGATCGTAAGCTCGAAGGACCATGACCCTAACCGCCAGTGATCTGGACGCTGCGATCTCGTGCATCATGAGCGGCCTGCTGCCGCTGACGGACCGGGACTGGTCGGTGCGGGCGGGCAGCCTGGAGTGGGACTGCTGGCATACCGCCGAGCACATCGGGGACTGCCTGCTCTCCTATGCCTGGCAGCTCGCGGTCCAGCCCACCACGCGGTACGTGCGGGCCGTGGCCACGGCCGAGAAGGACGCCTCCCCGGCCGAGGTGCTGGAGTTCGCCGTCACCGGCGGGCGGGTCCTGGCCTCGATGGTGCGCACCTCACCCGCGCACGTCCGGGCGTTCCATCCGGCCGGGAACGCCGATCCGGAAGGCTTCGCCGCGCTGGGCTGCAACGAGGCGCTCCTGCACGGCAACGACATCGCGCAGGGCTTCGGGCTCAGCCTCGACCCGCCACGTGATGTGTGCCGTCGCGTCCTGTCCCGGCTGTACCCGCAGGCCCCGACCGACCGCGCCCACGCCGACCCGTGGACGTCGCTGCTCTGGACCGGCGGCCGCACCGAGCTGCCCGGCCGCACCACGCCCGCCTGGCGGCCGCACCCCGCCCCGCTCACCAGCTGACGTGCCACTCGGCCCGTGGGTCAGGGCTGGTAGGAGCCGGGAGTCCAGGCCCGGGTGCTGACGCCGATCGCGTTCCAGGCGTTGATGGTGACGATGAGGCTGACCAGCGCGGCCACCTCCTGCGGGCTGAACTCCGCGGCCACGGCCTGGTAGGCCTCGTCGGGAACGTGCGTGTCCGCCAGCAGCGTCACCGCCTCGGTGAACGCCAGCGCAGCGCGCTCGCGGGCGGTGAAGTACGGGGTCTCGGCCCAGGCGGCCAGCCCGTAGATGCGCTGCTCGGTCTCGCCGATCGCCCGCGC